>Ga0182024_10001782_pt1 | contig 54624 bp, 56 predicted proteins | sample P32metaG_FD_120480 | JGI IMG/M metagenome (GOLD analysis project Ga0182024, IMG submission 120480) | Permafrost microbial communities from Stordalen Mire, Sweden - P3-2 metaG (Illumina Assembly) | ecosystem: Environmental > Terrestrial > Soil > Wetlands > Permafrost | place: Sweden: Stordalen...
GCCGCGCCCGGCGAAGTGACCGACATCGCGCTCGAGGCCGGGGAGCGGCTCGTAGGCTCCGGTCCGGTCGCGGCCGGCGACACCGTGCGCTGGGTCGTCGGCGATACCGAGAGCGGGACCGGCTCAACCAAACGCGTCCACATCCTGGTCAAGCCGACGCGTCCGGATATCGTCACCAACCTCATCATCAACACCGACCGGCGCACCTATCATCTCGAGCTGCGGTCGGCCGAGAAGACCTACATGGCGTCCGTCTCCTGGGCCTATCCGCAAGACCAGCTCATCGCGCTCCGGCGTCAGAACACGGCCGCTGACGCAGCCGCCCCCGTCGCGGTCGGCGTCAACATCGACGCCTTGAATTTCCGCTACCGGATCGAAGGCGACAATCCGGCCTGGCGGCCGCTCCGAGCCTTCGACGACGGGCGGCAGGTGTTCATCGAGTTCCCGCGCGGCATCGGCCAGGGCGAGATGCCGCCGCTCTGGGTCATCGGCGCACAAGGCGGCGCCGAGCTTGTGAACTATCGCGTCCGGGGCAATCACCTGATCGTCGACCGGCTGTTCGCCGCGGCCGAGCTGCGGCTCGGCGGCGATCCTCAGAAGAAGGTCCGCATCGTCCGCACCGACGGGAGGCCGCAGTCGTGAGCGACGCACCGCAGGACGAGGCTGCGGGTCGGGACGGAGGCGCGCGGATCGCACAGGAGATGCGGCTGCGGCCGGAGCGGCCGCGCGTGACGCGGCTTTCTCGCAAAGTGCTGATGGGCCTTGGCGTCATCGCCGCGGCCGGGATCGGCGCCGCGCTGTTCTTCGCCTTGCAGCCGCATTACAAGACCGCGGGCTCCGAACTCTACAACACCGACAACCGTTCGACCCCGGACGGTCTCGCCAACCTGCCACGAGACTATACGGGCCTGCCGCGGAACGCACCGCAGCTCGGCCCACCGTTGCCCGGCGATCTCGGCCGGCCGATCGTCAATGCCGGCGCGCCGGCGGCGGCGCCCGATCCCGAGCAGCAGCGCATCGCCGAGGAGCGCGAGGCGGCGCGCACCAGCCATCTCTTCGCGACTACCAATACGAGACAGATCGCTGCGGCCGCCGTACCGACGGCAGCGCAGCCCGCAGACGGAACAGCGGCGCCCGCCGTCGCCGGTACGAGCGATCTCACTTCGCAGGATCACAAGCTCGCATTCCTGAACGGCGCTGTCGACCGCCGCACCGTCAGCCCCGATCGCGTGCAGGCGCCGCCGAGTCCCTACGTGCTGCAGGCCGGTGCCGTGATCCCCGCCGCACTGATTACGGGACTGCGCTCCGACCTTCCGGGCCAGGTCACCGCCCAGGTGACGGAAGACGTCTATGACAGCCCGACCGGCAAATTCCTATTGATCCCGCAGGGCGCGCGGCTCGTCGGTCAGTACGACGCCCAAATCGCCTTTGGCCAGTCGCGCGCGCTCCTCGTCTGGAATCGCCTGATCATGCCGAACGGGCGCGGGGTCGTGCTGGAGCGTCAGCCCGGCGCCGACCCGGAGGGCTATGCCGGTCTGGAGGACGAGGTCGACAACCACTGGGGCATGCTGTTCAAGGCTGCGATCCTGTCGACCGTCCTCAGCGTGGGGTCGGAGGCAGGCACGAGCAACAACCAGAACCAGCTCGTCCAGGCGTTGCGGCAGGGAGCGTCGGACAGCATCAGCCAGACCGGCCGGCAGGTCGTGCAGCGCTCTCTGAACGTTCAGCCGACGATCACCATCCGACCGGGCTTCCCGGTCCGGGTGCTCGTCACCCACGATCTGGTTCTTGAACCCTATCCCACGTGAGGAGGCTGCCGTGGCGAAGCTGAAGCTAGGAGCGATCGCGGACGACAAGCCGGTCAAGCTGACCGTCGAGCTGTCGGCAGCCCTCCATCGCGATCTTGTCGCCTATGGCGAGGCGCTCGCGCGCGAAACCGGCCAGGGCGTCGTCGAGCCCGCAAAGCTGGTCGGGCCGATGCTGGCGCGCTTCATGGCGACGGACCGCGCCTTCGCCAAGCTGAGGCGGATGATCTCCACCGCAGAGAAGGCGGAGTGAGCGCGCTTCGTCACGCAGGAACACTACAAGGCGGCCAACGGTGGTGTCTTCCAATCCTGGAAGCCAAGCCAATACAATCTGAATCGAGGCATCCAGGTCATCGAGGTTTCCGAACGACTGTGGCCGTGATGCAAACTAGCCACTGTCGAACACCATCACACACCGACCGAGACAGTAATGCCCGAAGGAGTAGCCTCAACTAAAACCCGCCCGTCGCGGCGCGTCGTCAGAACGTGTCGATTTTCGCCATTGAGCTGAAACCCGCGTGCGCGTGCGCGGTACCACGCCACCGTTTCCTGGGTAGCATGTTGGATGCCGGAATCGGATATAACCGTGATAGTCGGATACAGGCCTGTTTCGGAAAAAAGCTGTTCGCAGCAGCCATTTTCCCTTCCATGATGCGAAGCGTTGAAGATGTTAACCCCGCTGACCGCTTCACGAAATGCTGCCTTGGCCAGCAAAGTTTTCCAACCAGCAACTTCCATGTCCCCTGGAAAACACATTGTCAGGCCATGGACTTTCATAATTACAACTAGGCTCAGATTGTTTTCGTCTTCGAACTCCGTCGGATATTTATTCCAGAAGGTCGATAAAGTTAGATTCCCGAAGTCGGGCCCGGGCTGGCTCGCCGGGGCCGTATATCGGTTTTTCATATCCGCTAGAGCTTTAATACCACCACGAATCTCGCCGATTCCCTTCAGGTATCTAAGATGATCCCCAGTAACTGATGGATTTGTTACGAGCGTCCCCACAGATACCACCCGCAAAACGTTCTCGAGGTCACTGGCATGGTCTTCGTCATAATTTGTTATGATGAGCTTTTCTAAGTGAGTTATGCCTAAGTTGTTTAGGTATGTAGATGGACGCCAGCCTGTGGTGCTATTGTGCCCGCAATCAATCAGAATGCGCGCACCCGTGTCGGCTGTTACCAGGGCACAGCCGCCATGCTCTACGTCAAATATCTGAACGCGCATTTTGGATGCCTTTATTAGTTGGAAACGGCCCGAGCATGGCAAGTACGCCACGCCCTAGCCGAACAGCGTTAGGTTCCATTTCGCTGTTTCGTAGCCGTGCCGAGTGAGCAGATCGAAATCTGCCTGGCTCATCCGCCGCAGCGTGGTTTGACACCCAGCAGCCCGGGCCACGTCAGCCGCGCCGATCCATGAATCGCACAGCAGGGCCTCCGCGGCCGCTGCGTTGTGACGGCTGTAAGTTCGCAGCTTTTCTTCCGCGACGGCACCGATCTGGATGTACGCGCCGTCTTTCGGGTGCTGCTGCAGGAAATTGACGAAGCTGCGGACGCGCAGGGCCCGCGTCTGATCCCCCATGATGTCCGCTACTCGTTTCAGCCGAAACGGTCGGAACCATCCCGGTGCGATGCGCCCGAGCGGTGCGCCGGCATCGGTCACCATGATGAAATCGGCCCCGTCCTTCTGGCATTGCTTACCGCTATCGAACAACGGCTCGGTGCCGAGGTTGTCGTAGATGCCGCCGTCGTATAGGTGAAGCCGTTCGAAAGGAGGTTCCCTGACCTGCTCTTCATCCTTGGGGAGGTTCCAGGTCTCGCGCTTACGCCATTCGTAGCGGCTCGTCTCAATCACAAACGGCCCGATCACGCCCGGAAACGCGGCAGATACCGCCATCGCGTCTGCCACCTTGAACTCGGCCGCGGCAGCATATCCGAGTTCATAGTCGCCCACGCCGGTTTCCTTGAACCGGAAGCGCCTTCCAGTCTCGCTCGTCGTAGCGTTGACCGACCATACCGGCGTCGCTGGCAGATCGACTAGGCGCGCTTCGATCGACCACAAGCTTTCAATCGCCTCCGCTACCATGTTCGCTCTCGAAAGGAGATATCGCCAGTTCCTGGGTGACATCAGGTGGCGGAGCGCATAAGCGCCGAGATCAGTCTCCGTCATCAATCGCCTGATCTCGGGGAAAACCCGAGCGGTGTAATCTTCCCCTGCAGGCCACCGCCAATCTGACAGTTTGAAAATCAAGCCAGTCAAAAGGCTTCCGCCTGAGACGGAAGATATGTGATTTATGCACGCCAACATCCCCGCTTCGGCCAGATACCGGAGAACGCCGGCATGGAAGGCCATGGCGCGCGTCCCGCCGCCGGAAAGCGCGAGCCCGACTTGCCGCCCGGCGAGCGAGCCCCCGGTCATGCGGCCTTCCCGGCGAACCAGCTTTCCTCGGATTCGCCGACGATCAACATCAAGGCGGGCAACCCCTCGTCGTCCAAGGTAGCCGCCAAATGCGCGAGAAGGAGAACGTCGTCTCCGCTCGGCCGGGAGGAGTGGTCCCGCGGATGGCTGTGCCACTCGCCTACATACCGAACCACATGAGCCGTGCGCCGGGCAGCCTCGGCAACGGCTTCTTCAAGTCCCGCGACCCCACGTATGAAACCCGTGCGCTCTTCGCTGCTGTCGGCTGGAGCCGTCAGTGCGTCGACGATAAACGCGCTCCCTAAGACGAGATCGAAGTAACCCAGCAGAACGCCGCCGGTTTCGTTCGGGAGACGCCGTGCCCGTTGTTCCCGGACCTTCGCGCGTACCGCGTCATCCCAAACAATTCTCAGGCCCAGCGCAGAGGATGACCGCGGCATTGCGGGCGTGTAGGCATCGGCCGTCAGCGCTCCCTTGGCCGGGTCATAGTGCCAGATCCTCAGGGACGCTTCGGGCCGGGCCGCTTGCAACCGCGCCATCCGGGCGAGGTTGGCCCCGTGGAGGGTGATCAGCTCGTTCGGGATAATGGTCGAAAGATCACGGCACCCGGCACCCGTCCATAGGTGTCCCCGGTTTTCGGCCAGATGCGCCGCCCCCCAAGGCTCTGAGATCACGCGGCGGTAATACTGCGCTTCCAGGCCGTCGAGCCGGATGGTCCGGGCCGAATCCTCGACCAGCATCACCGCTGCAAGCCCCGTCGGGGTCAGAAACATGGACAATGCCCGAGTGACAGCGTCGCGGGCAGCGATCGTCCTCGGAAACCCGAAGATGGTGGTGACGTCGACAACCAAGTCTGCCCGGTCGATGGCCTCCACGATCCGGGGGTCGTCCAGGTTCGTCGCATCCGCCGCGATCCAGCTCACCCGCGCCGGCTGTCCTGCAAATACAGCGTTCGCCAAGCCCGCGGTCACATCGGCCTTATCGATCCCAATGTGACCCTCAACAGCATTTTGGCGCGCTAAGTTGTGCGGCTTGACGTGGTCGGGATCGATGAGCGTCCAACGACCCCAGCCCGACCGCGTCCACAAATCGACGAGCTTGCACCCGAGGGCGCCGACGCCCGTGATGAGGCCTGCCGGGCCATCATCCTCGATCCCGGAGGTGAGCCGCGCCAGTTCCGGCGTAAAGGGGGGCAAGACGGTAATCGGCGTCACGCCAAAATCGCGCCAGCCCTGTCGCGCCGGATTCTCGGCGCCGATGAGGTTTACCGCGAGATAAGTCCCATCGAGTTTGTGCAGGGCTCCGGTCGCGACGCCGAGATCTCCAATATTCGCTTCGATCACGAACCCCGTCTCGACCGTGACTTCGGGAGCACCGCCGGGCGCTCGCAGCAGCGGAACGCTGAGCACGAGGAACGTGATTTGCGAACCGGAATTCTGAAAGACGCCGTTTGCGGTGAGGCTATGCGCGCTATCAAAAAGTAGCGTCGTCAGCGAAGCGCCACGCCGGCCGAGCTGATCCTCCAGTTCGCCTAGGGTCCACGGGAAGGGCTCGACCGGTCCGTGAACGATTGGCGGCAACGACAGAGCGATGCAGGGCAGATCGAGCTGTCCACCGACCAGTTCGTTCCGGCCGCGCATGCTGCCGACGAGCCGGATCGTTTTTGTGGATTCACCTCGATTGGCTACGACGAGCTTGTGGGCTTTGTCGCCAACCTTCTCGCGAAAATCGAAGGGCAGCACGAGTTCAAACCGGCTCTCGAAATACAGCTGCTCAAGCGGCTGGTCAGAGCGATGGAGCGTGCCTTTGGCCGTTTCTGCAAGCCACCACTTGATGCGGGTTAGATGCCCCTGCGCCGTCCATGTGCGGCGCACCTCGGGCCATAAGGCAAAATACAGGCACAGGCTGGGCGGCTCGCCCGGCCTTATGTGGTTCTGGTGCGCCGTCACCGGAAACCCGCCCCGAAGCGCTCGCACCTCGGGGATGCGATAGGGATTGTCGTGGAACACAAGGCCGAGCCGCTCGCGATATTGGATCCCGATAGGGTTCCGGCTCGGCACCGCGTCGTTTTCGCAGTCGACCACGAGCATCTCGGCGTACTCGCCGTCGCGTTCGAGCCGCCGCGCTTCGACAAATGTGAACTCGCGGCGCTGCTCGACCGCGGCCCGCACCTGCTGCGTCACCGGCAGCCTGAGGCTGTCGGGGAGCGGCCCGCAGATCGGTTCACCAAAGATGACGCCGTCCCCCGCCATTCAGCCCGCCCGCGGCGCCGGCGCCGAGATGATGGCCGCGCTCCCGCTCCTCGTAAAAGCCAGGTTGCCCCCACCAGCCGAAATCTCGAAGACGATCGGCTGCGGCTTCGCCTCGTTCGGCTCCTCCATCGTGACGAGGAACCTGCGGCCGTTGACCTTGCGCAGGTATTCGACGTAAGTGCTCTTCGCCTGGACGTGCGGCGGCTGCACCTGATCGTGGGCGTCTTTGTCGCTCCGGATCGGGTTGCTGGAGCTAACGATATAGGCGTCCTTCTGCCCATGCTCCAACAGTTCGGCAACCGCGTCGGTCGGTGCGGTCTGGGTGTCGCCCTTGTTCGGTCCCAGCGCGAGGTAGCTGCAGTGGTGCGGGATGTTGTAAAGGTTCCAGTCGAGCCGATCATCGTTCCGGTGGTATTTTGTGGTCGCGACGATGTCGGCGAGCACTTCGTGGGTTGAGTCTCCTACCGCAAAATAGTCGAAGCGCGTGCCGCCCGCGTCGAAGCGCACCTGAAAGATCAGCGATGCCTCGTTGCGCAGTACGTCGCCGCCATCGACGTGTTTGATGAAGGGCGAATGGCAGAAGAACTCGATGCCGTCCTTGCCCAGACTGAAACCGGGGACGATCTGCCCGGCATCGGTTATCAGGTGGCGCCGGGAATCCAGCGTCAGCCCATTTTGTTCCAGCCATTCCTTGAGTTTGTCGGGCCGGGAGAACACGCGAATCCCCCTGCCCTCCTTCAGCCGGTAGCGGGCCTCCTGCCGCCAGAGGATGACTTCATTGGTCTGGGCATCCTGCGGCGCAGGTTCGAGAATCATCGCCGCCGGCACCCAAAGCTCCTTGATCTTCGCGCGGCCGTTGCCTTGGTACTTGACGGCATGTCGCAGCTCGAAAAAGTCGGTGCTATTGCGGATATGATCGTCGTCCCCATGCGTCAGCGCCACGACATCGAAATCGTCGCGGTTGGCCCTTCTCAGGTCGTTCTTGAGGTGTTGTTTTAAGTTGAACTCCTTAGCGCCCTCTTCCTCGCTTCGTGCCTGATGATGGAAATCAAAAAGAAAGCGCTTGCCGTTTTCGAGCGCGATCTGGCTCGTATCGCCGTTCCCGACCGGATAAAAAGTTACCGAGTGCATGCCCCACCTCCTTCGTAGGGTCCTGGTCAGACCCGCCCATCCCCCGCTTGAGTAACTGCTCAGCGACGAAAGCCGGAGCTACGCTGATACGCGGATTGACGTATATTTAAGAGGCGCCCTTTATGCTGTCAAGGGAGACCGGGTGGCCGCAGTGCGGGGGCGCTATGGGCTTTTGGCGCTGGAAATCCGGCGCCACGGGTGCTACGTCAATCAGCGGATTCGAGAAAGGGAGGATTGATGAGTGATGAACCTGCCGCAACCTTCGGTCGTGCGATCTCTCAGAAACGCCGCGATATCGGCCTCAGCCAGAAGCAGCTCGCCGAGCAGATTCAACGGGAAGAAGGCGGATCGATCTCGCCCCAATATCTGAACGACATCGAACACGACCGGCGCAGCCCGTCGTCCGACCACATGATCAATGAGTTCGCGAGGGTACTGAAATTGAGCGCTAATTACCTTTCTTATCTCGCCGGCCGCGTGCCGGCGGCGGCGAGACAGCCGGGGGTCACCCCGCAGCAGGTTGATCGATGGGTCAATGCGTTCCGCCGACCACCGACGAGCAAGAGCGGCCGCTGACATGCGCCAGGTTCGCGACACGACCGGCCGTTTTGCGATGCGGCCTCACTACCAGCCTGCCGAGCTCGACCGCGCGTGCGAAGCCGTCCTCAAGCAGTTCTTTCTGGCGACCCACGGCGAAATCCCGGCGCCAATTCCAACCGATCAACTCACCCGCCTGATCGAGCGCGATGTATCGGATTTCGACCCCGGGGCCGACCTTAGTGAGTATGGTCCCGACGTCGAAGGCGTAACTCAATTCAAGCCCGGCCGGAAACCGCGGGTTCGTATCGCCGGCGAGCTCGCGTACGACGAGCGCCGCGAGAACCGCTACCGGACGACCCTGACCCATGAGTACGGCCACGTGTATTTCCACGGCTATCTGTTCCAGATGGAGCCCCGTACGGGTGACCTGTTCGGCGCTTCTGGCAGCGCACAGGGCGGCGAGCAGGTTTGCAAGCGCGGCTCCATCCTCGATGCGCGCAGCAATGACTGGATGGAATGGCAGGCGGGCTATGCTTGTGGCGCTCTCTTGATGCCGATTTCGTTACTGCGCAGCACGATCGGAGCGTTTCAGCAAGACCGCGGGATTTTCGGCCCGGTCGCGCAGGGAAGTGCCGACGCGACTGCCTTGATCGAGAGGATCCGCACCACCTTTCAGGTGTCGGCGGACGCCGCGCGCACACGGCTTCTCAAGCTCGACTTCCTCGCAGCGCAGGATCGGGGGACCTCCTTTTTCGCCGCCGGGGCGGCCCGTTAGTCCGACCGGAGTTCGAGCATGCGTCGCGCTTCCTCGATCGTGATCATGAGCGTCATGGGCTCGACCGGCGATGGCGTGAGGCCCCAATGCTCATAGAATTCCTTCGCGCTTTCCGAGATCGCATGGACGAGCAGCGCGCGCACGCCGATAGTCTCGGCGGCGCCGACCACACGCAGCACGGCATCGCGCAGCAAGGCCGAGCCGATCCCCCTGCCCTGCCATCGCTGGTCGATCGCGAGACGGCCCAGCAGCGCGGCCGGCACCGGTTCGGGCATGTTGCGTCGTACTCTGCCGGTGGCCGTGTGATGGAGTACCGAGCCGGCCGCCAGGCTGTAGTAGCCGACGACCTGAAGGCCTTCGCAGATCACATAGGTGCGTGAGGCACCGCCGGCTTCGTTCTGCCGGGCGCGATCCTTGAGCCAGCTATCGAGCGGCACAGCGCCAGACGCAAAGGGTTCGAGATCGTGATGCGGCGTCAGCGGCGCCGGCGCCGTCAGGCTCGTGTCGGCTGACCTCACACAGGATCCCAGGGCGGCCTGATCGCGAGCAATTTGCGCAAGCGCGGATTTTCGCGCGGCGGTGTGTCGAGCGCCGCCGTGAAGGCAGCCCATTGCACCTCATCGAGCTGAAACACGCGCCGATCGGCGAGCGTGTCGAACGCCGCCGACAGGCTCGTATCGAGCAGGAACTCGCTCACGCTTTTGTTTGCGACCGCAGCGGCACGCTGCAGCGTGCGCTTCGCCGTCGGTGTCATGCGCAGGTCAACCCGCTCCGACTTTCCTTCTGTCATATTCGTCATCGAAAACCCCTTCCGCGGATCGGCGTATCGCGACCTATCCGCTGATCCGCGTATTGACGAATATATACTACCCGTACATTGTCAGGACAAGGTTAAAATTACTCGGTGCCTCGTAACAGGTTGATTTAACGCGATATGGCTCCCCTGATCGCTTGTCGGATCGGTTAGAAAGGGTCCCTTCCTACCTGCTCAACGAGGCGCGGGTCCAGCACGCTCGAAACTCAACGAGAAACCGCCATATCCGATCTTGCGGCGCACGCGGCGGTTGACGCCGACGACACGACCGGTCGGCACCTGCGTGGTGCGTCCGGAATTGTAAGCCTGCTCGAGACGGCTCGGCAGCGTTTCAACGCCCACCCGCCCGAGCGCTTCCTTGAGCGCGCCGAGGCCACCAACCGGCACCGGCTCGCCGCTAGTCATCGACGGGCGCGCGCGGGCATAAAGCCCCTGCCCTACTTTGACGAGCTTGCCCGCGCGCACGAGCTGACGCAGCGCGCGGCCAACCTGGTCATAGCCACCCAGATCGTCGAAATCGGCGCGCAGAAACACGTCGCCGCGCTTGCGGTCGATGCGTTTCAGTAGCCGGGCTTCAAGGGTCTCGGGTTTCATCGATCCTTCTCATTATGTCAATATACGACACTTATTAGATATTTCGAATGGAAAATCAGATAGATATGTTATAATCCGATTTACAATGGCTTAACGCCGATCCTTGACAGCCTGCTCTCTCCCAGCATTGCCCGAGCCGCCCGGTCAAACCGCAAGCCGGTCGATCCATTGATCCATCAGCCTCACTGTTTTGCAAACTTGGATGGCCGCCTCGGGAGATGCAGCGTAGTCATTTGCATGTGCGATATCATTGCGTAGTAACTGGATCTTTCGCAAATCGGCTGAAAATTCGGTCTTACTCCATCGAAAATCGGGACTTTTTTTGACGATATCTACTTTGTCGCCAAATTCGGTGAAGAGGAGCTCTTCGACAAACGTGTCTTGTGATTTCGCATCTGCAATTTTTTTGAGCACCTTGCATTTTCGAGCCCGAGACAGACGCCCGATCCAACCGTTTGACTGATCGAACTCACTTCGGATGGCGTTGGCCAAGGTGATTTCGAGATGCGTAACCATCGCAAACAGAGCACCGCGGACCGGCAACCGGTGCAAATCCGACAAACTCACGAGGCCATTGATCTCGAGCCCTGACACTACGAGGCGGCACATTTGCCGATCGGCACTTCGGATAAAGGTCAATAGGCTTGCATCGGCTCCGATGAGGTTCTCCTCCGACAGCTGCTGCATAACATCTCGAACAAAGCCCTGAGGCTCCACATCTAGGCCTTGCATAAAGGCGACGAGTTTGACCAGTCCAACGATCCGTTCCGGGACGCCATCAGCACATTCGACTACGGGGAAGTAATCGAAACCCTCGTGGTTGCGCGCAACCACGATCGATAGCTTTTCGTCTGAACGGCACGTCTTGAGAGCCTTGCGCTCTGTCGCGATGAGACGGACCGGAAGCATCTCCTGGAAGGTGGCGAGTGTAGCGGCCGGATCGTCTGCGGCGCGAGCGGCCCAAGCGCGGGACCTCATGGCTGCTCCTGTCTCGACTGTGCCAGACCCTTATGCCATGCTCGCCAACCGCTGGTTAAGCTCCACGACCTCGCGATCGCTGAATCCCACCATTCGGAACAATAATGCGTCGATCACGTCCTGAAGTGGTTGAGCCCCCTCCGCTAAATGCGCCCGAGCAACGCGGCTGATTGGAGCGCGCTGCTCTTCGACTTTCCGAATCCTCCGCGACACATCGATAAGAAAAGTTTCGATGGCTGGACTGAACGGCGCGACATCAAGCGCCCGCCCCGCGGCGGCCGTGATCGCCGCAGGACCTTGGTCAAGTTGAGCCTGAAGAGACTGCAGCAGCGCCTTATCGTCGTCGGTCATGTCGCGCCCAAACACGGGGTACGGCAGGTTGTTGAACTGATATTCGTTGACCTTCGAATTCGTGCTTCCGATCGTGAAATACCAGTCGACCAGCTTCGAGTTGAGCAGGGCCAGCAGCAAGTCCAGGTCGAGCAGCGTGGCAGGCGCGCGCGGAATATAGCTCACCGTGTCGAAGCAGAATTCGCCGGCTGGCACAAACGCAGCAATCACCCGGCGAAAATTGTTCTGCGGAGCGCTGCGCTGAAAGCCGATGCGATCGACCCGGGTATGAGCCGCTTTCTCACTGGTCGCCTTAGCCACTCGGTAGCGCTCGCCTTCGATGTAGAGGGGAACACCCTGTGACGCTTCCCGCAACGTGTACATGCACACATTCGAGCCGCGGAGCACCAGCCGCCCGCTGCCGCCCGAATCGCGGCTAAGGTAACGACGGTCCGTCGTTTCATTGACTTCGCCTTGATAGGATTTGCAGGCGCTTCCGAGCCGCCGAATGCCGGGCCTCTGCGCTACGCGAACCGCCAAGTCCCAATCGGCCTGCGACGCGCTGACAATGGTCAGATTGTTCGGGTCATAGAGCGGGATCTCCGTCGTCCGCAGCAGTAAGGACGGGGCGCCCACATCGATCACATTCGCCGGATGGCGAACCGACGGGAATGGGGCCGGCTCGTTCTCCGGCGGTGCGCCCTTTCGGAACACGAAAAGCGCGGTCGACAGTTTGGCGTCCCGGAACACCCGGCGCGCCACATTGTCCTTTTGCGGGAAGGCGTGGACCTGCCGGAATGTGCCCTCCCGCAGCAGCGCTTCCCGAATGCCGCGGGCTTGCTCATCGCCCAACACCGGCATCGGCACGATAAAGCTGAGATACCCACCATCGCGAAGCAGCTCCAGCGCCCGGCAGATGAACAGCTTGTAGAGGTTATTTTTTCCGACGACCGAGGGCCGGAGGCTGCCGTCCTGCGCGATATAGGCCTTCAGATAAGCGATCCGCTCGCCCGCCTCCTTCTCCGCCAACACGTCATATGGCGGGTTTCCGATGATCACGTCGAACCCCGGCGGGCGATCACCGTGAAGGAAAACTTCCGGGAACACCAACTGCCAGTGGAATGGCGTTATTTTGAGCTTTTCGAGGTGCACCCGCCCGGCTTCGACCAAAGGGTGGTCGTGACCATTGCGACGCCGCTCCGAAAGCGTTCGCACGACGCCGGCATAATCGGACGGGGTAGATACCTCCCGCAGCGCCCCGACCGCGGCGGCACACCACACATCGGCCACCTTCTGGAACCGCTGCTCCGCCGTGCGAAACCGCCGCTTGAAGATTTGCTCCTTGCGCTTCACGTCGGCGAGCGTAGAGGACGGGAGGGCACGGATTTCCTCAAGCGGCTCCAACAGAGACGGCAAGGCGGCGTCGATCTGCTCCCTGAATACGCCGGTAATGAGAGCTCGTCCGGGCAGGCTGTCGAGCCTGTCGATGCGAGCGCCGATCAGCGAGTCGCCCGACTGCAGATGGTGATCGAGGAATGCCAGCGGCGCGTCGATCGCCACTGTCTCAAGCCACAGCGCCAACTTTGCAAGTTCCACCGCCATCGGATTGACATCAACGCCATAAAGGCATTGCTCGGCAACACGCCGCTTCCACAGCAGAATCCACGCTTCGCCGTCGGCCGCGGCGTTCGCGTCGGGATCGGGCGTGAAAGGGTTAGTGGCTATCTCTTCTGCTAAATATTGGCAGGCCCGGATCAGGAAGTGTCCAGAACCCATTGCCGGGTCGAGCACGGAGAGCGTCAGCACCCGGTCGCTGAACGATCCCGCCAACGCTTGCCGCCGCTCGTCCAGCGCCGCCCGTTCCTCAGGTATCGCCGCGGCGATCACCTGGTCGAGCTCCGCAATCTCGCTTCGCAACTCGTTTTCGATGCGGCGGCACACTTCGCCAAGGCTCGCATTGACCATGTGATTGACGATGTGATCGGGCGTGTAATAGCTGCCGAAGGCGCGCCGCTCGCCCTTGTCGGTCTCGAGATAAACGCTGTCTGGCTGGTAGGTCGTGGCCGTACGCTCGAAACCCTCCGGCGGCGCCTCGCGCATCGGAATTATCTTTTCCAGCCGGCTCCCTGCCCCGCGGCTGCGCACGACGATCATATCTTCGCGCGCGTAGCGTGGCCGCAACTCCAGCAATCCTTCATAGACGCTTCCCAGCTGCTGGATCGCCAGATCCCGGTAATCCACCCGAAAAAGCCCGAGGGCCGGATGATCGCGATGCGCCGCGCGGCTTAGCTGATCAAGGATCCTGGCGACATAGGAGTCGGGGATTTTTTTGACTTCCAGGAAAGGGTGCTCATCCGAACTGAACAATCCGCCGTTATAGGGCGGGACCTCGTAACGCCGGTTGCCGCCATCGACGATATCGCAGAGCGCCTTCAGCTCCTCCCACAGGTTCGTCGACTCTTCCCCGAAGCCTGCCCTGTCGAGGCCGCGCTGCATGTTGTCCAGCTTTGTGGCGACTTCGATCCGGAACCGCGCCAGCGACCGGTTCCGGGTGTAAACGTCGTTCTTTTGGTAGGGCAGGTAGCCCCGGTCTTCCGCATACAGAATGAACAATAGGCGGTACAGAAAGACGAAGCTCTGCGTCTGGCATAATTCGAGGTCATCGTCGGCTGAAAGACCGTTGGGTTTGTAGGTCAGCAAGCCCTCGATCGACAGGCGCAGGGCCTCGAATACCCGCTCTCTTAATTCCTCGCTCACCCCGAGCGCGTGCTCGGAACTTCCTTCGACCGCGCGCCAGATGAGGGGCCGCCGCGCGCCGACAGGTGCGAAACCATGCACACTGAAAAGCAGGTAGAAGCGCAAAAAAAGGTCAAGCTCGCTGCCGAGGACCCCGAATTGCAGCTGCGCGGACGGCGCCGCTATCCGCTGGATAAGGGTGGGAAGGTCAACCTCAAGATAGGTCTGAAAGCGTGGACGGCTCCGCTCTATATCGCGCGGCACCAAGCGCCATAGCCGGCCATTCGTCAGTATCCCGAAATCACACCGGCTGCGGTCGAGATACCATTCGATCTGCTCCGGGGGATACTCGCGGCGACCCGCAATGCGCTGAGGCCGGTCGAGGCTTATGTGCCACGCTTTGGCGTCAGCCACCACATCCGCGTGCAGCCAAAAATCGGAATTCGTCCGCCCGGCCATGATCGCGTCTGTGAGCTTGTCATCCGTCACGAACAAGGCGTAGTCAGGCTCACGGCCTTGCAGGTAGGTCTGATATTTGAGGCTCCACCCCAAAATCTCAAATACCGGCTGGATGAACTTCTCTTCCAAACCGGCTTCGTTTCCGTAATGCTCGACCCGGTGCTTTTCTTTTTCCCACAGCGCGATAAGTTTGGCGGCTGCTTCGGCCGCGGCGGACCGTAATTCTGTCCATTCAGGCTCAAGCGGAAGCCGCAGATCGAGCCAGTGATTCGACAGAAATTCTCGATTGACGATCGGGCCAAAGGGGAGAATGAGCTGCATTTTTTTGCGTCTATAGTCTCCAGGTTCACTCGGTCACGGGATAGTATACGCCAACTCCAGAAAGCGGCAGAAGGCGTTGGCCAGTTGGGCTTGGCGCGGCGTGCGGCACTCAGTTTCAAAGAGTTCTGGCGAGCCCACCATGATGCATACGCACTTGGCGCGCGATGTCGCGACGTTCAACCGGTTCAGGCTGTAGAGGAACTCCATCCCTCGCGGGGCGTCGGCCCGGCTTGAAGTTGCCGTGGAATAGATCGCGATGGGCGCTTCCTGACCCTGGAATTTGTCCACCGTGCCGACATGCGCACCCGGCAGACGTTGCTGGATTTCAAAGACCTGGGCGTTGTACGGCGTGATGATAATGATGTCGTCGAGCGTGACCGGCTTTTGCTGCCCGTCCCGATCGATCCACATCGCTTTGCTCTCCAGAATGCCCTCGACAAGCGCGCCGACGGCCATCGCTTCTTCGGGCGAGCAATTCTGATTGCCGTGGTGCTGGACAGGAAGGTAGCGCAAACCCGAACCGCTGATCGGGCCCGTGGCGTTGATGACCTGCTTCTGCAGGCCCTCCCTCGACACGAGCTTACCGTCATAGAAAAGCTCGGATGTGAACGAGCAGATATCCGGATGCAGCCGCCAGGTCTGTTCGAGGAACAGGCCCTTGTCGGGCGATATTGTCTGCTGACCGCCAAGGATATGGTCGAGGGCCGAGACATCCGTACCCTCCGGGTGGCTGCCCTGCATGGGCTGATCGAGCTGCTGGGGGTCGCCGATCAAAACCACCGTTTTCGCCGCCTGCGAGACCGCCAGGACATTGGCGAGCGACATTTGCGCCGCCTCGTCCACGAAGAGCACATCAACGGTCTCAAAGGCTTCGGGGGAAGCCCACAGCCAGGCCGTCCCTCCGCCGACCATGGCGGTGCTTCCCAGCGCGGCAAACAGGTCCTTGTTGCTCCTGGCGAATGAAAGATGAGGTTGCAAGTCTTCCATTTCGTCGGGTTTTTGACAGCAATGCAGGTTAAGGCCCTGCTTCCCCGCTGCCTCGATGGTCTCATCGATCAGATTGCGGATGACCTTGTGACTATTCCCTGTAATGCCAACCGTTCGGCCATGGCGCACGAGCTCGCAGATCATCTGCGCGCCGGTGTATGTCTTGCCTGCGCCGGGCGGTCCCTGAATCGGCAGTATGCCGCCGGATAAACTGGCGCATATCCTGACGGCCGCATCCACAGCGGTTTCGCTCTCTCTGTGGAGCGGTTGTCCTCCGGTGCGAGGGATCTCCCTCAGCAACAGGTCACGTGCCGCCTGATGGGGCCCTTCTCCCCGCAACCCCCGTTCGGCCACGTATGTGCCGAGCCGTAAAAGGGCCTCCGCCATGACCTTCGCGTCCACATAGCTATGCGCAAAAACGGCTTCGGGATGAATTCCGGCGCTGTCCTGCCGCTTTTTGATGTCGACCGTGGCGGAGGCAAAGGAAATGGCATCGACCGATCCCAGTCTCGCTCCCCCCAAATTGCGCAAATCCTCGCCGCCGCGAAGCTCGGTTTCCTGAGGCGGAAAGCGGTAGCGATGGACGGGCGCCTTCACCGTGCCACCAACCGCGGCGACAAAGCTAAGTCCCGACAGCCCGGACCGCTCGTCGAGCAGGTCCTCCGCGGAGAGATCGGATAGCCGGAACAGCTCCCACCATACCGCTTTGTCCTCCCGGCGGTGCCAGTCGAGAACGTTGGCCAATATCCAGCGCGCCTGCTGTTCCGGGGTCCGCTCTTCCCGATCGGCGGGAACGTCCGCCGTCAGCTTTTCGATCACCGGGTTGATGCGGAGCAGCCATGCGCTAACGTTTTCGTTGGGAGCGCCGTCGCCGGGCGGCGGGCGCGGCACTTCGGTCCCCCTCTGCAGGATTTGTTCGCGTAGAGCCTCCAACCAGTCGCGGAGGTCGTCGGCCGAACGGCAGTCGTCCTTGTTGTAGGCAAGCACCGTGGCCCTGGTCGCCTCCGAAATCGAGGGGATGTCGTCGAGCTCGATACCCGCCTGGAGCAGGGCGAGTGCGGTGTTCGCGTCGGGCAGCGCCGTGTCCCGGTTGAACTCGTAAAGCTGTTCGAGCCGCTTGATCGAATAGCTCTCCACGCCGGCGCGAATACCGTGCCGGACCACGTGGTATAGGTCGACGAACAGCTTCGCCCGCAGCATCCGGTCCAGTTCTTCCTCGCGAGTCGCGTAGCGGCCCATGAGACGCTTCAGCGCCGCCGGTTCGTACGGTGCGTAGTGGTAGATGTGCAGGTCGGGAAACCGCGCCCAGCGCTCCATTACGAAATCAACGAATTCCTCGAACGCGTGCTTTTCGTCCGCGCGCGAGAACGCCCAGTTATGCTGATATGCGAGCGCACCGTTCCCGTCTTTGAAAAGGTAGCCGAACAGATATTCCAGGCCTTGCTCCCCTGCGAAGGGGTCGCCCTCAAGATCCAGAAAGATGTCGCCCTCGGAGGGCTCCGGCAGGCGCGTCAGACCGAAGCCCGCTTCCACGGGGAGAAGTTCGTATCGTGGTTCGCCGGTGTCGCGGGCTTCCACCTGAATCCGTGCCTGCTCACGCACGCGCGCGTAGGAGTTGGCCGACCCGCGAGTGGGCTTCCAGTCCAGCGGCAGGGCCATGCCCGCCAAGGCCTTCATCGTTGTCGTGGCGTGCTCTATGAGCTCATTGATCTGGAGCTTCGATATGCCCGCGACGAGACAGAGATGGTCGTCATCCCGGCGGCGCTGTTCGCACCTCGCCCGCCAGCCGCACGTTTCGCAATGCTCGTTCGGGTCGGGGTAGGTTTCCCGCCCGCCTCCCTCGATCAGAGACCTCAGCAGCTTCCGTTTGACGCGCCGGAAATAGGCCGCGTAATCGGCAAACCGATATTGCTGCGGCTCGAAATCGGACCAGGGCACCACGACAAACATGTGCTCCGGCGCCAGACCCTGAACTTCCTTGATGAGGTCGGAGTAGAGGCAAAGCTGCAGGACGGCGCCCGCTTTCGTTTCCCGGGCCAGCTTTGTGTCGATGGCTTCATATGACCAGGCGCCGAGAAGGCTTGGCACTTCGATACGGCGCAGGATGTCGGCGCGTCCGACCCACCCCTGATGCGAAAACGCGCCCTGCGCGATGATTTGCGCGCCCCGCCTCATGGCGGCAATCGTTGCGGCGACTGCCTCGGGAGAGACGTCAAAGCCGTCAATTCTGATGACCTCTAGGCCTGCCTTCGTCAGGTGTTCGACGTAGTTCTGTTCATGGATGGAACCCCGCTCCCACAAAATCTTTACCAGGGGATCCACTACATAAGGTTTCTTCAAAGCACCTTCGGCGACGGCGCGCTCCAAAGCGGAGAGATGGCGGCAGTTCAAGTAGCCGACGAGATCGGTCGCGCTCAGCTCGAAGGAGTCACCCTCTTTCCTCATAATTTCACCGCGGGCCCTCAGCTCTGTCTTTGTGGCCGTAAATGTTCATTTTCTAGCCAACGGCATCCTCTCGAATTGCGATCGATCCTTGCTCAGCTCCGGGCGAAAAATAGATCGCCGAGCTCGTCGGATGGGAAATGGCTGCACCGCAATTCGCCGGCATTGTCGAGGCGGCTAGTCTCGACCCGGTGACGATTACCGTCAAACTCGCAGCAGGCCGAGAGTTGAGGCATGCCGTGCCAGGGGCACACGAGCTGCACGAACAGGCCAACCGCAAGCGGGGCAAGGACCCCATTCGGCCATACGACCTGCGGACGCGAGCCGGCCTTGCCATACCGGCCAGCCTCTTGCTCCAGCCGTTTCTGGTTGAGAATGCCGAGGCACCACAGGCAAGGTCCGCCGGGCGACGACAACACGACCTGGCCGCTGATGGTGTAGCCGTCGGGGGCCTCATGCACATCCATGCCGAGGTCGAAGTAGGGGATCAGGAATCGGCGACAGAACCGCTCGAGATCGTCGCGCTCCCGATAGGAATCCACGCACCCGAAGATCACATCGCAGCGCCGCAGTGTCTCGATCGCCTCTTGCCAGCGCGATTGGCAGACCGTGATCTCCGCATCGGGATTGATGCTGCGGATCACCCGCTCGGCGATCGCCGTCTTGGCGCGGCCTGCTTCCACATCCGCGGGCGTGCCGCCGAGCAGGCGATTTTGGTTCCTGGTCTCGATGATGTCGGGGTCGGCCAAGACGAATTTTGACACGCCGAGATGCGGGAGCTGGTGCACTAGGTGCGAGCCGCCCCCGCACAGACCGACGATGCCGACCTCGACCCCAGCGAGGATCCCATCGCTCTCGGCCCCGAGAAAGCTCTGACTGACAAGCCGCGGATCCATCAACCTCTCTCCCACGTTTTTAGCGGCGCGCCTACGCTCGCGAACCGGTCGATCGGAACCGGTGCGGCTCCGGGCGAGGGCCAACACAGGCCCACGGCCTGATCGAGGCTCAGCACGACCGCCCCGTGCGGCATCGCTGGCGCCACGTTGAAAAAATCGGGCACAAATTTCCGGCTCTCACGGTCATCGATCTCGCTGAACCCGGTTCGCCCGTGGTGGGCATGCATGTGCACATGAAAAATGCTGAGATCCTCGGCGCCGCCGTTGTAGGCGCGTTGTATTGCCCCGCGGATCGCCGCCGGCCCCATCATTGCGCCGACGCTCGGATCATCGAGATAATTCTCGTCGGCGACCGGATCGTAGCTAGCCGCGAGGATCACGAGCCCACCGTCGGCAAGACGTCCGGCCCGGCAAATCAGAAAGCCCACGCGCTCTGCGGCGAAAGGATGCGGCCGATGCAGATCAGCCCGGACCAGGGCGAGGAGGTCGCTTCTCGCTCGGAAGACGATTGTCATCGATAAACCTTCAGATGCTGCTGCAGCATTTCGATCGGACGCGCCGGCGGGACGTTGTTCCATGACGGCGTGTGCCAGGACCGGCCGAGCACCGTATGAGAGGTCCAGTTCTGGCCGCGCCCGGCGATCGGCGCCGACAGATACAGGCGGCTCATGTAGCCGGTGTGCGCGCCGAGCGACAGCAACGCGTTGCGTATCTCGGTGGCGTTGCCGACCGGTATCTTCAGGCCGGGCAGATGGACAAACTGATACCCGCCCTCGGCCACATAATTGGCGCCGGGGCAGAGATCCTTCAGCTCCGCCAGATCCTCGGGGCTCGCCACTAGGACGAGCCGCCGGTCCGCACGTGGCTGATAAAGGTCTCGCAGCCGTGGATGGTGATTTTGGCGTTGTCGTCGAGCGGGTCAAGCGCGCCGTCTTTCAGGATGTCCAGCTCGCGGTCCGCAGCGACGCCGACAATCGCCTTGAAGGCCGACACCACATAGACCCCGGCTTCGACACATTTGCGCACCCGGTCGACCGTGACCTCGACGATGCGCGGCCGATGCGCCTCCGCCTCCTCCATCTCTACCTCAGCCCGCTCAAGGTCATGCTCGGCGTGCTCGAGCTCGGCCACGGCGTCCTGCACCTCCGCCTTCGCCTTCTGCACGTCGGCCTCGGCCTGTTCAATTTCGCAATCTTGCTGCTTTTCCATGTGTGATTCCTCTTGCACCCGCCTATATCGTCGCCTAAGATATGACGAATTCGTCATGCTCGGGGCCAAACAAAAGGCCCCTGCGGGCATGACTATGTCGTCACTTCATAATATACGCATTCGTCATGGCTCGATCAAGACCCCCATCGGAAATTTTCCCGGAACGACTGCGCGCCGCGCGGGAAACGCGCGGGCTCAACCAGGGCGAACTCGCAGCGCGGGCCGGGCTGCAGCCGTCAGCCATCTCCCATTTTGAGACCGGCACGCGCAAACCGTCCTTCGACAATCTCCGGCGCCTCGCCGATGCCCTCGACGCCACGACGGACTATCTGCTCGGCCGGGTGAGCGACCTTACCGGGCTTGCTGAAGGTGCCGATAAACTCCATCGCCACTACGGCCGGCTGACAAGCGGCGATCGCGAGGTCGCGGATCGCATGATCGAGTTTCTCGCCGAAAAGACACAGGACCGACAGCGCAAGGCGTGATCCGGTGAGACGCCACAACAATCCCTACCTTTTCGCCACGCAGCACGGTGAGCAGGTCGTGCGCGAACAAGGGCTGTCGCTAGCGGTCTACCCCATAGCCCTTGCGCAGGATCTCGGCATCACGGTCACGCCCAAACCGGCGCGCGCCGGCGGCGTTTCAGGAATGTTCATTCGCGTCGGCGATTTTTACGGCATCGCCTATGCCACCCATATCGACAACGAGGGCTTCAAGCGCTTCAGCGTCGCGCACGAACTCGGCCACTACTTCCTGCCCGGTCATGTTGATGCGGTATTTCGCGATGGCGACATTCACGAGTCGCGGGCGGGGTTCGTCTCTGACGACCGCTACGAGCTCGAAGCCGACAATTTCGCCGCCGGTCTCCTGATGCCGCGCCACCTTTTCACGCCCCTCCTGCGGCGCGCCGGCGACGGTATTGCGGCGGTCGAGCATTTGGCTGGGGCCTGCCAAACATCGCTGACGGCGACGGCGATACGCTACACGCAATGCACCTCGGAACCTGTTGCCATCGTGGTCAGCGCGGGCGGCAGCATCGATTATTGTTTCATGTCCGATGCGCTGAGGGATTTCGACGATATCGATTGGATCCGCAAGCGTCAGGCGCTGCCTCGCACCAGCGCTACATTTGTATTCAATCAGGACCCCGCCAGGGTGCGACGGGCCGAGCGCGTTGAGGGTGAATCCGACCTGCAGCTCTGGTTCGGCGGTCCTCGCAGCATCGAGCTGCGGGAGGATGTCATCGGGCTCGGCAGTTACGCCAGAACGCTCACCATGCTGCACGGCATCGAACCGCCCGACGACGCGGAAGAGGACGACGAGGCGCTGATCGAATCGTGGACGCCGCGCTTGCGCCGACGATGATTGGATTAAGCCCGCTCCGTTTCCTCGCCGCCAAAATAGTCGTGGGTCGCCCAGTATATCTCTTCACGGTCGTCTATCGGCAGATCGAGGCATTGCAATGCCTCCAGCCTATCTGCGCCCTACGGTATCCGTTTGTACGATTGCGTTCGTTATCATCTTCCCATGAGGATCGATCGGCTTCATGTCTTCACCATGCTGGAGCGTGAGTGAGAGGACGCGCCGGTTACGAAGAGTGATTGCCCTAAGGCATGTGCATCAGCCTTCCATGTGTTCTCACGTACACCCGAACGTTGCACCCATGTTACGTTGACGCGGCATCATCGATCTCGGCGACGTGACCGGAGGCTCCATGACTGACAACAAGTTTCTTACCGCCGAGGAAGTGTCGGAACGCTACCGTGGCGAGATCACGGTAGGGACACTACGGAACTGGCGAGCCATGCGAATTGGGCCTGCCTTCATTAAGATTGGAAAGGCCGTCCTCTACCCGCTGAGCGAGCTTGAGGCATGGGATCAAAAGAATATGGTGCTCTGCCGTGCGTCAAAGTCACGCCACATGGATGAACGTGAGGGAGCATGACGATCCCGCCGCATCACGCCTTACCGTCCCCAATCGCCGTCCCCATACGTTCGAAATGAGCCAACAACTCTCATATATATCAATATGATAATTCATAGCAGTCGCGTCGTGCACAACCACCCCTCGGGCGACCCGACCCCGTCCAAGGCCGACATCGCGGTCACCCGCGACATCGTCAAGGCGGCGGCCCCGCTCGGGGTCACCGTGCACGACCACGTCATCATCGGCCGCGGCCGGCACACCAGCCTGCGCGATATGGGGCTACTGTGAAGGCTGCTTGCGCGCGAGCCGGGCCATGAAGCGGCCGTGATCGATGATCATGCGCTCGTGGAACCCGTCGCCGATCGGCTCGGCCTCGTCATGGCAGCTCACCTTGAAGCGCAGACGCCGGCCGTCGATTTCGATGAGTTCGATTTCTGCCGTGACCTGCATGCCGATCGGCGTCGCCGCGCTGTGGCTCATCTCGACCATGGTGCCGACCGTGCGCTGCTGCGGCGCGAGGTAGGGGGCGAGCGCGGCGACGCAGGTCCATTCGACAAAGGCGATCATCTGGGCCGTGGCGAAGACCGGCGGCATTTCCGTCGCCGCGCCGAGCAGCCGCCCGGATGCCGGCACGGCGAGCTCTTCAGTGACCCGGATCGTCGCGCTGTGGCGCAGCCCGGGCTTCAGGTCGTCTGATGTCGTCATCCCTTGTATTGGAGGATCGTCAGCCCGTCGTTGACGTCGGTCAGGTACATCAGCCCGTCGGGCGCGACATAGACATCGTTGGACTGGATGATTTGCGGGCGGTTCGGCCGCGGATCGACCATGTGCTCGGGGGCGGGCGGGACGAAATGCGCGACCTCGCGCGGTTGAAACGGGTCGGCGATGTCGAACACCCGGACCCCGGCATTCTGATAGGTCGCGAAGATCAGCGTTGAGCTCTGGAAGGAGCCGGGGCGGTTCTCGTGCAGATTGTGCGGGCCGAACTTGGCTCCCTTCCGGCGATAATCGTCTTCGGCCGGGGTCGGGAAGGCGGCGATCTGGACGGGGTTCCCGGGCTCGCGCACATCGAACACCCAGCAGCGCTGGATGCCATTGGCGCAATTGTCGAGATTGCCCTCGTCGGCGAAGACCGCGAGGTTGCGGTCGGGCAATGGCAGCGGCGTGTGGGTGCCGCCGCCGAACGGTGGGCACCAGTTGCGGTGGCTCAATAATTTGGGCGCGGTCGGATCGCCGACATCGAGGATCGTCAGCCCGCCGTCGCGCCACGCGGCATAGGCGAGGTTGCCGGCGACGATCGCGTGATGCAGCGCATAGCGCCGCCCCTTCGGCCAGCTCGGCACCTCGCCGGCGGCCGCGTGCATGCCGGGCAGCCACCAGCGCCCGACCACCTCGGGGCGGGGCGGTTCCTTCATGTCGATGATCGCCAGCACATGGTCGGTGAAGCCCTGCCAATGGCACGAGGCATAGGCATAGCGTCCCCCGACATACCAGAGGCGATGGAGTCCCAGCCCGTCGACCGGCATGAAGCCGATCTCGCGCGGGCTCTCCGGATGCGAGATGTCCCACACCCGCAGTCCCGCCGAAAACTTTTTGTCGCGCTTGGTGAATGTGTCGGTTATCGACCCTTTGAAGTAGTCGTTCGGGTCGGCATAGCCTTGCATGACCCAGATATTCGGGGAATTCACCGTCAGCAGCAGATCGCCATGGGTCTGCAGATGAAAGGCCCGGGTGTTGGGCGGCGCCGCGACGAAGTTCACCGGGCGCGGATGCTTGGGATCGCGCACATCGGTGACCGTGAAGCCGTCCGAAAACATGTGCCCGACAAAGGCATGGCCCTTGTGCACCATGACCTGAACGCCGTCGCCGCGCCCTCCCTGGTCGGAATGGCCGACGAACTCGATGTTGCGCGCGGAAACGGGGATCATGGTGCAGCTCCTTCCCGAAAGCAGCCCGCGATCGTAATGCCTATCGCGACACGCATGTCAACTTACGCCCGTACACAACCAAGCAAAGCTTCGCCGGGCACCGGCCATGATGAGTGGAGAGGGAGGGTGACTTCCTTTAACTTAACCCTAGATAACTCGACCAGGAGGAAACCATGACCCAGGCGGCCCGCTTTCGCGAACTGTTGCGGCGCGACGGGATGGTGGTCGCGCCCGGCGCCTATGACTGCATTACCGCGCGGCTGATCGAGCGCGCCGGGTTCGATGCGGTCTACATGACCGGCGCCGGCACCGCGGCGACCCTTGGATACCCCGATTTCGGCCTCGTTACGATGTCGGAGATGGTGGGGAATGCCGGGCGCATCGCCGCCGCGGTCAGGCTCCCGGTCATCGCCGACGCGGATACCGGCTACGGCAACGAACTCAATGTCGTGCGCACGGTTCGCGAATATGAAACCTCCGGGATCGCCGGCATCCATATCGAGGACCAGGGCTTCCCCAAGAAATGCGGCCATCTCGACGACAAGGAGATCGTCTCGCGCGAGGATTGGCTCGCCAAGATCCGCGCCGCCGCGGCCTCGCGCCGCAGCCCTGATTTCCTGGTGATTGCGCGCACCGATTCACGCGCCGTCGCCGGCTTTGACGAGGCGATCGGGCGCGCCAACGCGGCGATTTCGGCCGGGGCGGACATGGCCTTTGTCGAGGCGCCGCAAACGCTGGACGAGGTCGCCCTGGTGCCGCGCCTCGTCCGGGGCCCCTGCCTCCTCAACGTCGTGCGCGGCGGCAAGACCCCGGATCTCGACCTGGGAGAGGCTGAGCGGATGGGCTACAAGCTGGCGATCCTGCCGGGCCTTCTGATCAAGAATGTCGTCGGGATCTGCGAACAGATGCTGGCCGAGCTTGCCGCGACCCGACGCCACCCGGCGCCGGTCAGGGAGATGACGGTGCGCGAAGTCTTTCAGCTGTCAGGCGCCGACGAATGGGATGCGCTGCGCTCGCGCTTTCGCACCGAAGCGAGATAAGCCCCCACCCTCCCACGCCTGCGGCGCGGGTCCCTCCCCTGGCGCATCTGTAATGCGCCATCCGTCAGGCGCACGCACGCGTGCGCCGAGAGGGCGCAAGCGAGGGAGGATTTTCAGGCTCCGGGCGCGCTCCCTCCCTCGCTTGCGGGGGAGGGTTGGGTTGGGGTGGGGGCTACTGTGAGGTCCAGATGGCTAGCGCCGCGAGCGCCCGGTCCCGGGTCCGGCCGAACCAGACGTTTCCGTGGTTGGCGCCGTCGATCTCGATCATCTCCTTGGGTTCGCGCGCCGCGGCATAAAGGCGCCGCGCCTCGGCGATGGGGATGGCCTGGTCGGCCCTGCTGTGGAGGATCATGACCGGCACGCCAAGACCGCCGATCAGCGCCTCGGAGTCGAGCGGATCGGCCATCATGAACCGGTAGGGCAGCTTCATTCCGCGCAACTCGAACAGCCGAACGATCGAGGCATAGGGCGAGTTGAGGAGGACCCCGGCAACCGGCCGGTCATGCGCCAGCCCGACCGCGACCCCGGTGCCGAGGCTTTCGCCAAAGGCGGCGATCCGAGCCTCTGGCGCCGCATCGCGGACAAAGTCGAAGGCGGCCCGCGCGTCGGCGCGCAGCCCCAATTCGCTCGGATGGCCGGTCGAGAGGCCGTTGCCGCGGTAGTCGATGCCGAGGACGCCAAACCCGTGCGCGGCAAGATCGCCGAAGAGGCCGGCCGCGTCCGACAGCACCACCCCCTTCCCGACAAAATAGACGATCGCCCCATGGCCGGGCTGCGCCGGCGCCCACCAGCCGTAGAGGGTCTCGCCGTCCTCGGTCGCGATTCGCGCTGGGAGGACACCGTCGAGCCCAGCCGCTTCGGGCGACGTGCTGGCCCGCGCCATCGGGTAGAACACGAACGAGCGCTCGTTCAGGGCGAACCACGCGCACGCCCCGGCATAGGTGAGCCCGGCGAGCAGCAAGAGCGTGGCGCATACGACCAGCACGCTCTTCATGATAATCCGGCGGCCGGGCATCACTCCCCCACGGCGAACATTAGCTCAGCGCCGGAAACACATGCTCGCCGTCGGGGCCGAGCGGCAGCGCGGCGACGCTCGCCGCCTCGTCCGGGAACAGCGGACCGTAGAGATGCGGGAAGAGCGCGCCATCGCGTGAGCGCTCCCATCTGATCCGATCTCCCAGAATTTCTGCATCGACCGCGACGAGAACGAGGCCGGCCTGCCCGGCGCGGTGGCGCCGCGCGCTCTCGGCGATCTGGTCAGCGGTCGAGAAGTGGAGGAAGCCGTCGCGGCGATCGTCGGCCGAGCCGTCGTATTGCCCGGCCGCGACCGCCTCGGCCCATGCCTCGGCGGGACACATGTGGTAGATCATTGCGGTCATGCGCGGATGCTATTGCGGCGGTTATCTGGCGGCGTCAACTAAAAGCCCCCGTGCCCGGACTTGCTCCGGGCATCCACGTCTTCAGTCGAGACGCCGCAAGGAAAAGACGTGGATGGCCGGGTCAAGCCCGGCCAAGGGGATTTAGGATGGCGCCTTGACGACTGCTCCCTTCGCTCCGCTCGATCGCGTTCTGGTGCCGCGCGCGCCGGCGCTGGTCGCCGGTTTCCGCGAGATCCTTTGGCTGTCGCCCGAGGGCGAGATCGAGGCGTTGTCGCCGGAAGAGGCGCACACCCGGCTGGACGGCGAGACCCCGATGGTATGTCATGCGCGGGCTGTGGCGCGACGCCTCGACATGGCGGGATTCGCCGCCCTCGATCTCCTGGAATTGTTCGCCTTTGTCCGGCCGGCGCAATTCTGCGTGCCGACGCCGCGCGGCCTCGCCGCCGCGCTCGGCCTCGCCCCGCCCGGCACTATGGCCGAGGCTTGCGTCACGCTCGCCACCGCCGCGCGCGCCTTGCTGCAGCAGCTCCAGGCGGAGAGCGAGCCCGATATCCGGGTGATCGCCGAGGCGGCCGACCAAGCCGGCTGGACCTGGGGTCCGGCAGTGCTCGCCGCCTTGCCGCCGGGAGAACCAGGGGCGGTGCGCCGCGCCGCGGGCCTGCGCGTCTGGCAGAGCCTCGCTGAGTGGCAGGAGCGGCCGCCCCCGCCACCTCCCGGCAACGCGCCGGTCTCGCCCGAAGATGCGCGAACCCGCCTCGCCGCGCTCCTCGGGGATGGCGCCGAGGCGCGGCCGCAGCAGGCCGATTACGCCGCTGCGGTCGCCGCCGCCTTCGCGCCGCGCGACCGGCCGGATCGGCCGCAGGCGGTCCTCGCCGAAGCCGGCACCGGGGTCGGCAAGACGCTCGGCTATATCGCGCCGGCGAGCTTGTGGGCCGAGAAGAACCAGGGCGCGGTGTGGATCTCGACCTTCACCCGCAATCTGCAGAGCCAGATCGCCGGCGAACTCGACCGGCTCTATCCCGATCCGGTGCAAAAGCGCCGGCGCGTCGTCATTCGCAAGGGGCGCGAAAATTTCCTCTGCCTGTTGAATTACGAAGATGCGGTGCGCGCGGCGACCGCCCGGGCGGCGCAATCGGTGGCGCCGCTCGCCCTCATCGCCCGCTGGATCGGCGCCACCGCGGCGGGCGACCTCGTCGGCGGCGATTTCCCGGGCTGGCTCGCCGAATTGATCGGGCGCGGCCGGGTCAATGCGCTGGCCGACCGGCGCGGCGAATGCATCCATTCGGCCTGCCCGCATTTCCGCCGCTGCTTTGTCGAGAAGAACGTGCGCGCGGCGCGCCACGCCCGACTTGTCGTCGCCAACCACGCGCTCGTCATGGCGCAGGCGGCGATGGGCGGGCTCGACGATGCGAGCGTCCCCACCCGCTATGTCTTCGACGAGGGACATCATCTACTCGAAGCCGCCGATTCGGCGTTCTCGGTGCGGCTCTCCGGCCAGGAAGGGCGCGAGCTGCGGCGCTGGATCCTCGGCGCCGAAGCCGGCCGGTCGCGCGCCCGCGGCTTAGAGCGCCGCATCGGCGACCTGGTCGAGGCGGACGAGGAGGCCGGCCCGGCGCTGATCGAGGCGCTGGTCGCCGCTCGCATTCTGCCGGCCGATGGCTGGCACCAGCGTGTCGCCGAGGGGCGCGGCCTCGCGGGCTTCGAGGGCTTTCTCGCGCTAGTGCGCCGCCAGGTGCTGGCGCGCGCCGCAGCCCCCACCCCTCCCTCCCCCGCCCCTACCCTTCCCTCCCCCGCAAGCGGGGGAGGGTTAGGGAGGGGGCAAGGCGCGGGAGGGAAGGGTGGGGGCGACTACGGCATCGAGGCCGAGGCGCGCCCACCGGTCGACGGCCTCATTGAGGCGGCCGGACGACTCGCCGCCGGGCTCGACCGGCTCGCGGCGGCGCTGCGCCGCCTCTCGGGATCCTTGCGCCATCAGCTCGAGGATCCCGAGAACCCGCCCGAGCCCGGTCTGCGCCAGCGCCTCGACGCGACGATCCGCGGGCTCGACCGTCGCGCGGATATGCAGCTCGGCGCCTGGAGCGCCTTATTGCGCGATCTCGGCTTGCCGCCCAATCCGGAAACCGTCGAGTGGCTCGCGCTCGACCGCGCCGATGGCGCCGAAACAGATGTCGCGGTCAACCGCAACTGGATCGATCCGGGCATCCCGTTCACCGACGCGGTCGCCCGGCCGGCGCATGGCATCGTCGTGACCTCGGCGACCTTGACCGATGGCGAAGCCGACCCAGGCTCCGGGCATGAGGCGGGGATTGCCTGGAGCGCCGCGGAAGCCGCCACCGGGCTGCGCCACTTGGAGGAGCGCCCGGCCGCCGCCCGCATCGCTTCGCCCTTCGACTATCCGGCGCAAACCCGCATCTTCATCGTCACCGACATTCCGCGCGACGACATCGGCCAGGTCGCGGCCGCCTTCGCGGCGCTGATGATCGCCGCCAAGGGCGGCGCGCTCGGTCTTTTCACCGCGATCGCGCGGCTGCGCGCCGTCCATGAGCGGATCGCCCCGGTGCTCGAATCGCAGGGCCTCCAACTGCTCGCCCAGCATGTCGACGCAATGTCGACCGCGACCCTGGTCGACATCTTCCGCGCCGAAGAGGATTCCTGCCTCCTCGGCAGCGATGCGGTGCGCGACGGGGTCGATGTGCCGGGGCGCTCCTTGCGCCTCATCGTCTTCGACCGCGTGCCGTGGCCGCGCCCCGATATCCTGCATCGCGCAAGAAAGCCGGTGTTCGGCGGCGCGCAGTACGACGACCGCATCGCCCGGCTGCGGCTGCGCCAGGCCTATGGGCGCCTCGTGCGCCGCGCCGACGATCGCGGCGTCTTCGCGATCCTCGACCGCGCCCTGCCGTCGCGGCTCCTGGCGGCCTTCCCCGCCGGAGTGCCGGTCATTCGCGCGCCGCTCATCGAGGCGGCCGAAGCGACGGCGCGCTTTCTTTCCGACCCGCCTTGACAGAGGCGGCGCGGTTTGGTCTGTGCGGCGCAGCATGCAAGCGACCGGCGTACGCGAGAAAGGAGCGGCGATGCTCGACCCCCACGGCGCGCTGATCTACACGATGGTGATCGTGTCGGCGGCCGACGCGAACCTGCCCGATGCCGAGCTGCAGGCGATCGGCAACATCGTCGAAGATCTTCCCGTCTTCCGCGACTTCGACCGGCAGGCGCTTCCGGGGCTGCTCAACGACTGTGCCGAATTATTGAACCGCGAGGACGGGCTCGAAGGGACGCTCCGGGCGATCAAGGAGGCGCTGCCGGCCAGACTGCGGGAAACCGCCTACGCGATCGCCTGCGACCTGGTGGCCTCCGACGGCGAGGCGACCCAGGAGGAATTGCGCCTCCTCGAATTGATCCGCCACCACCTCAACGTCGACCGGTTGACCGCCGCGGCAATCGAGCGCGGCGCCCGCGCCCGGTTTCAGACGCTGTGAAATCCGGCACATCGGGAGGGGCGAATGGCTACGCTGGAAGAGCGCATCCGTGTGATCGAGGATCGGCTCGAAATCTATAATCTGATCGCCAGCCATCCGCCGAGCGCGGATACCGGCGCCGGGGACTACACGGAATCGGTGTGGACCGAGGACGGGGTCTTCGATCGCGGCCCGGAATTCCCCGCGCCGAGGGGGCCGGCGGCGATCGGCGCCACATCATCGAGCCCGGAGCATCACCGGGCGATCGAACAAGGCATCGCCCATTTTGCCGGACTGCCGTATGTGAGGGTCACCGGCGACACCGCATTTGCCATCTCCTACATTCAGATCCTCGTGCCGGACCGCGTCGGCCCAGTCTTCGAGGTGCCGAACCACGGCGCCTCGCGCGGCTTTCACGTCCACCGGGTCGGGGCCAACCGCTGGGATTTCGTGCGCACCGCCGAAGGCTGGCGCATCAAGCGCCGCCAGGTGCGCTCGCTTGACGGCTCGGAGGGGGCGTGTGAGATATTGCGGGGGACGTTCGCGACTGCGGCCGAATAAGGCCGCGCCGCCGCTCCGGTCTGTTAGAGCATGGGAATGACGATCAAGCCTGATCGAATCTTGCTCTAGTGTGGTGGTTCTGAAGTTCGTTTGATCTGGATCGTTGTTTCCCTTCCTCGTCATCCCGGCGAAGGCCGGTACCCACGGCAGACATGGGTCCCGGCCTTCGCCGGGATGACGAGGAAGGGAAACAACGATCCAGATCGACCGGACTTCAGAGCCACCACACTAGGAGCTGTCCCCCGGCTTGGGCAGCGCCCGGCGGATCAGTTCCTGCACCTCGGGGGGCTGGGATTCGAGCGCGTCGCATAGGCGGTGCATCTGGCGGCGCACGCTGTAGAGCTGGTCGAGCAGCCCCAGCACCAGCGCCATCGAATCGTCGTCGACCGCGAATTCGCGGCGGATCTCGAGGATCAACTCGACCCGCGCGATGTCGACCTCATGGAACACCCAGCGCCCGCCCGCCTCATCGGGCAGGATCCAGCGGTTCTCGATCCAGCGCGTGAGTTCGACCCTATCGAGCGCGGCAAAGCGCCCGGTCAGCTCGTCGAGGCCGATCATGGGGTAGTTGTCCCTCGGGCGGCCTGGTCGGCCGCGCCGGGATCAACCCCCGGGCCCATCGCGCGGCGCGGATCTGTCGGATGCTTTTCGGCCCAGCCCTTGACGAACTCGGCGAGCTCCGCATCGCCGCTCGCGCCGATCATCACCTTCAGCGTCACGTATTGGTCACCGGTCGTCTCCCCCTCTGTCTGGGGGCCGCGCCGCTTCTTGCGAATGCCCTTGCCGCGCAGCCGCAGCCGCGTGCCGGTATCCGAACCCGGGGGGATCGTCATCGTCACCGGCCCGGTCACGGTCGGCACCGGCACCCGCGCCCCGAGCACCGCTTCGGCAAGGCTGACCGGCAGCTCAACATCGATGTCGTCGCCGATGCGGCGGAAGAATTGATGGGGCGCGATATGCACCTCGATCAGCGCATCCCCCGGTGGACCGCCTTGGGGGCCGCCGCCGAAGCCGGGGGCGCCCTTGCCCTTCAAACGCAGCACCTGACCTTCGGCGATGCCCGGCGGGATCGTCACGTCGAGCCATTCCTCGGGCGACAGCGCGAGGCGCTGCTTGCCGCCGGTCGCGGCTAGGGGGAAATCGATCGTCAGCGTGAACTGGCGGTCGGGACCAGGCATCTTGAACCCCTCGCCCGCCCTGCCGGCCCCCCGGGAGCCCCTGGCGCCGCCACGCCCGAACATCGCGAACAGATCATCGAGATCGCCGACATCCATCTCCCCTTGCGGCTGGTATTTCCAGCCCTGCGCACCTTCGGCATGCGGACGGTAGGAATAGCGCGGCCGCTCGGCGCCGCTCTCGTCGATTTCGCCGCGATCGTAGCGCGCCCGCTTCTCGGGGTCCGACAAGATGTCATTGGCCGCCGTCACCGCCTTGAAGCGCGCCTCGGCCGCGGGCTTGCCGGGGTTGAGGTCGGGATGAAACTCCTTGGCGAGCTTCCTATAGGCTTTGCGGATCTCCTCGGGGCTGGCGCCGGGTTTGAGCCCAAGCACCTCGTACGGGGTTTGCGCCGCCATAAGGAGCCCCTCAGGCGATCAGCGCTGGCGCAGGCGTTGCTGCGGCGCGGTCGGGCCGGCCGGGTCGACGTGCACTCCGACCTTGCGTTCAGCCCCGCGGCGATCGACGGTCAGCTCGACCTCGTCGCCGATGCGGGTAAGGCCGATCATGTTGCGCAGCTGGGTCCCGCTGCGCACCGCGACGCCATTGACGGCGACGACCAGATCGCCGCTGTGGAGACCCGCCCGCTCGGCCGGCGAGCCGGCATCGACGCGGGCGATGACCGCGCCCGTGGTGTGCGCGGTATTCATCGCCTGCGCGAGATCCGGGGTCAGATCCTGGATCGCCACGCCGATGCGGCCGCGCTTGACTTCGCCATAGCGCAGGATCTGGTCCATCACCTTGCGCGCCATGTTGATCGGCACCGCAAAGCCGATCCCGATATTGCCGCCGCCCGGCGCGAGGATGGCGGTGTTGATGCCGACGCATTCGCCCTGCAAGTCGACGAGCGGGCCGCCCGAATTACCCGGGTTGATCGACGCGTCGGTCTGGATGAAGTCCTCATAGCCCTCGATGCCAAGGCCGCTGCGGCCGAGCGCGCTGACGATGCCGGAGGTCACGGTCTGGCCGAGACCGAAGGGGTTGCCGATCGCCAGGACAAAGTCGCCGACCTGCAGGCGGTCGGAATCGCCCATCGGTACCGCGGTCAGATTGCCGGCCGGGATCTGCAATACGGCAACGTCGGTATCGGCGTCGCTGCCGATCAGCTTCGCCGTGAAACGCCGATTGCCCTTGGTGGTGACCTCGATCCGGGTGGCGTTCTCTGCGACATGGCCGTTAGTCAGCACATAGCCCCGCGCGGCATCGACGATGACGCCCGAACCCGTCGCCTGGGTCTCGCGCTCCTGGGGCTCCTGGTTTTGCGGCAGGTTGAAAAAGCGGCGGAAGAACGGGTCCTGCAGCAGCGGGTTCTGTTCCTTGACCCGGCCGCGCACCGCGATGTTGACGACCCCGGGGGTGATTCGGCTCAGCATCGGCGCCAGGCTCGGCACCACCGCGCCGCCCACTTCCGGGATCGGCGCGGCCGCCAAAGCCGGTCGCGCCAAGGGCGCAACGGCGAAGGATGCGACGCCGGCGACGGCGCCCAACGCGAGGAGCGCTGACAACATCCTGATCATCGTCGAGGGGGCCCTGCGGATGATGTTGTGCGCCGCCAGCAAAACGACGCCTGATATGAACGGTTTCGCCACGGCAATAATTTAAACCGCGGCGCGGTGCCTTCAAGGAGCGCGCCCGAGGCTGCCGATCAGCGGCCGGGACATCGGCCGCGCCGGCGCGGCCGGCAGCACTTCTCGCCAGCGGCTGCTAACAGGCTGTTTTCCCTCGCGCTTTACTATTGCCCCGGAGCGATCCTGTCGTCATTCTCGTTGTCCAGCGGAATGGGACAATCGCGAGGCATTCGACATGACCCTCTACGAGCTGCAGGTCCGGGGGTACCGGCTCACCACCGCAGAGATCATCTACCGGCTGCCGGACCACCCCGCGCTGCTGCAGAGCTTCATCTGGCAGAAATTCGATCTCGCCCCCGATTTCCCCGAGCTGCGCAAGTTTCTCGAATTCTGGAGCGAGAATATCGAAGGCAAGCTGCATTCGGTCAATGTGAACCAAAGCAGCCGTACCGCCGCCAGCCGGTTCCGCCACGTCAAGCATACCCTGACCCTGCATTAGCCGGACTGCCGGGGTATTGTCGCCCCGGCGACAAAGCGCAGCGCCGCCACGCGATCTTGTCATCACGCCGACGAACCGTCATTTGCTCGGCTGACAGCACAAGAAGCTACCAATGACCGGCGTGTCCGTTCCGACCGCAATCACCCAAGCCCCTCCCGGCGCTGCCGCGGCGACCGCGCCCGGCTTGCGGCCGATCGCCATTTGGCTCCTGTTCTGCTGCGGGATGATCCTCATCATGGTGGTGATCGGCGGGATTACCCGGCTGACCCTGTCCGGCCTGTCGATCACCGAATGGCAGCCGGTCGTCGGCATGCTGCCGCCGCTGTCGCCCGCCGCCTGGGCCGCCGAATTCGCCAAATACCGGCACATCCCGCAATACCGGCTGGTGAATTACGGCATGAGCCTCGACCAGTTCAAAACCATCTATCTGTGGGAATATACTCACCGCTTGTGGGGGCGGCTGATCGGCTTTGCCTATGCCCTGCCGTTGCTGTACTTCGCGCTGCGCCGGCGCCTGCCGCGCCGTTTGCTGACGCCGCTCGCCGGCATACTGCTGCTCGGCTTCCTGCAAGGCGCGCTCGGCTGGTACATGGTCCTGAGCGGCCTCGCCGAGCGGGTCGAGGTCAGCCAATACCGGCTCGTCGCCCATCTCGCCCTGGCGCTCACGATCTATGCGGCGACCCTCTGGGTCGCGCTCGGCATTTTCGAAAGCCCCAACCCCCACCCTACCCTCCCCCGCAAGCGGGGGAGGGTTAGGGAGGGGGTCAAGCGGGAGAGTGTGGGAGCTCCTTTGCGCCGCGCCTCCGAGGGGCTCATAGCGCTCGTCGGACTGACGATCCTCGCCGGCGGCTTTGTCGCCGGGCTCCATGCCGGCCTCATCTACAATACGTTTCCGCTGATGGACGGCGGCTTCGCGCCGGCCGGCTACGCGCAACTCCACCCGTTCATGCGCAACTGGTTCGAGAATGTCGCGGCGGTGCAGTTTGACCATCGCCTCTTGGCGATGACGAGTTTTGCCGCGGTGCTGTTGTTATGGCTGAGCGGAAGGCTCGCCCCGCTGCCGCGCCCGGCTCGCCTCGCATTGCATGCGCTCCTGGCCGCCGCGGCGCTGCAATTCGCCCTCGGGGTCCTGACGTTGCTGCTGGTCGTGCCGATCCCGCTCGCCGCGGCGCACCAGGCCGGCGCGGTACTGCTGCTGACCGCGGCGATCGTGTTCCGCCATATGCTGCGCCGACCCGAAATGGACCTCGCGCGTGCCGCGGTCCTATAATCGCGGCCCACGCGATAGGACGGCCGCGCCGCGGCGCCGGAGGTCACGATGGCAAGCAAAGGCAAACCAGCACCGCGCCGGGCCGCATCCTCGCCTGATATCGCCCGCTGGAGCGCGCTTGCCGCGACGGAGCTAAAAGGCAAGCCCCTCTCGAGCCTCGACTGGCAAACCCCCGAGGGGATCACAGTGAAGCCGCTCTATACCGAGGCCGATCTCGCGGAGATCGAGAAGGCGGGATTTCCGTGGCGCGAGGCATTGCCCGGCGTGCCGCCCTATCTGCGCGGGCCGCGCGCCACGATGTATGCCAACCGGCCGTGGACGATCCGGCAGTATTCGGGGTTCTCGACCGCCGAAGAGTCGAACCGCTTCTATCGCGACAACCTCAAGGCCGGGCAGATGGGGCTGTCGATCGCCTTCGATCTGGCGACCCACCGCGGCTATGACAGCGACCATCCGCGCGTCGCGGGCGACGTTGGCAAGGCCGGCGTCGCGATCGACAGCGTCGAGGACATGAAGATCCTCTTCGACGGCATTCCCTTGGACCGCATGAGCGTGTCGATGACGATGAACGGCGCGGTCCTGCCGGTGCTCGCCGGGTTCATCGTCGCCGCCGAGGAACAGGGCGTCACTGAGGACAAGCTGCAGGGCACCATCCAGAACGACATTCTGAAGGAGTTCATGGTCCGCAACACCTACATCTACCCGCCCGGACCCTCGATGCGGATCGTCGCCGACATCATCGAGTACACCGCCCGCCATATGCCGAAGTTCAATTCGATCTCGATCTCCGGCTATCACATGGAGGAGGCCGGGGCGACCTCGGTTCAGGAGTTGGCGTTCACCCTCGCCGACGGGCTCGAATACGCGCGCGCGGCGTTGTCGCGCGGCCTCAGAATCGACGAGTTCGCGCCGCGCCTCTCGTTCTTCTTTGGGATCGGCACGAATTTCTTCATGGAGATCGCGAAATTGCGCGCGGCGCGGCTCTTGTGGGCGCGCCTCGTCGAGCAGTTTTCGCCCGAGGACCCGGCGAGCCTGGCGCTGCGCATGCATTGCCAGACCTCGGGGGTGAGCCTCACCGAGCAGGACCCCCACAACAACATCATTAGGACGACGATCGAAGCCTTGGCGGCGGTGCTCGGCGGAACCCAATCCCTGCACACCAATTCCTTCGACGAGGCGCTCGGCCTGCCGACGCCGGCCTCCGCCAGGATCGCCCGCAACACCCAGTTGATCCTCGCCGAGGAGACCGGCATCCCCCATGTCGTCGACCCGCTCGGCGGCAGTTACTATGTGGAGAGCCTGACCCATTCGATCGCCGCGGCGGCGATGGCCCTCATCGACGAAGTTGAGGCCTTGGGCGGCATGACGCGCGCGGTCGAGAGCGGCATGCCGAAATTGCGCATCGAAGAATCCGCGGCGCGGCATCAGGCGCGCACCGACCGCGGCGACAAGGTCATCGTCGGGGTCAACAAATACCGCTCGGACGATGCCGCCGAGGTCGACATCCTCGATGTCGACAACACCGCGGTGCGCGCCGCGCAGGTCGCCCTGCTCGACCGCGTCCGGCGCAGCCGCGACCCGGCGCGCGTGCGCGCCGCGCTCGGGGCGCTGACCGAGGCGGCAAAGACCGGCGCCGGCAATCTCCTCGCGCTCTCGATCGAGGCGAGCCGGGCGCGCGCGACGGTCGGCGAGATTTCCGACGCGCTCGAAGCGGTGTTCACCCGGCATCGCGCCGCCCCCCCGTCGGTCGCCGGCGTCTATGGCGGGCAATACCTGGGCGACGAGGCGTTTCGCCGGATCCAGCGCGAGATCGAGATTTTTGCCCGCGAGGAAGGCAGGCGGCCGCGCATGCTGGTCGTCAAGCTCGGCCAGGACGGGCACGACCGCGGCGCCCGGGTCATCGCCACCGCCTTTGCCGATATCGGCTTCGATGTCGATATCGGGCCCTTGTTCCAGACCCCGGAAGAAGCTGCCCGGCAGGCCGTCGAGAACGACGTGCACATCCTCGGCGTATCGAGCCAGGCGGCGGCGCACAAGACCCTGGTGCCCGCACTGATCGAGGCCCTGAAAGAGGAAGGCGCCGGCGACATCCTCGTGGTGTGCGGCGGCGTCATCCCGCACAGGGATTACGATTTCCTCAAAAATTCCGGGGTCAGTGCGATCTTCGGCCCGGGCACCAACATCCCGGCCGCCGCCGCCGAGATCCTCTCCCTCATCCGCCAGCACCGCCTCGCAGCGTGAGGGCGCCGCAGGTCATCTCCACCGGCGGCACCGGCAAAATTCCACCAGGGAGAAGCAGGAAATGATGGTCGACGGCGACGATGGCAGCTGCCATTGTAAAAATATCGATGCCGGCGTATGTTGGCGGCGTCGACTCCCGTGGTTCGTCTGCTTCCTCGCGATCGAGCGCCTGGACCTGCTTCCGTACCATGACGAGATTTGACCCGTCATCCAGCGTTGGATGGCGGCCGTGTTGTTTTGAAGGAACGTACAATGGCTAGCGGAACGGTAAAGTGGTTCAACGCCCAAAAAGGCTATGGATTTATTCAGCCGGATGACGGCTCCAAGGACGTGTTCGTTCACATATCTGCGGTTGAGCGAGCAGGACTGAGCCAGCTGAACGAAAACCAGAAGGTCACCTTCGAACTCGAGCGTGGCCAGCAAGGGAAGACTTCAGCGGTCAACCTTCAAGTCGCGTAGAACTGAATGGCATAGAGTGCCGCCGGAGACGGCGGCACTCCGCTTGCTGGAGCAGAACATGGTTAAGCATAAATTTGCCGTTGGGCAGGCCCTGCACTTTTCGCCCGGTCTTGGTGGAGATAGCAAAGGCAAGGGTCGCTACAAGGTTGTTAGACAGCTCCCCGAGACGGGTAGCATATTTCAATACAGGATCAAGAGCGAGATGGACGGGCACGAGCGCGTCGTCCGGGAGGACCAGATCGAGCGCCGGTCTTAGATCGGCACGGCTATCCCGGTATCGGCCGAACCAATCCCAACGCGTCAGGCAACATGAGATCAGGATCACATCAACGACCGCCCGGGCGCTATAACGGAAACCGGCCGTTCCAACAGCCGCAGCGAGTTGCGCAAAACAATCAGACATTCGACAGCAACGGCCCCAACATCAAGATCCGCGGCAGCGCCCATCAAATATTTGAGCGTTACGTCGCCCTCGCGCGGGAAGCCGCAATCGGTGATGACCGCGTTGCGGCGGAAAATTTCTATCAGCATGCCGAACACTATTTCCGCATCAACAACGCCAGCCGCGAGGGCAATCAGCAGGCGACATCGCCGCGGCCGACCACACCGGCTGATGTCGAGATGAACTCATCCGAGACAGGCCCAGGCGAGGTTCCGGCAGAGCGTTCCCAACCCCAACGGGACGATGACCAGGCCGGCCTTTGAGAACCGCTACCTCCACCCCCTAACCAAACGCCTCCCAACCAATAGCCGCAAGGCGCGGCCAATTATTCGATAATCCCACCCGCATCGTCGCATTCAGCCAAAAACCCATAGGCTTCGCGTTCTGTATCGAAGAGGCGAATTTGCTTATCTGGCATGCAAACGGCTTGCCCACGCCATAGAACGTAGAATTTTCCGGCGGTCTCCCGCACTTGGTTACTGTGGTTCGCGATATCGTCGCTCATGTGGCGAACGCCAATGTCGCGCCCAGGGCGCCAGCAATCCATCGCATGCGGACCTCCTCGCGCGATCTTGAGTCCGCGTGTGCAAACCACGGGCCAGCGTAGGACGGGCTGAGCATCGCGCAGCCCGACACGATCGCGCGTTGCTTGCGAAGCATTGATGGGTTTCGCGACGCTCAACCCATACTACGCTGTTTGGCCACGCCGATATAAATCGCGCAAGGCGCTATGCTTACGGCGTAAAGGTGTTCGCCTCCGCGCGTCAGTTACCGGCGAGCGGCGAACGAGAGTTGCGACCTTTGTGGCTTACGGTAGACTCACGGTCATCGGACCGAAGGAGACAGCGATGGATTGCTGAGGGGCTTAACCCATCCTACGTCACCCATTTTTCCGGGAGGAAGCGGCAATGACACAAGTTGGCACGGGCAAATATACCTACGAGTTGATCCGCGATTTCTGCAAATTGCCCGCGGGAGAAACCTTCGGGATGGTCAGCCGGGTGGCGACCGACTCCGAGGACCGGGTTTACGTGTTCCAGCGCAAGGATCCACCGGTGGTGGTGTTCGACCGCGAGGGGAAGTACCTCAGCGCCTGGGGCAGCGGCGAAGTCACCGACCCGCATGGCCTCAAAATCGTCGGCGATGTCGTCTACACCACCGATCGCTCGGACTCGGTCGCGAAGTCCTTCACGCTGAACGGCAATCCCCTCTTGGAGCTCGGCACGCGCGGCGTGCATTCCGACACCGGCCAAATTGCCTCCTGGCTGGCCGAACGCGCGGCGGGGCCGTTCAATCACCCCACCGAGATGATCGGCCACCCCAACGGCGACATTTACGTGACCGACGGCTATCGCAACGCCCGCGTCCACCGCTTTACGGCGGGCGGCCGGCTCGTCAAGTCGTGGGGCACGCCTGGCAAGGGCGAGGGCGAGTTCCACCTGCCGCACAGCATCGCCTTCGACCCTGACGGCAAGCTCTACGTAGCCGACCGAGCGAACAAGCGCATCCAGATATTCTCGCCCGATGGCGACTTCCTCGGCATGTGGACCGGCATGGGGGGCCCTAACGACATCACCCGCGGCAAGGACGGCAATTTCTACATCGCCGAGCAGGAAGACGGCGGCAAGCCCGCGCAGGTCTGCGTCCGCGATCCCAATGGAACGGTGCTGGTCCGCTTCGACAGCCGCCATGACCACGGCGTGGGAGTCGACTCGCGCGGCGACATCTACGCCGGATTGACCACGGAACGCAGCGTCGACAAGTTCGTGCGCCAAGGCTAGACGCCAGACCCGAACATCGGTCAGAACCCAATCGGGGTGCCCGAATAAGGCACTCGTGCCGCCCAGGCTGACCAGTCGCCTTGTCGAGCGGGTCCGCACGTTCGGCGGCGGCCGGACGGTTTTGCTTGGGAAACGGCTGCTGCGCTGGCGCTGAGCAGCGCCTGGGCGCCGGCGATCCGGGCCCCGCGCGAGGATGGAACGAAGGCTAACGGCCGGGATTTCACCGGTTCGGCCAGCTCGCGGCGATCCTTTTCTTGCGCTCCACTTGCCGCCGGGCAGTCACCGCGCATGCAAGCTTGTACTTTTGCCCATCCCTGGTGTTAGACTTACCAAGTCTGAAAAGGGGGGCAAAAATGGCCGCTGAAACAAAATATCAGGGGGTATATCCCGGGCTGGTCACCAAGATCATCGCCAGCTACGTATCGCATCACAATGTGGCACCCGAGCAGATCCCCGATTTGATCAACTCGGTGCATCGCACGATCAACAGCCTCGGCAAGCCGGCCGAGACGCAAGGCGCCCTCATCCCGGCCGTGCCGTTGCGGCGCTCGGTGCAGCGCGATGCGGTCATTTGCGTCGAATGCGGCTGGAAGGGCAAGATGCTGCGCCGGCACCTGAGCACCCGCCATGGGTTGACCGGGGAGCAGTATTTGAAACGCTGGGGCCTGGCCAGCGATCATCCGCTGACGGCGCCGACCTATTCCGAGCAGCGCTCGGCCCTGGCCAAGGAGCTGGGCCTCGGCCGCGGCGGCCGCCAGACCGCCCCGCCGCCGCCGCCAAACGATGCGCCGCGCCCGCGCCGCGGCCGGCCGCGCGGCTCGCGCACCGCCCGCGCCGGATAGGCGCCCGGGAGGACGCCTTTACCGGCGGCGCGTCCCGGTCTCGGTAACGATCAGATCCATCGGCACGTCGAAGGGCTGGGGATGGATCGTCGCCAGTTCCTGTATCGCGAACCCGATCCCGATCGCCAGCGGCCGCGGCTCGAGCGCCGCCAGGGTGCGGTCGAAATAGCCGCCGCCGTAACCCAGCCGGTAACAGGCCGGGTCGAACCCGACGAGTGGGGCAAGCACGATCCGCGGCGTGACAACCGCGCCCCGTTCCGGCACCGGGATGTTCCACACGCCGTCGACGAGCGGCTCGCCCGGCCGCCAGGCGCGATAGTCGAGCGGCCCCTTTTTGTCGACCACGACCGGCAGCGCCACGTCGCGCCCGGCCGCAACCGCCCAGTCGATCAGCGGCCGCGGGTCAAATTCCGCGCGAAACGGCCAATAGACGCCGAGCATTCCCGGCCGCTCGGCGAGGAGGGTGCGCAACCCGGCAAGGATGCGCTCGCTCCAACGCCGCCGGTCGGCGGCGGGCAGTCCCTGGCGCAGCGCGATCAGCCGTTCGCGCTCGCCCCGCCGCCACAGCTTTACCGCATCGGGGTCCAACGACAGCTCGCTATTCCGGGATCAGGTCGAGCACGTCTTCGCCATTGTGCAGGCGCTCGGCCAACGCCATGTGGAATTGCCGAAGCCATTCGACCATTTCGTCAGGAGTCTTGGTCGGCCGCGTTCGGCCGTACTCACGGATGATCAAATCCATCATTTTTCGCATGTTTTGTAATTCTACGCCGCCGAATGGGTAATCGAACAGCAAATCAAAATAAAATTTGAACGAACCGGTACGATTGTCCGGCTTCATCCGCATCCGTTGGATCTTGTCGAGCCAAGTCTCCAGCTCACGCCGGAAATGTTGGCGAGTTTCCAGCGGAAAATCGAACCCCGCTAACTTGATCAGGTGCAAGTTGATTTGATCGTACAGCCCCAGGATAGCATGTTCCACGAGCTTTCGCGGAAAGGCCATCACCTCAACTTCATCAAGCTTCACGGCGCCGTCCCTCCGGGACATCAGAACAGCCCGGTGATGCGGCCGTCTTCGGTGAGATCGATGCTGTTGGCGGCGGGCACCCGCGGCAGACCGGGCATCGTCATGATCTCGCCGCACACCGCGACGATGAACTCGGCGCCGGCCGAGAGGCGTATCTCGCGCACCGCCAGCACATGGTCATTGGGCGCGCCCTTGGCGTTGGGGTCGGTGGTAAAGCTGTACTGGGTCTTGGCGATGCACACCGGGAAATGGCCAAACCCGGCCTTTTGCAATTCGGCGAGACGGCTCTCGATGGCGGCGTCGCAGGCGATGTCCTTGGCCCGATAGATCTTCTGGGCGATCGTCTTGATCTTCTCGCGCAGCGGCATCTCGTCGGGATAGAGAACGCGAAACTCGGCGCGCCCGCTTTCGGCGAGCTTGACGACGGCGCGGGCCAGCTCGGCCGCACCTTCGCCGCCTTGCGCCCAATGGTCGGCGATCACGGCCTCGACCCCCATGCCGGCGCACAGCTCCTTCAACCTGGTGTGCTCGGCTTCGGTATCGGCGCTGAAGCGGTTGACCGAGACCACCACCGGCACCCCGAAGCCGCGCAGGTTTTCGAGATGGCGCTCGAGATTGGCGAAGCCCTTTTCGAGCGCGGCGACGTTCTCCTCCTTGAGCCCGTCGCGCGGCACCCCGCCATGCATCTTGAGCGCGCGCACGGTCGCGACGATGACCGCCGCGTCGGGCTTCAGCCCGGCCTTCCTGCATTTGATGTCGAAGAATTTCTCGGCGCCGAGATCGGCCCCGAACCCGGCCTCGGTGACGACGTAATCGGCGAGCTTCAGCGCTGTCGTGGTGGCGATGACCGAATTGCAACCATGCGCGATGTTGGCGAACGGGCCGCCATGGATGAAGGCCGGGTTGTTTTCCAGCGTCTGGACCAGGTTGGGCGCGAGCGCATCCTTCAACAATACCGCCATCGACCCGGCCGCCTTCAGATCGGATGCCCGCACCGGCTGGCGCTCGCGGGTCTGGCCGACGACGATATTGGCGAGCCGGCGGCGCAGATCGGCGAGATCGGTCGACAGGCAGAAGATCGCCATCACCTCGGAAGCGACGGTGATGTCGAACCCGTCCTCGCGTGGAAAGCCGTTGGCGACCCCGCCGAGCGAGGAGACGATCGAGCGCAACGCCCGGTCGTTCATGTCGAGCCCGCGGCGCCACGCGACCCGGCGCGGATCGATGCGCGGCTCGAGGCCGTAATAGATGTGGTTGTCGACGAGCGCGGCGAGCAGGTTGTTGGCGATGCCGATCGCATGCAGATCGCCGGTAAAATGGAGGTTGATGTCCTCCATCGGCACGACCTGCGCATAGCCGCCGCCAGCGGCGCCGCCCTTCATGCCAAAGCACGGCCCGAGCGATGGCTCGCGCAGGCAGAGGATCGCCTTCTTGCCGATGTGGTTCAGCGCGTCGCCCAGGCCCACCGTCGTCGTCGTCTTGCCTTCGCCGGCCGGCGTCGGCGTGATCGCCGTGACGAGGACAAGCTTGCCATTCGGCCGGTCCGCCAGCGAGCGGATGTAATCCATCGAGATCTTCGCCTTGTAGCGGCCATAGGGGGACAGCGCCTCGTCCGGGATCCCGAGCTTGTCCATCGCGACCTGGCCGATCGGCCGCATCGCCGCGGCCTGGGCGATCTCGATATCGGATTTCGGATTGCGATGCTGCTCGTCTCCGCGCGCCACGGCAAATCTCCTCGGCTGAAATCTTCTCAGGGTCTTAGCCCGTCGGGCCATGGGCTGCAACCGCCCTGGACGCGACACGGGCGGCATGGCGCCCCGGCGAGCCCCGGGGCTCTAGTGCCGACGGGGATGGCCGCCTATGCTGGGGCCCTATACTTGCGATGCATTGGCCTTTCATCAGCTTCGAGGTTGAAGATGCATAAGCTGACAGGAACCCGGCGGAGTTTACGCACGGGGATGCGCGCGGCCCTAATCGTCGCCGCCGTTCTTGCGATCGGCGCGACGGTGCCGCAAACGGCACGCGCGCAGCACGGCGGCGGCGGCTTCCATGGCGGCGGCGGCTTCCACGGCGGCGGCGGGCGCGGCGGCGGGTGGTACTGGCGCGGCGGTGGCTGGTGGTGGGGTCCCGCCGCAGTCGCGGGCTTGTACGGCGCTGCGCTGGCCTATCCCTATTACTACGGCTATCCGTACGGCGATCCCTATTCGTATCCCTACCCGCCGCCGGCGCCCGGCGCCGCGCCGGGCTACTATCCGCCGCCGGCGCCCGGCGCCGCGCCGGGCTACTATCCGCCGCAAGCGCCCGGGGCCGGGCCGGCCTACTATCCGCCGCCGGCGCCCGGCGCCGGGCCGGCCTACTATCCGCCGCCGGGCGCGGCTGGCGCGCCGGCCTCCTATCCGCCGCCGGGGGCGGCTGGCGCGCCTGCCGCGCTGGGAGCGCCAGGCGCTGGAACGCCGGGTGCGCCACAGGCTGGCGCAGCGATCACCTATACCAACAGACCGGCCTTCAAGAACGCCACCGGAGAGACCTGCCGCGAGTACCAGGCGAGCGGCGCTCTGGGCACCGCTTGCCAGGATTCCAGCGGGCAGTGGCGCGTCGCCAACTGAGCTAAATCTGTCGCTGCCAAGTCTGCCATTGCGAGGAGCGCCGCGACGACGCACTCTCGCCGCGCTATTCTTGCCCCGGCAGCGGTTGAGGGAACCCAGACATGGCGCGGCCGATCGTCTATGGCCCGGCGTTGAGCACCTACGTGTGGAGCGCCCGCCTCGCGCTCGCCGAAAAGGGGGTCGTCCACGAGCTCGTCGAAATCGGCTTCGGCGAGCATCGCCAGGAGCCACATCTATTGCGCCACCCGTTCGCCAAGGTGCCGGCCTTCGAGCATGACGGCTTCCAGCTCTATGAGACGCAGGCGATCCTGCGCTATATCGACGAAGGCTTCCCGGTCGCGCCGTTGCAGCCGACCGATCTGCACCAATTCGCCCGGATGAATCAGATCATGGGCATCGTCGACGCCTATGCCTGGCCGTCAATCGCCGGCGGCATTCTGGTCAACCGCTTTCTCCGGCCGCGCCTCGGGCTGCCGGTCGACGAGGAAGCGGTCGCCGCTTCCCTGCCGCGGGCGCGCCTGTGCCTCGCGGAGATCGCGCGCCTCCAGGGCGACCAGCCCTACCTCGCCGGCGAGCGGGTCAGCCTCGCCGATTTGATGGTGATCCCGCTCCTCTATTATTTCAGCCGGCTCCCCGAAGGCGAGGCGGCAGTGGCCGAGCACCCGAGCTTGGCGCCGTGGATCGCGCGCATGGCGGAGCGGCAGAGCTTCCAGGTCACCAAGCCGCCGGGAGTTTAGGGATGGCGACCACAGCAACCGCCCCTGGCGGATCGACCGCGCCGATCGTCACGATCGCCGAGGGCCGCGCCACGATCCGCCTCAACCGCCCGCGCGAGCACAACCGGATCGAACCCGACGATCTCGCGGTGTTGCGCGAGACCTTCACCCGGATCGACGACGACCCGAGCGTCCGGGTCCTGGTCCTCACCGGGACCGGCAAGAGCTTCAGCTCGGGCTATCACATCGGCGCGCTTGTCGAGCGTCACGCCACGAAGCGCGACGAGCCCGGAAACGCTGACGAGCCGGGCAGCGACGCCTTCGAGCGCGCCGTCGACCGGCTCGAGGCGCTGCGCGTCCCCACGATCGCCGCGCTCAACGGCGGGGTCTATGGCGGTTCGACCGACCTCGCGCTCGCCTGCGATTTCCGCATCGGGGTCGACGGCATGAAACTCCTGATGCCGGCGGCCCGGCTCGGCATCGTCTATTACCCGAGCGGGATCGAGCGCTATGTCGCCCGGCTCGGCGTCGCCGCCGCGAAAAAGCTGTTCCTGACGGCGCAGCCGATCGATACGGACGAGATGCTGCGCATCGGCTATCTCGACTGGTGCGTCCCGGCGGCCGAGCTTATGGCGCGGGTCGACGCGCTCGCCGCGACCCTCGCCGCCAACGCGCCGCTCGCGCTTGCCGGCCTCAAGCGCGCGATCAACGAGATCGCCGGCGGCCGGCTCGACCGCGCCGCCCTCTCTGCCGCGCGCTCGCGCTGCGCCGCCTCCGAGGACCATGCCGAAGCATTGAAGGCCTGGGGCGAGAAGCGCCCGCCCTCGTTTCGCGGCCGCTGAGAGGGTCACTTTGCGCGGGGGCAAAACCGCGTGACATCGCGGGGATATCGAGCGAGGCTGCGCCGCTCATATTGCGCCTGAGGGAGGACCCCCGCGATGCTCGAACAGGACGTCATCGTCACGACCAAATACGGCAGGATGCCCACCTTCGCGGTCTGCCCCGACGGGCCGGGCCAGTATCCCGGCATCATCTTCTACATGGACGCGCCGGGCATTCGCGAGGAATTGCGCAACATGGCGCGGCGGATCGCCCGGCACGGCTATTTCTGCCTGTTGCCCGACATGTACTACCGGCTCGGGCATCTGCGCTTCGATGTGGCGCGGCGCGACGATTCGATGATGCCCTGCATCCTGGCCGCGATGGCGAGCCTCACCAACGCCAAGGTGATGGACGACACCGGCGGCCTCATCGGCTGGCTCGACGGGCAGGACAAGGCCAAGCCCGGCCCGCTCGGCTGCGTCGGCTATTGCATGAGCGGCATGCACATCACCAACGCGGCGGCGTTTTATCCGCACCGCATCGCCTCGGCCGCCTCGCTCTATGGGGTCGGCATCATCACCGACAAGGAAGATTCGCCGCACCTCTTCCTCGACCGCATCAAGGGCGAGCTTTATTACGCCTTCGCGGAGACCGACCGAAGCGTGCCGCCGCACATCCCGGGCGACTTGAAGAAGCTGCTCGACAAGCACGACATCAAGCACGAGCTGAAGATGTTTCCCGGCACCGAGCACGGCTTCGCCTTCCCCGAGCGGGCCATCTACAACACGCTGGCGGCCGAGGAGACCTGGCACAAGATGTTCGCGATGTGGGACCGCACGCTGAAATAGCGAGAAAGCGCCCGCCGGCCTCCCTCTCCCCGCATGCAGGGCTTTGCACAAAAGCCGCAAAAAAGTCCGTCATTCCGGGGCGTCGCCCCCGGGTCCGCGCTCCGCGCGGCCCGAGGACAGGCTCCGCTGCGAGCCCGGAACCCATAAACACAGGCCTCTGGAAAATGGGTTCCGGGCGCGCAGCCTTCGGCCGCGCCTCGGAATGACAGATTTTTTTTGCGGGGAGAGAGTTGGGGTGAGGGGCTGTTCCCCACGACCATGATTTGCGCGATCGATCAAAGGATTAAGGCGATCGCCTCGGCGATGACGGTCTCGGCGGCGAGGTCATTGAGGTCGGGGCCGCCGAGGATGCGGACGAGAGGACCGCGCGGCGCAACCCGGGCCGGGTCGGATTCCCGCGAAAACAGGACGACGAGCGGGCATCCCGCGGCGGCCGCGAGATGGCAGACCCCGGTGTCGTTGCCGACGGTCAGCGCCGCGCGCTGGGCGAGCGCGGCGAGCATGGCGATGTCGGTCCGGCCGACGAGATCGAGCGCCGCCGGGCAAGCTTCGCCGATCAGGACGGCGAGCGGGCGCTCGTGCCGGGAGCCGACCACCACCGGCAGATAGCCCTTCTCGTCGAGCGCGCGCGCCAGCATCGCAAAGCGCGCGGCAGGCCAGCGCTTCGCCGGGTGCCGCGGCGACGATCCCGGTACGAGGAGAACAAAATCCCGGCCGTTGAGGCGTTCCGGCAGGGTTCGGTCGAAGGGCGGCAGCGCCGGCAATGGCGTCGGGTAGATCCCGGCCATCAAGAGCTGCTCGGCCTGCTTGTCGAGCGTGTGCTGGCGATCCCGATCAAGATTGGCGTGGGGGTGCGAAGCGCGCCAGGCGATCCCCGACCACTCCGGCATTCCGGGACCGAAGAGCCAGGCATAGACGTTCGAGCGCGTCGCGGTTTGCAGGTCGTAGACGCGATCGACGCGGCCCTGCCGCAGCCGCCGGCGCAAGGCGAGCCAGCCGGGGAGATCGAGCGGCTTCGGGCGGTCGTCGACCACAACCTCATCGAAGAGGCCGAGCTCCTCGGCAAAGCCGGCGAACGGGCGGGTCGTCAAGAGGCTGACCCGGTCGCCGGCATGGTGACGGCGGATCGCCGCCATCGGCCCGAGCGACTGGATGAAATCGCCGAAGGCGCTGAGCCGGATGACGAGAATGCGGCGCGGGCTCGGGCGCGGCGCGTCAAGCTCCTCGAAGGCCGCGAACACCGCGGCGTGCGCCGCGCCGTCGGGATTGCCGATCGCGGCGGCGAGGCTGTCGGCGAGCCGCTGGCCTACCGGCGTCGGCGGCAGGCGATCGGGGTCGCGCGCGAGCTGGTAGCGGCGATCGCGCCGCAGCGCCCTCTCGTTCCAGGCAAAAAAATGCTGAAGCGGCGTCCCGGGCGGGAAATCGTCCGCGGTCAGAATCATCGGCCCGACATGATCATGGGCTCGACAAGCCGGCGACCCGCAGCAGCGCCACTTCGAGACGGCGCGATTGCCGGAGCGCGCTGAAGCGCTCGGCGGCGACGGCGCGCGCCGCCGTGCCGAGGCGCCGGCGCAATTCCGGGCGCGCGATCAGGCTGGCGAGCGCAGCGGCCAATGCCGCCGGGTCGCCCTCGGCGACGATGAGCCCGGTCGTGCCGTGCTCGACCGCCTCGGCGATGCCGGCATGGTCCGATCCGACAACCGGCACGGCCTCGGCCATCGCCTCGAAAATCACCGTCGGCAGCCCTTCCGAATCGCCCCCCCGGCCGGTGACGCTCGGCACGCACAGCGCGAGCGCGCCCCGCATCCAACGACGGACTTCGGTATTCGGCAGCCAGCCGAGAAACCTCACCCGCTCCAACCCCCGCGCCCTTTCGCGCAGCGCGCCGGAGAGCGGGCCGTCGCCGATGAGTATAAGTCGGGCTGCGCTGCCCTGGGCCTCGAGGAGGCGCATCGCCTCGATCAGATCGGACACGCCCTTTTTCTCGACGAAGCGGCCGACGAAGAGGACATAGGGACCCTCGGCAGCTTCCGGCTCTGCGGGTTGCGCCGCGTCGTTCTCGATGCCGGGCTCGACCCCCTGGTAGATGATTTCGAGCTTGTCGGGCGGAAAGCCGCGCGCCAACAGGCGGTCGCGGACAAATTCCGAGACGCAGACGAAGAGCGCCGCTTCGCGCTGCAGGGCGGCGAGGCGGCGCGCATAGATCCGCGGCACGAGGCGGCGGCGGTAATGCGTCTCCTTGGTGGCATCCGCGCCATGGAACGTCACCACCAGCGGGATCCCGAGGGTCCGGGCGATCGGCAAGGCCAAGGCGCCGCCGCGGCCGAAATGCGCGTGCAGCACGACCGGGCGCAACGCAAAGAGGTCGGGCTCCGGCGGCAGAATCCCGAAATGCCGGAACAGCGCGCGGTCGAGCACGCCGAGCGGGCGGCTACGGCCGAGGCGCAACGGGTCCTGGGTCAACGCGCTCGCGCCCGCATCGATATGGCAGCCGAGCCAGACCGGCGCGAGACGCTCGAACCCGACATAAAAGCGGCGCAGAAACCCGACTTCCGACAACGGCGCCAGGCGATGGCGATAGACGAGCAGGGTTTCGCGCGCCGCGGATTGCCCCTCTCCCGCATCGCGCGCGACAGCTGGCTTCGGCTCCCTGCGTCCTTCGAGACGCACCCCTGCGGGGCGCTCCTCAGGATGACGAATATTTGTGTGTGGGATTAAACCTTTATCCTCATCCTGAGGATGCCGCGAGGCGGCCGTCTCGAAGGACGCACCACGGTTATCCCGCGCTCCCGTTCTCATGCCATCAGCGCCTCATAGCGGGCGGCGACCTCGTCCCAGCTGAGGCCGCGCTGCCGCACCAGCGCCTCCTGATGGAAGCGGCGCCACAACCCGTCATCGCGCAACAGCCTGATGGCGGCCGCCGCGAAGGCTGCATCATCCGCGGCGACGCAGCCGGTCACGCCATCGACCACCCGCTCGGCGACCATCCCCAAGGGCTGCACGACCGCCGGGAGGCCGATCGACTGCGCCTCGGCGAGCGCGGTGCAGAAAGCTTCGCCGGGGTCGCCGCGATAGAGCATGACCCGGGACTGGGCGAGGACCGCCGCCAGCTCGTCATGGCGGACCGGCTTGTGGCGGCGCACGCCCCTCTCATAGAGCGCATCGGCACGCGCCAGCACTCTCTCCATGCGGGCCGCCGCCTCGCCGCCGGCGCCGTAGACGGCGGGACCGCTGTAGACGTGCAGTTCGGCCTCGGGCAGCGCCGGCGCAATCTGCGCCTCCCACAGATCGAGCAGCCAATCGAGCCCGCGCAGCGGGTTCGAGGTGAAGACCGCGCGCGGCGCCGGCGGCTCGCGCTCGGCCTTGCGGCGAAACTCATCGAGCACGCCATAGGGGATGATCACCCGCCCGCCCGAGGGCAGCCAGGGCGGCACCGATCTCGCATGATAGGGTCCGCACAACACGAGCGTCGGGCGATACCATGCGAGGCGCCACAAATTGCGCGGCTTTTTCAGATAGCGCGCCGGGTTGTGCAGCCAAAAGAGGCGGCGTCGGGCGCGCGGCACCAGGCCCATGACCTTGTAGCCGCGATTGCCGATATAGAGATCGCAGGAATCCGGCACCCCTGCGGCGAGCGGCGCCCAATGGACGCCCTTGTGATTGAGCGGCGCCCGGCACTGGCTGCGCGCCTCGACCCGATGGCCGCGCGCGGCGAGCGCCTCGGCGAGCGCGACAAAGGCGGTCTCGGCGCCGCCGAGCGGCCCGGCCTCGGCCGTCCTGCCATCGAAGGCGATGCCGTCATCGGCCATCACCACATCAGCCATCACTCGCTCTCAAGCCGCGCCTTCAGATAGGAGAGGATCGGATAGAGCGCCGCGCACAGCGCGATCAGGAACCCCCAGGGGCCTTCCTTATAGCCGCGGCGGCCGATGTAGCATTTCCAGAAGCGCGATAGGATGCGCCGCAGATTGTGCGCGAAGCTGCCGATATCGCCGCTCTCGCGCAGATCCTGCGCCTTCAAACTCGTATAGCGGTCGAGCCGGCGCAACATGTCGGAGATGTTGCGGTCGACATGGTGCACGAGGCGCGCGTCGAGGGTCGGCCCCTGCACGCCGGACAGCGTGACCGCCGGGTGCACCCGCTGGTCGCCCCAGTGCTTCGCGCCGCGGCGGAAGAGGCCGGCATAGGCCCCCCGGCCGAACGAGGCGCCCCAGCCCCAGCGCACGAGGCGCTCGCCGACGTAATTGTCGACCGGGATCAGATGCCAAGCCGCCGGCGAGCCTGCCACGACGGCGCCGATCTCGCCGGCGAGATCAGGCCCAACCCGCTCATCGGCGTCAACTTCGAGGATCCACTCGCCGCGGCAGGCGGCAATCCCCTCATTGCGCCGCTTCCCCTCGCGCTCCCAGGCGCCCTCGACGATCCGCCCGGTGAACTGGCGCGCGATGGCGCCCGTGCGGTCCTCGCAGCGATCGAGCACGACCACAAGCTCGTCGGCGAAGCTGAGGCGCGACAGGCATTCGGCGAGCTGCGCCTCTTCGTTGCGCACGACGACGAGCGCCGACAAACGCGGCGGCGCGGCGACCGGCACGGCGGCCCCAGGGGCGGCCCCGGAGGCGGTGGCCGGCGCGCTGGTCGCGACGCTCACCGCCCGGCCCTCGCGACGGCGGGAGCCGGGCTGGCGGCACGCCGCCACAGCTGGCGCGCCGCCGCCTCGGCCATCTCGACCGAGAGGGAATCCATCAGCGTATCGGTGGTGCGGTGGTCGTAGCCCGGCTCGTACAATGCCGCGGGCGGGAGCGCCGTGCGGACCACGGCGGTAGAGGTTCCCCAGGGCGCATATTGCTCGACCGGGCTCGGCCCGAACAGGCCCAAGGTCGGCGTTCCCACTGCAGCGGCGATATGCATGAGCCCGGTGTCGTTGCCGATGAACAGGGAAGCGCGTCGCAGCACCGCCGCCGCGGTCAACAGATCGGTCCGGCCGACGAGGTCGACCACTCCCCCTGGCGCCGTCGCCCTGAGCAGCGGCGCGGCCTGCGCCTCCTCGTGCGCCGCCGCCAAGACCGCGATGCGCGCGCCTGGGAGCGGCCCGCCGGCGGCAGTCAGGCGCTGCGCCAGATCGGCGAAGCACTCGGCCCGCCATTGCTTGCCCCGCCAATTGGCGGCCGGCCCAATCGCCAGCACCGGCGGACCCGGCGGTAAGAGCCGGTCGGCGGCATCTTCGTGGCGGGGCGCGGTCCAGAGGCGCGGGCTCGGCGGCGGATCGAGGCCGAAGAGACGCCCGAGCTGACGCACGCGGTGCTCGCGCGGATCGCCCTTGGCCATGACCCGGCGCTCGCCGGCGCGCACCATCCAGGCGAGCGCCGAGCCGCGCAAATCGACGACCAGGTCCCAGCGGCGGGCGGCGGCGCGGGCGTAAAGCGGCAGCCAATGCAGCCCCCAGCGCCGCTTCGTCAGCACCAATACCTCGTCGAGCCCGGGAACCGCCTCGAACAAGGGCGCCGCGACCGGCCCCGCCGCGATCACGAGGCGCGCGCCGGGAAAGCACTCGACGACATGGGATAGGAGACCGGTCGACAGCACGGCATCGCCGATACGGGTGGCGGTCACGAACAGGATGTGCATATCCCCGATCTCGGCGCCTTACCCGATCTCAGCGCCTTAATAGCCCGCGCGGCCAGACTTGCCAAGGAAAGGACTGGCTTGCCAAGCAAGCGCCCGGCCTCCACCTGTGCGGCAGGCTTTGCCGCAGGCCCGCTGAGCCCCCACCCTCCCGTCGCCAGCGCGACGGGCCCCTCCCTCCGCCGCAAGCGAGGGAGGGTTTCCTGCTCCCTCCTCCGCTTGCGGGGGAGGGTTGGGGTGGGGGCTGGCAACGCGCATACTCTTGTACCGGCCCGGTGGTTATGAGGCGTGGCAATGATTGAGGGCAATTTCGCGATCCTTGAAGAACGCGGCATTCTCGCCGTGTCGGGGCCGGACCGCCGCCTTTTTCTGCAGGGGCTGGTGTCGAACGATGTCGAGAAGCTCGCCGCCAATGAACTCCCCGGCCGCACGGTTTATGCCGCGCTACTGACCGCGCAAGGCAAATACCTGCACGATTTCATCATGGTCGAATTAGGCGAGGCGATCTGGCTCGACGCCGAGGCGGCGCGGCTCGGCGATCTGCGGCGGCGCCTCACGCTCTACCGCCTGCGCGCCAAGGTCGAGATCGCCGAGCGGCCGGGGCTGGCGGTCGCCGCGGCGTTCGGCGAGGGCGCGTTCGCCGCGCTGGGGCTCGCGGGGAAACCCGGTGAGGTGCTGTCCCGCGACGGCGGGGTTGTCCTCGCTGACCCGCGGCTCGGCGAGCTCGGCGCCCGCGTCATCCTGCCGCGCGACAGGCTGCGCCCGGCGCTTGCCGCGCTGGGGCTCCGAGAAGCCGATTTCGCCGCCTGGGACCGCCACCGCCTCCGCCTCGGCATCCCCGACGGTAGCCGCGATCTGGTGCCCGACAAATCGATCCTGCTCGAAGCCGGGTTCGACGAACTCCACGGCGTCGATTGGCAAAAGGGCTGCTATGTCGGCCAGGAGCTGACGGCGCGCACGAAATATCGCGGCCTCATCAAAAAGCGCCTGTTCCCGGTTCATATCGACGGCCCGGCGCCGATGCCCGGCACCATGGTCACCGCCGAAGGCCGCGACGCCGGCGAAGTCCGGTCGAGCCGCGACGGCCACGGCCTCGCGCTTCTGCGCCTCGACGCGGTCGACGAGGGCCGGACGCTCGTCGCCGACGCCGCGAAGCTGGTGGCGATACGACCGGATTGGATGCGGATCGACGCCGAGAGCAAATCATAAAAAAAGCCGCATTCCCGGCGAAAGCCGGGACCCATCGATCCGCGCCCGAGCCGAATGAGGCATGGGTCCCGGCTTTCGCCGGGAATGCGGATGAAATTTTGCTGCGAAGTCTATCGGTCAGGCATCACGCCGTGCCGCTACCCGCTTTGTCGGCCAATTCGGCCTGGGCCGCGGCGAGGCGGGCGATCGGCACGCGATAGGGCGAGCACGACACGTAATCGAGCCCGATGGCGCGACAAAAGTGTATGGAGGCGGGGTCGCCGCCATGCTCGCCGCAGATGCCGAGCTTCAGATCGGGCCGCGCGGCGCGGCCGCGCTCGACGGCGATCCGGATCATCTCGCCGACCCCGACGGTGTCGAGGGTCACGAACGGATCGTGCTCGAAGACGCCCAACCTCTGATAGGCGCCGATAAAGCTCGCCGAATCGTCGCGTGAGATGCCGTACACGGTCTGCGTCAGGTCGTTGGTGCCAAAGCTGA
>Ga0182024_10001783_pt1 | contig 54609 bp, 53 predicted proteins | sample P32metaG_FD_120480 | JGI IMG/M metagenome (GOLD analysis project Ga0182024, IMG submission 120480) | Permafrost microbial communities from Stordalen Mire, Sweden - P3-2 metaG (Illumina Assembly) | ecosystem: Environmental > Terrestrial > Soil > Wetlands > Permafrost | place: Sweden: Stordalen...
ATTCAATCTGATATGGTTTCTTCATAGCGGCTCTCCTTTTCTCGCGAAAGAAAATTTGCTCTCAGCCTATCAAGGCTTCGAGCGGAGAGTCGCTACTTTCTACGATCTAGCGGGCATTCCCCATAGATGGCTTGCGGCGGGGTCTATCCTCACGTCGTTCAAGAGATCTCTGAGATAAGCACCGCCCCATCTGACGTTGGCTACCTGCCGAGCCGGCTTGGCGGGCTCGAAGGGGTTCCCTGCGCACTCGAGGACAGCTTCAATGGTTCGCTTTGGGTAGTTCAGCAGTTGCTCAAATGAAATAGTGACCCGTCGATCTACGCGGCCACAAATCTCCAAGGACCAATGGTTCTTGTCGAGGTCGGGAACGGACATGTGCGCGAGGACAAACAGGTCTTCTGTACGAGTCAGCCGCCGGGACAAATGAACCGGCGCGATGTTCACGTTAAAGACCGGGCCATCTTTCACCAACGGTGGCTTCGGTGCGATACGGTCCACGTATTACACATCCTCTATTTTATGGCACTGCCTTCGAACAGTATACTCACAGAATTGATTCGCAATATCCGCGCGGACTGGCTGCGGCGAAAGTATTTCGCAGCAAGTAACTCTAATCGTCCCTCAGAACCGGAACTCCGAGTCCGAATCGCATCGCGGCGGCGTTCGTGGTATCCTACCGTAGTAGGATACTTTCATGCCACGTGGAAACCCATCACCGAAGCTCGCGATCACGGTAGACCCCGAGATTCACGAGAACATCCTTGCCGCGGCCGCCCGCGATGGCGTTAGCGTTTCAGCTTGGATGACTGTCGCGGCGCGTGAGGCGCTGCAGCGGCGAACCGGGTTGGCGGCGGTCGCCCTGTGGGAGAGGCAGCACGGACGATTTACCGCGGAGGAAATGGATGAGGCCCGCCGCAACGTGCGAGCGCAGCTCCAGAGGTCGCGAAGGGTTCGGCGTCCAGCATGAGCGGCTTTGTCTACGATGCCGCGGTTCTTGTGGCCGCGGATAGAAATGAGCGGCAGTCGTGGGCTGAACACAAAGCCCGTTTGGAGCTGGGCGTTATTCCACTGGTTCCGGCGCCGGTCGTCGCTCAGGTGAGCCGGTCCCCAAAACAAGCCCAACTCCGCCGCTTCCTGGCTGGCTGCTCAGTCGTGCCTCTGGGCGAAAACGAAGCGCACGAGGCAGGGCGTCTGTTGGCGATGACTAGAACAGCCGATGTGATTGACGCCGTGGTGGTAACGGTCGCGCTGCGCAACAGGGCCGTGATTCTCACAGGTGACCCAGTCGACATGGAACGGCTGGTTCGCGCGTCCGGCCGCGAAGCCGTCGTCATAGCGGTCTGATCCAGCCGGGATCTCGGCTCTCGCCATGATCCGGTAACGATCAGTCGCGCAACGTCTACCGATTCCGGCCGGATGACGGCACATCCGGACAGTCCACTTGGCCGGAAATCGCCAGAACCGGCGGGACAAGGCCTGATGCAGCTCTCGCAGCAGCGCCAGCACCTGATCGCCGCTGGTCGGCCCTCACCCGCGGTGCTTTCACGGCTGACGGAGGCCGCGGGTTAAACTCGGTTGGAATGAAGCTTGAATGGGATGCACGCAAGGCAGCCGCAAATCTCAAAAACATCGTGTAGCTTTCGAGGACGCCGCAACCGTTTTCCTCGATCCGTTCGCGATGACGTTTCCAGACCCGGACCATTCGTCAGAGGAACGCCGGGAGATCACCGTGGGCTGTACAATAAAGGCGCATGTGGTGTTCGTTTCCCACTGCGAACGCGCGTAGCGGATTCGGATCATTGCGCTCGATTAGCGACGTGAGCAGAGCGAAAACAGTATGAAGAAGGAACCGGCAGCCAAACGGGGCGACGAGTTACGACGGCAGTATGATCTCTCGCGGTTGAAGGGCGGCGTGCGAGGCAAATACTATCGCCGTGCCACGGCGGGAACAAACTTGGTGCTGATTGAGCCCGACCTCGCGAAGCTGTTTCCCGACAGCGAGGCGTGAACCGTGCGTTGCGCCTTTTGGCCGACACCGCTCAAGCAGCAGCCCCCCGCAAACTGCGCCGCACCCGTGTGGGGTGAATGCACGACACGCCAGTACGACATTACGCTCATATGGATCACCTCCGAATTGCCGACGGTCTCTAGGAGCCAGTCAAGAGCTGGCTGCCGGCGCCAGGCTCCGGATCACTTTCGATAACGTTTGCAGTGAGCCCACGCAGTTCGATTTGAGGAAGCACCTCAACCTTCCATTGAAAATGCCCGTGGCTGCTCTGCGAGTTCGCCAATGCGCTGCCCAGCTCTTTACCAAGCGCATCCAGCTCATCTGGACCTGGAAGGAGCTCCTCGTGGTTTATGTTCTTACCTTTCAGGTCAGTCATCAGCTGCTCATGCGCACCTAGTGCGAGGACGACCTGGTATAGAGCGCCGCTAGCGCGCACGGAGGGAACGTGCATGAGGTTTCTCCAGAAAGGGAACTTGGAGCTTCCTGGACACAGAAAGAGTCCCCTCTGCTTTTGCTGTCGCTCGGTTTTGTGGTTCACATCAACGAGGGCTATGAAGCACTTGGTGTTCTGAAACGCTGCCATGAAGATTGGGTTAGTTCCGAGCTCTAAAGGAGTGAGCGGGGCATTGGCGGCGTTCAGGATTCCGAGGCTCTCCTCAGCTGACCGTTGTACAGTGCCAATTTCAAACGCCCAAATCGCGAAGTCAGATTTCAGCTCCCCTGCCGCGGCGAAGTAGGCAGCTACGGAAATGCACTCCGTGCAATCCAGGAGCCTCGACGGGAGGCCGTAGTGCCTCATTAGTGCCATCCACGACACTCGATCTGCGGCTGGCGGTACGGTGGTTTTGATGTTTGGAAGACTCCGTTCGAAGGACTCGATGAGTAACTTCTCCGCCTCGGCGTGACGGTAGTGGGCACAGCGGTAAAGAGATGTCTCAAGGTCCCAATCGGCGTTGCTCACGCCACGAAATACAAAACGCCCTTTCAGTGAAGCGAGGAATTCTTTCGCCTGTTCCCAGGTGTTGAACCTCTTGATCTGGTCCGAGGAAAGGCTTGTAATCATGACGCTTAAAATGTACCAAGCTGCGAAGGACTTTGGCTACGAAGAGAGGTGCCATCCAGCGATCATAGAGAATCACGGGTCAGCGCCAGCCGGCAGTTGGGCAGGGCGGTCAAGTTGACGAGAAACGACCGAACTGAGGAAGTGGCCTCCGACACGGGACAAGACGGTCGTTTATTCAATCGACTGTATCCGCCCATCGCGCAGATGCACAGACCGTCCCGCAATCGCCGCCGTTTCCGCGCTGTGCGTAGCCACCAGCACCGTAGCTCCAAACCGCTCCGCGCTCTCCCGCAGCAGTGCCAGCACCTGATCGCCGCTGGCCGTGTCCAGGTTGCCAGTCGGTTCGTCGGCCAGAAGCAACTGGGGAGAGTGCACCAGCGCCCGCGCGATAGCCACGCGCTGCATCTGTCCGCCGGAGAGTTGATAGGGCATGGCGGCGCCCTTGTCTTCCAACCCCACCCAGCGCAAGCGGTCGCGGGCGGCATCGGTCGCGCCCGAACGCCTCGCCAGCAACAGCGGTAGCTCCACATTTTCCAGAACCGTCAGCGTGGGCAATAGCTGAAAGAACTGAAAGACGAAGCCGACGCGCTGGCGGCGCAGAGCGGTCAGTTCCGCCTCTGAGAGCGAAGAGGTGGAGCGCCCATCGATGAGCACCTCACCCGCGGTGGGGAAGTCTATGGCGCCGGCCAGGTTCAGCAACGTGGTCTTGCCGCAACCGCTGCGGCCCATCAACGCCGTCACCGTTCCCGGCTCGAGAGCCAGCGAAATCTCGTGCAGCACTTCCAGCGGCTGGCCTCCGTTCTGGTAGGTCTTGGAGACTCTGCGGAGTTCCAGTCGCGGCGGCATCTCTCTATTTTAGGGCCGGATCGAAAAAAACAATTTGCAGTTTTTACGTTTTCTGATATTCTGGTATCGCTCTGGCCTCCGAACAACCCGCGCCGGGAGAATGGATACTGCCGCACCGAGCATCCTGACTCGCGACGAGATGGAATCTAGGCGTCTGCTCGCCGCTCAGGAATTACAGAGGGGACTATCTCAATCACAAGTGGCCCGGAAGTTCGGCGTAAGCCGTACAACTGCCTCGCGGTGGTGCCGTGCATTAAACGGCAAGGGCGTGGAGGGGCTGCGAAAGCGGAGGGCGCCAGGCCGCCCCAGCCGTTTGACTGCGGAACAACTCAGAGGCGTGGCTGAAGTCTACCAGGCCGGGCCCAGAACAGCTGGGTTCGACACCGACGTGTGGACCACGGCACGTTTCGCCGATGCCATCTTCGCCCGCTTCGGCGTGCGCTACGATCCGGACCATGTAGGCCGTATCATGCACCGCCTGGGTCTGCGCGAGCGCAGTCGCACGCGGAAAGGGACGGGCGCGGCCTACGGCTCGGCATATTCGCCGAATACCGTCTTGAGCCGGTCGGAAATCTCTCCCACCGTCGTGTAACAGGCGGCCGCTTCCAGAATCGCCGGCATCAGATTGCTATTGGTGCGCGCGGCGCGTTCCAGTGCGGTGAGTCGCTCTTCGACTTCTGTCTGGCTGCGCGAAGCGCGCACTTGGCGCAATCGGTCGATTTGCGCGCGTTCCTGCGCCGGATCGATATGGAATGTCGGAATGCCGCCGTGTTCCTCCATCTGGAACCGGTTCACTCCGACCACGATCTGTTCGCCCGACTCCACCTTGCGCTGGTAGTCATAAGCCGCATTCTGAATCTCGCGCTGGATGAAGCCGGTTTCTATGGCACGCAGCGCTCCGCCCATTTCGTCGATGGTTTTCAGATAAGCGTGGGTGCCCTGTTCCAGGGAATCGGTGAGCGCCTCGATGGCCTCGCTTCCGCCCACGGGGTCTGCGGTGTTCGTCACACCGCTTTCAGAAGCGATGATCTGCTGCGTCCGCAAGGCGATGCGCGCGGATTCTTCAGTGGGCAGCCCCAGCGCCTCATCCCGTGAATTGGTGTGCAGCGACTGCGTGCCTCCCAGCACAGCCGCCAGCGCCTGAATGGCCGTGCGCACGATGTTCACATCCGGCTGCTGCGCGCTCAGTGAGGAACCGGCCGTCTGCACGTGGAAACGCAGCGTCATCGATCGCGGGTCCTTGGCGCCGAAGCGGTCGCGCATCAGATGGGCGTAGATGCGTCGGGCGGCGCGATACTTGGCGATCTCCTCCAAAAACCCGTTGTGTGAATTGAAAAAGAACGAGAGCCGCGGCGCGAAGGAATCGATGTCGAGCCCGGCGTCGAGGGCCGCCTGTATGTAGGCCGTCGCATTGGCGAACGTGAAGGCCAGTTCCTGAACCGCCGTGGAGCCGGCTTCGCGAATATGGTAGCCGCTAATCGAGATCGGGTTCCATTCGGGCATCTCGCAGCCCGCCCACGCGAAGATGTCGGTGATCAGGCGCAGGGCCGGCCGCGGTGGGTAAATGTAGGTGCCGCGGGCGATGTACTCTTTCAAAATGTCGTTCTGGATGGTGCCCGATAGCTTGCGGAGATCGGCGCCCTGCTGCCGCGCGACCAGGGCGTAGTACGCCAGAAGAATGGCCGCAGTGGAATTGATCGTCATGGAGGTGGACACGCCCTGGAGAGCAATATCGCGAAACAGAACCTCCATGTCGGCCAGGGATGCAATCGCCACCCCGACCCGTCCAACCTCTCCCGCAGCCATTGGGTGGTCCGAATCGTAACCCATCTGGGTGGGGAGATCGAAGGCTACCGAAAGACCGGTGGTGCCTTGGGACAAAAGATAACGATACCGGCGATTGCTATCCTCCGCCGTACCAAATCCGGCATACTGCCGCATCGTCCATAGGCGGCTGCGGTACATATCCGGATAGATCCCTCGGGTGTACGGATACTCCCCGGGCTGGCCCAACTTGCCGCTCATGATCGCGAGATTTTACGTGCGCGCCGGAACGAGGAAATTCCGAACCAGGCCATCACGCAGGTACAGAATCCGGCAAAGAAAAGCCTTACTCCGTCGCCCGCCAGGAAGTAGCGCACCGCTTGGACTCCGAAAATCACGGTAAAACATAAGAAAAGAAACCCGATAACCTCGTTCCACAAGGTGTGGGCAGGCTTCAGGATGGCAGGAATCACATGCTGGACCAATAGACGTCCCTGCTGGAGGGCACTACGCTTCACGATCTTCATAGTAACAAAAGCCCCTAGACCACCCGCGGGGCTGAAGTTCCGGTGACAGGTTGCCGATAGTAAAACTTGAGAACGTGGTGCCGGTCCACTACAATCGGAACGGGTGGGGCTGGCCATCTGGTGGAACGTAAAGGATATCCCGAGCATCCACTAAAGGGGGAACGTCTGTGGACGAACCATTGAAGCACCTCATGCAGGAACTGGGAAACGCGATTAACGATTCCCTTTCCGAATCCGACCGAATCGCGGAGGCGATCGGGGAGATCAAACGCGCCGGGTACGACGTCTTCCTGGTACTGGAAGCGACCATTGGGTTTAACCGGCGCGATGAAGAGGACGAGGGCGACGACGAATCAGAAGCGATGGAAGTCACGGACGAGCCGAAGCGCTTTGAAGCAACCGGCAAGATCAAACTTACCTCGCAAGACCACCGCTTCCTGCGCGCTCTGAAGATTGCGGTAGACGAGGACAAATAAACCTAACACCGGCAAGGATGCCGGTGCCACCGCACAAACAAACACTTTGCCAGGTTGGTAGCACAGGCCTCCTGGCCTGTGTCAGGTTTTCAGCCCCCGATAAACCTCCCAAGTTTCCCCAACCGCACGCCCCCAAGTGAAAAGCTTGGCCCGCGCCCGGCCCCGCACCACCAAATCCGCCCTCAAATCTTCGTCCCGTGTAAGTCTGCAAAGCGCATCCGAAAGCGCCGCGGTATCTTCAGGATCCACCAGCACCGCCGCATCGCCAGCCACTTCCGGCAAGGCCGAGCGATTCGCGGTGATCACCGGGATTCCCGCCGTCATCGCTTCCAGCACCGGCATGCCAAAGCCTTCGTCGAGCGAGGGGAATGCAAACACCGACGCGCGCGAATACCACTCCGCCAACTCCGCGGGTGAGAGATAGCCGGTCACCGCGATCCGAGTGCGCGCGCCGCTCGATTCAATGCGGGCCAGGATTTCAGGTGAGCCAAAACCCGCAGATCCGGCCAACACCAGCCGCCAGGCCGCGTCCACAGTTTCGAAGGCCTCCACTAGGCGCGCGGTGTTCTTGCGCTTTTGGATCGCGCCCACGGAGAGGATGATCTTCTCCCGCTGCGCCACGCGAAGCGCCAATTCCCGGACACCATGATGGACCACCCGGATCTTGGCGGCGTCCACACCGAGCAGCGCCGTCACCTGCGATTTGGTGAACTCGGAAACCGCGATGATGGCGTCGGCGCGAGCGGCAGCTTCGCGCGCCTGCGCCGCGAAACGGGCGCGAAAATCCGGCGAGGAGTATTCGCTCGAGAGCACGAACAGATCATGAAAGGTAACCACGCATCGCTTCAAGGGCAGCTTTGGCAAGCGTTGGTTGAGCGCGTGAAACACATCCGCCGAGCGCGGACCCAGCGGCTCGGCCAGCAGACGGCGCCGCGCATTCGGCGGCACACGATCGGCCCAGGAGCGGAAATACCGGTGCGGCCGGTAGCAATAAAGAAATTCGGCTTCGGGGTGGGCATTCGCCAGGCCGAAGAGCAGCTCACGCGAGTAGATTCCGACTCCGGAGAGCTCCTCTCCGATGCTGTAAGTGGCGTCGAGCGCGATGGTCAATCGATACCATATTGCTTCATTTTCCGGTAAAGAGTGGTGCGGCCGATCTGCAACAATCGGGCGGCCTTGGTTCGATCGCCCTGGGTCGCGGCGACAGCCCTCATAATGGCGTGCTTTTCGCTGTCCGAAACCGTAAATACGGTCACTTTAGGTGCGATCACGAACTCCGTGAAAGCATGCTCTTCCAGAACCTCGGCAAGGTCCGGAGACGAAGCGTGATACTGCAGCGCCGAAGGCATGTCGGCCAGTTGCAGCGCGCCTTCGGAATGGACCGCAGCCATGCGGTCGATGCAGTGCTTCAGCTCGCGCACGTTACCCGGCCAATCGTAGGAGAGGAAGGTGCGGATCACTTCGTCGCCCGCCATAAACTCGGGAAGCCCCTGCTCCCGGCCCTGGTCGATAAAATGACCTAATAGCAGCGGAATATCTTGTTTATGCTCGCGCAAAGGCGGCATGTGCATCACGATTACGTTCAGCCGGTAGTAAAGATCCTGCCGGAACCGTCCAGCCGCCACCTCCGCCTTAAGGTCGCGATGGGTCGCCGCGATGATGCGCAGGTCGACCTTGCGCCAGTTCAGGGCGCCCACCGGCCGAAACTCGCGCTCTTGTATCAGGCGGAGCAGTTTCACCTGCATTTCGAGCGGCAGATCGCCGATCTCATCGAAGAACGCCGTGCCCCCATCGGCCAGTTCCACCAGCCCCTTCTTGTTCTCCGTAGCTCCGCTGAAGGAGCCCTTGGTATGGCCGAAAAGCTCACTCTCCATCAGAGTGCCCACCAGCGACCCGCAATCGATAGGGACAAATTGGCCCTTAGGGTTGGCGTCGTGGATACCACGCGCTACCACTTCTTTGCCCGTGCCACTTTCGCCCAGGAGCAGCACCGGAAGCCGGTTACGCGAAGCTTTTTCAATGAGGCGTCGGACAGCGACGATTTCGGGGGACTGACCCACCAGACCGTGGGCTAATCCCGTGACGACTTGCATGTGGTTGTGAACTATGTAGAATCAACTCGTACCACGAAGGCCGCACTTTTCTCACCGGATTCTTGACGAATCCGCTCGGCCAGGGCTCGCGCTTGATTCTCCGTGGTCTGAGATCCTACCAGAACGCACCACCGGTCTTGATCTCCCTGCCGCTGGATCACACGGGCAGCGCCGTAGCGGGATTCCATCTGCTGGCGCAGCCGTTCGGCATTGCGCCGCTCGCGAAAGAATCCCACTTGCACCGTAAAGACGGGAGCCTCCAGGACTTCTGGCCAGCGGAGCACTTCGACGCGGACGCGCGCGGTGCCCGGCCCGATCATGTCGATGGCTTGCGCTCCCGCATGCGACAGATCGATGATCCGTCCGTCCACGAACGGGCCGCGGTCGATGATGCGCAGGTCTACGTTCTTGTTGGTATCCAGGTCGTAGACGCGAACCCAGGTGTTAAAGGGCAGAGTACGGTGAGCCGCAACCATTTGCTCCATATCATAGATTTCGCCATTGGCCGCGGGCCGTCCGTGATAGGGATGGCCGTACCAACTGGCGACGCCAGTCTCGGTATACAGAGGCTGATTGGCGAGCGGAGGAGGCGGCGCTGTAGCGGCTGTAGGTGTTGGGGCCGGCGCCGGAGCCGGAACCGCGGCGCGTTTCCGATGAGCGCAGCCCGACAGCAGCAGCGTCACCGCGATCACGATGCAAGCGCTCTTCATCGCAATTCTTTCGATTATGCCACGCGCGCGAGGTTCGAACCCGACACAGGCAGGAATGCCTGTGCTACGAAAGTGGCACAGGCCTCCCGGCCTGTGTCAGGTTTTTCCGCCCTCGCTCTACAGCATCCCGCAAATCTGTTGTGCCACCAGGTCCGGATCCTCCATAGGTATGTAATGCGAATGCTGCGGCAGCAGCACATCGCGCCCACGCCGAAACAGAAACGCCAGTTCCGGGTCGGTAGGTGAGGGCGACGGGTCGTCGCTGAACAGAGGTTTGCCCATCGCGCCCGCCCGCAGTACCGTCACCGGCTGCGCAATCGACGGGATCACGGAATGAAGATTCGCTTCCGCCTTCCGCGAACACTCGTAGACCGACGCCTCCGCTTCCGGTGGACATGCCAGCAAGTATTCGTCACCTTGAGGCAGCAGTCCGTAGTCGCAGTAATCGCGCAGCACCGCGGGCTGCCACCGGTCGAAAGGCGGGCGGCCGCAGAAGCTATCCAACATCGCTGCGGGCGACGGCCAGCGCAAACGCCGCTTGCGGATGAAGCCGGCATCGAGCGGCGCGGTGCCGTAAATGTCGGATCGGCGAATGGTGGGATCAAGCAACAGCAGTTTCGAAAAGGTCGCAGGCCGCAGAGCGGCAGCAGAGGTGACGGTGTGGCCTCCCATGGAGTGGCCGATCCCAATGGCCTCCGAGATGTTTAAGTGCTCCGCGATTCTCACCAGATCCAGCCCGAAGGCCGGCCAATTATAAGGCGGCGATGGCTTACTGCTGCGGCCGTGACCGCGAGCCTCCGGAGCCAAACAGCGCCGCCCGCGAGGAAGTTGCCGGATGATCTGATCCCAACAGCGCCCGTGAAACCCGGTGGCGTGCGCGAACAGCAAGGGCGGACCTTCCCCCGGCCATTCCCACACAGCGAAGCGCAGATCGCCGGCATCTACATAGAGAAGTTCCGGGATCAACTCCGGGTTGCGCGACTCGGAAAGCGGCACTCCTGGATTTTAGCCGGTCGCGGCCAATTCCTGCCCTACCTCCGCCTCACGCCGAAGGGCCCAGTATTTCTTCATTCGCTCCGATACCTGCCGCCGTTCGGCCGTGCCCATCGATTTTCGGCCCCGGCGGCTCACCTTTTCCTCACGCCTTGCCAGAGAGGTATAGTACTGCTGTACCTCTTCCACCGCGCGAATCAGCCCCACTAATCTGTTCCTCTCAGCGTGAAGCTCTTGGATGGCTTTAGACAGATCCAATGTTTCTTTCCCCCTCGGGATAAATTTGCAGTGCGGCAAAAACCCACAATAGGCTAGCACAGGTCGGGCTTATGTGAAAACTCCGTTACAACCGGAGTGTGTTTTACGCCACTACGGCCGCTAGGCGCCCGCCCACCAGTGGAATATGCGACAGCAGCAGGCCTCGATGCTCCCGCTCCACACACGTGAACAGCGCCAACGCCCCATACAGCAACCCGATCAGCACCGCCATCCCCACCAGCTCCAACCAGGTGCGTCCCGGCAGCCCATGGGTTTTCATGAACCAGGCCAGAGCGAACACGGGGACCGATGTGGCGATGGGCCGGACGTAGATGCGCCGCAGATAACCGAAGAAGCTGAAATGCAAGCTGCTGCAAACCAGTAGTGGCGTATAGATGCCGCGCACCAGCAGCATGAGCCCGGAGGAGACCACGGCCGCGCCCAGAATTCCATAGCGCGGGATGACCAGAATCATTCCTGCCACGTTGAGCACCGCTTCCACCACCAGGCCGCGCGCGTAGCCGCCGTGCAGGCCCAATCCATACAGCAGCGCGCTCGAATTGAACTGGCCCGCCAGCACCAGCGCCGTCGATACCGCGAACACCGGCAGCAGCGGCGCGCTATAGGTGGCGAACTCGGGGCCCATCCATCGCAGGATCAGTTCGCGCCCGTAAACCAGTAGCAGAACCACCAGTGGCATGAACAGGGTGAGCGAGTAGCGGTTGGAATAGATGCCCAGCTTCAGCACCGTTTCCGTTTTGCCCAATTCCGATAGTTGCGCGGCGCTCGATCGCGTCACCATGGCCAGGCGCGATACCGCATCCACGGCGTATTGCAGGATTTTCGAGGGCAGCCCGTAGAATCCGGCAAACTGCGTAGGCTGGTAGTGCCCCACCAGCACGATCCCGGATTGATTCAATACCAAGGTGGAAGAGTTCGCGACAAAGGACTTGAGACCGTAGGATACGATCTGCCGGAAGACCGAAAACTTTGCCAGGCGGAAGGAGAAACGAAACGGTCGGAAAACCAGGCGGAAATTCCGGAAGTTCAGCGCATAGCTCAACACCTGAAACACCACGAAGATCATGGCCATTTGCACTAGCCCGTATCCCAGCTTGAGGATCAGAAAATATCCCGCCGAGCGTAACAGAATCGTGGCCACCCACACGCGGCTCTCCAGATCGAACCGCTGAAAACCATCCAGCGCCGACACGAACATGTTCAGCACCATGCAGAGGGCCCAGCTCATGCCGGTGATTTGAATCAGTGTGGAAAATTCGCCCTGGTATTCCGGCGGGACGCGGAACAGTTTCTGCGCATTGTGCGAAAGGCCCAGCGTCAGAGCGACGGCGACCACCGCGATCATCGAGAAATAGAGGACGGCGGTGTTTATCACCTCGTTGATTTTTTCCGGCTCGCCCGACGCTTCATAGCGCGCGCAGAAGTTGGCCACCGCCGTATTGAGGCCGAGGTCGAAGAAGCCGAAATAGTCGAGGATGGAAAATATCAGCACCCAGATTCCGTAGCGCACCGCGCCCAGTTTCCGGATGACGTAGGGATTCAGCAGGACCGCCACCGCGAGATTCGCGGCGACTCCGGTCCAGCTCCATAGAACATTGATTACGAAGCGCTTGCTCTTGCTGCCGGGACCCGGCTGAGGCGCGTCTTCGGATTCGGCCATACAGCACTTCCTATCCTACACACTGCGTTTCCAGGCCGCTCAATATTAACCATCGGCCATTCCACGCGGCCGCCGCAGGTTGCTACAGTGTTACCAAACCGCGACCGTCGGCAGTGTGCCGCACGTGGGGCAGGCCTTTCGGCCTGCCGCCGGGCTTCCGCCCGGCGCGCCGCGCAGAAGCGCGGCGGCGGCCCGGAAGGGCCGCCCCACGTCTTCAACGGAGCGGGGGTTGGCTGCTAATGTGCGGAATCGCCGGTTACGTGTTGCCGCAAGGGAAGGCCGAACTGGGCCTGGTGCGGTCGATGTGCGACCAGATCCGCCACCGCGGCCCGGACGACGATGGCTTCCATGTAGACGGCGGCTGCGCGCTGGGCATGCGCCGCTTGAGCATCATCGATCTCAACACCGGCCATCAGCCGATGACCAATGAAGACCGTTCCATTTGGGTGGTGTTCAACGGCGAAATCTACAACTACCGGGAGCTGCGCGTCCATCTCGAAGGGCGCGGACACCACTTCCAAACCAACAGCGATACCGAAACCCTGGTGCACCTCTATGAAGAGGAGGGCCCCGGCGGAGTGGCCCGTTTGCGCGGCATGTTTGCCTATGCCATTTGGGACGCGCGCCAACGCCGCCTGTTTCTGGCGCGAGACCGTTTCGGGAAGAAGCCGCTGTACTACGCCGCGCTGCCTCACGGTCTGTTCTTCGCCAGCGAAATCTCATCTTTGCGCCAGGCGGGCGTGCCTCTGGAGGCCGATGCCCAAGCTCTGCGACTCTACTTTCAGTTCAACTATATTCCGGACCCCTGGACGGCGTATCGGGCCATCCGCAAGCTCCCGGCCGGTTCCTGGCTGACTTATGACGCAAGCGGTACTCTGAGCCAGCAGCGCTACTGGCGCCTTCCGCCGCCCGCCACGGAGCCAGCACCTGGCTTGACCGAGGAGCAGGCCGCCGCCCAACTTCGTGACAAGTTCGACGAAGCCGTTCGCATCCGCCTGATGGCCGACGTGCCATTAGGCGCGTTCCTCAGTGGAGGAATCGATTCCTCCTCGGTAGTCGCGTCCATGGCTTTGCAGTCGCGCGAACCGGTGAAAACATTCTCCATCGGTTTCGAAGAGGCGGGCTTCAACGAGCTGCCCTACGCGGGCATGGTGGCCCAAAAGTATGGCACCGAGCATCACGAGATCCTCGTGCGGCCGGATTCGGTGAGCCTGGTCCAACGTCTGACGGATCATTTCGGTGAGCCGTTCGGCGACCCTTCCGCGATTCCGACATTCATCCTCTCCGATTTCGCGGCGCAGCACGTGAAGGTGGCGCTTTCCGGCGATGGCGGCGACGAGCTCTTCGGCGGATATGAAAGTTTCCTGGCCGTGAGCCAAGGCAAGCTGGACCGCATGCCGGCAGCTTTGCGGGCCCTGGCAGCCCGTGCCGCCGAAGCGTTGCCCTACTCCAGTTACGGCAAGAACTATTTGCGCATGATCAGCCGGCCGTCCGCCTTGGAGCGCTATTTCGAGTTCAACTACGCGCCATATTTCCTGCGCGCGCGCCTGCTGCAGCCGGAATGGATGCTGCCCGCCGACAGCGGTTTCCTGATGCGGACTTTTGCCGATTGCCTTCTACCCGAAGGTGCGGACCCGCTATCGCAGGCGATGTACTTCGAGGCTACCGCCAACCTGACCGGCGACATGCTGGTGAAAGTCGACCGCATGTCAATGGCGGCATCGCTCGAGGTGCGTTGTCCAATGCTCGATCACGAGCTGGCGGAAATGGCCGCGACCTTGCCGCACCGCTGGAAAATCGCGCACAGCAAAGGAAAGCAGATTCTGCTGAAAGCCCTTGGCGACCGTCTTCCACCGGAGCTGCTGGCGCGTCCCAAGATGGGGTTCGGCGTGCCGCTGGCCGACTGGTTCCGCGGCTCGCTCCGGGATCTACTCTGGACGCACCTGACCGCCCCACGATTTCTCGATCGCGGTATCGTGTCCGCCCCATTCGTGCGCCAATTACTGGCGGAGCACCAAAGCGGCCGCAGAGACAACCATCAATGGTTGTGGTCGCTGCTCATGCTGGAGATGTGGTTCCAGCAGATCGAGCAGCCCCTGTGGGGCGGGGCCATGCCCTGCGCAGAACCTGCCCGAAAGAGTTCCTAGAGGTTTTCCGCAAACTCCTACGTTCGATGAATGGCTCTCACCGCCAGCCCCGGCTCATGCGCAATGATTCTCAACAGCGCCGCCGCGGGTCCCGTGGGCCGGCGACGGTCCTGCTCCCAGTTTTGGAGGGTCTTGATACTGACGCCGATCAGACTCGCAAACTCGGATTGAGAAAGCTTCGTGCGTTCGCGGATCGCCCGGATACCGGAAGAGTTGAGCACGGTCCGGCGGAATGGCTTGCTCTGCCCGCGAAGGATGGATCCCGCTTCGCGGACGCTGCCCAGCAGTTCTTCAAACATTTCTTTTTTCATTTCCGAACTCCTCTTTTACCACTTTGCCGAGCATGGAAACCTGCTTCGGTGTCAGATCCGCGGTATCCCGCTTTGAGTAAGCGAACAGCAGAAGGATCACGTCTCGCTGTGCCACCCAGTAGTAGATCACGCGTGCGCCGCCGCGTTTGCCCTGCGAGCCTGTGGCCACTCGAATTTTAAATATTCCGCCGCCCTTTATAAGAGCGCCGAGTTGTGGATTGGCAGCCAGGCGCAGCTGAAATTCGCTGTGTTCCTCATCGCTGAACAGAGCGACGATTTGCTTCGTGAACGTGGACGTCTCGATTAATTCCACTCGATAAGCATTATCCGCCAATGGCGTATACTCGTCAAGGGATTGCGGCCGGCTCAGTTTCTCAAAAGGGAGGGCGCCCTTCGCATCAGCAACTCGGCCCTGCTGGGAAGTTCCGGGCCAGGGCGCGAGCAGGCTTCACCGTGAGCTCCAACCAGTCTCCACAACAACATTCGATTTTCACTTAAGGGCCTGGGTGCCTGGCTGGAGCCACGCAAACAGGAAATCAGTGATCGAGGGGAACAGGGTTGTCAGGAGTCCGATTAGTGGACCGACACCAAAGGCCACCAAACGTTGCCAGAAGTCCCACCCCAATTCCCCGGGCCGTGTGTTGGTAACGTGGCTCAACGTTGCGTCGCGAGACATTTGGGAATAGACGAGAACCGTCAATCCACCACAAAGCACGAAAACCGTGAGGAAGATCCCGCCCAGCACGTTCAGCGGATCAAACGGATAGCTCGAGATAGCAAGAGTGGTGCCCACAAATAGCCAAAGGCTTCCCAAGGCAATGGTACGGATACGGCCAAGAATATTTTGGATGAAAGCCAGGTAAGGTAAGACGAAAAACTCCTCCGCGGCCCTCACATGTAGCGCGAGATTTTCGGTTGGAATGGAGGCTTCAGTCCCGTCAGTGCCCCCTTTGTCTGGGAGGCTCGATCGGTCGAAAATAAGCGAGGCGGTTTCCTTCCGCCACTCTGGAATCAGCACCTTCGTCATCACCAGCCCGGCAGTGGATGCCAGTTCGTCCTGCAAATTACACAGATGCTTTAAATCTATCGCTTGGTCTTTCTTAAGAGTCACGAACCATCTTGAGAAGTCGTCGGCCATCACCCGGCATAGCCTTAGTTTAAGCGCCAGCTCAGCTGCATGGTTCGCCTCAGACAGGTTCTCCGGCGCCCAGTTCTCCGTTGCGTTTGCCAGGTGCCTGAGGCTTTCGAATTGCAACGAAATTACCCGATACCGCTCCTCCAGCACATTCCCGCTCATCTTCCAAATCGACCCCCATGCCAGTCCCTTCAGCGCACGGAGCGTACGCCGCAGGGGCAGGCGGTCGAGATAAACCAGCAGCTGACGCAGCTGACTCCAGGCGAGCCACATTTCGATGGCATCCGCTAGAATTACCGCAACGCAGAGACACACCCAAACGAACATGAGCTCGCCAAATTTGCGCTCTCCCAGGGTGCGTATCGAGTGGTCTGGTAACGCTACTGCACATATAAAGCAGGTAATGATGAAGATTCCGAACAGCCGTCCCAAGTAGCCCTTCGTCAGGGGACGCGCCGCCTTTTCCACATTCGTTCCGGCGGTTTCCCGGCTGAACATCGGCATCATTGGTGTCTTCCGACCCGTTGGTGGATCAGTTTCCGTTAGTAGTTCATCCTCCTTTGGCAATAACGGCCGGTCCTGGCCGAAATGGGCGAGTCCCCGCAAATTGCACCAGAACCAAAGATATGCGCCCACGATCAGCAGCAGCTGCGGGAGCAGCGGCGAAACGCCACTCGATAGATTGACGCCACGCCAGTAAGCAGGAATGGCATTCCCTGGCTTCAACCTGGAGATCAAATAGCCATGAGCAAAGAAGAATAGTGCGAAGCAGAACAGGGCCGTCAAGCCGGCACGGAGGTGCCAACGGTGTATCTCCGAATCCGATTTCAAGAGGGGTGAAGCGCGCAACGGCGCCAGCTGGTAGTTCCTTCTACAGCCGAGGAACGCAAGGGCAGCGCCCGATAGAACGGGGATCGCCAAAAGGATTCCGGTCCGACGATCTTGGAACGGAAACGTACCTTCGAACCGCCAGAGCAGACCCGAACTGGCCGCAACAACCACTGCGAGCATGGCAATGAGTAGGCTGCCCAATGCGATGAGGGCCGGGTGCTGCCATTCGGGTACCGGTGCAAAATAAGCTCGCGCGCGGGGCGAGCCCATGATGGATCCAGTCGAGCAGAAGAATGCATGAAGCGCACTCCAAAGAAAAAACACGATGACAAACATCCACATCGTAATAGGAAAGCTCAAAAGTGTCGATTTACCGACGTCATTCGGAGGTCCATCTCCTCGATCGTAAGCGGCCGGCAAAGTCGATAGCCCCTGGCTGTCTGTCAAGGTTGTGGGCAGCACAGCAAGAGACCAGAATTGCCCGTGGCCGATAACAGTTAACCACGTAGACGGGCGCTGGTTTTCAGATTTGCGATTCTTCGGGTCGAGCGCCCACGCCGGCGGAGCGTAGTCGTGGATTGGAACGTGGTTGGTAGCCTGGGTGTCACGGAATAGCTCGCGCGCCGCAATGTCGCTTCGGAAATATCCTCCGGAAATGTTCTGTAGCTTTTGGTGCGTGGCTCGAACAGCGATGCTGTCCAGTCCTGTTCCGAGGCTATTAGTGGGTAAGTGGACAGCAGCATGACACCACGCAACGATCTCCCCTCCGCCCCCCGGCTGAAGAGCAAGTCAGCACCATCGATCACCACCCGGCCCTCAGGATAGGAACGGCGCAAGAATTCGCTAAGAAAAATCTGGTCGAGCGAGCTTGTGCTTCGCAAAATGATGAATTGGATTCGATTTTCGCTTAACCGGTTGGTGATATCTAGAAGGATAGATTCCTGCGCCAACGGCGTTAATTGGCCACCATAACTACGCACCGTGTCGTGGTCACTACTGTTCGGCTCACTGAGATCTCCGCGCAACGTGGTTGAGGGAGAGTTACCATTCGACTGCGGTTTTGCCGGACTGAAAATCGATTGCCGCTCGTAAGCCGAGCGTAGGGTGGCAATGTCACGCGGATAAAACAGGCTGATTGCTTGACCGCACATCTCTTCGTCCGGTCCTTTGTCCGGTTTGCCCGTTTCAATGTTCGCTCCGCCGAACGCTGTCTCATCTTCGGAAAGGATTGCGATGTACTTAAGATTGTATTCTTGATCGCTCAGGTACTGGCAGAAACGCCCCACCACAAGGGAATCGTTCTCCAAGGCAGTCATGAAGTGTGAGCCATGTCCCTGCGTCTTTAGCCATTTATCGAACCAATGATTGCCACGAACGGAAGACACCGTACCGCTCGAGACGTCGATCTCAAGCTGGCCTTTGAGCCCAAGGGGACTCAGGTTGTTGGATATCCTGCAGTTTGTCCGCTGCTTGCTGGTCCGCGAAGAGAGGATACTCTCTGTTGGTCTCCTCCCAGGGGAACCAGGAAGCATCGTACCAGTAGCCGTCGTCCTGCGCTGCTTGCTGAATAGTCTCAACAATTCGATCGAAGGAAAGCGGCAGATGCGTCGAGACGGGATTGGGAATGGTGGCGACAGCAAAGCGAACATCAGGCAAAGCTCGCACATCTGTTGTTGTATTCGGAACTCGGTTTTTTTGGTAGCAGGAAGCCGGAAGCCCCCAGGATTCAACAGGTGTTGTATCCGTGGCTTTTACGAAGCGCCGCAATCGATCGCCGATCTGCAAACAGGGAGGGCTCGGCTGCAGCGCTGAAACTGACGCCGTATTGCCAGCTTGGGTTGTCGATTTCTTCGACTCCGCCGCACCCGGGGTTTCGGAACTCCTCGGAAGATTCGAAATCCCGAAGAACGTCAGAAGCACCAGGAAGCCCGCTACTAGACCGCCGTTTCGGTTCATGAGACGACCTCCATTAGGCTCAGGCCGCTAATCTCGTTTGGGAAGCAGATTACTTCGCCGCAGGCCGGGGCGGCACAAATGCAATCAACCCGATTCTTAGAAGTCGCGCCAAGAATTGAATCGACACTACTGATAAACCAATCCAACAATCGGCTGGCACTGCTCATCGTGATCTGTGCCTCGGCGTAGCCTGGTCCCACGCATGGTCAACAGATCCGCAGCACAACAGACCAAGGTGCAATCTAATTGCTAAACAGTCACTGTATTTCGTGAATGATAAGACCGAACAGTAAGAAATGCAAGCGAAAAGTGTAGATAAGCGATCAGGACGTTCTTTCGACCGACTACAAAAGTGAGCGCAACAGTAATGACGTCGCGGCCGTCGACCTGGATCTCCTGCTCGGCTACCAGGGGCCGATTCTCCGTGCTTACGCCGAGTACCCGCAGGCGATACGCCGTCGAGCACATCGTCGACTTCGAAATAGCCTGTGGCTAGCTGCACGAAACTGCTGGATCGTGACCCGCGCGCTGCGCGCCTGCGCCCGACCTCCTCACTCGCAGCGCCGAATCGCCAGGGCCGCGTTCGTCATTCACACACTCGCGAAAAAATTCCAACTGCCTCGCACCCCTTCACTTAAGTGCCTCCGACCGGCCCGCAGAGTGTCCATTTTCCGGGCCCGTCTGCCATCCTGTAAGCGGCGCTGCTGAACCTCAGGTTCGCGAAAGTGCTCCTAACCTCTTTGCTGTCAGGTCCGTCATCCCCTCGTCGCGAACCTGAGGTTCACCCAGCCCCTCATCAGCTCTATGAAAAAGATCAAGAAGCAACCGGACGATAGCGGCGTACTCGGACTGGGTACGCTGCTCGGACGCCGCCAGGCGTTCGGCTTAATCGCGGCGCGCTGCTCGGCGGCGGATGCGGCGTCCCTGCGCGAGATCCGGGAGAAGAAATCATATCGATACCTCGCCAAGGGCTGGGTGGAGTTCTGCGACCAACACCTGGCGATGAGCCACACGCATGCCAATCGCATCATCGGGTATCTGGAGGAATTCGGACCGGCCTACTTTGAGATGGCGCAATTCACCGGCATATCGCCCGCAACCTATCGCACCATCGCACCCGCGATCCAAGACCACGCGCTTCACCTTGACGGGCAAGTGATCGCGCTGCTGCCGGAGAATACTGAGAAGCTGGCCCAAGCCGTGGAGCAACTGCGCCAAACGGCAACGCCGCCACCCGCTCCAAAGCCGGCCGCCGAGCGGGTCGCTGGCCTGGAACGCCGCTTGCTCCAGTTGACCGCCGAGATCAGCGAGCTTTGTAACAGCGAACCGCCGGGGGAGACGCGGATGCGCCTGGGATTGGTGTTGCTCGCGGCCCACGAAAGACTCGACCAGCTGACATCGCAGTTTCGTTCCCTGAGGTAGACTTCGCCCGCGCCCGTCCCCCTCATTGAAGGTCCGGCGTTTGCAGCAGCGGATTGTGCCACGCCCGCAAACGGACGTGCGTTCGCGACTTGATCCGCCAACCCGCGCTGGCCTTGACATAGACGTCCTCGTACCCGCCATCGCGCTCGACGGAGTCGGGACCCTTCACTCCCAGCATCACAAGATAAACCCTGCCGGTGACGCCCTCGGGCGATGGAGTAATCACGTGGTTGACGGCCAGGTGGCTCCATCCGTTCCAGGCGACGGGGCCGTCACCCGGCGTCGCGCGCGGTCCCTTCGTAGGCCGCTTGCAGCCGAACGATCCGCCGCCTACCACCTCCGCCAATTTTTCGCGTCCCTGCGCCAGAATGACGCCGCCTTTGGCGAAGGCTTCGGGAGCGAACTTGTCGACAAAGACGCCATCGGGTCCCTTCGACTCGCATTCTGATCGAAAACCACCGCTCCCTTTGGTCACGGCTCGGTAACGCTGGGCCGCTTACCGAAAGCCACCGCTCCATTTGGTCGGCAACGCATCGAGCCGCTTACCGAGCCGTGACCAAAGGGAGCGGTGCTTCGACATTCCGCAGTATGATCGTTTCTGCGGCCTGCATGCACCCCGAAACCAGCCACCAACGTTTCCTGGAACTCATCCACCGGTTTGCCGGCAAGCGCGTGCTGGCCGTCGGCGACCTGATGCTCGACGAATTCATCTGGGGCCGCGTGTCGCGCATATCGCCGGAAGCCCCTGTGCCGGTGGTCAACGTTACCGGGGAATCTTACTACCCCGGCGGCGTGGCCAACGTGGCGCGCAACCTGCGTGAATTTACGCGGGAGACTGCGGTTGCCGGGATCATAGGAGCGGATGCGCGCGGCCGGCAGCTGGTGGAGCTGCTCGCGGAAGCCGGCATCCGGACCGACGGAGTGATTGAGGATGCGGGCGCGTTGACCACCGTCAAGACGCGGGTCATCGCGCGCAACCAGCAGGTGGTCCGCGTGGATCGCGAGCGCAAGGTCGCGCTGACGGCCGAACAGCAGGCGCAGGTTTGCCGATACCTGGAGCGGGCCATCGCGGAGACCGATGGGATCGTGGTGGCCGACTATGGCAAGGGCTTCCTCACGCAGCGGTTGGCCGACGAGATCTGCCGCTTGGCCGAACGCCACGGCAAGGTGCTGGCGGTGGACCCCCACCCGCACACCGCGCTGACCTGGAACGGCGCCACCGTGATCAAGCCGAATCGGGCGGAAGTCTTTCTGGCCGTGGGACGCCCGATCACCGAGCCTGTTGAGCCGGTGTGTCAGGATTCCCCCCTGATCGATGCGGCCACGCGGCTGCTGGATTTGTGGCGACCCGAAAGTCTGCTGGTGACCTTAGCCGAACAGGGCATGCTGCTGCTGGCACGCGATGCGGCGCCGCTGCACTTGCCTGCGCGCGCCCGGGAAGTCTTTGACGTATCGGGCGCCGGCGACACGGCCATCGCAGTGCTGACATTGGGTCTGGTGGCCGGGGGTACTGCCGCTGAGGCAGCCGAGTTGGCTAACCGCGCCAGCGGAATCGTCGTAGGCAAAGTCGGAACCGCAACGGTTACGGCGGCGGAATTGATGGCCACTCTAAAACCTTCCTGAAGAACACCCGCCGAAAAGAATTGCGATTGAACCTTTATTTATTTGTAGTATGATCTTAGGCCAGCCGGCTCCGGCGTCCGGGCCTTCTTACAATCAGGAGTAACTCCCCATGAGAACGATCACTTGGGCGGCGCTTGCCGTCTTGAGCTGTGGATCTCTGTCAGCGCAGATTCAACTGGCGGTAACCACGTCACCATCTTCTCTCGAGATCAACGAAAGCGGGGACCTCCTCCTCTCGTTGACCAACACCAATAGCGTGGCGGGCACACCCGTTAATCATGGCGACGTTCTGCGATTCTACCTCTCCCTGGGAGACTCCTCCATTGTTTCGATCGACAGCAGCCCTGTGTTGGGCGGAATCGTCTTTAAGAACGGAGATTGGGCGGTGGATACGTCGGCTGGGCTCTACCCGATCACCCTGGTTTATCAAGGCGCGGATCAGGTTTGGCCTTCTTTGGAGAGTGTAGCCGTCTCGGTGCAAATACGGCCGCCCAGTTACACCACGGTTGGCGTGATCGTATTGCGCATTCCCACCGACGGCCGCTATGCCGGGCAGGAATGGCAGATCTCTCCGATCAACATCGTGGACGCAAGCTTGCTTCCGCGCGGTGACACTGGCCCTACAGGGCCGACTGGACCGGCGGGGCCTGCTGGACCTATCGGACCCGCTGGACCACAGGGAACCTTCGGGCCACCAGGACCGCAAGGGCCGATTGGCCCTATCGGAAACACCGGACCACAGGGGCCGCAGGGTACATCCGGTCCGACAGGAGCGATTGGCGCCCAAGGGCCGCAGGGACCGGTAGGGCCGCAAGGCGCCCCAGGTCCCGACTACGGCACCGGCACGCCCAACTACCTTACTTACTGGTCTGGCACCCATGCCCTTGGAAACTCTTTGGTATATGAGGCCCGCGGCAACGTGGGTATCGGGACGACAACGCCAGAACAGAAACTGGATGTAGTTGGGAATATCAACGCGAGCGGGATTATAGCTCTCCAAGGTTTTGGTGTGCTGCAACTGCCGGGAGGTCCGTCCAGGGGAAATACCTCCGTGGGGGCACAAGCATCGACGAACTCTAACGGTGCTTTCGGCGCGAACACGGCTATCGGTTACTTCGCGCTCTACCAAAATACTTCGGGGTTCGGAAATGCTTCAGTCGGGGCCTCGACCATGGTCCCCAACACTACGGGGAGCTATAATACCGCGGTTGGCTACGCGGCATTTTCGGCCAATACTATTGGCAGTAACAACACGGCCGGCGGAACCGGCGCGCTCGGGAATAACAAGACCGGAAGCTACAACACAGCCATCGGTCAAGATGCGCTCGACATCAACACCGTTGGGGACAACAACATTGCTGTCGGGGCATCAGCGGGGAACGGCATCATCAATACGAGCAACAACATCGAAGTTGGCAACTCGGGTTCTTCCAGCGACACCGGAGTAATCCGGATCGGAACCTCCGGGGTCCAGTCCGCCTTTTTCGCTGCCGGCATTGGCGGCGTCACCACGGGGAACAACGATGCTGTTACCGTCGTGATCGATTCCGCAGGCCAGTTAGGCACCGTCAGTTCCTCGCGCCGGTTCAAGGAGGACATCCAGGACATGGACGGCGCCAGTAGCGGCCTGATGCGTCTCCGCCCGGTCACGTTCCGCTATAAGAAGCCATTTGCGGACGGATCCAAGCCCATCCAATTCGGCCTGATCGCAGAAGAAGTCGCCGAGGTGTACCCCGATTTGGCGCGATCGGCCGACGGCCAGATCGAGACGGTGAAGTACCAGGTTCTGGATTCCATGATCCTGAACGAAGTGCAGCGGCAGCAGGAGGAAATCACTCTGCACCAGAACCGGGTCAAAATTCTCGAGCAGCACTTAGCACAGGAGCACGAACAGAACCAGGCTGTTCAGGAACGCCTGGCCCGGTTGGAAACCGCGATGGCTGGGGGATCACGCTAGACATTGACCGTGCCGCTGTTTGCCGATGGCTATAAAAGATGGCTATCATGAAAGCAGCATGGATGTAAGCATAGCCGAAGCCAAGAACAAACTCACCAAGCTGCTGCGCGCAGTTGAAGAGGGCGAATCCGTAGTCATCACACGCAATGGGAAACCCGTCGCCCAACTAGCGCCGCCGCCTCCCAACCGGCGGCAGGTGCGGCTGGGAACGATGCGGGGGCGGATCAAGCTCCAGCCGGACTGGGACGATCCGATCACCATCGAGCGATTCCTGGCGGGTAAGTTTTGAAGGGCTATCTTCTCGATACCAATGTGGTGCTGCACGCGATGGCGACCCCGGAGCGTCTGACGCCAAGGGCTCGCGCCGCCGTTAAAAAGGGCCCGGTCTTTCTGAGCGTGATCTCTTACTGGGAGGTGATGGTCAAATCGATGAGAGGTGCGCTCGATGTCGGAGACCCGCGCGAGTGGTGGCGGGAGACCGTGGATGCGTTGGGGCTGCAACCGCTGCTCTTTCGACCCGAGCACATCGCCGAGATCTACCACCTTCCGCCGATTCATCAGGACCCCTTTGATCGAGCGTTGATCGCACAGGCTGTGGTGGAGGGTCTCACGCTGGTGACCACCGATGGCGAGATTCCGAAATACGCGTCGGAACGATTTCGGGTCGTCCGTTGACGCCGATATTGGTAGGCTCGTATAGTTGTGAGCTCATTGCCGTTTGCCGAATGGAGTAACTTTCTAATCGCCGAAGCTGGCGCGGCGGCCGCGTTGACGGGCCTGGTGTTCGTGGCGGTGTCGATCAATCTCCACAGAATCCTCTCATTTCCCGGTCTTGCGGATCGCGCCGCTGAATCGCTCTGCCAGCTATTCGGCGCCTTGCTCGTTTCCACGACCTTGCTGGTTCCAGGGCAGTCGATGACCGCCATCGGGCTGGAACTTCTTGCGCTAGGAACCACGCTGTGGGCCGTCCAGATGATCCTTCAGGTCAGGCACATTCAACGCAAGCTGGGCCAGCCATGGTCCTGGATTATCCAGCGGATGACGTTGAGTCAACTGGCGACGCTCCCATTCTGCGCCGTGGGTCTGTCGGTGCTTATCGGCTTCGCGCCAGGCCTCTATTGGATGGTGCTCGGATTCATCTTTTCGTTTGTGGCCGGGGTGAGCAGCGCCTGGGTCTTGCTGGTTGAGATACTTCGCTGAGAATCCTTCCCTAGCACAGGCATTCCTGCCTGTGTCGGGTTTTTCGCTACCAGACGCGCAGAGGGACGTCACCCGGTGAGAAGCCCACGCCGATGCGCGTGGTATAGATCGTCCGGTTATAGTTCGCGAAATCGGGGCTGTCGTAATGGCGGGCGGCGAAGGAAGCTACGGTGCTGAAGCCCCTGCCGATTTGCCGGCTCACGGTGAGCGTTCCCGCATAGGTATTGTAGTTGCCGATGATATTGCCGATCGATTTACCCAGGCCGATGCTGGTTTCCGAGTTGAAACTCCAGCGTCGCAGCCCCGTGTAAGCGTAGCCCGCCATAATCGACGTCATCTGGGAAGTAAGAAACAGTCCGTTGCCGGGAGTTACGGTGTGCCCGCCCGCAACGTAGAGCACGCCGCTCTGGAAGGTCCTGGAGAGACGCCCGTTGGCTGTCGGCGTCCAGTCAATGCTGTGGATCACGACGTTGCCTTCGGTCAATCCCAAAAGAGCCGCAACCACGGGATCGACCGGCACGGATTGGATGAACTTGGTTTCCGCGCGCTGTGCTCCGGCAAAGCCGGTGAATTCGAGCTTCTGCGTGATCCGCACCGCGTAAGAGCCGACCGCTGAGTGAATGGCCGTGTTGCTGAAGACGCCGGTGAAGTCGAATTCCGTAAAGTTATAGGCCGCGCCAACGGTGGTGCGCCGGGTAATGCGGTATTGCACGTCGGCGCGGGCGGCTCCGCCCGTCGTGCCATACAGTGCGGTCGAACGCCGGCGCACAAGAAAGCCGTCGCCGCCGAAGTCAAACGAGAGACGCGTGCTCTTCTGAATGGTTAGATCGGCCTGCGAACTACCGTAGATGGTGCGGTTATCAAAAAAGTCCGTGGTCGGAATATAACTGGATGCGGGATCGAAGGGAACGGTCTGTGGTAGCCCCAGAAGGTTTACGTTGCGGGAAAACATGCCGGCGCTTTCGCGTAGGGCGAGGCTGACGTGTTTTGATATTTGGTGGGTGATACCGAGCAGCAAGGATTGGTCGGTCCCATCGTAATATGTCTGTTGGCTGTAATCCTGGAAATCGCCGCGGTAGTCCAGACCGATGGTGGTGTGTTTCCAGCTATGCACGCCGCTGATGCCGCCGGCCAGTTCCACGCCGCCAGCCGCCGCATCCGCCAGTTGACCCTGATTGTTGATGATCACACCCGCGAGGCCGGTATCGTAAATGCCGGTGACTTCGACGAAGGGGCGCATGTCCACTCCCGGTGTGGCCATGGCTGCCGGCGCCTGCCCGCGAGTGAGTAAGGCAGGACCTTCAGTCGAGGGATCAAACGGCGTGATCTGTGCGTAAACCGGAATTACCAATGCGCAGGTTGCGAGCGCGTACCGCCAACTCAAAGTTAGTCCTCCCCTACACCCTTTTTCAAAAGTTCGCACTCCAGTCTGGCGCGGGTTTTTGAAGCTTGTCAATCAGACTTCAGAGAGCATTGTAACTACTAACTCATCGACCGCCAGAATGAAAAATACTACCGGATGTTAGCGCTGTAGTGTAACTGCGAAGAGTGACTAAGGCCCTTTTCTTAGGTCGAAGCCAATCCAACCGCGGCTATAATGCGCACATGAAGTGCCCGGCGGCGATCGGCTTAGCGCTCACGCTGTGGTTTGTTTCGGCAGCGCCGGCACAGACTCTATCCCTCGCCCGGCGAGTGCTAGTACTTGTCAACGATCGCATGCCCGCCGAAACGGGCACCGGAGGGACGGGCGCCGGGATTTTCGTGGGGCGCTACTATGCCGGCAAGCGCAGCATCCCGATTCACAATCTGGTTCATGTGCACACTTCCACCGATGAAGCGATCTCTTATCAGGATTACCAGGCGGAGATCGAGACGCCCGTGAGCCAGTTTCTGGACGCCAACAACGGCGCCATGCGTAAACAGATTCTGTACATCGTCCCGGTGTATGGAATCCCGTTGAAGACGGCGGCTGGCGGTCAGACGGTAGCGGTCGACTCATTGCTTGCCGCGATGTATGCCACACCGCCCGCGGTGATTCGGTTCGCCAACCCGTATTCTGCGGGCGTCGGCTCACGGCCAGCTCACTTCGACGCCTGGGCCGATCGGCGCGAGGCCGCGGGCGCCTGGAAGATGTTTCTGGTTTCGAGACTGGACGGCCCCAGTGCCGCCATCGCGCAGGGACTCGTGGATAAGGCCGTGGCGGCGGAGCCGTCCCTGAGTCTCGGTAGCGGCTCCGGATATTTCGACTACCAGGGAACGCGCGCGCCTTCCGAGCCGCTGTTTGCCTTTGACGAGGACATGGCGCGGGCGGCCAAGTTGAGCCAGAGCCGGGGATTTGCCACACTGCTAAACACCCAGCGGGATGCGGCCTGCGGCTCTAGGATCCACCCCGCGTCGGCCTACTACTATGATGCGGCTTCCCGGAGTGTCTACGTCGCGTCTTACGGGGCCGAGACGACCGCTTCGCGCGCATTCCCGCCGATCGAGGAAGGCGATGTTGTAATAGGCCTGCACGGAACCGTGAATAACACCGGTAACTTTGCCTATGTGACCTTGGGTACGGCGGATGCTAAGACCTATCTTCGCCTGACTTATCCGCTGGCGCCGTTCACGGAGTATCGAGCCACCGACCAGATAGTGCTCGAGAAGACCGTGGCGGGTACCAGCGTCAAAGCCACCGTGCCAGTGGACAAGTCCATGCAGGAGACGCTCGACGGAGTCAAGGAGCTTCGCTTCCACGTTCGGAACGGGGCGGTCACAATTTCGCGGGACGCGACGCCGCTCATCTCCTTGATGGATCCGAATGCCTCACCCATGAGTTTGACGAGCGTTTCGATAGGATCGCGGTGCTGGGACTATGTTCTGACGGGATATCAGGTCATTGGCAATAGTGGAAAAGCATTGCTCAGCGATCATTTCCTGAACAACACCACGGCCAATTACCAATGGGACCTGGCGCCTCTCCAAGGGCAGAACGCGCTTTGGGTTTGGGGGTGGTATGGGCCCGCTTACGACGCGTACCGGTTCGTGCCCGGAGCGATCGGCGCGCAACTGACCTCCTATACCGCCGGCACCATTCGCAAACCCATAAATGCCGACCCCGCGGTTCACAGCTTTGGGGACCGGCGATGGGGCGGCAACTGGGTGCCACGCATGCTGGAGGAAGGTGTAACCGGTACGTGGGGAGCGGTGGAAGAGCCGTATGCTCAGTTCTACACCTCGGGCGCCGATTTCTTCGACCATTTCTGGAGCGGCTATAACTTCGGCGAGAGTTTTTATCTGGCCGAGAACGTTTTGCGGTGGACCATGGTGGCGGTGGGGGATCCGCTGTACGCACCGGCGATGTTCCGGTAGGGCGGACCCCCCGGTCCGCGGCCGACGCCCTCGTCGGCCTTGCTTGGGTTTTGCGAGGCCTGATTAGCCAAACGAAGAACGGGTCCGGGGGACCCGTGCGGACCGGGGGTCCGCCCTACCAGAACCCTTAACTAAAGGTAGCTTGATCGGCCGCTGCGCAGACCTCTGTAATCGTAAGAGCTGAGAGGGTTTTTATTGAGTACCTCGATGTTAAAGAGGCCGGGCGCAGGCATGGCGCTGCTGGCGGCGTTGGGCATTGGGTTGTCACTCGCGCAGTGGAGCCAGGGGGATCGTTCGGCGACGTGCAGCTCCGATTTTCTGAACTTCTACACCGGGGCGCGACTGGCATTTTCAGGGCACATCTATCAACCGGCGGCAGAGAAGCGGGTGCAGTACGAGACCCTGGGGTGCTCCGGCGAGCACTATGGGCAATTCGTGCGCCTGCCTTATTTCGCCGCTTTGTTGTGGCCGTTGGCTCAATTGCCGTTTGGGGTGGCTCTGCTGGTGTGGCGCTGCCTTTCGGTGGCGGCGGTGGTGGGCTTCGTGTGGATGTGGCCGGGACCGCGTTGGCGCACTCTAGCGGTGTGTGCCTGGTCGTTTCCGCTGATGGCAGCGTTTGCCTATGGCCAGGACGTGCCGATTGTGTTGCTGGCCGCGGGTGCTGGCATCGTTTTGCTGGGACGGGAGCGCGACTGGGAAGCCGGACTCTGTCTGGCGGTGGGAGCGGCCAAGCCGCACCTGTTCGTGATCCTGGTGCTGATGATTCTGGCGCGGCGCCGGTGGCGGGCCGCCCCGGGGCTCGGCGCGGGCGGACTGGCGATAGCCGCAGTTAGCTTCCTGACCGGCGGCTGGGGCTGGCCTCGCGAATTCTGGCGTACGGTAACGGGACCGGCGGGCACTCCGAATCCGGGCGCCATGATCAACCTGCACGGAATAGCCTACTTTTTCGGCGCTCCCCTGTGGATCGAAGCCGTTGTGGCGGCGGCGTTCCTGGCTCTGATCGCTTGGGCATCGGGGCGAATGCCGGCTCCCGCGGGTTTCGCGCTGGCGCTGGCCGGGGGCGTGCTTTTGGGCGGGCATTCGTACCTCTACGACCTGGCGTTCTCGATTCCGCTGCTACTCGTGGTGTTGGCGTCGCCAGGCATTGCGTTGTGGCTGAAGTGGGCGGCGGGGGTTTTCGCTTCGCCGGTGGTGTACCTGATGCCCTTGAGCCTGGCGCCGCCCGGGCTGACCCACTTTCTGCTGCCGGCCTTTCTGGTGCTGACTGGCATCGCCCTAGCGCTTGGCCGGCAGGAGCCCAAGTTCGCGGGCGCCGCGCTGCCAGCGGAGGGATGAGGATCTACCCATGAGCTATCGGGCGGCGGGACTCGCGGCCGGCCACACGGCACCGGCAGCCGTACCGTCCGAGGGACCCCTCTGTGTCGACCTGGATGGCACCTTACTCCGCACCGATGTGCTGTGGGAGACGTTGTGGGCCGCCATACGGCGCCGGCCGTTGCTCATGCTGCTGGTTCCTTTCTGGCTGATGCGAGGGCGGGCGTTCCTTAAAGAACGAGCCGCGGAGCACGGGCCCATTTGTGTCGAGACCCTCCCTTATAACGAGCCGCTTCTGCGCTATGTGCAGGAGGCACGGGCCGCAGGCAGGGCGGTGTATCTGGCCACCGGTTGCCATGGCCCGGTGGCGCGACGGGTGGCGGCGCACCTGGGATGCTTCGATGGTGTGATCGCCAGCCAGGACGGCGTGAATGTGACGGGGGCGCAAAAGCTGCGCATCCTCAGCGAGTTTTTCGGTAGCGAGTTCGAGTACGCCGGGAATGCGCGCGCGGACCTGGCGGTATGGGAAAACTGCCGGGCAGCGGTGGTGGTGAATGCGGCGCCGGGCGTTTCCGCGGCCGTCCGCAAGCGTGGGATCGCCGTGGCGTTGGAGATTGAGGACAGGCCATCGGTGTGGCGCTCCCTGCTGCGGCAGTTGCGCGTCCATCAGTGGGTCAAGAACCTGCTGGTGTTCGGCGCGCTACTTCTATCCCACCGGTTAACGTCGGCGGGCGTGCTGCTCGATGGCGCGGTGGCGTTTGCCGCGTTTTGCCTGATGGCATCCGCGGTGTACGTTGGCAACGACCTGATGGACATCGAGTCGGACCGCGCGCATCCGACGAAGCGTGCGCGGCCGTTCGCCAGCGGCGCCCTTCCACTATGGGCCGGAGCTTGGTTGGGGCCGGTTACGGCGATTGCGGGATTGGCTCTGGCGGCGTGGCTCTCGGCGGCATTCCTGGGCGCCGTGGTGCTCTATTTCGCGGCCACGTTCTATTACTCGTGGTGGGGCAAACAGAAACCCATCGTGGACGTGATGCTGCTGTCGGGGATGTATTCGGTGCGGCTGTACGCGGGAGGAATTGCGTGCCATATCGAGATATCGACATGGACGCTGGCGTATTCCAGCTTCTTGTTTCTCAGCCTGGCCCTGCTGAAACGCTACTCGGAGTTGATCACCGTCACAGCGCCTTCGGCCAGGCGTGGGTACGAGGCGGGCGACGTTACGATTTTAGGAGCGCTCGGATGCGCCAGCGGACTGCTGGCGGCGCTGCCGCTGGCACTGTATGCGGGCAGTCCGGAAGTGCTGCTGTTGTACCATTCGCCCAGGCTGTTGTGGCTTCTCTGCGCCGTGCATGTGTACTGGGTGAGCCGGCTCTGGCTACTGGCCAATCGTGGGATGGTGCGGGAAGACCCGGTGCTGTTTGCGGTGCGGGACTCGTCGACCTACCTGGCGGCCCTGGTCTCGGCGGGGATTCTGGCGTTAGCGGTGTAGTTCTCAGGCCAGGCTTCCGCCAGCGTGCGCCTGAAAGCACCGGCCGAGTATCTCGCCAATCCGTCCGCAGGCCTGCCCGTCCCCATAAGGGTTATGCACGCGCGTCATCCGGGCGTATTCCGCGGAGTCGTCCAATAAACGCACTGTCTCGGCGACGATCCGTTCTTCGTCGGTGCCCACCAACTTCACCGTGCCGGCCTCCACGGCTTCCGGCCGCTCGGTCTTTTCGCGCAGCACCAGCACCGGTTTGCCCAGCGACGGCGCTTCCTCCTGGATGCCGCCCGAGTCGGTGATGATCAGATACGCGTGGCGCATCAAGTCCACAAACGGCACGTACGGTAGCGGCTCGATGAGGTGAATATTCGGGCGGCCGCCGAGCAGTTCATGGGCGGGTTCGAGCACGTTGGGATTGCGATGAACCGGGTAGACGATCTCCACATCGGGCCGCGTGGCGATCCGTGCCAATGCCCGCATGGCGCGCAGGAAGCCCTCCCCGAAATTCTCGCGGCGGTGGCTCGTCATCACGATGAGGCGGCGCGCAGCATCCAGCCAGGGCCAAGGCGTTCCTTGCAGAGCGCCGGACTCCAGCGCGTCTCGCACATACAGCACCGCGTCGATGCCGGTGTTACCGGTGATGTGGATACGATCCTTGGGGACGCCTTCGGCGATCAGGTTTGCGGCCGAGCGGGCAGTCGGTGCAAAGTGCACGGCGGTCAAGCGGGAGGTGAGCAGGCGGTTCATCTCTTCGGGAAAGGGCTGGCTCAGATCTCCGGTTCGCAACCCCGCTTCCACGTGGCCCACGGGAATGCGGTGGTAAAAGGCTGCCAGTGCGGCTGCCAGAGTGGTCGTGGTATCGCCCTGCACCAGCACCACGTCCGGAGATTCGGCCGCCAGCACGGGCTCGATCGCCTCCAGGATGCGCGCGGTGAGACCGGCCAGGGTTTGCCTCGGGCGCATGATGTCGAGATCGTGGTCCGGCGCAACGTGGAACGCCTCCAGTACTTGATCCAGCATTTGCCGGTGCTGTGCGGTGACGCAGACGCGGACCGCAAAGTCGGAACGGGTACGCAATTCGCGAACCAGCGGGCAGAGCTTAATCGCCTCCGGCCGCGTGCCGAAAACGAACAAAACGCGCACGGCTGTCACGGCACCACGGTAGCATCCGGCCCGGTTCCCCGCCCGCTCCTCCGGCGGCCGGTAATCACCGCTTCGCCGCACCAATTCCGGACGCCGGGCACCACCGCCAGCAGGGTTCGGTCCGCCGCCTCCAGGCCGCGCAACAGAGAACGTGCCCAGCCATGCGCGAATTGTCCGCGCATCAGCCGCTTGCCCATGGCCAGCAGATTGTAAGTTTCGACCGAAAGATCCTGGAAATGGACAGCCAATGCTCGCAATTCGGAACGGGAAAGAATGATTTCCTCACCTTGCTCATCGGGTTCGCCAGCCAGGACCGCGCGGATCTTGCGTGCCCGGTTGAGCAGGGGGTTGCCTCCCCATGTCTCACACAGCACCAGCCGCGCATCCGGCCGCATAATGCGCGCCAGCTCATCCAAAGCGCCGGGATATTTCAGGGTATGGTGTAGGGCGGCGCAGGCGAACACCAGGTCGAATTCGCCGTCCCGAAACATGTTCAAACGCGTGGCATCGGCAGCCACGCCCCGGACTTTCACAGCGCAAGCCTTGGCCCGCCGTAACCCGACCTCGATGGCGACGGGCGAGAGGTCGAGCAGGGTTATCTCAGCCCCTTCCGTGGCCATCCAAATGCCGAAATCCGCTGGACCGCATCCGTAATCGAGCACTTTTTTGCCAGCCAGCGGCTCGGATTCCAGGGCTTGCAGGGCCGCGCGGTAGAGGATACGGCGCTCATAGAACGGGTGTGCCGGATTATTGAGCAGGGCTTCGAGCACGGCGCGATCGGTGCGCAAGGCATGGTCCGGGAGAGATAGAAACCGCCCATAGCATTCGTCGTAAAAAGCTCGTTCTTGATCGGTAGTGATCACAATTTGCGGTACGCCCGGGACTGCACGGCAGTACCAGGACCGACGCTAAGTTATTAAGAATCTATCAATTGGATTAACTTCCGTAAATTGACAAAAATCGCTTAGCGCCACATACTGAATTCAAAGGGAGCGGCTTGGCCGCCGTTTTATAGCTTTGCATAATTTCTCGCCTCGCGCTGCCTTCCCCTCACCGGTCCGTGCCTCGGCGCCCGGCATTATTGCACCCCAACGGCTCGAAGGCTCTACCCTGCAGCGCTTCAGCTTCGCGCTACTAATCGGCTTTCTGTTCATGATGTTCAGCCGGGTGTTCGATGTTCAGCTGTATTGGCTGCATTTGCCGGGAATCAGCTATCGCCTCATGGCCATTTTCCTGTTCATGAGCGGCACCTTCTTAATCGCCCTGCGCGATTCGATCGGCAAGTGCGTGCTGGCATTCACGGCCTGTTTCCTGGCGGCCATCCCGTTCAGCGTGTGGCGGACGGGCAGCTTTCACACGCTTACCGAAGAGTGGCTGGTGGGATGCGTCGTCTTCATGGCGACCGCAGCTTTGATCTTCGATTTTCGCCAATATGTCCGCAGCGTCCGGACCATCGCCATTGCCATTCTGGTTTTGACGTTCATCTGCATTACTCTCGGAACGGTGCAAAGCGGCCGGCTCTTTCTGGAGCGGGGCCGGTTCGCCAATCCCAATGAAATGGCGCAGGCGCTGCTCATCGGCATGCCGTTTTGGTGGGCCATTTATGCCAATGCCAGGACCTTGCTTCCCAAGCTGTTGGGGGCCGGCGCTCTGGCCGCCATGACCTACGTGATCGGCAAGACCGGTTCGCGCGGCGCGTTGATTTCGATTCTGGTGATTGTGACGTTTATGTTCCTGCGCGCCTCGGTGGTCGGCAAAATGAAGCTGCTGTTCGGTGCGGGTATGCTGCTGCTGGTGGCGGTGATGCTGCTGCCGGGGGCCCTATTGGCGCGCTATCAAACCTTCTTTAGCGCGGAGCCGATGGAAGCGTCCGAAGCGCCGGCTGCCGATGCTGAGATGCTGGGCAGCGCGGTCAACTCCAGCAGCAACCGCATGCAGATGTTGGTCCGAAGTCTCGAGCTCACAGCCAGACATCCGTTGTTCGGCGTGGGACCGGGCATGTTCCCCGTAGCGGAAAACGACCTCGCAGTGGCGGAGGGAAGACGGGGCGCCTGGCTGGGCACGCATAACAGTTTCACGCAAGTCTCCAGCGAGTGCGGCATCCCGGCGTTGCTTTTCTATTGCGCCATTGTGTTCTTATCGCTGAAGAAATCGTACTCGCTATACCGCCGCACGAAGGCACGCCCGGAATGGAAGGAAATCAGCACGCACGCACTGGCGCTCAACTATTCGCTCATCGCATTCTTGGTGACCGGCGTATTCGTGCACTCCGCTTATACCGCGCTGCTGCCCGTACTCTCCGGATTGACCGTTTCGTTGATGAGGGCGGCGGAGCCATTGTTGGCCGCCGCGCCCGCTGAAGAGCCGGCGCCCCGTGACTTCTCCGGAAGATCCGTCTACCGCGGGTCTGTCCCGCGTTTTTCCCCCGCCAGGTCCGTGTAGAATCGCAGAACGGCGTCCAGGTTTTCTTTTCCCGAGTCCATTACGGGGCGCGGAGGCTCAGGCTGCCGCAGTATCGTTTCCACGGTTCCGCAAAGCGCTTCCAGGTCGGACTTCGGCACCAGATGCACCCCCGTTGGACGCATGCCGTTGTCACTGGCAACCACCGGTGTGCCCAGGTGCAACGCTTCGCGAACCGAAATAGAATCGCCGTCATACCACGTGGTGCGCAGGAACAAGGTGCCCGCGCGGATGCCCGCCAACGTGGTTTCGTGCGCCACATCGCCGCACAACAAAAGATCCTCGCGATAAGGTTTGCCATCGATCAGGCGGCGAATGGCGGCCTCCTGGCTGCCTCCCCCGATAATGGCCAGGCCGATGCGGGGAAATGCCAGCCGTAGTTTACCCACGGCTTCGATCTGGAGCGGTAAATCATACTCCGGCTCCAACCCGGATACGGTCACCAGCATGGGATGGTGTTCCCGATAGAATGCGGCAATCGGCTCCGGAAGGCCGTTGGCGCTCGCGCCGGTTTCGACGGCGTGTGGCGGAATTAACCGAATGCGCTCCGCCGGCACGCCGAACCGTTGGAACATATCGACCAACTCCTGATTCACCGCGATGATCCCATCCATCCTGCGAAGCGCCACCCCGCGCAGGCTTCGAGGTTTGGCCCTCTGCCCGGCTTCGGAGGAAGGGTAACCGCCGGAATGAAACGTAAAGACCGTCTTTTTTCCCGGAATTGACGAACTGAGCAGCATCGCTCCCACATGACGAAGCGACAGATTTCCGCCCACATGTAAATGGATCAGATCGTAATTCAGTTGCAGCAGCAGCCGAATTACGCCGAGCGCGGTCTTCGGGTAGTAAACGTTATCCCGCGGGTCTTGCCGAAAGCGCGTCAAATTGATGACGGGGCAACCTATGCCTCGATCCAACAAATACTTGCGAATAGCAATGAGATTGGTCTGCACGCCACCATGCGGCGGCGGGTACGGACCCATTTGCAAAACATTCATGGAACGCGCGTGGTAGAAATGCTCCCCGAAGGCCTGAATAATCCGGCCAATTTCACGGGACGCACTTGTCATATTCCAACACATTTTCTGGAAATACGCATGGGATAATAAGAGCCGTGGAATCATCCTCCGCCTCCAGTCAGCCTGCTCGCGTGGCCGTTTTGGGACTGGGATATGTGGGCTGCGTTACGGCTGCCTGTCTCGCCCGCCTGGGCCATCGGGTGATGGGGGTCGATCGCGATGAATTCAAAGTGAGGAGTGTTTTGGCCGGCGAGGCCCCGTTTTACGAGCCGGGTTTGGCGCAGATCGTACGGGAAACCGTGACGGCGGGCCGGCTTTCGGCCTCCACAAGCATTGCCGAAGGTCTCGCCGAAACGGATGTCGTGCTCATCTGCGTAGGCACGCCGTCGGCCAAGAACGGCAATCTCGGTCTGGAGCAACTGGGCCGGGTGGTGGAGGAGCTGGCGGGATTGCTCGGCGAGCGGTCGCGGCCGCTGACGATCGCAGTCCGCAGCACGGTCTATCCGGGAACCTGCGAAGAGATCGTGATGGCCCCCCTCTCTGGTTACCGCCAGGTTTCGGTGGTCTCGAACCCTGAGTTCCTGCGGGAAGGAACGGCGGTGAAGGATTTCATGGAACCGTCGTTGCTGGTGGTGGGTGGCGTGGATACGGAGGCCGCGAAACGCGTTGCCGGGCTCTATGCGTCACTTCCGGTTGAGCCCTGCCTGGTCTCGCTGCGCACCGCCGAACTCATCAAATATGCCTGCAATGCCTATCACGCGGTGAAGATCGCGTTTGCCAATGAGATCGGCACGCTGGCCGCTAACTTGGGAATCGATGGGTCCGAGGTCATGGAAACGCTCTGCCGCGACACCGAGTTGAACATCTCGGCCGCATACCTGAAACCGGGGTTCGCGTTTGGCGGATCGTGCCTGCCCAAAGATCTGCGCGCGCTGGTTTACCGCGCTTCGCGCCTGGATTTGAAACTGCCCTTGCTGGAGGCGGTGCTGCCCAGCAACGAGCGGCATCTCGAACGAGCGCTCCAGATTCTCATGGAACTGCCGGCCCGGCGCCTGGGATTTTTCGGTCTGGCCTTCAAGGAAAACACCGACGATTTGCGCGAAAGCCCGGTTGTCGCGCTACTCGAGCAGTTGATCGGCAAGGGCCGCACGGTGCGCGTGTTCGATTCGCAGATCGTGCCCGAACGCATCTACGGAAGCAATCAGAGGTATCTATTGGCGGCCATCCCTCACATTGGCAAGCTGTTCGATTCCAGCTTGGAGCAGATGCTCGCATGGGCCGATTATGTGGTGATCGCGCAGAAGCCTTCATCGGAATGCGCGAGGTTGATTGCAGAGTCCGGCTTGCCGGTGATGGACCTGGTAAGTACGATACCGTCTCCGCAGCCAGTGGTGGAACCAACCGGCGCGTAGAAGGCCGCTGAAAACGATATTAGCCGCCGATGAACGCAGATGAACGCTGATAAGACCAATTTAGGTTCTTTTGTTTTCATCCGCGTTCATCGGCGTTCATCTGCGGCCAATTGGTCTTGTTCATGCCTTTAGAGCCCCTGACACCGGCTCATCGCGATGCCCTGATCGATTTCTTGACTGCCGCTTTCCATCTTCCCAAGAGCGCTCCCTTTGTCGATCCGCGGCTATTGAATTGGAAATACGATGATCCGCGGCCGGATTGGCCGGGTTCCCGCAGCTATGCCTGGATGGAGGGCGGCCAGATCGCCGCCCATGCCTGCCTATGCCCGGTCGCGTATCGCGTGGGTGATCGGGAAGTCAAAGCCAGCTACTTAATCGATTGGGCAGCAGGCCGCACATCCCCTGGAGCCGGTGTTCTCCTGCTCCGCAAGCTGGCTTCTTTCTTCGACGTGCTGCTGGCAATTGGCGGATCCAAAGACACACAGCAGATCCTACCGAAGTTGGGCTATCGGTTAGCTGGGGAGCTCGCGATTTTCGTGAGGGTGGTTCGTCCGTGGCGGCAATTTCGAACCGATCCGTTTCCCCGTGGCTGGAAGGCGAGTCTGCGGCTGGCTCGCAATCTGGTTTGGAGTCGTGTGCCAGCGCCTTCGCTTCCGCTGAACACGACTTGTGCGCCTATTTCGGAGTTCGATTCCAGCCACGCTCCACTCCTGCGCGCTGGGCCTACCGAGCGAACGCCCGAGTTGATGAATTACTGGTTGCGCTGTCCCGGTGCAGCAATGTCCGCATACTTGTTGAAAGATCGGGACGGGTTCTGCGGCTGGTTCGTGCTCTCGCGGGTTGCCGGCGTGATGCGCATCGCGGACCTGGGGATCCGCTCTTCCGATCCCGAGCACTGGCGTGCTGCGTATGCCTTCGCCACTCAAACCGGCCTGGCCAATGAGCAAGTCTGCGAATTGATCGCGGCCGCATCGACACCGCTGGCACAAGATGCGCTACTCGGCAATGGATTTCGATTGCACCACACCGAACCGATTTTCGTGCTCGATCCGGGGAGCTTGCTGATCGGGCAGGCGCCGCTCGATGTAGCGCTGATCGAGAGCGACGCAGCTTACCTGTACGCGCCCGAGTATCCTTACTTGACATGAGTGTCAAAACCCGACACAGGCCGGGAGGCCTGTGCTACGTAACGCCGGCGGCGCAGCGCGCGAAGTAATCTCGGGCGTAACCTGGATCGACGCCGATCCGCCGCAGCAGGAATGGATCGCCTCCTACGGCGTTGAGGCCCGATTCGGTAGTTACGGCGGTGTCGAATCCGGCTTGACGCACTGCTTCTACCGCCTCGGGGCTGATGTCACGCTTCGATCCGTTGGGGTAACAGAAGTGCCGCACGGGCGAACCGAGCACCTCTTCGATGCGGCGTTTCGATCCGGCAATTTCCGCGGTCAGTTCCGCGGGAGAGCTCACTCGCGATAACACCGGGTGGGTGCGCGTGTGAGCGCCGAATTCGATGCCATTACGGGCCATGGCACGCACTTCATCCCAGGCCAACGGCTCGCACCCGTGCGGCGGCTGTTCCGGAATCTGCACCTGAAGCCAGTCCGCTAGTCGCGCCAGCGCCGCCAGCCGCTGCTCATTGCGCAACAGCTTCAACGCTTCGCATGTTTCCCGGGCCGCGCTGTTCTTCCGATCTTCCGTTCCCAGATCGAATTGCAGCACGGCACCGTCGGCGGGCTCGATGCGAACCTTCGGAAGCTTGGTGTGCTGGAAGGCATACCGCAACTGGTCCACCCAGAGCCAAAGCCGGCGGTCCAGAAAGTCCGTCACCACGTAAACCGTAACGGGAATTTGGTACGACGAAAACACCGGGTAGGCGATCTCCAGGAAATCGCGGTGGCCGTCGTCCACCGTGACGACAACCGAATTAGGCGGAAGAGGCTTGCCGGTCTTCAGATGATTCGCCGCCGCAGTCAAAGAGAGCGGCCGGTAATGGTCGCGCAAGTGGCGGCATTGCGCTTCCAGCGCGTGAGCGTCCGCAAATCGATGGTACATCAGGATGCGCAAGCCATTCCGGTTCCGCCATCGCGCCAAGCGCAGACCACCGACATGGTGGAACAACCAGCGGGCGGCGTGTGGCCAGCGTCCAGGCATTTCGGTTTACTATACCAGCGCCGGTGCTGCCATTCGGAATGATCGCAGCCTCGGTGGCCCGGTCACATCTGTTTCAAATTGATCTCAAATATTGCTACACTAACTTCTCAAGTAACCATACTTTGTAGTAATTCCAAGGTGACTGCTATTGCGTCTGGCGCTTCTCCAGATCAACCCCACGGCGGGGGATTTAGACGGCAACTCTTCACTGATTGTTCGCGCCGCGCGCACCGCGCAATCGCTGGGTGCGGATCTGGCGGTCACGCCGGAGTTGGCCCTCATGGGCTATCTGCCGCGCGACCTGCTGATGAGCAATGGATTTGTCCGCCGTGGTTGCCAGGCTCTGGCGCGGCTGGCGGCCGAGTTGCGCGATGGACCTCCGCTGCTGGTGGGTGTGGCCACTCCCAATCCCTCCGACCGAGGCCGTCCTTTATTCAATAGCGCTGTACTGCTTCAGGATGGCGCGGTGGGCGCGGCTTTCCACAAGACGCTCTTGCCGACCTACGACGTCTTCGATGAGGACCGCTATTTTGAACCGGCCGCTGCCACGCAATTGCTGGAGTTAAACGGGCGCCGGCTGGGCGTGAGCATTTGCGAGGACGTGTGGAACGACCGCGACTTCTGGCAGCGGCGCCGCTATCACCACGACCCCATCGAGGTGCTGGCCGAGGCCGGCGCGGACGCCATCGTCAACCTTTCGGCTTCGCCTTTCCAAGCCGGCAAGCAGCTTTTCCGCGAACAGATGCTGGGACACATGGCCCAGAAATATGGTTTGCCGATCGCGTACGTGAACCAGGTGGGCGGTAATGACGATTTAATCTTCGACGGCCGAAGCTGTGCATTCGATGCGCAAGGCCGCCTCTGTGCGCGCGCCAAGGGTTTCGAGCAGGACGTCCTGATGGTGGATCCAGCCGGCGGAGTTGGCGACATTGCCGGCGACGACTTCGAGCTCGAGAGCGAGATCTGGAGTGCCTTGGTGCTGGGCGTTCGCGACTATGTCGCCAAGACGCGGTTCCGGCAAGTGCTGCTGGGACTTTCGGGCGGGATCGATTCCGCGCTGACGGCCGCCATTGCCGCCGAGGCCGTTGGTCCGGAAAACGTGCTCGGCGTGATGATGCCCTCCTGTTATTCGAGCCCGGGCAGCATCGGCGATTCCGTCGAGCTGGCGCGCAACCTCGGAATTCGCACTCTCACACTGCCGATTGCGGACATCATGAAAACGTATGATGGCGTTCTGTCGGAAGCGTTCCGGGGATTCCAGACCGACGTCACCGAGGAGAACATCCAGTCGCGCATACGCGGCAATCTCTTGATGGCTCTCTCCAACAAGTACGGCGCGCTGCTGCTGACCACCGGGAACAAATCCGAAATGTCGGTGGGATACTGCACGCTCTATGGCGATATGAACGGTGGACTGGCGGTGATCGCGGACCTGCCTAAAATGATGGTCTACCGCGTGTCGCGCTGGCGGAACGGGCGCCGGATGGAGATTCCTTCCGAGATACTCACCAAGGCGCCTTCGGCCGAGCTGCGGCCCGGGCAAACCGATCAGGACAGCCTGCCGGCTTACGACGTGCTGGATCAAATTCTGGAGCTGCATATCGAGCAGTGCCAGTCGGCGGACGAGATTGTCGCGCAAGGGTTTGAGGAAGAAACGGTGCGGCGGGTCTTGAGGATGGTGCGGATTGCGGAGTTCAAGCGCAAGCAGGCGGCCCCCGGGTTAAAGGTTACTTCGCGCGCTTTCGGCACCGGCTGGCGAATGCCCATCGTGCGTCAGGAATAGGAACGAATGAAACTTTCGATTATTGGATTGGGAAAGCTGGGCGCCCCGATGGCGGCTGCAATGGCGCACAAAGGGCACACCGTGGTAGGCGTGGATGTCAATCCCGCTTATGTGACGGCGATCGAGCAGGGGCGCGCGCCTGTGAATGAGACCGGGCTGGCGGACATGATCCAGGCGAACCGCGCGCGGCTCTCGGCTACCACGGACTGTGAAGAAGCCGTCCTGGCAACCGAAGTCACGTTTATCATCGTGCCGACTCCGTCCGGTCCCGATGGCACGTTTTCGATGCGCTATGTACTAAGCGTGGCGGAGAAGATCGGTTCTGCCCTGCGCCGCAAGAACAGCTGGCACCTGGTCGTGCTCTCAAGCACGGTCATGCCGGGCTCGACTGGTGGACAGCTGCTGCCGGTGCTCGAAGACCGTTCCGGCAAGCGGTGCGGCCGGGATTTCGGCCTGTGTTACAACCCCGAGTTTATTGCCCTGGGCAGTGTGATTCGCGACATGCTGAACCCGGACATGATCCTGATTGGGGAATCCGACCCGCGCTCGGGGGACCTGTTGGAGAGCCTCTACCGGCGGGCTTGCGAGAGCAATCCACGGATTCGGCGAATGAATTTCGTCAATGCGGAATTGACCAAGCTGTCGGTGAACACGTTTGTGACGACGAAGATTTCTTACGCCAACATGCTGGCGCAGGTTTGCGAGACATTGCCCGGCGCCGATGTAGACGTGGTGACCTCGGCGATCGGCTGTGATAGCCGCATCGGCCAGAAGTACCTGAAAGGGGCGCTGGGATATGGCGGCCCGTGTTTCCCGAGAGACAATGTAGCGTTTTCGGCCTTGGCGCGGGCCAATGGCGTACCGGCTCTTTTGGCCGAGGCGACCGACCAGATGAACCGCCGCCAGGTGCCGCGGCTGGCGGAGTTGATTCTTTCGCGACTGCCGGAAGGCGGAACGGTGGGGATCCTGGGGCTCGCCTATAAACCGGAAACCGACGTGACTGAGGAATCGCAGGGACTGGATCTGGCGCAGCGGCTACTCGCCACCGGCGTCAAGGTGGTAGTTTACGATCCCGCAGCCATGGTGAATGCGCGGCCGCAGCTCGCCGGCGACGTGAGCTTTGCAACGAGCGCCGTTGATTGCGCCCGGCAGGCGGACGTACTGGCGATCACTACGCCTTGGAAGGATTTCGGTCAGCTTTCGCCGGCAGACTTGAAAACAGCGGCTCGCAGACCCTTTGTACTGGATTGCTGGCGGCTGCTGAGACGAGAGCAGTTCGAAAAAACTGCGGACTTCTACAGCCTGGGATCGGGCCCGGACCAGCAGAGCGAAATGATCGTCGGTGCCACGATGGCCCGGGTGGACGGAATTTAGCGTGGTGAACCGGCGGCAGTTTGTCAGTGCGGCCACGCTTGCCGGAGCATTTACCACTATTCCGGACTTGTTCGCGGCCACCGGGAAATACGACCTGATCGTCAAGGGAGGACGAGTCATCGATCCTTCGCGCAAGCTCAACGCGATCCGCGATGTGGCGATCAGGGATGGCCGTATCGCGGCGATCGGGACCAACATCCCGGCCGGGTCTACGGAAACGATCGACGCCAGCGGCAAGTTGGTGGTGCCCGGGTTGATTGATATCCACACGCACGCGGCTCGTGTCAAAGATGGGCCGGTGATCTGCCTCGCCGATGGGGTGACGGGGCTAATCGACGCGGGATCGCAGGGCGCCGATCGCATCGCCGAAACGATCGCGGTCGCCAAATCGGCGCCGCAGCCGTGCCGGGTTCTGATCAACATCGGGCGTGCCGGTATCCTGCCGGAAGGCGACACCATGGACATCAACCGCGCCGATGTCAGCGCCGCGCGCGAAGCGATCGGGCGCAACCTGGACATAATCGCCGGAGTGAAGGCGCGCCTGTCACGGGACGTCGCGGGCGCAAATGATTTTGAGGTGCTCCGGCGTGCACAGGAGGTCGCTTCGTCGTTCCATCTGCCGGTGATGATCCATATGGGTCAGACGGTGTCGCCACTGCCCAAGCTGCTGGCGCTTCTCAAACCTGGCGATGTTGTCACCCACATGTTTGCGCCGCCGCCAAACGGCATCATCGACGACACCGGGCACATTTTGCCGGAGGTGATGGCCGCCCGGCGTCGTGGTGTCCGGTTCGACCTCGGCAATGGCCGCACCGGCCATTTGCGTTGGGATATCGCCGAGCGCGTGCTGCAGGCCGGGTTCCTGCCGGACACTTTCTCGACCGACTGGACTCCCGAAGGCCGCACCGCCCAAGTCATCGATTTTCCGAACGTGATGTCGAAGTTCCTGATGCTGGGCATGTCGATAGACCAGGTGGTGGCGTGCGCGACCGTCAATGCGTCCCGCGTATTTCCAGTCTTCCGCAATCGGGGCACACTCAAAGTAGGCGCGCCGGCCGACATTGCCGTCCTGGAACTACGGGAAGGGAGCTTCGAATTCGTGGACAATTACGAGAACAAACGGACCGGCCGCCAGAGGCTCTTCCCGAGCGCCACTGTACTCGCAGGCAAGCGTGTCGCCACCCGCGGATAGGTGCGGCCCGCAGGCCTCCTGAAAAAGGCCAGCCCCCGCTTGCTGACGCGCGCGGTTCAGAAACGCGTTACCGAACCGCGACCGTTAGGGCGCGGGGGCTGGCTTTTTTCAGCAGCCTCCGAGTCTAGGGGCCGCTGATGGGAGTGCTCAGCGAGTTTGAAGTACCCTGCGAATTGCTTGCCGTAATCGTTACGGACTGGATTAAACTCACCGGAGAAGTACTGCTCGAAGAACTCTGCGTCAAGCTGAATGGAATCGAGATCGAGAACTGGCCGCCAAAAGGTTGCGAGGTGGCGCTGGCATACCAGTTCGTCGCCGCGGCCAATACGTCGACAGGCACACTCGCGTTGGCGGCGCTGACACCCGATGTGGTGGTGAATTGAAAGTTCAAGCTGGTCAGAGAATGAATGGTGGAGAAGCCCACTACCTGCAGCGTAAAACCGGTCGTCGATTCGCTTGCCAGCGCAGCCTCAAGGATGGTCGGCGCGGAGGACGCGACGGTCAGGGTAACGGCCGGGGCCGGAGAGGGAGTGAGATTCAAGCCCGCTGTCGTAGCTAGGGCCGCCGTGACGGTGATGGTGCCTGCGGTGGTGCCCGTCTGCACCAGAATCTGGTTGCCGCCGCTAGCAAAAACGGCGCTCGTGGAATTTGCCGGGATCGTAAACCCGACCTTCTGTCCGCCTGTCCCAAACTGCACTGCCGGATCCGGATTTAGACCCGCTGTAGCCATGGAGATGGTCAGAGTGCCGCTCACATCAATCGTATAAGGGGAAGCCAGCGAGAGCCCGATGGCCGGTTGGCTGAACGGATTTACAGTGCCGCTGGCCCCCGTGAATTGAACCGCGGGCAGAGACGGCGGCGGCGTCCCGGACCCCGACAAAGTGAACGTCTGCGTGTCAATTTGCAAAGTGGAAGTCGAAAAGCCGGTGGTGGCCGGGGCAAACGAGATCTTGAACGTGAAGGTATCGCCGGGATTCATCGTTGCCGGCAAGGGCGGCAGGTTCGTCAACGTAAATATCCCTTGCGTATCGGCCACGGCAATACTGGCGACATGCCCGACTGTGGTTCCGCTGTTAGTGACGGTGAACGGCAAACTAGCTGTCTGCCCGACCTGCAGGGGACTGAAGATCACCATGCCACCCCCCGGAACCACCGTCGCCGGCGCCGATCCATAGGAGAAAGTGAGGTTGGGGCCGAGCCCGTTACCCGCCAGGCTGAACAGATCGTTTCCAACCTGCAGATTTCCGGTGTTTTTGCCCGTCTGAGTCGGAGTAAAGTTCAACGTGAAGGTAAGGATGTCGTTGGGCTTGAGAGTCACGGGCAGAAGAGGCAGATTGGTCACCGTAAACGGCCCGTTGGTCGTGGAAATCGTGGCAACCGTTCCAGGGGCCGTGCCGGCGTTCTGCACTTTGACGGTTACGCTGGACGTGTTGCCCACCAAGGTATCGGGTAGCGACACGGGTTGACTCGGCGAGAAGGCAACGCTGCCCGTCGCAGTGATCATCTGGTAGGAGTACTGGAAGTTAATTCCCGAGCCGGTAAGGGTTGCACTGAACGAATTTCCGCCGAGATTAATATTCAGTGTTCCGCTATCGGTCTGAACTTGGGTTGGCGAATAGATAATTGTGAATGTCACTGCGGTCCCGGCGGCGATAGAAAACGGAGGGAGCGGCAGGCCCTGCGGCTGGAATGCACTGCCCGCAACACTAATGCTGTTCACCGTACCGGTGGCGCTGCCTTGGTTGGCGATGACTACTGTCGCGGACGCGGTGGTGTTGACTAGAGTTGCGGGAAAAACCAGGCTGCCCCCATTCGTCACAGGCAAGACGTTGCCATTAGACGTAAGGGCATAGCTCACCCCCAGGCTCGGCGACGTTCCTTGCAAGTTGAGCTGGATGAGCCCCGATACTGCCCCAGGCACCCCGGTCGAGGTGGCCTGGGCTTCTAAGAAGGGAACGTTGAGTTGTGCCGAAGTCGCCGCGGCCGACGTCGCCGTAAACTGCACTGTCAGAGTAAACGAATCGCCCGGCAGTAAAGTGAGAGGTAGAGCGGGGAGGCTACTCACCGTGAAGGTGGTGGAACCGAGGAGCGTCGGTTGGGAGTTAATCTGCGCCCCGGTCGTACCGACATAGATTGCGGTCAGGGTGGCCGTGGAGGGCTGCCCCACTGCGCTGGACGCCAACGTCAGGGTCGACCCGTTGGGAACGACGAAAACATTGCTTCCTTCCGCTATGCGCAACTGGAAGTCGGCGCTTTGCGCCAAAGCCAAGGCCGGGATTAGTCCAAGCGCCAACGCAGCCAGCGTGAGCGGCGTCCGAGTAAGCCTGGTGGCGCGGATTGCTTGCGGCAATGTCATGAGATTCCGAGTAATGTCAGGGAGTTCCAAACGTAGGTGTCCCGGGGGTGAGCGTGACCGTGTTGGAAGAAGAAGAACTTCCGCCACGGGTGGCCAAAACGATCCCTATAACCAGGCCTGCCGCTCCGGCGGCAATCGCCACCTTCCACCACTTGATCTTGAACCTGCTCGATTTTTCCTGACCCGCCTCCAGAGCATTGGTCTGGTTAATGGTGGTATGTCCGGTTCGATTTCTGAGCGTCGCCGAGATCTTGATTACAAACCGGCCGGCTTCCGGATTGAGCACAAAAGACGCCGCGGCCTGACCTCGAAGATCGCTTTTAACGGACATGGTCGTCTGGCCCCCTGGAAAAGTTCCTCCAGGGCCGCTCGCGGGCAGCTCGAACACCACGTCCGCACCTTCCACGGGCAGATCGTTCTCGTCATGAACTTCGACAACTGGCATCGTCACAATGCCCTCGCGAATGCTGTTGACCGCGTTCTGGCCCTGCAACACCAGGATTCGCATCGTCTCCACGGTGGGGGCGGACGCGGGCGCGGCCTGCGGTGGCGGCGTGGCAGGAGGGGCCTGCGGTGGCGGCGCGGTAGGTTGCTGCCCGAAGGCCGGTGCAGGCAGACCGATCAGGACGGCCAGAAAACCAGCCAATAACATCCGAACTCGCAAAAATCCTACTCCTTGGGTGAAGCGTTACCGGCGTGCCGCGCTCCGCAGGCGCTGGAGCGCTAAGCCGAACATACAGCATAGCGTCTTTTGAAATCGCAATTCCAGTCCTCGTCCTAAACGTTCTAGTCACTATGGTCCGTGCAAGCGTACCAACGACCGATATGGACTCGCGGGGGCGGGGACCATAACGGGGTTTAACCGTCAAGGCCCGAAGCGGCAGTAAAGGTAGCCGTGAACCGCAGAACCAAGACGCCGAGTTGGATTCCGCTTACGGAGTTTAGTACTAAAAGGCGGGCAATGGGACTACTCACCGAGATCAGAGTGGTGTCCTCTGCGCTCGGCTATTCTATAATATTTAGGCTGGACTGAAGTCGAACTGAAAACTTAGGTATGAAATCTCACAGTATGGCGATATGGTCTGCCAAGCGCAGACTGATTCGCCCATTTGCGCCCCTCTTAGCCGACGATAAGCTGGCTCAAATCGCAAAGTGGTGTCGCTTTGTGGAGAATTACCGGGACTGTCCGATGTTCCCAAGCAGAGAAAACATGTACGCCCACATCCAGGAGACGATTTTGGGATCGGGCGCAATGGATTATCTCGAATTCGGAGTTGCGGATGGAGCAAGCATCGTTCAGTGGGCTGCGTTGAACCGGCATCCAGAGACGCGGTTCTGGGGATTCGATTCTTTCCAGGGTTTGCCGGACGCATGGCAGAATCTGTCAAAAGGGACCTTCAACCGCAACGGGCAGCCTCCAGAAACTGGGGACCGCCGTATTCGCTTTGAAGTGGGCCTTTTTCAGGAGACGCTTCCCTCGTTCCTCCGAGGTTTTGATCCGCGCCACCAGCTTGTGGTACACGCCGATGCCGATTTATACTCGGCGACTCTGTATCTAATGACGCAGCTCGATCCGTACGCCCAGGCTGGCACGGTCGTGATCTTCGACGAATTTTGGGATGCGAGTCACGAGTTCCGTGCGCTCATGGACTATTCCACCGCCTACCTGCGAGACTTCAGCATCATCGCTGCAACCCGCTACTTCGGCCAGGTAGCCGTGATGCTACACGGATCCACCACATCACAACCCCAGGCCGCCCAGCGGACTCTACAAACGGCGAAGGCGATCGAATCAGCGACCAACCGCCGGTAGCTAAGCTCCGGCCTTGTTGCGCCATAACCCAATTAGATGACGGATGGCTTGCGGCTTGGATCTGGCCCTTGGTAAGATCCAGATCCACGCATATGACTGTTCTGATGCATTTTGGATTGTGGTGTTTCGGACTGGCACAGGCGGAAACCCAAACCACCGAGGCGGAACGCGACAGTTTGGCGCGACACGCCACGGGCAAGCGGCACCTTGCGGAGATCGGCGTCTGGCATGGAGTGACCACCTGCCGGCTACGAAAGGCGATGGACCCGGAAGCGACACTGCTCGCAGTAGACCCCTACCCGTTAGGCAGACTGGGCTTCAGCGCACAACGCATCATCGCGCAGCGCGGCGTTTCCAAGATCCGGCGTGGCACTGTACATTGGATTCGAAAGACCGGGGCCGACGCTGCCTGGGAGCTGGCTTCGAACGGCACGAAAACCTTAGACTTCGTGTTCGTCGACGGCGATCACAGTTACGAAGGTTTAAAACTGGATTGGGAGGGATGGAGCGGGCTGCTGATGCCACGCGGAATCGTCGCTCTTCACGACAGCCGTTCCAGTCCAGCGCGCCCAATCGATGGTATGGGAAGCGTGGTTTTCACCCGCGAGGTGATTGAGCGCGATCCACGCTTTCAGATCATTGATACGGTCGATTCCCTCACCGTGTTGCGACGCCTTGAGACATCGTGAGGCCACGGCCGGGCGCCCAGGTAACCACATCCGCAGTGATAGCCTGCAGCCGCAGAATCCAGCCGAGCGCAATCGTTACCATGATTTTCGACCACTCGGATTGAGTGAGGTGCCGGCCTACGGGAGTCTTCCACCACGATTCCGGCTGGAAGTACCATTCCGGAACGCCAATCACGCGGACTTCCGCGAAGGGGAGGACCGCGTGATATACCAGGCTAGCCCGCCGCGAGTGATAGTTGCTGGTGACGATCAAGATCCGCTTGGCTTTCAGGCGCCTCAATTCCGGGCCGAGCACTTTCGCCTCGTCGATGGTAGAGGCGGCATGGTGCCGAAACGTCCAGAACAGGCTCCGCGGGTATCCTTTATCCACCAGAAACTGCGTGGCCAAGTCTCCCTCCGGACTGGGTACCCCATTCTGGGTGTAGTTGGGGCCGCTGATCATGACGTGAGGCGCATAGCCTTGGCGGCCGAGCTCGGCCGCCTCGGTAACGCGGCGGCCCCAGAAGTCTCCTCCCAATACCACGATCAAGTCTGCCGGCGCGGGAGTGTCGGAGGAGACGAGCCATTCTCCGATCCAGGGCAACCAAATATTTTGGGACAGCGGCAGGAGCAGCGCGATGGCCGCCACCAGTAAGATGGCGAGCAGCCAGCGCCGTCCCGCTCGCCTGCGGGAACGCTGGGTCACAATTGTCCTTGCCTTCTCCATGCGGCGCGGGTTAGGTCGCAGCAATTCACCTATCAGAACCTCCGGTGCTCACTTCTAACAGATTACGATCCCGCTGAGAGCGTTCGGATGGTCGCTGGGGGAAGGCGCTAGCGAATCCCCACCAGACTTTCGTAGGCTTCGCGCACAGTCTGCGCGGACTTCCGCCAGGTGTAGCGCTGGATCGCTTCGCTCCGTGCGTTGCGCCCTAATTTGGCTCGCAGCCCGGGATCGTCGAGCAGGCGCTCCAGCTCCTGCGCTAAACGTTCCGGCGCACGGATCGGAATCAGCAGGCCGTTGTCCTCGTGGCGCAGAACATCGTGCATGCCGCAGGTATCGGTGGACACAATCGGCAACCCGCTCCACATCGCTTCCATCAGGGTCAGCGGCGTTCCTTCGAAAATGCTGGGAAGAACAAAGATGTCGGCGGAGGCGAACACGTCCGCCACCCCCTTCTCCGGCGCTGCCCGCACGCAGGACACGTGCTTCCAAAGTTCGGGCGGGAAGTAGCTCAGGACGGCCGCGTCAGCCATGCCCGGGTTGAGCACCACCAGCCGCACCGTGGGCCGGGCCGCCACCACGCGCGCGAACGCCGTCACCAGTTCCTGGATCCCTTTCCGCGGGAGCCACGTGGCGGCAAAGAGAATCGTGTTTGCCTGGCTGTAATCATGCATCGCCAGGCCGAATATCGGATCTGCCGCCGGGAAGATTCGCGTGATGCGGTTCTTGGGAATGCCGCTCGCCGCCAGCGTACCGGCATCCTCCGAATTGAGGCAGAATATGTGATCGGCCCGCCGCAGCGCGAGCCGCGCCTGCCAGAGCACGGTGGCAGGGTACGCAAACCTCCCTTTCAGCGGAACCTCATCGTGGGCGATCTTCAGCTGCCAACCGCGCGATTCCAAACCATGGCTGGTCACGACAATGCGTGCGCCGGTCTGGCGCTTGCACATCGCTACAGCCGCTCCGGTTGGCTCATGAACATTGATCACGTCGTAGGGCCGGCCTGCCCGCTGGGCTGCCCGGGCATGGCGCAGCACGGCTAGTGGAAAGGTGAATCGAGCCATTTTGCCGGTGCACCCAGCATCCTCGGCACAGAAATACTCCACGGAATGGCCGGCGGCTTCGACCTCGTCATGAATAAAGCCCATGATCCGGCTCATACCGCCATTGCGCACGCGCGGCACGTTATGCGCCACTAGGATTCGCATGGGACCAAACCGGGCGTAGGGAGAATCGGACGGAGACTCCGAGAGGAAGGCGGGATTCATTCCTGCTGACACGGGCCCTCCCCATCGATCGCGTGAGTAACAGACATTCGCCCAGCCCTCCGCAACGCCAGATACGCTGCCAGACTCGGCCTGGATCTTGCTCTGCGACCCGGCCGGTAGCGCTGTGGGCAGGTAATGCCAATATACTTCTCGGCGAAATCATTAAGCAAGCGGAATGGGGCTTACCATTGGCCATGAGTACTATATAAGCGAAGCCTCATAGAATGCCTCCTCTAGTAAGCTGTCCTGATGATTTTGAAACCGTCGCGTAGGGCAGGGCCATGCCCTGCCCAGGCAGCGCCCCACCGGCGACAAGATCGCCAGCGCTACGTAACGCCGGCGGTCTTCGCCGCCGGTGGGGTGGCTGCTGGAATCGAAATGTCCAAACTCCCTGCTACCCACAAGTCCGGGATCGCATGGTTTGGGCAATCTTTTCGATCATGAAGTACTTCCGAAAGAAAGCGCTGGCAGCAAGACCAGCGTCCTTGCGAAGCGGCTCGTCCGCCAGCAGGCGGCAGGCCTCGGAGACAAACGCTTGAGTGTCTTCAGGCGCTACAGTTTTGACACCTCCTGTCTCCAGCCATAACGGCTCCGTGAATGGACCAGACGTTGTGACGATGGGCACCCCATGGGCCAATGGCGCCAACAGGCTCGTGCGGCGACTACTCACGCCATCCGGATATGGTTGGATCATCAGATCGCAAGCCGACAGATGGGCCGACAATCGCGGGTCACTCGCAGAAATCCCACCCGTGGCGTGAATGCGGCCCTGATGCTGCGGATTCTTCTGCAGCAACCGATCCCGAAATTCGGCGCCGCGGGGGCCAATTAAGAGGATAATTGTGCGTTCGCATTTCTCCAGCAGGGACGGGACAATCGCCTCCAGCATGGGGGTGATGGGCCAGGCAAAGGATCCGAAGTGGCCTACGATCCGTTGATCGGCCATGGCATAACGAGCCCGGATTTCCGCGATCGCGGCGAGGTTGTTGACCACGGGCACGGTACTCGACAAGGGAAGCCAGGAAAACTGGATCCGGCGTCCCAGACCGTACGGCTTCCAAGCTCTTTCCCAGCGGGGTGTAGAGACAAAGATCCGCCGCGCCGCGTGCATGAGCACGATGGTCATCGCGCGGTGAACCAGAGCCGCCGCATCCTGCCGCCAGTTCCCTTCCCGGAATCCCAAGAAAGCCTCGTGCACCATAATCCCCACATCGTCACCGCGCAATCGCGACCGCCCCCACATCCAAAAGCAAAACGGCAGGTTCATGGAACGCCAACCGAAGCCATGGGGAACCCATTGGAGAACGATATGACGTGGTTTGGGGAACTGGTTGATCGCTCGTCCCACGCGCCACAAAGCGAGTGGATCGAGGTTGCCTAGTTGGGGATGAACCTCAACGTCGGGCAGCCCAGGATCGGCCTGTCCGGGTCCTGAGCACCATACGTGTACCTGATCTCCTTGTTCTGCGAGAGCTCTTACCAAGAGAAACACGTAGTCCCCCACTCCACCGATGCGTGGCGGAAACTCCGGGCTAAGGATATGCCAGCACATCCGCGCACCCTCACCCGGGAAGCTTACGTCCATACCAGCTGCCTCATCGCGCGTCAGAGTTAAGAGGTTCTCCATCCGTTGATTGTCGAGCTCACTTATACCAATTCTACTGGCATCATCAAGCCGGGCAAGGAATAGCGATAGAGCGCATCCGGATATCGCAGGTAATGGTACTATGGGCGTTTTGCAATCCCCTGCGATTGGCCTATACTTGCGTCACAGGGGGGCGGGTTATCATGGCTTCGTTTTCCGGACGTATCCTGCCGATCTCCTCGCTCCGCTTCGTTTTAGCCTCCATTGTCTTTCTTGGCCATTTGGGCCTGCCGTTTCTGACGCAACCACAAACTGGAGTGCTCTGGTTTGTGCGTGCATTCAAGGATAATGCCGTAGACGGGCCCGCGGCCGTCATCGTGTTTTTCGTCATCTCCGGATTTTGTATTCATTACCCAAATCGGAAAGGGCGACCGACCACCTCCTGGAAACAATACTACGAGCGGCGCTATATCCGCATCCTCATACCCATGGGTGCCGCCGTTGCACTCGCCTACCCGCTGAAGTTTAGGCTTGTCGTTTTCGGGGACTCCATTTTGTGGTCGTTAATCTGCGAGGAGTTTTATTATCTGCTCTACCCGGTTTTCTTGCGCATCCAGGCTCGAATCGGGTGGCGCGGCCTTTTGAGTATCGCCTGGATCTTGTCAACGTGCGTAATTCTGACCAAACCGAGAGCCATGGACTACCCAAGCTATGGTAACGGATTGAATTGGATAGTCGGTTTGCCTTGCTGGCTATTGGGAGCGTATCTGGCTGCGCGCTTTGAATCAATTATCTGGAAACAAGTCAAACCCGCAGAGATATGGCTCTGGCGGCTGGCAGTATATTCTGCGAGCGTAGCAGCCTCAGCACTGGCCTTCCACACGCCCGTCGGCGCTCCATGGACGCTAAATCTGTTTGCAATATTGGCTGCGCGGTGGCTGGAGAAAGAGATTGCGTATTATCGGGACCGTCAGCCGGGGGTTTTGGAGCGTTGGGGAGAAATGAGTTATTCGCTGTATTTGACCCATCTCCACGGTTTCGAGTTGGCCTCGCTACTTGGGTTCTCCGCTTGGATTCCTAAGCTTGTGATCTCCGGCATGGGGTCGCTGGGGTTTTACGCGGCGGTGGAGCGGCCTGCCCACCAACTCGCCCGCAGAGTGAGCCGCCGACCTTAGCGAACGCCCTCGCCCCCGGGCCCCTGTTGTCCACAAGCTACGCTTCCTAAGCCGATCGCCAACGGCGGCGCGTGGCGCATTGATCATCTTTACTTTCTCCGCGCATATGACCATAATTGACGGGTAGGCGAAGGACGATGCCGAATCAGTTTTCTCCGATGGCGAACCGGCGGGCGTTCTGAGCGTAAACGCACAAATTGGGTCGCAGTCAGCAAAGTTGCTCGTCACCGAAATACTGCAGATATGCGATAGTGAGCAATTGCACATTGTTAGCGTGTTCCCAATAACGAATGCGACCATTGTAGTACTAGTACACCCAGACGTAAACTCACTGTTGTGATATCGGCATATATACTGTTAACTATCGTTGCTGCCTCTGCGCAACCCGTGCCGCTCCGCGAGACGCCTCCGGAGTCTCAATGGAATTCCAAAATCACCAGCCAGAAGCGCCCTATTATTCAGCTGGCGGCTTCGAGAAACACGGAGGGTGCCAAGCCCTTATCTCGTCCGGTGGCGGCGATTACCATTTCGCTCGCTCCGACGCCCGTGTCCCTGATGGAATCTCAGGCTCAACAATTCACGCCCACCCTGACCGGCACCGTCAATACGGCGGTGACCTGGAGCTTAAATCCGCCGGTTGGCACTCTTAGCAATAGCGGTTTGTACACCGCTCCGGCAGTGATTAGTTCGGCTCAGACCGTTACCGTCACGGCCACCAGCGGCGCAGACACTACCCAATCCGCCACCGCCACGGTCAATCTGATACCAGTTGCCGTATCGCTGGCGCCCGCGACAATTGCTCTATCGGCATCGCAAACGCAGCAGTTCTCCCCCACCGTTTCAGGCGCCACCAACGGGGCTGTGAACTGGAGTTTAAGCCCCGTGATCGGCTCGCTCGCCAATGGTCTTTACACCGCGCCGTCTCAGATTTCCTCTTCGCAGACGGTCACAATCACCGCGACCAGCGCGACAGATCCCACCGAAACCGCGAGTGCGGTGGTCACTCTTCAAGCCCCTGCAGCGGTAGTAGCCGTGTCCTTGAGTCCGACGGCTGTCAATCTGCAGGCAACGCAGACGCAGCAATTCATCCCAACCGTGACAGGCAGCAGCAACACGTCGGTAACGTGGACCCTGAACCCCGCGGTGGGCACGATCAGCAATGGTCTCTACACGGCGCCGGCGTCCGTAACCTCTTCGCAAACCATCACGGTCACGGCCACCAGCGTGGCGGATTCCACCAAATCCGCGAGTGCGGTGGTCACTCTTCAAGCCCCTGCAGCGGTAGTAGCCGTGTCCTTGAGTCCGACGGCTGTCAATCTGCAGGCATCGCA
>Ga0182024_10001784_pt1 | contig 54576 bp, 52 predicted proteins | sample P32metaG_FD_120480 | JGI IMG/M metagenome (GOLD analysis project Ga0182024, IMG submission 120480) | Permafrost microbial communities from Stordalen Mire, Sweden - P3-2 metaG (Illumina Assembly) | ecosystem: Environmental > Terrestrial > Soil > Wetlands > Permafrost | place: Sweden: Stordalen...
ACTCACAGCCCCACGACTCACAGCCCCACGACTCACAGCCCCACGACTCACAGCCCCACACGACCAATCCGACCCCCGTCGACGAACCGACCTGGTTTACTGAAGGCCTCAGACCCGTCCCAAGCGGCGCATGAGCCCCACCGAGTGGAGGTGGCAGTGGCCGAATCCGCGCATCCCGCAGAGCGAATGGTAGTGACCCACTTCATCGTCTCCGATGACGTCGAACGCTCCCGGCGCTTCTATACCGAGGTACTCGGCGGCACGGTGGTCTTCGGCCCAGAGCCGACCAATATCGCGCTCGCCAACAGCTTCATCATCATCAATGTCGGCGGGGGCCCCACCGACGACAAGCCCACGGTCACCCTTGAGACGCCAAGCGACCCCGACCGGGTCAGCAGCTTCCTCAACATCCGGGTCGCAGACATCCAAGCCGTGTACGCCGAATGGAGCTCCCGGGGCGCGCAGTTCCTGACGCCGCCGAAGCAGCACCAGTACGAGATCCGCTGCTACATCCGAGATCCCGACGGTTACATCATCGAGGTCGGGCAAACCACCGACCCTCAGGGAGACTGGTGGCCCGCCGGCTGGCCACCGATCAACCCCGGCGGGCAATCCGACTGAACCCCGTCTCCTCTTTGTCACGAAGTCGGCTATCGCACCTGACTCGGGGGCAGCGCGGAACACACGATGACCGGCACAGGCACCGACGCAACCTCGTACGTCCGAGCGCAGCTCCGGGAGCGCGAGCATCGGGGTTTGACCTATGGAGGAGACGGTTTCATCAGCCCTCTGCTCGATCACCCTTCGAGGGGAAGGCACGCAGCGTCGCCGTCCGAATCGGTGGTGCCCGCGACGCTCCTTATCTGGATCTTGACGTCATTTGGCTTCGCTCAGTCGAGCTCAGCCAGAATCTCGCCGATGATCTTGGTGGTCTCGTGGGCTGACATCGCCTCTCCACCTTCTGCCTGAGCGACCTCGGAGGAGAAGTCCTCAACCGAGTGAACACCACCGACGAGGACGTGGCGCAACGCCTCGCCGGTCGCCGTGGGGTTGTCGATGGATTGCAGTGCCGCCGCGACTGAGTGCTCAGGTGACGTCGCAACCTCGTGGACGAGCGTCATCGCCTCTTGTCGTCCACGTGCGGTCGAGACGACCGGCTCGCGTTCTGGGTTCTGCTGTAGGTCCCACTCCGCAAGCGCCTCGTCGTAGCCCCCCTCGCCTGGGTGCAGCAGGCGGGTACCAGGCGACGAGTCGGCCTGTGCATCACCTGGATCCTCAGCGACCGACGGGCTCCCGTCACCGTTGTCAGTTGGGTGAGCTCGTGCATGCTTCGCCCCAACGACGAGCGTGCCGTCCGCGTTGCGAATGATCTCCATGACGAGAGCCTCCTTACGCCGGCGAGGCCGGCGGTCACTCGCTCACCTCCGGTCTAGTCACTCACGGGCTGATCGCTGCGGAGCGAGCGCGAGATGGCGGGGCGATCGGTGTGACATCCAACCGTAATCCGACCACGCGCGCGCACTCTCACGGAACATGAATCACCGTCGGGAAGCCGGAGTTTTCCTGCCTGGAATGATCGGAAGCGGCAATTGAGCCTGGAGGCTCGCGGCCTTCAGGGAGCACAGACAGAGCCCCGGACGAAGTCAAAGGAGGGGGGTCGCGTCGGAACGACGACTCCCTCCTTCATTGGCAGTTGCCTCCACATGTCGACACAGCCAGAAGGCATCGCATGGCCACGGCGGCGAGGTGGCTCGCCGACGGGGTCAGCGGAGCTGGCTAGCTAGCCCATCTGCACCTTGTTTGGATCGATCTTGCGTGTTGGCAGGCAGACCAACGCGTTCGGCACCCCAGCCTGAGTCTTCGCCCTCACTCATCAGATGCGAAACGGTCTGGTGGAGGTAGACAGTCGCCCACGAACTGGGGAGTTCGCGCTCTCCGGGAGGTTCCAGAGCGTCGACGTCTTCGTGCGGAACCCAGAATCTGGCGAGCCAGTCTCAATGCACGTACTTCGAGGTACAGATCATGCGACGAGCGACCTGAACATCGCGACGTGGTGCTGGCCTTGTTCCAGCATCGCGTCACACGCCGCTGCGCGAGCGTCGCGGCTCTCGTCCTCCAACTCGGGCGTCCCTGGGTAGACGATGGCAGCGTTCCGATACACGCCGGCGGCCGCGTGCAGCTCCGCAACCGCACCTTCGAACCCACTGGGAACAGCAGCGCGAGAGAGCCAATGGAGCAGGTCGGCGGCAGCGGCGAGCAGGGGAGCGCCGGCATCCTCCAAGACGTCGGCCGAAGAGCACGAGCCGCGCGCGACGTCGAGCGCCACCCGCACCCGGAGCGCGGCGAGGACCGCCGGCTCGAGGCGGCGCTCCGCAGCCGCAATCCAGCGCTTTCGGCGCGGCTTCATCGACGGGACGTTGGACATGCAAAACCATCTTCGCAGGTGAGCGCTGGAATCATCCCCGAAAGTTCGCGATCCGTTCACCTTCGTGTAACCCGGAGATGACCCAGGGCTCCGCTGCCGATGAGAGTGTGTGCTCGGTCGTCGACGAAGGCAGAAGGGGCAGAAGGAACGTGACCGCGATCCGCGAGACGGCGACCCAGGGGGTCGCCACGCAGCACTCGCTCGACGAGCCCTTCGAGACCGCCCTCACCGTTACCCCGCCTTCCGCGACGATCAGCCAGCTTCTCGACGAGGCGCCCGTCAGCCGGTTCCACCGCCGTGCCGTACTGATCTCGGGGATGGGCTTCTTCACCGACGCGTACGACTTGTTCGTCATCGGAACCGTTGCCGCCATCGTCACGACGCAGTGGCACCTGTCGACGGCTCAGACAAGCTGGGTGACGGGCTCGGCAATCCTCGGAGCTTTTATCGGTGCGTTCGTGTTCGGTCGGATCGCCGACGTGCTGGGACGAAAGACGGTGTACACCGCCGTGGCGGTGATCATGGTGGTGGGCGCAATCGCCTCGGCGCTCGCTCCCGGCTTCGTTTTCCTCGTCATCGCGCGATTCGTCCTCGGACTCGGGATCGGCGGTGACTACCCGGTCTCCGCAGTGCTCATGAGCGAGTACTCGAACCGAAAGGACCGCGGTCGCCTGGTGGGCCTCGTCTTCTCCATGCAGGCGATCGGGCTCATCGTCGGCCCGCTGGTGGCACTCGTCCTCCTGTCTTCGGGCATGACGTCGAGCTTGACGTGGCGCATCTTGCTGGGTGCTGGCGCCATTCCGGCTGCGACCGTCATCTACCTCAGGTCGAAGATGCCCGAGTCGCCTCGGTTCAAGTCGCGCGTCAAGGGGGACTCGCAGAGCGCGGCGAAGGACCTCCACCACTTCGCCGATGGCGCCGTGGACGCAACAGCCACGGCGAGCGAGTCGACCCGACTCATGGGTCTTCGCGACTTCTTCCGCAACCCCCGCATGCTCATGCTGCTGGTCGGCACTGCAGGAACGTGGTTCCTCTTCGACTACGCCTACTACGGCAACACGCTGTCGCTGCCGAGCATCCTTAAGGAGGTGTCGCCGACCGCGAGCCTCGAGACGAAGCTCTGGTTGACGCTTGCACTCTTCGTTGTGTTTGCCGTCCCCGGGTACCTAATGGCGGTCTGGAGGATGGACCGCATCGGGCATCGGCGCTTGCAATTCATCGGCTTTGCCGTGATGGCCTTCTGTTTCCTCCTCCTTGGCGCCGTTCCCGTGCTAACGACCGCGGTCGCGCCCTTCATCGCGATCTTCGGGCTGAGCTATTTCTTCACGGAGTTCGGTCCCAACACGACGACGTTCGTGCTTCCGTCCGAGGTGTTCCCTGTGAACGTGCGCACGACCGGACACGGCATCGCGGCGGGCATCGGCAAGCTCGGGGCGTTCGTCGGCGTCTTCCTCGTGCCACAGCTCCAGGCGCAGTTCGGACTCCGCGGTCTTCTCGTCGTGGCGGGCTCTGCGGCGATCCTTGGTTTCCTGCTCACGTCCGTGCTTCCGGAGCCATCCGGGCGATCGCTTGAGAGCCTGTCGGGAGAGGACGATGAGCCAGGGAGCGACGTCGCCGAACTGGCCAGTTCGCGTCACTCGATCCAGGACTGATCCGTGGAGTCGACGCTGTCCTGAGTCTTTCGCAAGTTGGTCTCTGCGTGCGGCAGGGGCCCGAGCGAGAACGATTCCCCGATCGCCGCGACGGTGAAGCCAGCTCCGTCACGAAGCGGGGTTTGGTCCATTCGCGATTGCGATCCGTCGGAAGTCGGGTTAGACCGGCGTCCTGAGGGGGTTTGTCTAGTCCCGCCCGCTCGGCAAGCAGAGGTAACCATCAGACAGGAGGAGAGTCAATGCGGAAGCGATGGTTCAGCGCGCCACTCATGGGTGGCACATCGATCCTCGTTGGACTCGCGATCGGCCTGAGCGTTCCGGCCATGGCGACCAACGTACCGACACGGGCAATCGTCCACCTCAACGGCGACAAGTCCGGGGGGTTCTCCCACATGAGGCACGTCTTCGTGATCATGATGGAGAACACGTCCTACAGCGACCTGCTCAATCCGTCGAACACCAACACGACGTTCATCCAGAGCCTGGCGAGCACGTACGGACTCGCGACGAACTACTACGGCGTGACGCACACGAGCCTGCCGAACTACGTCGCCGTGTCGAGCGGCAGCACATGGGGATCCAACGCCGACGACGAAGCACAGGCCGATCAGGGCTACTTCAATCACCTGAGCCTGTTCGACCAGCTCTCGCAGTCGGGAGTCAGCTGGCGCGGCTACATGGAGTCGATGCCGTCAGCGGGGTACACGGGGAACTACGGCGCGTGCTCGAACCCGGCTCCCGACCCCGACTGCACCAGCAGCTCGACGGGCACCGCCCTGTACTTCCGGAAGCACAATCCGTTCATGCAGTACCCGGACATCTTCAACAACCCGGCGGTCGCCGACAACGTGGTGCCGCTCACGCAGCTGACCCGCGACCTCAACACGGGGAGGGTCGCCGACTTCAACTGGATCACACCGAACATCTGCAACGACATGCACGGCGGGGCACCGAGCTGTCCCTACCCGAACTCCCCGACCGATGCGAACCAGGCGGCGCTCTACCAGGACGGGAACAACTTCCTCAACACCTGGGTGACCGCAATCATGAGCTCGAGGGCGTGGACGGACAACTCGGCGATCTTCATCACGTGGGACGAGGGTGGCTACGGAGACGATGCGCCATACGGGCCCTTGGACAACAGCGGATGCTGTGACTCCCCGGTCCTTCCGGCGACCCCGGCCAACCCCACGACGGGTGGGGGCGGCGACCTCGCTGGTGGCACCCTCTACGGCGGCGGGCACGTTCCGATGATCGTCATCGCGCGCGACGCCGCGGGCGGCCTCACCGACAGCGCGCCCCTCAACCACTACTCGTTGCTGCAGACGATCGAGCAGAACTGGAACCTCCCGTTCCTCGGCAACGCCAGTGACACGATCCAGGTGCAATCGCTCGCACCGCTGCTCTCGCGCCGCTAGCGCAGCCAGCCGTCGCTGCGAGTTCGAGGCGGCGCCCCGAGACCTCGGTGCGCCGCCTCGACTCGCTGACGGTGTCGTCAGATGCCACCCCAGGGACGCGTGAGGCATGTGCCACAGCGCCCGCGGGCGATCTCAGCCGGCGCCTCAGCGTCCGAGCCGTCTCATGAGGGCGACGGAGCCCATGGGTCGGGGCGCAGAACGTGTCGCCGTCCGGATCCGCCATCACCGACCACGACAGCTCTCCTTCACCGATGAGCTCGCGCAACTCCTTCGCCCCAAGACTGACCAAGCGACGCACGTCTGCCCACCGGTCATCCGCGGAGAGGTCCAGGTGCACCTGCAGACGGTGAGGCGATGACGCCGACACCTTCTCAGATTCGAGCCGTCAATAGCTCCGCTTACATCTGCGATCATCGCCCCAGTGTCGTCATCGCGACCTTCTAAGAGAGTGAGCGCCGCCAGAAGCCGGCAAGACCGCGCGGATCAGTCGTCATGAAGGTGATGCTCCTGATGCGGAGCATTGTCCGACGAGATGGCGCCGTCCTCGGCAGCATGCGCTCATCGACGAGTCCGCCTCGCGGGGCTCGAGATAATGACCCTTGGGCGCTGGGGCTTGCCGTGCCGGAAGGAGCCGGACGTCGGGGCTCGCGCGACTCCCGAGGATGCGTCAGCGTGCACTTTTTCGTGGAGTGTGAAATGCTCGAGGTGCACGCGCGCCGCTGGACGGGCCGGTCGATGGGACGGAGGAAGCAAATGGGTGTGGGACCAGTTGAGTACCTCGTGGTTGGTTTTCCCGGCAACAAGTTCAAGGGTGATATCGCGCCGGCGCTCGCCAAGCTCGTCGACGACAAGCTCGTTCGCATCCTCGACCTGATCTTCATCGGGAAGGACGAGGATGGGACAACGGTCACCTTCGAGGTCGACGAGGTGGACGGTGAAGCGTCGTTCTCCGTCGTCGACGGCGAGATCGGCGGGCTGATCGGCGACGACGACATCGCCCACGCCGCTGGTGCCCTCGAGCCTGGGAGCTCCGCCGCGCTCATCATCTGGGAGGACCTCTGGGCCGCGTCGTTCGCCGCAGCGGTCCGAGGAGCCGACGGGATCGTCCTTGAAGGCGGCCGGATTCCCCACGAGATCGTTGAGGCGGCCATGGCGGGCCTGCCTGCGTCGAGCTGACGCACCAGTCGCACGAACCAAGAGGAGACACGATGCCACTCAGGAGACGACCCATCGCCCGGATGGCCGTAGGCACGGCCGTCGTCGCAGGGACTGCGGGCGCCGTGGCGCGACGCACCGCGACCAGCCAGCAGCAGGCCGCGCCGGCGCCGGCGCCAGCGGCAGCGCCGGCGGCGCCCGAGGACCCCTACGAGAAGCTCAAGGAGCTTGGTGCGCTGCACGAGCAGGGCATCCTCACCGACGAGGAATTCGCGGCGCAGAAGGCCAAGCTGCTCGGCTGAGCAGCGCCCGACGATCCCCGCCGCGCAGCCTGCGGCGCCACACGAGACCTAGTTCCCTCAGATCCGCAGACGGTTTCGGCCCGGCGCGCCGACCGTCCCCCGCGCAGCGGGAGCGCGGTCCGTCACGGGTGTTCGCGCACGGACCCATCGCTCGTCGATCATGAGCCCGCCAAGGCTGCGGTGCTCGACATGAGCGCCGAGGGCCACGCGTCAGTCAGGGCGGCGCCAATGCACCGAATCGCGACAGGCGCTTGTCCTGGCCGCCCACGCCGCGCGTGTGATGGCTCCTAGACGAACTGCTGGTGTGCCTCCAGCCGATGGTGCCGCGCGGGGTGCGCGTCGATCAGCCTGGCGTCGTACGTGGGCTCCCAGCAGTTCGGGCAGCGGCGTCCTGACGTGGCGCAGCTCGCGGGGAGGCCGGAGAGGTAGAAGTACTGCGCGGCGTGCTCTCCTGCATCCGCGTCGCGGACCTCGTAGGTCTTCTGCCACACGTAGCTGCAGGGCTCGCAGCGGAACTCATACTGCTCGAGGTGCATCTCAACGCTCATTCGTGCCTTCTATCTCCACGGGTTCGGTGCGGACAATTTCCTCTTGACGTCGAACACTACGGCGCCCACGGGCACAAAAGAGGTCACCCCCCGCCAGTTCTTATTCAAGCCCTAGGGTCCCCGCACATGCGTCACCTGACCTCTCAGGAGGTCCTCCGGGGCGTTCCCTCGGGAGGCCATCTTGGTCGGCCACCTCGGCAAGGCGGGCGATGGTCACCGGTCACGACGGTGTGCGTCGTTGCGCGTCAGCGGCGTTCGAGGATTGCGACGTACGGCTCGGACGGCCCTGCCCCGAGCACCTCGGCGACCGTCCACCCCGTGCCGCGGACGATCTGGCGCATCTCGCCCTGGGACACGAAGAGCCAGTTCAGCCACGGTCCGACGAGCTCCCCGTAGCGGAACCTCATCCGCGTGGTGCCAGGTGCGAGCCCGCGCCGCTGGTTGGCCCGGTAGTAGCCGCGATCGATGATCGGTGCCCCGCCGGTGTACGCGTTCGTGCTCTCCGCGAAGATCTTCGTCCCGGGCGCGGCTCGCCTCGCCCACGCGGTGAGGGACCGTCGCGCCCGCTCGGGCGTGCCGAAGATGCCGAAGTTGTTGCCGAACAGGATGACGGAGTCGAAGCTCGCGATCTCGCGTGCCAGCACGGTGATGCTCGCGCACCGAACCTGCCGAACGCCGAAGTGCCGAGCGGCGCGGACCGCGAGGCGCGACTCGTCGATGCCCACGACCTCGAGGCCCCGCTGCTGGAGGACGAGCGCCACCCGGCCCGCGCCGCAGCCCGCGTCCAGGACGCGACCGCGAACGTGCAGCACCGCCTCGCGCTCGGCGTCCGGCCAGCCCGCGAGCGGCGCGATGTAGGCATCCGGACCGGCCCCGTCCTCGACGTACCCGTCGTCGCGCTCGATGACCTCGGAGGTGGAACCTCCGGTCACCCAGTCGAGCAGGGCCGCGCCGAACGCGTCGTCGCTACCCATGGGTCCACATGATGACGGGTCGAAAGGTCCCGAGCGTCGATCTCCTCCAGGCGCGTCGCTGGCCAGCCGGGACCAGCGGCACACGGAACTGACAGTCTGTCCGGGCATGGCATCGCGGCACGGGGCATCGAGGTGAACGAGGCGCACGGCGGCGCTCCGCCGTCAACGGCGGATGCGCCGAGGAGCGTGCACTGGTTCGCCGACGACGACGGTGGCTGGTGGGTCGCCTTCGGCGACGAGCGCCAGAGCTGCCAGGACCGTGCGTCGGCGTTCCAGCAGGCGAAGGAGCTCGCGCGTCGGAACATGCCGAGTCGACTGGTCCCGTCGGCGCCGTCGGGCCGTCCGGTGGCCCTCGACACGGCCGGCGGCGCCCGTGTCGCCCGCGCGCCGGTGAGCTCGGGCGGCGCGGCGCCCGACTGGGCGCGCCTCGCGGGACCGGCGGCGCTCGGCCGGTCGCTCCTCGTCTCGCCGGGCGACGAGATCCCGGCGCCCTGGGCCGACTGCGCACGGCTCGACGTCACCCCCGAGCTGCTCTGCGAGCCAGGCGTCCTGGCGGCGGTCCGGCGGGCGTACCTGGCGCGCACGCCGGTCGTCTACGTCGTCGACCCTGCGTGCACGGCGCCCGCCCCCGGCGTGTCGACGGCGGAGGTCTGGGGCACCGCGGTCGACTTCGACTTCGTCGAGGAGGCGACGTGGTCGCTCATGACGTGGAACGCCGTCGACGCTCGCAGCGGCGCCACCCCCTGGTCGTGGTCCGAGCTCGCGATCTCGCTGGGCGCCGAGGACGCTCGAGACGCCGACGTCCGCCTGCCAGATGGCCGCGAGGCGTGGTGCGACGGTGGGGCCCTGCGCCTGTGGTCGCGGGCCGATCTCGACGATGGCACCGTCGTCGTGCCTCGCGAGTCGCTCGGCTGGGGTCGCCTCGAGGCCGGTGCCGATGGCGATCGGACCGCCGACCTCGCTGAGGACCAGCTCGACGCCGTTCGTGATCCCGAGATGCGCGCTCGGATCATCGCGCCGGCGGGCTCTGGGAAGACCAGGGTGCTCGCCGAGCGTGCACGCCACCTCCTTGCCTCCTCGGTCCCGAGCGAGTCCCTGACGCTCGTCGCCTTCAACAAGCGCGCGCAGCTCGAGATCGCCCAGAGGACCGGCGACCTCCCAGGGCTGCAGGTGCGCACCCTGAACGCCCTCGCGCTCTCGATCCTCAACGGGACGAACGGCTTCACGCCCAGGGGCGCCCGGGTCGACACGATCGACGAGCCAGCGGTCCGGGACCTCCTCGGGTCACTGGTGAAGTTCCCCCGGCGTGCGAACACCGATCCGGCCGCTCCCTGGTTGGACGCGCTCTCACGGATCCGCCTCGGACTTCGGAGCCCTCGCTCCGTGGAGGCCGAGTTCGACGGCGACGTCGATGGCCTCACCGAGCTGTACCCCCGCTACCGCGCCGAGCTCGCGCACCGGGGCCTCGTGGACTTCGACGAGCAGATCCACCGCGCGCTCGAGGTCCTGCTGGGCGAGCCCGACGTGCGCCAGCAGGCCGAGCGCCGATGCGCGGTGCTCCTCGTCGACGAGTTCCAAGACCTCACCCCGGCGCACATGCTCCTGCTTCGACTGCTTGCAGGCCCCACGCTTGGCATCTTCGGCGTGGGCGACGACGACCAGACGATCTACGGCTACTCGGGCGCGACGCCCCGATGGCTGGTGGACTTCGACGCGTTCGTCCCAGAAGCGACGCACCATGCGCTGTCGGTGAACTACCGCTGTCCGGTGCCCGTCGTGGAGGCGGCCTCGAACCTGCTGTCGAGGAACCGGGTGCGCGTCGACAAGTCCACCCGTGCCGGTCCGCGGAACGTGTCCTCACCGGACGCCCTCGCCGTCCGACACGACGCCAACCCGACCGCCGCGACGACCGAGATCGTGAAGGATCTCCTCGCTCGGGGTGCGCGGGCAGACGAGATCGCCGTCCTCACCAGGGTCAACTCGCTCCTCGCGCCGGTCCAGGCATCCCTCGCGGGGGAGGGCATCGCAGTGAGCGTGCGAGACGGGCTCGGCTTCCTCGGCCGCACCGGCGTGGCCGCTGCGCTCGCCTGGCTCCGGGTCGCCACCGCGCCGGACGCGCTGCGCTCGTCAGATCTCGCCCAAGCGGCGAGGCGGCCATCTCGAGGCATCTCGCCTCGGGTCATCGAGTGGATCGGCGAGCAATCGGACGTCGCCGGCATCGAGCGGCTCGCAGGAAGGATCTCGGACAATCGCTCGGCGGAGAAGGTCCTCGCGTTCGCGAGCGACGTCAGGGGGATCGGCGAGGTCGCACGAACGGCGGACACCGCGTCGCTGCTCGAGTTCACGAGGACCAAGGTCGGACTCGAGCAGTCGATGCAGACCCTCGACGAGGCCCACGTCGGAAGGAACAGCCAGGCGCACTCCGACGACCTGCGCGCGCTCATCGCGCTGGGCCGTCTGCATCCCGACGCTGCGACGTTCACCCAGTGGCTGACCGAGGTCCTGCGGACGAGCAACGCCGAGGACGGGGTCACGCTCGCGACGGTCCACAAGGTGAAGGGCCTCGAGTGGCCCCACGTGGTCGTGCACGACGCGTCCGCAGGACTGTTCCCGCACCGGCTGAGCACCGACGTCGAAGAGGAGCGCAGGATCTTCCACGTGGCGATCACCCGTGCGAGGGCGACGCTGCACGTGGTCGCCGACCGCTCGGACCCGTCGATCTTCCTCGATGAGCTGTCGTCCATGGGCCCGGCCACCGGGGAGGAGCCCCTCGAGCCGCTCGAGCCGTCGGGCGGGCGACCCGCAGAGGTCGAAGCGGTGCCGGGGCTCACCTTTGGATGGGGCGGCTACGTGTGCCGAGTGCTCGAGGTCGACGGACATCAGGTGTCCGTCTCGATCGGACCCTCACAGATCAGCCTGCCGCTCGGATCGAGCGTGGTGATCGCCGGACAGCAGCGCCGGCTCTGCGCACCACGGGCGTCCTCGAGGCCGACCCGCGGCATCGTCGCAAGTGACGCGAGCCCCGAGGTCCTCGACGCGCTCAAGACGTGGCGCCGTGGGCGGGCGCAGAAGGACAAGGTGCCTGCCTACGTGGTGGCGTCCGACAAGACCCTCGCCCAGGTCGCCGCGTCCATGCCCTCGAGCGAGGCCGAGCTGCTGGACGTGCACGGCATCGGCGCGACCAAGGTCGAGCTGTACGGCGACGAGCTGCTCGCCGTCCTCGACGCTCTGCGCTAGGGGGTTGGGCGCCGCCGCGGTCCGCCTCGGCGCCCTACGATCTGACCGGTGGCGGCGCCGCCGCAGTTCGTGCATGCACGGCGCGCTGCCGGGAACGCACGTGCGGCCCAGGAGGTGTCGAGCGACGAGGCGTGCATTTCGCGACCGTGTCGACGCCGGCGAGCAGCTCGCCCTCGCCCTGCGCGACGTCCCCGGCGACTCGACCGTGGTCGTCGGGCTGCCGCGCGGCGGCGTGCCGGTCGCGGCGCGGGTTGCGGCGCGCCTCGGTGCGCCGCTGGACGTGGTGCTCGTGCGCAAGCTCGGGGCACCGCAGCAGCCCGAGCTCGCCGTGGGGGCCGTCGGCGAGGACGGCGTGCTCGTGCTGAACGACCGGGTCGTGGCAGGGGCGCGGATCACCCCCGCCGAGCTCGAGCACCTCGTCGAGGCCGGGCGCGCCGAGCTCGCCAGGCGGGCGACGCGCTACCACGTAGGTCGGCCGCGCGTCTCGCGCGCGGGACGCACCGTGGTGGTCGTCGACGACGGCCTCGCGACCGGCGCCACCGCACGAGCGGCCTGCATGGTCGTGCGCGCGCAGGGCGCCGCGCGCGTGGTCCTCGCCGTCCCCGTCGCCGCACGGCGCGCGCTCGGCGCGCTCGTCGACGTGGCCGACGCGGTGGTGTGCCTGCGCTCGCCGCCGGACTTCGTCGCCGTCGGCCAGTCGTACCGACGCTTCGAGCCGACGTCGGACGCCGAGGTCGTCGCCCTCCTGCAGCGCGCGGCGCGACCCTCGTGCGGCGACGACGAGCCCATCAGCTGAGCGTGTAGACGACGGTGACCTGCACGTCCACGGCCTGGTGCCCGACGCGGAGCGGGACGGCGGACGCATTGGTGTCGGCCAGCGCGTAGAAGGGATAGGGCGGGTACGTCTGCTGGGAGCTCTCCTGGTCGGTGACCTTGGCGATGCCCGTCACGGTCCTGTGCGCGGCCGTGGCGAGCTGGCTCGCCTCGGTCATCGCGTTCTGCATTGCCCGTCCGCGCGCCGACGCGAGGTAGGCCGACTCGTTGGAGATCGAGAACGACACGCCGCCGAAGTCGATGCCGTTGCCGGCCAGCCTGGCGGCCGCGTCGATCGCCCTGCCCGCCGTGGTGCTGAGGGCGTTCGACGACTTGGCAGTGTTCGTGACGGTCACGTTGAGCGTGTCGTCGACGGTGAAGCCGGTGATCGTTCCGTACCGGTTCGTCTGCTGGTAGATGCTGAGATTGGAGGTCTGCTGGTCCGTGAACGGGACCCCGGCGTTCTTCAGGGTGCTCTCGAGCGCCTGGATCTGCGCGTTGTTGGCCCTCAGTGCGGCCGCCGCGGTCACCTTCGTGGTGTGGATGCCGACGTTGAAGCTCACCGTGTCGGGAGTTCCCTGGACGGTGCCCGTGCCGGTCACCGTGATCGTGGCCGAAGCCGGGTCGTTGGTCGAGGACCGCCCGTAGGCGACGCCAGCGACGGCGATGATCACCACGACGAGGATCGCCACGGCCACGGTGAGCCACGCGAGCGGGCTCCCAGGGGCGCGGCGGTGCTCCGGGGATCCTCGCTCCGGCGCCGTCGGTGCGTGTCGCTGCTCGGTCGTCTCGCTGGTGCCGCTCATCGGACCTCCTCGTTGTCGTTCCACTTCGTTCCTGTCCGCTCGGGGCCGCACTTGCAGCGACCTCGCAGCGAATAGGTTTCGTCTCCATGTGTGTCGCGAGCTGCGCGCATCTGTCCGCGCGGAGGCCGGCGAGGCAGGTTCGTCGGGGAGTCGGCGCGAGGGTGTCGCCGTGACCGTCCGGCTCGACGCCGTCCTCCGCGGGTCGTTCGTCACCTTCGACGTCGAGCGCCCGACGGCCGAGGCGATCGGCGTGCTCCACGGGCGCATCGTGGCGTTCGACGACGACGCAACCGACGCCCCGGCCGCTGCGACCTACGACCTCGGCGACGCGGTGTGCTTTCCCGGCTTCCACGACGCCCACGCCCACACGGTCAGCTTCGGGCGGGCCCTCGTCGAGCTGGACCTCTCGACCCCGCCGATCCGGACGCTCGGCGAGCTGTACGAGGCGGTGCGCCGCCGCGCCGCCTCCCTGCCCGAGGGCGCGCTCGTGGTCGGTCGCGGCTACGACCAGAACAAGCTGGGCGGACAGCACCCCTCCCGCGCGCCGCTCGACGCCGTCGCCGGCGGTCGGCCCGTGTGGCTCCAGCACACCTCGGGGCACATGTGCGTCCTCAACTCACTCGCGCTCTCCCTCGTGGGTGGTGGCCTCGACGCCGACATCGACGGGGGACGAGTGGTCCACGACGGCGCGGGAGCGCCCACGGGCCTCCTCGAAGAGCGCGCCCAGGTGCTGGCGCGGCGTCTCGCGGTGCCCCGCTCGGTCGCCTCCATCGCGAGCGCGATCGCCGAGGCGCACCGCGTCTACGTCGAAGAGGGCCTGACCAGCGTCTGTGACGCGGGTGTCGCCGGCGGCTGGATCGGCGAGAGCCCCGCCGAGCTGGACGGCTACCAGGCCGCGCGCGACGAGGGTCGCCTGCTGGTGCGCACGACCGCGATGGTGGCCGCCGACGTCCTGCACGAGATGGACCGGCACCACGACGACCTAGCTCGACGCGGCGTCGACGGGGGCATTCGGACGGGGCTCGGCGACGACTGGCTTCGGATCGGGGCGATGAAGGTCTTCTCGGACGGCTCGCTGATCGGCCGGACGTGTTGGCTCAGCCACGGCTTCGAGGATGACCCGTCCAACGTCGGCTACCCCCAGCTCGATCCGGCGGCGCTGCGGCGCCAGATCGTCGAGGCGCACCTCGCCGGCTGGCAGGTCGCGACGCACGCCATCGGGGACGCGGCCATTGGTTTCGTGCTCGATGCCTACGAAGAGGCCCTGGCACGTCGACCTCGCCCCGACCACCGGCACCGCATCGAGCACTGCGGCGTGACGACGCCCGAGTCGCTGGCGCGGATCGCGAGGCTCGGCGTGATCCCCGTGCCCCAGGCCCGCTTCGTCGGGGAGCTGGGCGACGGCATGCTCGCCGCGCTCGGGGAGCGGCGCGCGGAGGACACGTACCGCCTCGCGAGCTTCCTGCGCGCCGGCGTCGTCCTTCCCGGGAGCTCGGATCGGCCCGTCGTGAACGGGCGTCCCCTCCTCGGCATCGCGGACATGGTCGCGCGCCGGACGGAGTCGGGCCGGCCCTTCGCGCCCGCGGAGGCACTGACCGTGGACGAGGCGCTGCGCAGCTACACCATGGGCTCCGCCTTCGCGACGAGGACCGAGGCCGATCGCGGCACGCTCGGCCTCGGCAAGCTCGCCGACGTCGTCGCGCTAGGCACCGATCCCCGCGCGCTCGGCGACGACCTGGCGGCGCTGCGGGACGTGCCCGTCGTCGCGACGTTCGTCGGCGGCGAGCTTCGCCACTCGCACTGAGGACTGGTGCCTAGGCTCGCTGCATGACCGAGAAGTTCGACCTGTCGGTGACGTACGTGCATCTCGGGCTCGGGGCGACGGCGACGCCGCTCGAGGACTTCGAGTGGTCGCCGTCGTACCTCGAGAGCTACGAGCGCCGATTCGCGAGCGACGGCAAGGAGGGCCGGCTCGTCGTCATCTCGCCGCAGGACGAGACCTGGGATTTCTGGGAGCGCCATCCGGCGGGCGAGGAGGTGGTCGTCCTGCTCACCGGGCGTGCGGACCTCGTCCAGGAGCTCGACGGTGAGGCCGTGACGACGCCGCTGCGTCCGGGCGAGGCGATCATCAACCCTGCGGGGGTGTGGCATCGCAGCGTCGTGCATGAGCCCGGCACGGCGCTGTTCATCACGCCGGGGATCGGCACCGAGCACCGACCGCTGGGCGGCACTCCGGGCGGCTGAGGTGATCCACGCGCGGCGGCGCGTGGGACAATCGGCCCTCCATGTCGGCGACGGGACTCCTCGACGAGCGTCGGACGCCGACCGCCGCGGGGCGTCGGCGCCTGGCCCTCGACGCGAGGCGTCGGCGCATGGCCCTCGCCGCGGGGCTCGCGGCCTACCTCGCGATCGGCGTCGTGATGTTCTGGAACGTCCTGACGCTGTCGGTGACGCGCGGCACGACGTGCGCCTGCTCGGACTCCTCGCTGTTCGCCTGGTTCTTCGAGTGGCCGCTCGTCGCGCTCTCCCATGGCCACAACCCCTTCTACTCCTCGGCGATGTTCCACCCCCAGGGCATCAACCTGCTCTCCAACACGTCGGTCACCGCATGGTCGTTCCTGCTCCTGCCCGTCACCGCGCTGTTCGGTCCGATCGCATCGCTGAACGTCGCGCTCATCGCCGCGCCGGCCCTCTCGGGCATGGCGATGATGTGGGTCGCCCAGCGATGGGTGCGCTCCTCGCTCGCCGCCTTCCTCGCCGGCGCGCTCTACGCCTTCAGCCCGCTCGTGCTGTTCCAGAGCGCCGGCGCGCACCTCATGGTCACCTCGCTCGTCGTGCCCCCCCTCGTCCTGGCGTGCATGGACGAGCTGTTCTGGCGACGGCGGCACTCCCCGGTCAAGGTCGGCATCGCGCTCGGCGCCCTCGTGGTGCTCCAGTTCTTCACCGGGACCGAGATGCTGGTCATGCTGGCCGTGGCGAGCGGCGTGTCGCTCCTCGTCTTAGGGGTCGCCGCCGCGGTGCGCGACTTAGGCGCGGCGATCGCGGCAGCCCGCCACGGCGCGCCGGGGCTGGCCGTGGCCGCCGGCCTCGCGGTGGTCCTGCTCGCGTGGCCGGCGTGGTACGCCCTCTTCGGACCGGGCCACTTCGTGGGCCCGATCTGGCCGGGCATCGCGCCGGCACAGGCGAGCCTGCGCAGCTTCGTGGTCGCCGTGCCCGGCACGGTGCTGTGGTGGTCGCTGCACTCAGGTCGCTTCGTGCGCCCCACCTACCTCGGACCAACGCTGATCGCGGCGCTCGTCCTCGGCCTCGTCGCGTTCCGCAGGAGCGCACGACTGTGGGCCGCCGTCGTGCTCACGGGCGTGGTCGCATGGCTCGCGCTCGGCCAGCGCTACCTCTTCGGCGCCTGGCACTACGCCCATCACCTGCCGGTCCTGCGCGACGTCATGAACGAGCGCTTCGCCGCGCTCTTGTTCCTCCCGGCCGGCCTCGCGCTCGCCATCGTGCTGGACAAGGTCCTCGTGTGGCGCCCGGGCGCCGTCGGGGCGGCGCTCGCCGTCGTCATCGCCGCGGCCTGCGTCGCGCCCCTCGCGCTCAACGCCGCCAACGGGCTGCCCTACAGCGCCTCCAAGGTCTGGGAGCCCCTGTGGTACCAGCGCAACGCCGACGCCCTCCCCGCGGGGCAGGTCCTGCTCGGCTTCCCGTTCTTCGACACCTCGGCCGACCTGCTCAGCGTCCAGGCCCTGCACTCGATGCACTACGCAATCGTCGGCGGGACCGGCCCCGAGTGGATCGACGCGCGCCAGGGGAGCGAGGCGCCTGGCTATGAGCTCATCAAGCAGGTGGCCTCGCGCGCGCTCTCGCCCGTGCTCCCCGCGAGCCCGACGCGACGACAGCGCGCCGAGCTGCGCGCCGCCCTCGCGGGCTGGGGGGTCACCTACGTCGTCGTGCCCATGGCCGCTGGGCCCAACACCTCGGTCGCCGCACGGCCGCCTCGACAGGTCGCGACGTGGCTCACCGCCGCCCTCGGCACGCCCCAGGTCCAAGACGCCGCGTGGGTGTGGCACCTCGGGCGGCCCCGGTGAGCCGACGGGCGGTGCGGCCCGCGCGTCGCCTCAGAGCGACCTGACCCTGCGGGCGCGGCCCGGCGCGGCGAGGACGACCTGGGCGTCGGTGACGAAGCCCTGGGCGAAGGCCGCCTCGCAGTAGGCAAAGTAGAAGTGCCACAGCCGGAGGAACCGCTCGCTGTAGCCAAGGGCGAGCGCGTCGTGGGCACGCGCATCGAGCCGCTGGCGCCACTCCTTGAGGGTGCGCACGTAGTGCGTGCCGAGGTCCTCGTAGTCGACGAGGCGCAGCCGCGACGCGTGGGTGAGCGACGCGGACATCGCCCCGATCGAGGGGAGGCAGCCGCCGGGGAAGATGTAGTGCTTGAGGAAGTCGTCCCTGCGCTTCGCGCGCTCGAAGTCGTGGTCGTCGATCAGGATGCACTGCAGGGCGGCCGTGCCTCCCGGCGCGAGGAGCCGCTCGATCGCCGAGAAGTACGCGTGGTAGTCCCGCCAGTCCACCGCCTCGATCATCTCGATCGAGACGAGGTGCGAGAAGGTCCCTGCGAGCTCGCGGTAGTCGCAGTTGAGCACCGTGACCCGGTCCCCGACGCCGGCCTCGACGGCGCGACGGGTGGCCGCGGAGAACTGGTGCGCGCTGATCGTCGTCGTGGTGACCCGGCAGCCGTAGGTGGTCGCTGCGTGGACCGCGAACCCTCCCCACCCCGAGCCGATCTCGACGACGTGGTCGTTCGGACCCAGGTCGAGCTTGCGGCAGATCCGGTCGAACTTGGCGGTCGAGGCCGCCTCGAGGGACGTCGTGTCGTCCTCGAAGATCCCGCACGAGTAGGCCATCGTCGGGTCCAAGAACAGCTCGAAGAAGTCGTCACCCACGTCGTAGTGGGCGACGACGTGGCGTCGGTCGTCGGCCTGGGTGCGACGCCTTGCGCGGTCGAAGGGCACGGCAAGGCGGTTCCGGAGCGGGGCAACGGCGTTCCCGACGCGGTTGAGGCGCCGAAGGTTGCGGGTGAGGACGCCGAGGACCGCGACGAGGTCGTCCGACTCGAGCATCGACTCGACGAACGCCTCACCCAGCCCGATCGAGCCTCGCTGCAGCATGAGGCTCCAGGCCCGTGCGTCGCGGATCCGGACCTCACCGCTCGGCCCGTCGCCGTCGCCGTAGGTGGTCGAGGCGTGGGCCTCGACGATGGTGAGCCTCCCGCGTCGGAGTCGCCCGAGCATCGTCGAGAGCACGCGGCGCGCGACCGCAGGCGGGACGAGATGGCCAGGTGCGCTCAGCTCGAGTCGGTGTCGCACCGTCTCGGCGCCCGGCTCGCTCGTCGTTCGCAGTGTGTCGGTCCTCGACATGCTCACCTCCCTGGGTCTGCGATCACGAGGGCATCCCGCGCCGGCGATGCCGTGCCTCGGTTGGTGCCGGCGCTCCCGCAGTGTGCCATGGAGCGCCGCGACGTGAGGCCCGCGACGTGAGGCCCGCGACGCGATGGCCGCGAGGCGTCGCCCCGGCAGCCCAGCGGTCCCGGCGTGCTCGGGGCGTGGGGATCCTCGCCGACGGCACGTCCGGCGACCGAGCCGATCCGCAGGCGAGCCCGACCGGTGGCCGAAGGGCGGGGCGAGCGGCCAATAGCCTCCGCTCTACGAGAGGGCGGTGCAGCGGTGCCTCGAGCGGTGCGGACGGTGACGAGCGTGTGGGACGCCGCGGCGGCCCTCCGGTACCTCGCGGACCTCTCGAACGCCGAGCACTGGGACCCCGGCGTGCTCCGCGCGACGCGTCTCGATGAGGGCGAGGTGGTCGCCGGCAGCGCGTTCGATCTCCTGGTCGCGGTTGGCCGATCGGAGCGTGAGATGCACTACGTCGTGACCGCGCGCGACGAGGAGACGGTCGTGTTCGCGTCGCGGACCCCGGCGCTCTCCTCCATGGACGCGGTCACGGTCCTCGGCACTGACGAGGGGTGCTCGGTCACCTACGACACGAGGCTCAGCTTCCGCGGCCCGGCCCGCGTGCTCAACCCGCTGCTCGGGATCACCTTTCGACGGGTCGTGGACCGGGCGGCGGCGAGCCTCGCCGCCGTCCTCTCCGAGGAGCCGTGACGACGACGAGGCGAGCGACGGAACGAGCGGGCGCTCGACGAGCAGGACGCCCTTAAGGGCGCCCTCGCGACGTCGCGTGCGTCGCGAGGGCGTCGACTGCGTGCAGGTCGCGCCACTTCGAGCGATCGACACCCTGCCGTACGCTGGGCTCGATGGGCCGGCGCGGGTTGCGGACGCTCGCGGCGGCCGCGATCGAGGACCTCTTCGACCAAGAGACCGCCTTCGGGCGACTCGCCCTGGTCCAGGTCGCGATGCTCGCCGGCGACACGCTGGTCACGATCTCGCTCGCAGGGTCGCTCTTCTTCTCGATCACCCCCCAGGCCGCGGAGGGCAAGGTCCTGCTCTACCTGCTGCTCACCGTCGCGCCCTTCGCGGTGGTCTCGCCCTTGCTCGGCCCGGCCATCGACGCGAACCGCCGCGCGCGGCGATTCATCGTGTTCGCCTCCGCCGCGGGACGCGTGGTGCTGTGCATCCTCATGGCGATGAGCCTGCACTCCCTGTGGCTCTTCCCAGAGGCGTTCTGCGTCCTCGTGCTGTCCAAGCTCTACCTCGTGACGAGGGGGGCCCTGGTCCCCGAGATGGCCGTCGCCGACCAGCTCAAGGTCAACGCCGAGCGTGTCGACGATGCCGGGTGGCCCGTCACCGACGAGGGGCCGGACGTCGCCGAGGGGTTCGCGGGCTTCAACGCGCAGCTCACCCTGCTGGGCACGCTCGCGGGGTTCTTGATCTCGCTCCCGGGGATCGGGCTGCTCAAGGCGTTCAACGCCGAGACGGTCCTCGTCTTCGCGTCGCTCGTGTTCATCGGCGCGGCGGTGTGCAGCCTGCGCCTGCGCATCTCGGTGCCCTCCGACCGCCACGACGACGACCAGCTCTCCGACGAGGAGGCTGCCGCATTCGACCAGCGCCCCTTCGAGGACCGCGAGGTGATCCTCGGGCTGACCGCGAGCGCCACGGTGCGGCTCTCGGCGGGGTTCCTCACGTTCCTCATCGCCTTCGGCCTGCGCCGCGGGCACTCCGCGCTCGGGTGGTACGGGTTCGCCTTCGCGGCCTCCGGCGTGGGCGCCCTCCTCGGCCTCTACCTCGTGCGCCGGCTCCGCCGCCGCCTGTCCGAGCAGTGGCTCCTCGCCGCCGCGCTCGCGCTGCTGTGCGTCGGAGCGGCGGGCGCGGCCTACCTGGGCACCATCATCGCCCAGGTGGGCCTCGCGTTCGTCGCCGGCGTCGCGGGTGCCATCTCGCAGCCGTCCTTCGACGCGCTGACGCAGCGGCGCGTGCCGCCACGCGCCCAGGGGCGCGTCTTCGCGCGGTTCGCGGTCCGCCAGCAGCTGGCCTGGGTCCTCGGTGCGCTCATCCCGGTGGCGATCGCGATGCCCTTCGCCGTCGGCGACTCGATCCTGGCGGTGATCGCCGCGGTGTGCCTCGGGGGCTACACCGTCGGCCGCCTCGTCGTCACCCGCGCGGCGTAGGGGTGCCGGCCACCACGAGGCGGAACCCCGCGTCGAGCTCGTCGAGCTCGAGCAGCTCGGCGTTGCGCTCGTGCCACGTCCCGTCGGCGAGGTCCTCGGCGAGGTTCGCCATCGCCCGGTCGACGACGTCCTCGTCGAGGAGCGCGAGCCCCGACATCGCGCCGCGGGTCGTCGGGTCAAGGTAGGCCTCGGGCCGCGCCCAGTTCGCGCCGAGGAACCCGTCGGCGCACTCGCGCGGCACCGGCAGCACCCGCACGTCGCACACGTCGAGGGCGCCCATGACGTCGTCCACGGTGGACTGGCCGGCCACGTGCGCCTCGAGCTCTGGGAGGTAGTCGCGGCTCAGCCAGAACGCGAGGGTCGCGTCGCGGTCCCAGCTGACGATCACCTGGCGGGGCGCGACCCGCGCGAGCTCGGCGAGGCCCGCCGAGGGGTCGCGCCAGTGATGGACCGTCAGCACGGCGAGCGCGGCGTCGAAGGCCCGGTCGGCGAACGGGAGCGCCTCGGCACCGCCGCAGACCGCCGGCGCGGCACCCTGGGGTCGCTGGCCGAGCATCGTCCGGGAGGGCTCGACGGCCACGACCGGACGGTCGCGGGGCTCGTAGTTCCCCGTCCCGGCGCCGACGTTGACGACGCTCGCCGCGTCGCCGAGGGCGGCCACGATGGCGCGCGCCCAAGCGGGCTCTTCGCGTCGCCGACTCGCGTAGTCGACCCCGATCGCGTCGTAGCGCGAGGCGACGCGGGGCACGCGGGGCGGGGCCACGCCGCTAGCCGAGGCGCCGGCGCAGCTCCTCGAGCTCGTCGCGGAGCGCGGGCGGCAGCCGGTCGCCGAACTTCGCGTAGTGCGCCTCGATGTCGGGCAGCTCGGCGCGCCAGGCGTCGACGTCGACGTCGAGGAGCGCGTCGATCGTGGCCTCGGAGAGCTCGAGGCCCTCGGTGTGCAGGCCCGACGTCGTCGGCAGCCACCCGATGGCGGTCTCCCTCGCCTCGCCGCGACCGGCCACGCGCTCGAAGATCCACTCGAGGACCCGTGAGTTCTCGCCGTAGCCCGGCCACAGGAACTTGCCGTCGGGGCCCTTGAGGAACCAGTTGACGTAGAAGATCTGCGGGAGCTTGTCGGGCTCCGTGCGCGCGCCCATCGAGAGCCAGTGTCCGAAGTAGTCGGCCATGTTGTACCCGCAGAACGGGAGCATGGCGAAGGGGTCGCGACGAAGCTTGCCGACCGCGCCCGCGGCGGCGGCGGTCGTCTCCGACGACATGATCGAGCCAAGGAACACGCCGTGCTGCCAGGTGCGCGACTGGAACACGAGCGGGACGACCGAGGCGCGCCGGCCGCCGAACAGGATCGCGGAGATCGGCACGCCGGCGGGGTCCTCCCACTCCGGGGCGATCGCGGGGTCCTGGGCGGCGGGCGCGGTGAACCTCGCGTTCGGGTGCGCGGCGGGGGTCCCCTTGTCTGGCGTCCAGGGCTCGCCGCGCCAGTCGGTCATGCCCTCGGGCGCGACGTCGGTCATCGACTCCCACCAGACGTCGCCGTCGGCGGTGTACGCCGTGTTCGTGAAGATCGTGTTGGCGCCGACCGAGACCATCGCGTTCGGGTTGGTCACCATGTTCGTGCCGGGGGCCACGCCGAAGAAGCCCGCCTCGGGGTTGATCGCGTAGAGCCGCCCGTCCGCGCCGAACTTCATCCAGCAGATGTCGTCGCCGACGGTCTCGACCTTCCACTCGGGAAGGGTGGGGACGAGCATCGCGAGGTTCGTCTTGCCGCAGGCCGACGGGAACGCGCCCGTCACGTACTTGGTCTCGCCCTCCGGTGAGGTCAGCTTCAAGATGAGCATGTGCTCGGCCAGCCAGCCCTCGTCGCGCGCCATCACAGACGCGATCCGCAGCGCGAAGCACTTCTTGCCGAGCAGGGCGTTGCCGCCGTAGCCCGAGCCGTACGACACGATCTCGCGCGTCTCTGGGAAGTGGACGATGTACTTGTGCTCCGCGTCGCACGGCCAGGGGACGTCGGCCTGGCCCGGCTCGAGGGGCATGCCGACCGAGTGCAGGCACGGGACGAACTCGCCGTCCTCGCCGAGGACCTCGAGCGGCCCGGTCCCCATCCGGGTCATGATCCGCATCGAGACCGCCACGTAGGCCGAGTCGGTGAGCTCCACGCCGATGTGGGCGATGGGGCTGCCGAGGGGGCCCATCGAGAAGGGGACGACGTACAGCGTCCGGCCCCGCATGCAGCCCGTGAACAGGCCCTTCAGTGTCCCGCGCATCTCATCGGGGTCCCGCCAGTTGTTGGTGGGCCCCGCGTCGATCTCCGCCTTGGAGCAGATGAAGGTGCGGTCCTCGACCCTTGCGACGTCACCGGGGTCCGAGCGGGCCCAGTAGCTGGCGGGGCGCTTGGCCTCCGAGAGCCGCGTGAACGTGCCGAGGTCGACGAGCTGCTGGCACAGCGCGTCGTACTCCTCGGCCGAGCCGTCGCACCAGTGCACCGCGTCGGGCGTCGTCAGTGCGGCGACCTCGGCGACCCAGTCGACGAGTCGCTTGTTCGTGGTCGGTGGGTTCACCGCGTCCTCCTTCAGTCACCCGGCGGGCGCGCCGCCGGGGTCATGGTAGGCAAGTGCCGTGCTCCCGCCGAACCCAACCACCGCCCCCCATGGGGGTGGGGTCTGGCGTGAGGATGTAGCCCTTGAGCGTATCGCGGCCATGCTGAGGTCGCGATCAGGCGACCGTCCCGGCGTCGCGCGGGGCGACGACGCCGCCGTGCTTGATCGACCCGAAGGGCGCCTGGTCGTGTGCACCGACGCAGGGGTCGAGGGCGTCCACCTTGACACCACGGCCTTCCCGATCGACGACCTCGCCTACCGCACTGCGATCGCGGCGCTGAGCGACCTCGCCGCGACCGGCGCGCGCCCTCTCGGCGTGCTCGTCGCGGTGTGCGCCCCGGGCCACGTCGACGTCGTCGACGTCGTGCGAGGCGCGGCCGAGGCGTGCGCGACCGCTGGTTGCGAGGTGGTGGGCGGCGACCTGTCGCGGTCGGCCACGACGACGGTCGTCGCGAGCGCCGTGGGGGTCGAGGGCGCCGGTGGCGCGGTCGCGAGGCGCGGCGCGCGCCCGGGGGACGCCGTGCTCGTCACCGGGGCGCTCGGTGGCGCGGCCGCCGGGCTCCGGCGGCGCCGGGCCGGCGCGCCGCTCGACGACCCTCTCGTGCTGCGGCACCGTCGCCCGTCCGCGCGGCTCGACGAGGGGGAGGCCGCCGCGCTGTGCGGCGCGACCGCGATGCTCGACGTCTCCGACGGCCTGGCCCGGGACGTGCGCCGGCTCGCGGCCGCCTCGGAGGTCGGCGTGGCGCTGTCGAGGGTGCCGGTCGAGGACGGCGCGACGCCAGAGGAGGCCCTCGGGGGCGGCGAGGACTACGAGCTCGTCTTCACGCATCCCGACGCCGCAGCGGCCCGCGCCGCGTTCGCCCGAGCCGGGCTTCGCGAGCCCATCTCGCTCGGCGAGGTCGTCGCCCGCGCGACGGATCTCACCTTCAGGGGCGAGCCCCTGGACGACGTCGGATGGCGCCACTAGGCGCCGCTCGGTCAGCTGGCGGCGTAGGTGGAGCGCGGCGGCTTGGTGACCCGCCCTGCGCGGATGCACGAGGTGCACACGTTGAGCCGCTTCGGGGTCCCGTCGACGAGCGCGCGGACGCGCTGGACGTTGGGGTCCCAGCGCCGCTTGGTCCGGCGGTGCGAGTGGCTGAGGTTCATCCCGAACGACGGCTTCTTGCCGCACAGCTCGCAGACCGATGCCATCGGGGGGCCTCCTCAGGGCGAAGGCCACCGCTCGGCCTTCGAATTCGAACGGCAATTGTAGCATTGGGAGACATGGCGCAGCTCGCCTCTCTTGCGGCGGGCGACGTCCGCATGGTCGTCGAACGGTTCTCGGACCTGCTCGAGGCCCACCGGGACGTGATCAACCGGCTCAACGTCTACCCGGTCCCCGACGGGGACACCGGGACCAACATGGCGCTCACGGTCGCCTCGGTGGTCCGCGAGCTCGCGAGCCAGCCCGCCACCGCGTCGATGTCGGAGGTCTGCAAGGCGCTCGCCCACGGCTCGCTCATGGGCGCGCGCGGGAACTCCGGGGTCATCTTGTCCCAGCTGCTCCGCGGCGTCGCCGAGACGCTCCGCGAGCACGACGTCGCCTCCTGCTCGACCCTGGCCGACGCGCTCTCGCGTGCGGACCGCATGGCGCGCCAGGCCGTGGTGCGGCCGGTCGAGGGCACCATCCTTACGGTCGCGCGCGCCGCGGCAGAGGGGGCGCAGGGCCGCGACGACCTCACTGGCCTCGTGCGCGGCGCGCGCGAGGCATCCCGCGCCGCGCTCGAGCGCACCCCCGAGCAGCTGCCCGTGCTCGCCCAGGCGGGCGTCGTCGACGCGGGCGGCGCGGGGCTGTGCCTCCTGCTCGACGCGCTGTGCAACGTCGTCGCGGACGACCCTCTGCCCGAGCCGCCGGCCATCGAGGGCATCGCGGTGCACGCACCCGAGACCGTCGCCCACCACGACGGCTCGGTGAGCGAGCTGCGCTACGAGGTCATGTACTTCCTCGAGGCACCCGAGCGCGCGGTCGCGGGGTTCAAGGACCTCTGGGCAGGGATCGGCGACTCGATCGTGGTGGTCGGGGGCGATGGCCTCTACAACTGCCACATCCACACCGACGACGTCGGCGCGGCGATCGAGGCCGCGCTCGACGTCGGCCGCCCCCGGGGGATCCGGGTCACCGACCTCGCCGACCAGGTCCTCGAGGAGCACTGGGTGCGCGAGGGCGCGCTCGCGCACACCGGCGGCGACGACGAGAGCCCAGCGCCGCGGACCGCGGTCGTGGCCGTCGTGCAGGGCGACGGCGTGGGCCGGATCTTCCGCTCCCTCGGCGTCCGCGGACTCGTCGCCGGCGGGCAGTCGATGAACCCGTCGACCGCCGACCTGCTCGCCGCGGTGCGCGCCACGGGCAGCGACGAGGTGGTGCTGCTCCCCAACAACAAGAACATCATCCCAGTGGCGCACCAGGTCGCCGAGGTCTCCGAGGTCCCCGTCCACGTCGTCGCCTCGACGAGCATCGTGGAGGGGTTCGCCGCCCTGCTCGCCTACGACCCCGACGCCCCGGGGGAGACCAACGCCAAGGCGATGGCCGACTCGTCGTGCCATGTCGTCGCGGCCGAGGTGACCCGGGCGGTCCGCGACACCTCGACGCCCGCGGGCGAGGTCCGCGAGGGGGACTGGATCGGGCTCACGAGCAAGGGCGTCCAGTCGATCGCCGAGTCCATCGCTGTCTGCGCGTGCGCGCTGCTCGACAAGGTCCTCGACGACGGCCACGAGCTCGTGACGGTGATCGAGGGCGAAGGAGCCACGCCTGCCACCACGAGGCGGATCACCCAGTGGCTCGCAGAGGAGCGCCCCGGGGTCACTGTGGAGGTCCACCACGGGGGCCAGCCGCTCTACCCGTACCTCTTCGGCGTCGAGTGAGCGAGGGCCGCCAGCTCGCCCAGCTCGACGACATCCCCGTCGACCGGCTCGCCTCGGTCGGCCCACGGCGTGCCGAGGCGCTCGAGGCCGTGGGCATCCGCACCGTGCTCGACCTCTTGTTCACGTTCCCGCGGCGCTACCTCGACCGCTCCCGCCAGGTGGACCTCTCCGACCTCGCCGTCGGCGACGAGGCCGTCGTCCTCGCCGAGGTCCGCGCGGTCCGCTCGCGCCGGACCCGTCAGGGGCGCGCGCTCGTCGAGGTCGACGTGGCGGACCAGTCGAGCGAGATGTCGGTGACCTTCTTCAACCAGGCCTGGCGGGCCAAGCAGCTCCGCGCGGGGGTGCAGGCGCTGTTCTTCGGCAAGCTCGACGTCTACCGCGGCACGCGCCGCATGGTGAACCCGGTCGTCGACGTGATCGTCGGCCTCGACGGCGACGAGCGCGCGGCCACTCGCACGATGCGGGTGATCCCCGTCTACCCCGCGTCCCAGAAGGCCGGCCTCACGAGCTGGGAGCTCTCGCGCGCGTGTGCCGAGGCGCTCCGGCGCGCCGGCGAGTTCGCCGACCCCCTCGGCGAGCTCGCCGCGCGCCTCGGGCTCGAGTCGCGGACCGCGGCCATGGTGGGCATCCACCAGCCCGCGGCGATGGGCGACACCGTGTCGGCGCGCGAGCGGCTGGTCTTCGACGAGCTGTTCCGCCTCCAGCTGTCCCTGGTCGCCCGGAAGGCCGCGCTCGCAAAGGGCGCGAGGGGCATCGCGCATCCGGCCAACCCCACCGACGCCCTCGTCCCGCGCGGCGCGCTGCTCGGCGAGGGCGCCTCGCTCGTGGCGCGGTTCCTCTCCTCGCTCGCCTGGGAGCCGACCGCCGCCCAGCGCCGCGCGATCGCCGAGCTGCTCGCCGACCTGTCCGCCGAGCTCCCGATGCACCGGCTGCTCCAGGGCGACGTCGGCGCGGGCAAGACCGTCGTCGCCGTCGCGGCCCTGCTCGCCGCGGTCGACGGCGGGCGCCAGGGCGCCCTCATGGTGCCGACCGAGGTGCTCGCCGAGCAGCACGCCTACGCGGTGCGCCAGCTGGTCGAGGGCATCGAGCTCGTCGACCCGACCCGGCTCGGCGCGACACGGCCGATCGCCGTGGTCCTGCTCACCTCGAGGGTGAAGGGCGCGGACCGGCGCCGCGCGATCGAGGGGCTCGCGAGGGGGTCGGTCGACCTCGTCATCGGCACGCACGCCCTGCTCACCGACGACGTGCGCTTCCGCGCGCTCGGCGTCGTCGTGATCGACGAGCAGCACCGCTTCGGCGTCGAGCAGCGCGCCGCGCTGCGCGAGAAGGGCGCCGCGCCCGAGGCGGAGGGCGCAGACCCCGACGTGCTCGTGATGACGGCCACGCCCATCCCGAGGACCGCCGCGATGGTGCTGTTCGGTGACCTCGACATGACGATCCTCGACGAGCTGCCCCCCGGCCGCGTGGCCGTCGAGACGCGGTGGGCCCGCGGCGAGCTCGGCGAAGAGGAGGCCTTCGGCCGCGTGCGCGCCGAGGTCGCGGCGGGGCACCTGGCCTTCGTCGTCTGCCCGCTCGTCGAGGGCTCGGACCGCGTGGAGGCGGCGTCGGCCGTCGCCGAGTACGAGCGGCTGCGCGAGGGCCCGCTCCACGACCTGCGCCTGGGGTTGCTCCACGGCCAGCTCAAGCCGAGCGAGAAGGAGTCGGTGATGGACCGGTTCCGGTCAGGCTCCATCGACGTGCTGGTCGCCACCACGGTCATCGAGGTGGGCGTCGACGTGCCCGACGCGACGGTCATGGTCATCGAGGACGCCTACCGGTTCGGGATCGCCCAGCTCCACCAGCTCCGCGGCCGTGTGGGGCGCAGCTCGCTGCCGTCGTGGTGCTACCTGCTCGGCGAGCCGACGACGCCCGACGGGACGGCCCGCCTCGACGCGGTGGCGGCCTCGAACGACGGCTTCGCGCTCGCCGAGGTGGACCTCGAGCTGCGCGGCGAGGGCACGATCCTCGGCGCGCGCCAGCAGGGGCGCAGCGACCTCCGCCTCGTGCGGCTGTCGCGCGACCGCGACGTGCTGGGCGTCGCCCGCGCGCTCGCCGAAGAGGTGCTCGACCTCGATGCGGACCTCGCGCACCACGACGAGCTGCGCGACGAGCTCGCCGTCTTCCTCGACGACGACGAGGCCGCCTGGCTGTTCAAGAGCTGACCGGCGCCGTCGGTACGCTGGACGCGTGCGCGTCGTCGCCGGTGAGGCTCGGGGACGACGGCTGACCGCCCGGCTCCCCGCCCACGTCCGTCCGACGACCGACCTCGTCCGCGAGGCCGTCTTCGCCTCGCTCGAGGCGCGCGTCGGCCTCGACGGCGCGGTGGTCGCCGATCTGTACTGCGGCAGCGGTGCGATGGGCATCGAGGCGCTCTCGCGTGGCGCGGCATCGTGCACCTTCGTGGACGAGGACGCCGCGTGCCTCGCCGCGGCACGGCGCAACCTCGAGGCGGTCGGCCTCGCGGACCGCGATGCCACGTTCGTGCGCGCCACCCTGCCGAGGTGGCGGGGGTTGCACCGCGTCGACGTCGCGCTGTGCGACCCGCCCTACGGCGACGTCGACGTCGCCGCGCTCCTCGACGGACTCGACGCCGGCGTCGTGGTGCTCGAGACGGACCGGGAGATCGCCGTGCCCGAGGGGTGGGAAGCGACGGTCGGGCGCCGCTACGGCGGTACGCTCGTCTCGATGCTCACCCCAACGAGTGCCGGCGTGGACGAATGACGATCGCGCTCATCCCGGGGTCCTTCGACCCGTTCCACAACGGCCACCTCGAGGTCATCGAGCGGGCCGTCAACGTCTTCGACGAGATCGTGGTGGCGGCGCTGCGCAACCCCCAGAAGGCCGATCCGTGCTTCACCCTCGAGGAGCGGCGCGAGATGATCGCCGAGTGCCTGGCGCACCTCGACAACGTGCGGATCGTGTCCGTCTCGACGCTGCTCGTGAACGTCGCCGAAGAGGTGGGTGCGACGGCCATCGTGAAGGGCCTCCGGGCGGTCTCGGACTTCGAGAGCGAGCTGCAGATGGCCCAGATGAACCGGTCCCTCTCGGGTGTGGAGACCGTCTTCATCCCGACGAGCTCGTCGCACTCGTTCATCGCGTCACGGCTCCTGCGCGAGGTGGCCCGCTACGGCGGCGACGTGAGCCCCTTTGTGCCTGCGCCCGTGGAGAAGCGGCTCCGCGAGCGGTTCGCCCACGAGGCGCCGTGACGTACCCCGACGATCCCGATCCGGACGCCCGCCTCGACGACCTGGACCATCCCGCCGAGGCGCCGACCGACGCCGAGGCGCTGCTTCGCGAGGCCGTCGACGTCGTGTCGAACGCCAAGGCAATGCCGCTGTCGAGCTCGGTGCTCATCTCGCGCGACGAGGTGCTCGGGCTTCTCGACGAGGCGCTCGCGGTCCTGCCCGACGAGCTCAAGCGCGCCCGCTGGATGCTCCAGGACCTCGACGCGATGACCGACCAGCGCCGCCGCGAGGCCGACGCCCTGCTCGACGAGGTGCGCGCCGAGGCGGCGCGGCTCGTCTCTCGCACCGAGATCGCCCGACAGGCCAAGGCCCACGCCGAGCGCGTCGTGGCCGACGCAGAAGAGCGCGGGCGTGCGATCATCCACGAGGCGGAGGACTTCTGCGACCAGCGCCTGGCCCAGATGGAGATCGTGCTCGACCGGCTGGCGAAGACCGTGCAGTCCGGGCGCGCCCGGCTCCGCCCTCGCATCGAGCCGGAGGGTGCCGACGCCGACGCCGACGCGGCCGACGACACCGCGTTCTTCGACCAGGACACCGTCTAGCTGAAGGAGGAGCCATAAACCCCTTCGTCATTCCCGTCGCCTCCCTCCTGCGTCACGCCGGTGACACCGTCGAGGTCGAGTTCCGCGCGCCCTTTGACCCCGACGGCTCGCTCGCCGCGACCGCCCCCGGGGCGGCCGAGGTCGTCCCCCGCGCCGACGTCGAGGTGCGCCTCGTGCTCACGTCCTTCCTCGGCGGCGTGACGGCGACGGGCACCCTGGTCGCGCCGTGGCGCGCGTCGTGCCGCCGGTGCGCGACCTCGGTGCACGGGGTCCTCGACGTGCGAGTCGACGAGCGGTTCCGCCGCGGGGCCGAGCCCGACGACGAGGACGCCTACCCGCTCGTGGACGAGGCGGTCGACCTCACCGACCTCGTGCGCGACGCCGTGGTCCTCGAGCTGCCCCTCGCCCCGCTGTGCCGGAAGGACTGTGCGGGGCTGTGCGCGAGCTGCGGGGCGGACCGCAACGAGGACCCGTGCGCTTGCCGGCCGGACACCGACTCGAGGTGGGCTACACTCGATGCGCTCCGCGTGCCGGACCAGGCCTGAGGCCCCCGGCACCCCCGCGTCCACCCCCGAGGCACCATGGCCGTCCCAAAGCGAAAGACGTCGAAGGCGAAGACGCGCTCGCGCCGCGCCTCGAACTGGCAGCTCCACGAGCCGGCGCGGTCGCTCTGCCCGCACTGTGCCCGCGCCAAGACCCCCCACGTCGTCTGCCCGAACTGCGGGTGGTACAAGGGCCGCCAGGCCGTCGAGGTCGACTGAGTTGCCCCTAGGGGTGGGGTTGCCCGTCGCGCTCGACGCGATGGGAGGGGACAAGGCGCCCGCAGAGATCGTGGCGGGGGCTCGCGCCGCCGTCGACGAGCTCGGCATCGACGTGGTGCTCGTCGGGCCCCCCGACGCCGTCGGCGACACGCTCGGCCTGCCCTTGGTCGCGTGCACCGAGGTGATCGCGATGGACGAGGATCCCGCCCAGTCGGTGCGCCGCAAGAAGGACTCGTCCATCGTGCGCGCCGCCGAGCTCGTCCGCGACGGCGAGGCCTGCGCGACGGTCTCGGCGGGCAACACCGGGGCGGTCATGGCCGCGGCCCTCCTGCGCCTCGGCCGCATCAAGGGTGTGATCCGCCCGTGCATCGCCACGCCGCTGCCGCGACCGGGGTCGACGCCCGTGCTCCTGTGCGACGCCGGCGCGAACGCCGAGTGCACGAGCGAGATGCTGCTGCAGTTCGCCCAGATGGCGAGCGCGCACGCGACGAGCCGCTTCGGGGTGGCCAAGCCCCTCGTCGGGCTGCTGTCGATCGGCGAGGAGCCGACCAAGGGCACCCCCCTCGTCAAAGAGACCCACGCGCGGCTCGCCGACCCGTCGAGCGGCATCACCTTCTACGGCAACGTCGAGGGCCGCGACCTCATCGAGTCACCCGTCGACGTGATCGTGACGGACGGGTTCACAGGGAACGTCGCGTTGAAGACGCTCGAGGGCGCGCTCAGGTTCATGTTCTCGACGCTGACCAAGCTGATCGGCACCGACGAGGCGACCCGAGCGGCCGGCGACGTCCTGCTCGCCCACCTGCTCCCCGTCGCCGAGGACCTCGACCCCGACACGCACGGCGGGGCGATCCTGCTGGGGGTGGAAGGGGTCACGGTGATCTCCCACGGGTCCTCGTCGGCCCGCGCCATCAAGAACGCGCTGCGCGTCGCGCACGACCTCGCCGCCGGCGGGGTGGTCGACGCGCTCCGCGCTGCGATCCGGCCCTCGTGAGTGCTCTCAGGACCGAACCGTCCTCAGTAGGCTCACCCACACACCCAAGGAGGCGAGTTGCCCGCCGAGACCCACAACAGCGCGCCGGCGCCCGACCGCACGGCGATCTTCGAGCTGATCCGGGACCAGCTCAGCGAGATCCTGGAGATCGACCCCTCACAGGTGACGGAGGCGTCGTCGTTCGCCGACGACCTGGACGCGGACTCGCTCGCTTTGATCGAGCTCGTCGAGGCGCTCGAAGAGGAGCTCTCCGAGCGCACGGTGGGCTTCCGGATCGACGACGAGGATCTCGAGGACCTGAAGACGGTGCGCGACGCCGTCGACTACGTCGAGGTGAAGCTGAAGGCGAGCTGACCGGCCTCGTGGGAGCGCCGGACAGCCAGCTCGACACGCTCGCCCGCGAGGTCGGCATCGACCCCGACGACGCCGCGCTCGTCGCGTCGGTCACCCACTCGAGCTACGCCGCCGAGCATCGCGTCGAGTCCAACGAGCGGCTCGAGTTCCTCGGCGACGCCGTCGTGGGGCTCGTGATCGCCGAGCGCGCGTTCCGCGAGCTCGACCTGCCCGAGGGCGGCCTCGCCCAGGTGCGCCAGGCGACGGTCTCTGAGCCGTCCCTCGCCGCCGCCTCGCGGGACCTCGGCCTCGACGCCGTGCTCCGGCTCGGCCGTGGCGAGGAGGCGACGGGGGGACGTGGGCGCGACTCGCTGCTCGCCGACGCCTACGAGGCCGTGGTCGCCGCGGTGTACCTCGCCGCGGGCCTCGAGCCCGCGCGCACCCTCGTGCTCCGCACGCTCGACGAGCGCTTCAACGAGGAGGCGAGGGACCCCGGCGCCTCCGACGCGAAGAGCCGGCTCCAGGAGTGGGCCGAGGCGAAGAGCCTCGGCGCCCCCGCCTACGAGGTCACCGGCACCGGGCCGGGCCACGACCGGCGGTTCACCGCGACGGCGCGGATCGCGGGCGAGGTCGTGGGCACCGGCGAGGGGCCCTCCAAGAAGCTGGCCGAGCTCGCCGCGGCCCGCGCGGCCTGGGAGCGACGCGATGCCTGAGCTCCCCGAGGTCGAGACCGTCCGTTCGATCCTCTCGAGGGAGCTGACGGGCAAGAAGATCAAGACCGTGACGGTGACCAACGGGAAGCTCACCAAGCGGCACAAGTCGGTGAAGGAGTTCCGCGCCCTCCTCGAGGGCACGACGGTGAAGTCCGTGGGCCGGCTCGGCAAGTACCTCGTGATCGGACTCGACTCGGGGAACCACCTCGTCATCCACTTCGGCATGTCCGGCCAGCTGCTGCGGTCGAAGGGCGCGAAGGACGTGAAGCCCAAGCACACCCACGTCGTGATCGCGCTCACCCAGGGGGGCGAGCTGCGCTATGTCGACCCGAGGATGTTCGGCGAGCTGTTCGTCTCGGTCGCGCCGCCCGAGGGCGTCAAGATCGAGGTCTCGCCCTACGCCAAGCTTGCGGTCGGCGGCGACGGCGTCGCCCTTCGCGGCAAGGTCCCCGAGCTGGCGGACGTCGGCATCGACCCCGTCGAGGACGTCGTCGGCTGGGACCGCTTCGCCGCGATCCTGCGCGACCGCACGACGCCGCTCAAAGCGCTCATCACCGACCAGCACGTGATCGCGGGCATCGGGAACATCTACGCCGACGAGATCCTGTACACCGCCGGCCTGCGCTACGACCGGCCGAGCGGCTCGCTGTCGACCATCGAGGTGCGGCGCCTGCACCGCTCCATCGGCGAGGTGCTCGCCGAGGCGATCAAGCACGGCGGCTCGACGCTCGCCGACGAGCAGTTCGTCGACCCCGACGGCAAGCCCGGCGGCTACCAGGCGTTCCACCACGTCTATGGCCGCGAGGGCGAGGCCTGCCACCGCTGCCGGACCCCCATCGAGAAGGTCACGGTCAGAGGGCGCGCGACCTACTACTGCCCGAACTGCCAGGCATGACCGAGGGCCGCCGGCACCCCGGCGGCCCTCGGTCCATGCGTGCGGTGCGGACGTGTCAGCCGGCGACGACCCCCGGACCGAGACGCTCGACGGGACGCAGAATGCCTCCTTGGTCTGCGTCGGGTAGACGGTCTCGGTGCCGAACTGGTTCTGGTCGAAGACGACCTTCCAGATGGGCATCTTCGACGAGGGGAAGCACACGAGGCTCGGGTCGTTGGCGCGAGGTGCTCTGGGCGTGCCACCACCGCCCGACACCCGCCGCCGCCGAGCGCGATCGCGCGTGACGCGAGCGATGCGGGCGTCTCGAGCTCGGTCAGCGACATGGTCGTTCTCGCGCCCGACGGTGGATCGGCCCGCGCTCGGGATGCCGTGCGCCGCGTCGAGGAACCACTTGGGCGAGGGCAGCGGCAGGTAGGTTTCCCTCGATGTTCTTGAAGCGGCTCCACATCAAGGGCTTCAAGTCGTTCGCGGACCCTACGACCCTCGAGTTCGAACCCGGCGTCACCGTCGTCGTGGGGCCGAACGGCTCGGGGAAGTCGAACGTCGTCGACGCGGTGACGTGGGTGCTCGGCGCCCAGGGGCCGCGAGCGCTGCGCAGCCAGAAGATGGAGGACGTGATCTTCGCGGGCACCGCGTCGCGCGCCGCGCTCGGTCGTGCCGAGGTCAGCCTCACGATCGACAACTCCTCGGGGAAGCTCCCGGTCGACATGGCCGAGATCACGATCACGAGGACGCTCTTCCGCAACGGCGAGTCTGAGTACGCGATCAATGGCGCGCCGTGCCGCCTGCTCGACATCCAAGAGCTGCTGAGCGACTCGGGCGTGGGTCGCCAGCACCACATGATCATCGGGCAGGGCCAGCTCGACCAGGTCCTGAACGCCCGGCCCGAGGATCGTCGCAGCGTCATCGAGGAAGCCGCGGGCGTCCTCAAGCACCGACGCCGCAAGGAGCGCGCCGAGCGCCGCCTCGCCGCGACCCAGGAGAACCTCGAGCGGCTCGGCGATCTCGTGCGCGAGGTGCGTCGCCAGATGCGCCCGCTCGAGCGCCAGGCCGCAGCGGCACGCTCGCACGCCGAGCTCGCGGCCGAGCTTGCCGCGGTGCGCCGCTTCCTCTACGGCCAGGAGCTCGCGGTGCTCACCGCGCGCGACGCCGAGCTCACGACCGCGCTGCGCGGCCTCGAGGTCGACGTGCGCGAGCTGCGCCAGCGCACGCGCACCCTCGACGCCCAGGCCTCGTCGGCAGCCGCGGAGCTGTCGAGTCGCCGCGAAGAGGAGCTCGCCGCGGGCCTCGGCGAGCTCCAGGGCCTGCAGGGACGCGTCCGCGGGACGCTCGGCGTGCTCGTCGAGCGACGGCGCGGCGTGGAGGCCGCGCTCGACGCCTCGGCCGACGAGAACGTCGTCGCGTCCCTCGAGGCCGACGCCTCCAAGCTCGCGAGCGAGCTCCAGGACGTCGCGCGGCGCCGCAAGGCCCTCGACGTCGAGCGCTCCGAGCTGCGCGCCGCCGAGGACGCGCTCACGCGGCAGCGTCGCGAGTTCGAGGCGACCTGGGGGACCGGTGATTCCGAGGACGCCGTGGCCGCGTTCGATCGCGCGGTCGACCGGCGGGTGCTGCTCGAGCGTGCGATCGAGGCGAGGGCGTCCACCAACGCCAGGCTCGTCGAGCAGCGCGACCGCACCGCACAGCGGCTTGGCGAGCTGGTGCGCGCCGCGGGCGACGCCGCCGCCGCGCTCTCCGAGGCAGAGTCGCTGCGCGACCGTCTCGACGCCGAGGTTCGCGAGCGCACGGGGAGTGCCGAGCAGCGCCGTACCGAGGCGCTTGCCGCGGAGGAATCGTGGCGCGAGCGCCAGGTGGCCGCGACGCGCAGCCAGGCGAGGGCCGAAGCCCTCGACCGCGCGCTCGCCGACCTCACCGGCGCCGGAGGTCGCGACGCGATCGGCGACCTCGACGGGGTCCTGGGCGCTCTCGTCGACCTCGTCGACGTCGACCCGGGCTACGAGCTCGCCGTCGAGGCCGCGATCGGCGCCTCGCTCGCCGCCGTCGTGGTCGACAACGGGCCGACCGCGCGCCGCGCGCTCGAGCGCTTGCGACGCGAGGGCACGGCCGGGCTCGTGCTCCCGGCCCTCTCAGGGGGCGACATGCGCGTCGTCGTCGCGCGCGGCGCGGCCCCCCTCCGCGAGGTCGTCCGCCCCCGCGACGACGTCGTCGACGACGTCGCCCTCGCACTCGACCGACTGCTCGCGACGGCCTTCTGCGTCGAGGGCCTCGACGCGGCCGTGGACCTCGCCATCGCGCGCCCCGACCTCGTCGTCGTCACGACCGCCGGGGACCGGCTGGCGACGAGCGGCTGGCGGGCCGCCGCGGGCGACGCGGTCGTCACGCGCGCCGCGGTGGAGGCGGCCTACGAGCGCGCCGCGCTCGACGCCGCGGCCGCGGTGACCGCCGAAGAGGTGCTCCGGGCCGCGCGGGAGGCCCTCGAGGCTTCACGCGCCGCCTCGGCCGCGGTGAGCGACGAGCTCGGCAGCGCGCGCGCCGCGTGCTCGTCGACCGCCTCGAATCTCTCCCGGCTCGAAGCAGAGCGGCTCTGGTGCGACGAGGAGCTCGGCGAGACGACCACGATGCTCGACGCAGCCGGCGCGGACACGGCGCGCGACGCCGCGGACCTTGCCGTGCTCCTGGACCAGCTGCCCGGCCTCGAGGACGCTGCGGGGCGCGCCGCAGAGCGGAGCGGGTGGGCCGCCGAGGCGACGGCCACGATCGAGGCGAAGCAGGCCCAGGTGACCGAGCTCGCGACCGAGCTCGGTCTCGCCGAGGCCTCCCTCGAGGAGCGCGGCACGGTGCTCGAGGTGAAGCTGGCCGAGGTCGAGCGACGGCTCACCGGCCACGCCGTCGAGCGCGAGGAGGCGAGCCTGCGGCGCCGGCGCCTCGAGGCCGACCTCGGCGCGCTCGACGCGCTCGCACTCGTCGTGGACCGTGTGGCCGCGCGCGTCGACGAGGCCCACGAGGCGGTCGGATCGGACTACCGCGACCAGCTCGAGGCGGCCCGCGCCGGCGGGCTGCGCCTGGAGGAGCTGCGCCGCGAGCGTGCGGACGCCGACGCGACGCTCGCGACGTCGAACGAGCGCGAGCGCGAGCTCGAGGTGGAGGCGACCGGGGTGGCCGCCCGGCTCGAGGCGCTGCACGAGACGGTGCGCCGCGAGCTCGGCATCGAGCTCGCGGCCGTCGCCGGCACCGAGGCGCCGGTGCTCGAGGAGGGGACGACGCCCGAGCATCGCGCCGAGGTGCTCGCGAGCCAGCTGGGCGACCTCGGCCCGATCAACCCGCTCGCGCTCGAGGAGCTCGCCGCGCTCGAGGAGCGCCACCGAGAGCTCGACGAGCAGGTCGGCGACGTCCGGTCGGCCCGCCGCGAGCTCCAAGAGGTGGTGCGCACGCTCGACGAGGAGATCATGGCCACCTTCGCGGCCGCCGCCGCCGACGTCAACGAGCACTTCAGCGCGCTCGTGGCGACGCTCTTCCCCGGCGGCCAGGGACGGCTCTCGCTCACGGACCCCGACGACCTGCTGCACACCGGTGTCGAGATCGAGGTCCGGCCGCTCGGCCGCAATGTGCGACGCGTGTCGCTGCTGTCGGGCGGCGAGCGCTCGCTCGCCGCCCTCGCGTTCCTGTTCGCGGTGTTCCGCTCGAGGCCGTCGCCCTTCTACCTCATGGACGAGGTCGAGGCCGCGCTGGACGACGTCAACCTCCACCGGTTCCTCGGGCTCGTCCACGAGTTCCGCGACGAGGCCCAGCTCGTGATCGTGTCGCACCAAAAGCGGACCATGGAGGCTGCCGACGCCCTCTACGGGGTGACGATGGCGCCCGGAGGCTCGTCGCAGGTGGTGAGCCAGAAGGTCGAACGCGACCCGGTGCCCGCGTGAGCCACACGGTCCTCTGGCTGCTCATCGCGGTCGCCGCCGTCGTCTTGGTGAGCGCCACCGTCGGGCTCGTGCGGGTCCGGCGCCGGCGCGCCCTCGAGTCGGGCCGACCCCCGTCGGTCACCGCCGCGGCGCGCGCCCCGGTCGTCGCGGCACCGGCCGAGGCCGAGGCGGTCGCGGTCGCCCCCCCGATCGCGCCCGCGCCGCCGGGTGACACCCTCGAGGCCGCCGAGGCCCCCGCGGCGCCCGAGCTCGCGACGCGGCTCGGGTCGGCGCGCTCGCTGTTCGACCGTGTCCGCGCGCTGCGCGGACGGACGACGGTCGGCGCGGACGAGCTGGCGGAGGTCGAAGAGGCGCTGCTGCGCGCGGACGTGGGCACCGCCACGACGACGGCCATCCTCGAGGCGATCTCGGCGTCGGCGGCGGCGAGGACGCTCGGCGAGGACGGCGTCACCGGGGCGCTGCGCCACGAGCTGCTGGCTCTCCTCGGGCCCGTGCCCGCGCCCCTGTCCGCGGTGGTCGCCCCGGGTCGCGTCGCGGTGTGGCTCTTCGTCGGCGTGAACGGCGTCGGCAAGACGACCACGATCGGCAAGGTCGCCGCCGCCGAGTCCAAGGAGCTCCCCGTGCTCCTCGCCGCGGCGGACACCTTCCGCGCCGCCGCGGCGGACCAGCTCGAGACCTGGGCGGACCGCGTCGGGTGCGACGTGGTCCGCGCCGACGAGGGAGCGGACCCCGGCGCGGTCGTCCACGACGCGCTTCACCGCGCGGCCTCGAAGCACATCCCGCTCGTCCTCGCCGATACCGCCGGGCGATTGCACAACAAGGCCAACCTGCTCGAGGAGCTGAAGAAGGTGCGCCGGGTGGCGGACCGCGAGCCGGGCCAGGTCGCCGAGGTCCTCTTGGTCCTCGACGCGACGACCGGGCAGAACGCGATCGCCCAGGCCCGCGAGTTCTCCGAGGCCGTTGGGGTGACCGGCATCGTCCTCACAAAGCTCGACGGGACCGCGCGGGGTGGTGTCGTGCTCGCCGTGCAGCGCGAGCTCGGCATCCCCGTCCGCCTCGTGGGGGTGGGCGAGCAGGCCGAGGACCTCGTCGCGTTCGATCCTGCGGGGTTCGTGGACGCGCTGCTCGGCGAGTAGCGCGTCCCGGCCCCGGTAGCCTCGGCCTTCGATGTTCGACGCCTTGGCCCAGCGGCTCGACCGCATCTCGTCCTCGCTCAAGAGCCGCGGGCGGATCTCGCAGGCCGACCTCGACGAGGCGCTCGCCGAGATCCGCGCCGCGCTGCTCGACGCCGACGTCGAGCTGTCGGTCGTGCGGGCGTTCCTCGACGGCGTCCGCTCGCGCTGCGAGCTCGAGGCGCTGTCGAGGAGCCTGACGCCCGGCCAGCAGGTCGTGCGGGCCGTCAACGACGAGCTCATCGCGGCGCTGGGCGGCGAGCCCCTGAAGGTCACCTACGCCTCTCGGCCCCCGACGGTCATCCTGCTCGCCGGGCTCCAGGGCGCGGGCAAGACGACCGCGGCGGCAAAGCTCGCGAGCTGGTTCAAGTCCCAGGGCCGCTCGCCGCTCCTCGTCGCCGCCGACCTCCAGCGGCCCGCGGCCGTCGAGCAGCTCCGGATCCTCGGCGGCCAGGCGGGCGTGCCCGTCTTCACCCGGGCGACCGACCCCGTCGACGTCGCGGTCGGTGGCGTCGAGGAGGCGGCCCGCGTGGGCCGCGACGTCTGCATCATCGACACCGCGGGCCGGCTCGCGATCGACGAGGCGCTCATGGACGAGGTGCGCACGATCTCGGCGCGAACCTCGCCGCACTACACGTTCCTCGTCATCGACGCGATGACCGGCCAGGACGCCGTGCAGACCGCGAGGCGCTTCCACGACGTGCTCGACCTCGACGGGGTCATCGTGACGAAGCTCGACGGCGACGCGCGCGGCGGCGTCGCACTGTCCGTGCGGACCGTCGTCGGAAAGCCGATCGTGTTCGCGTCGGTGGGCGAGCGCCTGGCCGACCTCGACCTGTTCTACCCCGAGCGCATGGCCAGCCGGATCCTCGGGATGGGCGACGTGCTCTCGCTCATCGACCAGGCCGAGCGCTCGATGGACGCCGACGTCGTCCAGTCGACCGCCGAGCGGATGATGGGCGGCCAGTTCACTCTCGACGACTTCCTCGCCCAGCTCGCCCAGGTGCGCAAGATGGGCTCGCTCGGCGGGCTGATGCGCCTCATGCCGGGGATGAACAAGGACATGCGCGAGGCCGCCGACCAGCTCGACGACCGCGAGGTCGATCGCATCGAGGCGATCGTGCGGTCGATGACGAGCCCGGAGCGCGCCGACCCGACGATCGTGGACGCCTCGCGCCGCCAGCGCATCGCGCGCGGCTCGGGCACCACCGTCGTGCAGGTGAACCAGCTGCTTCGCCAGTTCAAAGAGATGCAGAAGATGATGCGGGGCATGGCGAGCGGCGGCATGCCGAACGTCCCCGGCATGGGCGGCATGAGCGGCAAGCTCGCGCGCGCCGCCGCGCGCCGCATGCCCCAGAGCGAGCTCCCCCCGCAGCTCGCCGCGCTCGCGGGCCCTGGCACCGGCGCGCCGAGCGCCCCGCTCGCCGCGCCCCGTCCGGCACCGGCCCGCGGGGGCAAGAAGAAGAAGGGCGGAAGGGTCACCCCTCCCAAGCACCGATAGACTTTCGCGGTCCCGCGCCGTCGCGTGGGCGCCGTGCACCGGCACGGCCGATCGGAGGAAGCGTGCCAGTCAAGCTCCGTCTCGTGCGGATGGGCAAGAAGAAGCAGCCGACGTACCGGCTCGTGGCCGCCGACAGCCGCAGCCCGCGCGACGGGAGGTTCCTCGAGGTGCTCGGCACCTACGAGCCCCGGGGCGCCTCGCGCGCCCAGCCCGAGACCGTCCTCAAGGTGGACAACGACAAGGCCGTGCACTGGCTGCAGCACGGTGCCCAGCCCACCGAGCGTGTGGAGAAGCTCCTCAAGGCCTCCGGCGCGTGGGCGACGTTCCGTGGCACCGAGGCGGCCCCGGCCGCCCCGGTGCCGACCAGCCCGGCGAGCCCAGAGGCCGCGTCCGAGCCCGAGGCGGCACCGGCCGAGCCGGTCGCCGAGGGAAGCCCCGAGGCATGACGACCGCCGACGAGGGCTACGTCGAAGGCGACATCAACCACGTCGCTGCGGATGACGACTACGACGACGACTTCGACGACGAGCTCGACGACGGTCCCGACGGGGGCAACGTCGCGCAGGGGAACCGCGACGAGGCGCCGCTGTCCACGGCGGTGCTGACCCACATCGCGATGGCGCTCGCCGACGAGCCCGACGAGGTCTCCGTCGTCCCCGAGGCGAGGGGCCGCCGCGTCACGCTGCGGCTGAACGTCGCCCAGCAGGACATGGGCCGGGTCATCGGCCGACGCGGCAGGACGGCCCAGGCGATCCGCGCCCTGGTCGCAGCGGCCGGCGCCAAAGAGGGGCTGACCACCTCCGTCGACATCGTCGACTGAGATGGCCGCCGCACGGCGGACGCAGCTCGAGGTCGGCGCCATCGATCGGCCGCACGCGCTCGCGGGGGCGGTGGTCGTGCGGCTCGTGACTGACCAGCTCGAGCGAGTGGCGCCGGGGGCCAGCTTCGAGACCGACGCCGGCGTGCTCACCGTGCGAGCCTCGCGCCCGCTCAAGGGACGCTTCGTCGTGACGTTCGAGGGGGTCGACACCCTCGCGGCCGCCGAGTCGCTCCGCGGCACCGTCCTGCGCTCCTCCCCGCTCGACAAGGAGGGCGCGCTGTGGGTGGACGAGCTCATCGGGGCGACCGTGCGCGCCACCGACGGCACGACGCTCGGCACCGTCCAGGGCGTCGAGGCGAACCCGGCGAGCGACCTGCTCGTGCTTGACACCGGGGCGCTCATCCCCACCCGATTCGTGGTGGGCGAGCTCGTCGACGACACGGTCACCGTCGAGGTGCCCGAGGGCCTCCTCTGATGCGCATCGACGTGTACACGATCTTCCCCGACCTGATCGACGGCTACGCGAGCTCGTCGATACTCGGTCGGGCGCGGTCGACGGGCGCGATGGACCTGCGCGTGCGCGACCTGCGCGCGCACGCGACCGACGCGCGCCGCACCGTCGACGACACGCCGTTCGGCGGCGGCGCGGGCATGGTGCTCGCGCCCGGACCGATCTTCGCCGCCGTCGAGGCCGTGGAGGCGGCCGACGGCGCGTGCCGGCCGCTCCTCGCGCTCACCCCCGGGGGCCGCCCGCTCGACCAGACGGTCGTCCGCGAGCTCGCCGGGCTCGACGGCCTCTCCTTGCTGTGCGGCCGCTACGAGGGCATCGACCAGCGCGTGCTCGACCACTGCTGTGACGGTGAGCTCAGCGTGGGCGACGTCGTGCTCGCGGGCGGCGAGCTCGCCGCCCTCGTCGTCGTGGAGGCTGTGGCGAGGCTGTGCGACGGCGTCCTCGGCAACGACCAGAGCGCCCTCGAGGAGAGCTTCGCCGAGGGGCTGCTCGAGTACCCGCAGTACACCAAGCCCGCCATGTTCCGGGGCTGGGCGGTGCCTGAGGTGCTCCGCTCGGGTGACCACGGCCGCGTCGCTCGGTGGCGCAGGGCCGCCGCCCTGCGACGCACAGTACGTGCGCGCCCCGACCTCATCGCCCGTCGCGGCGGACTCCGCCCCGACGAGGAGGCACTGCTCGCCGAGAGCGTCGCGGAGGCTCCAGAGCGGCGCTGAGGGCGCCCAGGCCCCGCGGAGGTACCCTGCGCGAGCAGCGGCACGAACGGGGGGCGATGGCGACCAAGGACGACATCTGGACGGCCGTGCACACCGAGCGCCGCGCCCTGGCGGCCGACCTCGGCGCCATCGACGAGTCGCAGTGGGCGACGGCATCGTGGTGCCCGGGCTGGACCGTCCGTGACGTCGTGGCCCACATGACCGCCGCGGCCTCGATGAACCCGCCGGCGTTCTTCGCGAAGCTCGCGGGCAGCGGCTTCCGCTTCTCGCGCCTCCAGGCGAAGGACATCGCTCGCGAGCGCGGCGCGTCGAGCGCCGAGACCCTCGCGCGGTTCAGGGCCAGGGTGGACTCGACCTCGCACCCGCCCGGCCCGACGGCGACCTGGCTCGGCGAGACCCTGGTCCATGCCGAGGACGTGCGCCGCCCGCTCGGCATCGCGCACACCTACGACGTCGACGCGGCGGTGATCGTCGCGAGGTTCTACTCCGGCTCGAACCTCCTCATCGGGGCGAAGCGCCGCATCGCGGGACTCGAGCTCCACGCGACCGACGCCGACTGGACCCACGGCGAGGGGCCGCGCGTCGAGGGCCCGATCATGGCCCTCGTGCTCTCGATGACGGGACGCGAGGGCGCCACGGCGACCCTCACGGGCGACGGGGTCACCTCGCTCAACCAGCGCGCATAGCCACCGGGTACCACGCATCTGTGCGCTGGGCCCTGTCTTGCGCCGCGTCCGTCACGCGAGTGGGTCCGCGCCTCTCGCTGCCGACGCGGACAGGACTGGCCAGCTCGCGGTGTCGCCGGCTGTGTGTCGCAGCTGCACGCGACGCCGACGGTCCGCCACCGAAGGACCGACACCGACGAACGGTTGACGACCACAAACCGGGGGCCTAGCCTCCCACCTACTCCAGGGGATCGACCGACCGAGCGCAACGCTGCCAGAGGTCGTCCGCTGCAGGGGACGACATCTTTGGAGAGGGGATCCAATGAAGATGCGCAGCGCTCAACGTCGCACCGCAATGAACGCCCTGGTGGCGCTCGGGATGGCGGCCGGAATCGGGCTGGTCGGCATGGCGAGCGGGGCGGTGGCCACCACCGCCTCGGCGGCGACGCCGACGCACCTCGTGGCCATGCCGCACGCGACCAGCATCCCGAAGGCCGCGGCGATCCCGGCACGAGGCGAGTTCGACTGCAACGGGGACAGCCCCGTGGAGACGGCCGCACGCCCCAGCCTGTGCACGGACATCCGCGGCCTCGCCGGCGTGGACAACGCGAACGAGTGGGGCAACCGCTTCTACGACAACGGCACCTACATCGGCCATGACGAGCCGGACATGACCTTCCTGTCCGGTCGGGCGGGGTCGGGCAACAACGTGAAGTGGAACGAGACGCTCCCGGTCGACCCGTCGGCGGCGCCGACGGTCACGAACCCTGGGAGCGACGTCTCGCACTTCTACGAGCTCTCCCCGGCCCCGTGGTTCTCGATGATGATGTGCGACCCGTACTCCTACCCGCAGCTGCCCTGCAAGGCGGAGTCCGACCTGAACGCACCCTCGTGCCCGAAGGCCTTCAACTGCCCCATCAACGCCTACCCCGGCGCCGGCTCTGCGGTCATGGAGCTGCAGTTCTACCCACCGGGGAACGCGCCGTTCGTGGACAACACGAGCTGCAGCGGCACGCAGTGGTGCGCGGCGCTCACGATCGACAGCCTCGAGTGCACCTACCTGTACGCCACCTGCCAACCGAACTGCGAGGAGCCCGTCAACTTCGCGTTCCTCCAGACCAACGGCGTCCCGACGGGTCCCGCGGGTCCCGGCGACAGCGACTTCAACACCTCCGTCCCGAACTCCGACACGCTGCTCATGAACCCCGGCGACAAGATCTCCGTGCACATGTTCAACGCGGCCGCGCCGGTGGTGAGCGGAGCGTTGGGGGGCAACGACGCCTTCGAGGCCCAGGTCACCGACCTGACCCAGCACACCTCGGGCTACATCCAGGCCTCGGCGGCCAACGGGTTCGAGTACGTCGACATGAACTGCAACGTCGGCCTGGCCAACTTCCAGCCCGAGTACAACACCGCCGCCAAGAACAACATCAATCCGTGGGCGGCACTGCAGACCGATGTCAGCACCGAGTACGAGACCGGTCACTTCGAGCCTTGCTCGAGCGTCAGCGGCAGCATTTCCAACCCGTTCGACCCTGCGGACACCGGTGGCACCTACACGACGTGCGCCGGGGCCTACGAGGGCAGCAGCCCCACCGAGGGCGCGGAGACCTCGGACGAGCTCTGCTACCCCGCCAACGACACCCATACCGACTATGCCGGTGCGGGCACGTCGGCGGTCGGCGCGTCGATCGCGAACTGCCAGGACAACGTCCAACAGAACGGAGACCTCGACTTCAACGGCACGCCGTACCGCACAGAGTGGCCGACGAGCGCCAAGCCGACGAGCCTGTACCCGTCGAGCTTCGTCCAATCCCTCCCCAGCACGAATGGCCGGCAATACGCGAAGTGGTACATCCAGACCGACGTCGCCCTCAGCGAGAGCACCTGTCAGATGTCGTCAACGGGCACCGTCACGGGCTGTGCCGTGCCGCCCTCGGGCACAGAGGTCGACACGCCGAGTCATACGGCCTTCTATCCCTACTGGTCAGAGGTGGACACGCACGGCACCTGCACGATCGAGTTCGGCAACGTGAGCTCCGGCAAGGGCGTCAACGACTTCGGGAAGGACTCCCAGTACGGGAGGAACCAGTTCCGGAATCTCGGCTACCCCGAGTACGAAGGCTCGGTCCGAGCCAACACCTGCAGCCGACGCGCCTGACCGCCAGCCTGCCGCCTCGTGGGTCGCCGCGTCCACGGCGGCGGCGGCGGTGAGGGGCCGAGCAGGGACATGACCCACGTCGACCTCGCCGTGGCGTGCGCACAAGGGCGCCGCCCGGCGGGCTCGTCGGTTCGTGCGGCTCCCAATCCACTCGCAGTGACCACGCTGCCGCGGGGGCGTGCGACGACCGACGCGAGCCCATGACCCCGGAGGGGACTCCGGGCGGCCAAGGGCTAGGATTGCGTGCCGCACTTTGAGCACCGAGAGGACCTGCATGCACCCCACCGAGCTCATCGACCGCGACTCGCTGCGCGACGACGTCCCTGCGTTCAGCCCGGGCGACACCGTGAAGGTCCACGTCCGCGTCGTCGAGGGCACCCGCGAGCGCGTCCAGGTCTTCCAGGGCGTCGTGATCCGCCGACAGGGCACCGGGCTGCGAGAGACGTTCTCGGTGCGCAAGGTCTCAGCTGGCGTCGGCGTCGAGCGCACCTTCCCGGTCCACTCACCCACGATCGCCAAGCTCGAGATCGACAGCTACGGCGACGTCCGCCGCGCGAAGCTCTACTACCTGCGCGACCTGCACGGCAAGGCCGCGAAGATCAAGGAGCGCCGCACGCCGCGCGGCGCCTGAGCCAGCGCAGGTGCTGCGGTGTCGATGAGCGAGGAGGAGCTCGACGACTACGAGGCGGCCCTCGAGCTCTCCTTGGTCCAGGAGTACAAGGCCGTCGTCTCGATGTTCAAGTGGGTCGTCGAGACCGAGCGGCGCTTCTATCTCGCGAACGAGGTCGACGTCCAGGTGCGCTCGACCGCCTCGCCGCCGCTCCTCGAGGTCACCCTTTCGGACGCGTGGGTGTGGGACATGTACCGCACCGTCCGCTTCGTGCCGTCGGTCCGCGTGCTCACGCTGCGTGACGTCAACGTGGAGCGCCTGCCCGAGGCAGAGCTCGGTTCCTAGGCGGCGACCTGTCACAATGACGTCCGAGGAGGACCGTTGCCCGACCTGATCGTCGAGCGCGCAGACGGCGTCGTCCGCGCGACGCTCAACCGCCCCGAGCGGAAGAACGCCCTCACCTACCGCCTCTTCGACGAGCTCGCCGCGCTGTTCGAGGAGGTCGACGCCGCCGAGGACGACCGCGCGCTCGTGCTCCGCGGGCTGCCCGGCGCCTTCTCGAGCGGGATGGACCTGTCGGATCGGGGCGCCGAGGGCGCGCCGGCACCGGGCACCCGAGCGGCGATGGACCGGATCCACCTCGCCGCGCTCGCGCTGCACCGGCTCGGCAAGCCCACCATCGCCTCGGTCGACGGGCTGGCAGCGGGCGCGGGGATGTCCCTCGCGATCGGCTGCGACCTCGTGATCGCCTCCACTCGGGCGCGCTTCAGCGCCATCTTCGTGCGTCGCGGCCTGTCGATCGACTTCGGGTCGTCGTGGCTGCTGCCGCGCTTCGTCGGCATGGGCAAGGCCAAGGAGCTCGCGCTGCTCGGCGACTTCTTCGACGCGGACGAGGCGCTCCGCATCGGGCTCGTGGCGCGCGTCGTCGACCCCGACGAGCTCGACCACGTCGTGGACGACACCGCGCGGCGCCTCGCGACCGGCCCCACCGTGGCGCTGCGCCAGGACGTCGAGCTGCTCCAGGCGTCGTTCCAGTCGACGTTCGAAGAGGCGATCGTCGCCGAGTCGGCCGCGCAGATCCGCAACCTCGGGACCGACGACGCCGCCGAGGCCATCGCCGCGTTCCTCGAGAAGCGCGACGCCACGTTCCGCGGTCGATGATCCCAGCGCTCGTCCGGCTCCCCGTGACCCGCGTCGACCACGTCTCGCTCGACGCCCTCGCGCGCTGCGTCGACCTGGTGGCAGAGGGGCGCACGGTGCTCGTCGGCGCACAGCGCTCGCCTAGCGACGACGCGCTCGACGAGTTCGTCGTCGCCACGGCGCTCTCGCGTCGGTGCGCGGCGGCCGCGATCGGGGTCGCCGCACAGGTGGGCGCGGCGAGGAAGGCCTCGATCGCCGCGCGCGAGGCGACGACCACCCAGCTGCTCGGCGCGTGCGACGTGCTGCTCCTCGATGGGGAGCCCGACGCGTGCCGCGACGGCGCGCTCGTCATCGAGGCGCTGTTCACCGAGGGCGTCCACACCGTGACGACGCCCACGGCGATCGTCGTCGGCGCGCGCAACCTGCCGCTCCCCGACGTCCCCGGTGGACCGCCCGTCTGCTGGCGCGAGGGTGCGGCGCTCTGGCGGCTCGTCGCCGGCGAGCCCGTCGTGGCGGGCACCGTCGTCGAGGTCCGCGCGGACGCGCCGCTGCCCGACCCCGCGCCGGGGGTGCTCGTGGTGCTGGACCACCCGCTCGGCGGGCCCGACGCCCTCGCGTCGGCCCTCGCGCGGTGACCGGCTGGTCCGTCCGGGGGCGGCGGCACCCCGCGCTCGACGGCCTGCGCGCGCTCGCGGTCCTCGCCGTCCTCGCCTACCACCTGGACTTCTCCTGGGCGAGGGGCGGGTACCTCGGCGTCGACCTGTTCTTCGTGCTGTCGGGGTTCCTCATCACCTCGCTCCTGCTCGAAGAGCACGAGGAGCGCGGCACCATCCGCCTCGCGGCGTTCTGGGGGCGGCGCGCGCGGCGGCTCCTGCCGGCGCTCTTCGCGATGGTCACCGCCGTCATGGTCTTCGTCGTACTGGAGGGCCGCTACGGCGACACGGTCTTCGTCTCGACGTTCGACCTCTCGGCGCTGCGCGGCGAGGCGATCGCGACGCTGCTGTACGTCGCCAACTGGTGGCAGATCGCCTCCCAGCACAGCTACTTCGCGCAGTTCTCGACGCCGAGCCCGCTGCAGCACACCTGGAGCCTCGCGATCGAGGAGCAGTTCTACCTCCTGTGGCCCTTCGTGACGCTGGTCCTCCTCGCCAAGGGCCTCGCGGACCGCCGCCGGCTCGGCACGATCGTGTCCGTCGTGATCGCCCTCGCGTCGACGGTCCTCATGGCCGTGCTCGCGTTCCACGTGTCGGACCCCTACCGCGCCTACTTCGGGACCGACACGAGGATCGCCGACCTCGCGGTCGGCACGGTGCTCGCCTGGCTGACCGCCCGGCGCCCTGCGACGCCGCCGAGGCTCGCGGCCCTGCTGCGCGTCGCGGGCCCCGTCGCGCTCGCTGGCCTCCTCGCGCTGATGGTGACGTCCGGCACGGCGGGCGGCATCCCCGACGCCTTCATGTTCCGCGGGGGATTCCTGCTCGCCTCGGTGCTGTGCGCCCTCGTGATTGCCGAGGTGCGCGTCGAGGGCTCGGTGCTCGCGCGGGGGTTCGCCTGGCGCCCCGTCGTCGCCGTTGGCCTCGTCAGCTACGGCGTCTACCTGTGGCACTGGCCCGTCATCGTCTTCCTCACCGGGGCGACGACGGGGCTCTCGGGCGCGGCGCTCCTCATCGCGCGGCTCGCCGTCATCGCCGGGCTCACCGTGGCGAGCTACTTCCTCGTCGAGCTGCCGGTGCGGCGCGGGTGGATCCCCGTGCGGTGGCGCTACGTGCTCTATCCGCTCGCCGTGGCGGTCACGGTCGCCGCCGTCTTCATCGGCACGACGCCGTCGCTCGTGATCAAGTCCTACGTGCGCGCGTCCCTCCTGCGCTACGCGCCCGCCGAGCCCATCCGCGGGGCGGGCGGCCTCGTGGGCCAGGTGCCCATCGCGGTGCGCCACGCCATCACGCCGAACGACCCGCTTCGCGTGGTCCTCCTCGGCGACTCGATGATCGAGGTGGCGGGGCCGGGCGTCGTGGCCGCGCTCGACGCGACGGGCGAGGCCGTGGCGTTCAACAGGGGGTACGGGGGGTTCGGGATCTCGAACGACCCCTCGTGGCGCGGCTACGTGCGCAGCTCGATCGAGGCGACGCACGCCGACGTCGTGCTGTTCACCGACGCGAGCTGGGACGGCAAGGCGGCGATGGACACCTCGGCGTACCGGCACACGCTCCTCGAGCTCATCTCGGTCGCGACGCGCGCGGGCGCGTCGGGCGTCGTCTTCCTCCAGTACCCGAAGACCCACCCGATCGAGGACCCGACCCCGCAGGCCCTGGCGGAGACCGCGGCGGAGATCGCCGCGTGGAACGCCGCGGTCGCCGGCATGTCGCACGTGGCAGCAGGGCGCGCGATGTACTTCCCGATCGCCCCGAGCGTCGAGCTGCATGGCGCGTACTCCCCGTGGGTCTCCCCGCCGCGCGACCCCACCGCGCCGAGGTCCACATGGGACCGGGTCCGCCGGACCGACGGCGTCCACCTCTGCCCGCCGGGCATCTCGCTGTACGCCGCGGCGATCGCGGCCGACACGGCCGACACCTGGACCCTGCCCCAGCCGAGGGCGGGCTGGTGGGTCAACGGCTGGCAGCGCAGCGAGATCGTCGCGTCCGGCGACCAGCACTGCCCCGCGGACCATCCGCCCGGCTAGGCGCCGCCGCCCTCGTACCGCCCGGTAGCGTCGCCCCCCATCGGGCACCGCACCCCTCGCTGTGGTCGTCCGAGAGGCGACGGCAGGGGACTGGGACGCGATCTTCCCGATCCTCGCGGCCATCGTTGAGGACGGGCGCACCTACGCGTACCCCGAGGGGCTCGGCCCAGACGCGGCGCGCGAGCTGTGGATCGAGCCGCCGCCGGGCCGCTGCGTGGTCGCCACGATCCACGGCGAGGTCTGCGGCACCGCCAAGATGGGCCCGAACCGCCCCGGTCGCGGGGCGCACGTGGCGACGGGGAGCGTGATGGTCGCACCCTCGCACCAGGGCCGCGGCGTCGGGCGTGCGCTCGGGCGCGAGGTGGTCGACTGGGCGTCGCGTGCGGGCTGCCGCGGCATCCAGTTCAACGCGGTCGTGGCGACGAACCTGGCGGCCGTGCACCTGTGGGGAGAGCTCGGCTTCGAGGTCGCGGGCCGGGTTCCCGGGGCGTTCGAGGACCGCGTCGAGGGGTTCGTGGACCTGCTCGTCATGTACCGGCCGGTGCCGTAAGCGCGGCCAGCGTCGCGGAGGTCAGCGCCGCGCGGGTGTCATCGCGGGCACGCGGTGCTCGGCCAGCCACGGGCCGACCTCGCCGATCGGCATCGGCCGGGCGAGGAAGAACCCCTGGGCGAGGTCGCAGCCCGCCGCGGCCGCGGCGGCCCAGCACGCGTCGGTCTCGATGCCCTCGGCGACGACCTGCAGTCCGAGGTTGTGCCCGAGGTCGACGACGGAGCGGACGATCGCGGCGTCGGCCCGGCTCGTGGCCAGCTCGCCCACGAAGCTCCGGTCGATCTTGAGCTCGTCGATCGGCAGCGTCGCGACGTAACCGAGGGAGGTCTGGCCGCTGCCGAAGTCGTCGAGGCTCACGCGGATCCCGAGCGCGCGCAGGTCCCCGAGGACCCTGGCCGCGCCGGCGGGGTCGGCCAAGAGGGCGGTCTCGGTCATCTCGACGACGAGGGTCTCGGCGTGCAGCCCCGTGGCCGCGAGCTCGCGGCGGACGAGCTCGACGAGCCCCGGGCGCCCGAGGTTGCGCGCCGAGACGTTGACCGCCACGGACACGAGCCCTGAGACGACCTGCAGCTCGCAGACGTCCGCGAGCGCCCGGTGCACCACCCACTCGGTGAGCCGGTCGATGAGGTCGGACTGCTCGGCGAGCGGGACGAAGCGATCGGGCGGGAGGAGCCCGAGCATGGGGTGCTGCCAGCGGACGAGCGCCTCGAGGGCGTCGACGCGGCCGTCGTGCATGCGCGCCTTCGGCTGGTAGTGCAGCACGAGCTCCCCCGCGTCGATCGCGTGGCGCAGCTCGCCGGCGAGCGAGAGGTTGGATGCGTCGTAGAGGTCCTGGGAGGGGTCGTAGCGCAGGACGCCGGCGTGCCGCGCCTTCGCCGCGTACATCGCGACCTCGGCGCGCTGCAGGAGCTCGTCCACGTCGATCCCGTCGGCGCGGGCGACGACGTAGCCGATCGACGAGTCGACGGAGAGCGGCAGCCCGTTGACGAGCACCTCACGCTCGATGGTGCTGCGGAGCCGCCACAGCGCTCCTTCGGGGTCCTCGCAGTCGCGGAGGATGAGGCCGAACTCGTCGCCGCCGAGCCGGGCCACCGTGTCGTCGGGCCGCAGCTGGTCGGCGAGCCGCTTGGCGAGCACCGTGAGGAGCGCGTCGCCGTTCGAGTGACCGAGGGTGTCATTGATCTCCTTGAACCGGTCGAGGTCCACGATCGCGACGGCGACCGGTACGTCGCGTCGCGTCGCCGCGGCGATCGCCGCAGCGGCGCGCTGCTGGAAGACAGACCGGTTGGGCAGGTCCGTCAGTGCGTCGTGCTCGGCGAGGTAGGTGTTGAGCCGCAGCTGGCGGCGGAGGCGTCGGGTCACCGACAACGAGATCGCGAACAGCGCGACGTAGAGCACGCCCAGCCCGAGCGCGAGGTCAACGTACAGGCCGGAGAGGCCGGCGCTCACGTCGGCGTTGATGGGCGCGTAGGGGAGGTAGGCCTCGAGCACCCCGACGCGGTGCGCGGGCGCACCGGCGATCAGGGGGACGTAGACCTCGACGGCGAGGGGTCCCACGGCGCCCGCGTCGTTGGCGTCGCTGTTGAGGTGCGTGAGTCGCGCGACGACGTGACCGTGCGCGGCGAGGAGGGCGGCGTCCTCGGGGCGCTCCTTGAACCCCGACCCGTCGTCGGAGAACACGACGTTGCCCTGCAGGTCCCGGAGCCGCAGCCGGAGCACCTCGTGGGTGCGCACCGCGGTGTTGACGAGGGACTGGAGGTCCGTCCGCTGCGTCATGGTCAGCGGGTTCGTGAGCTCGTGGCCGCTCAGGATCGGCTCCACGGCCGTCTCGGCGATGAGCATCGCCTCCGAACGCCCCTCGGCGACGCCGCGTCGCTGAGCCTCGGTGCGATACGACGACGCGAGGAGGAAGCCGAGCACGACGACGAGGACGAGCCCGACTGCGGCGTAGGTGAAGAAGACCCTCGCCATCGACTGGCGCTGCGCGCCGGAGGACTGCATAGCGAGCGCAAGTCTCGCCAGTTGTCCAGAAGATGTGGATCAACCCCGTGCCAACAGCGGGACAACTCTGGCGGCTCAGCCCTCGTCGATCGGCGAGCTGATCTCCCACACGTAGCCATCGGGGTCGCGGAAGTGCGCCGTGCGCAGCCCCCATCGCCGGTCCTCGGGCTCGCGCAGAAACGTGACGCCCTTGGCGAGCAGCGCCTGGTGGGTCGCGTCCACGTCGTCAACCATGGCCACCATCACGAAGCTCGCGCCGCCGCCCGCTCCCGGCGCGACCGCGCCCTCGCCGAGCAGGTCCGCGGCGCCGGCCTCGGAGAGCAGCAGCAGCATGCCGTTGTCGGTCGTGAGGGCCGAGGAGGTGTCGTCCTCGTGGCGCGCCTCCATCCCGAGGGTGTCCTTGTAGAACGCCCTCGACCGCTCGAGGTCCTGGACGAACAGCACATAGATCCCGCTCGCGAGCAGCCCGTCACCCATCGTGCCTCCGTCCCTCCGGCGACGCGGTCGAGCGGCGCGCGGGGGAGCCTAGGAGGGGGCCGCGACGCCAGCGGCGACGAGGTGGCCGCGCACGCCGAGGGCGAGCTCGTCCATCCGGGCAGCGTCGACGACGTCGAGGGAGGCGTTGCCCAAGAGCCCGAAGATCTTGGTCCCGCAGTAGGCGTCGGGGAGGTCCGCACGCCGCGGCACGACGTGGAAGTGGACGTGGTTGAAGCCTTCGGACTCGGCGAGCTGCAGGACGTAGGTCTTCTCGCAGCCGACGACCGCGCGCAGCGCCGCGCTGACCGCGCGCAGCAGCGGGCCGAGCTCCCTCGCCTCGTCCTCGTCGAGCGCGTCGACGGCGACAACGTGGCGCACGGGGAGCACGACGAGCCAGCCCTCGAGATTCGCGTTGAACGCGTGGGCGACGCTCCAGCGCCCCGTCGTGACGATCCGCTCGCGTGGGGGCGGATCCGGGGCGGTGAGCCGCGGACAGGCGAGGCAGTGCGCGGCGTCGTCGAGCGGCAGGAGGTCAGGCGGCTCGGTCATCCACGCAGTCTTCCAGCGCGCCGCACCCCGACTCGGCTCTGAGCCGCGAGCGGGGCACGGGTAACCTGCGTGCGTGCTCATCGGTGCCCACGTCCGCGGTGGCGGCGCGCTGGTGGACCGCCTCACCCGCGGCCAAGACCTCGGTGCGGACGCCATCCAGGTGTTCACCCAGAGCCCGCGCGCCTGGAAGCCCACCCAGTACGCCCCCACGGTCCTGGCGACCTACCGCGAGGCAGCCCGCGGGCACCCGACGGTGCGCGCCACCTACTGCCACGCGACCTACCTCATCAACCTCGCCACGCCGGACCCGACGCTCTACGCACGCAGCGTCGACTGCCTGATCAACAACCTGTCGGTCGCGAGGGGCATGGGTGCCTCGGGCCTCGTCCTGCACATCGGCAGCCACAAGGGCGCGGGCGCCGAGGGCGCCATGTCGCGCGTCGCTGCCGGGCTCCTTCGTGGCCTCGACGAGGCGGACGACCCTCACGACGCATCAGCCCCGCCCTGTCCGATCCTCCTCGAGAACGCCGCAGGTGCCGGGGGGACCGTCGGCCGGACGCTCGAGGAGCTCGAGGCGGTCATCGCCGCAGCCGGCGATGATGAGCGGCTCGGGATCTGCATCGACACCCAGCACCTCTGGGCGAGCGGGATCGACTACTCCTCGGTCGCGCTTGCCGACGCCGTCGTCGACGAGGTGCGAGCGCGCTTCGGGCTCGGGCGACTCGGCTGCCTCCACCTCAACGACTCCAAGGTTGAGCGGGGCTCGAATCGCGACCGCCACGAGAACATCGGTGACGGCACGATCGGAGCCGTCGGCCTCGCGTCGCTGCTCGGGCACCCTGATCTCGTCGGCGTGGCTGCGCTCCTCGAGGTGCCTGGCGAGGGCGACGGCCCACGCGCGGTCGACGTCGACGCGGCTCGCGCCGTCCTGAGGGCGGGCGAGGCGATGCGCGCAACGACACCTCGCTCCGCCAGGACCGCGACGCCGGCCAAGACCGCCAAGACCGCGAAGACCGCGAAGACCGCGAAGGCCGCGAAGGCCGCGAAGACCGCCAAGAGCGCCAAGACCGCGAAGACCGCGAAGACCGCCAAGACCGCGAAGGCCGCCAAGACCGCCAAGATCGCGAAGGCCGCCAAGACCGCCAAGACC
>Ga0182024_10001785_pt1 | contig 54568 bp, 49 predicted proteins | sample P32metaG_FD_120480 | JGI IMG/M metagenome (GOLD analysis project Ga0182024, IMG submission 120480) | Permafrost microbial communities from Stordalen Mire, Sweden - P3-2 metaG (Illumina Assembly) | ecosystem: Environmental > Terrestrial > Soil > Wetlands > Permafrost | place: Sweden: Stordalen...
ATGCGCCTGGCGGGAGCCTGCGAACGCCGCGCCGCCACCTTATAAACCGGGGAAAGGCCGGGCGCGCCAGTCCCGAATTGATCCCGGCCGCCCTTTTCAATATTCACATGCCGCGAGAGCGCGGGGCGCCCCGGGAAGGGGGCAACTCGCCGAAACGAAGCGGGAGCGGAGCAATCGTGGGCGAAAGCGCGTTGAGCAGTACCGGTCGAGATGACCTGGCGGCCTCCCCCCGTCTCTTCCGGAGCAGGCTGCTCGACAAGATGTCGCGTGTGCATCACCTCGTTCCGCTGGTCGTCTACACGCCGATCGCGGCGGCGTTGCTGTATTTTGCGTTCCGCTCCTTGTCGGTTGCAAAGACGGTCGCACTCTGTCTCGCCGGATATTTTATCTGGACGTTGGTGGAATATCTCGGCCACCGCTTCCTGTTTCACTCTCATCCGCGAACGCCGATCGGAAGACGCGTGCACTTCCTGATTCACGGAGTTCATCACGAACACCCCAACGATCCGCTCCGTCTGGTGATGCCGCCCCTGATGAGCGTGCCCATCATGGCCGCAGCGTATGGCGTGCTGAGGCTGACGTTTGGGCAGGATCTCGTCCTCCCGGTTCTGGCCGGCTTCATCGTCGGCTATGTGGGCTATGACATGTTGCATTTTCATGTCCATCATCGGCGGCCGAGGACGCGGCTGGGCCAGCTGCTGCGGTACCGCCACATGCACCACCATTTCCGAGACGAGAGGTGCTGGTTTGGCGTAAGCGCACCCTGGTGGGATGTGATCTTCGCGACGCTGCCGGATGAAGCGAAACCTCCCGTCTGAAGCGATGTGCGCGGCCTGGAAGAACGCAAGTTAAGGCACCTCAATGATACGATTCCGTACGAACCGACCTTCTGACCGCGGCGGAAATGCGGCAGACAAGCAATCCGCTCCGATATGGCCGGTCTGATGCCGCATTCGCTCGTGGAAGTGCCGAATCTGCTCCCCCTCTGGCTGCTCGTTTGGGGGGGGCACATGATCGCGTTCCACGTGTTCGGGCTGGGGTTCGAATGGTGCGATCGCAGGCGCGCGCTGCTACGCCACAAGCTGCGCCACCGCGACCGGTTGACCTATGCCGAATATCTTCCGCGCGTGCTGTTCAATCAGGTCTTCGTTCTGCTCCCCGCCATGTGGTTCTGCGCGAATTATGGTGTTGCCTTCGTGGGACAGGCACATATTGGCGTCGTTTTTGCGGTGATGGCGCTCATTGCGATGACAATCGGCCACGACGTCGTCCAATATGCCGCCCATCGATTCATTCTTCACAACTCCCGTTTCCGTTGGCTGGGTCACAGCCTTCATCATTCGACGCGGGCGTCGAAGAGCATCAGTGCCTGCTACATGACGGCGCCCGATTTCTTTCTGACGATCGTATGTCCTTATCTTCTTCCGTTGATCCTGATCGGTGGGGGCACCTCGGACCTGCGTTTCCAGCTCCTGATCGCCTGTCTCGGAACGATCGGCGGACTTTACGAGCATTCCGGCTATGATTTCGCCGCAGGCATTAAGCGGGCAACCGACTCGGGCGAGGTCTCGCGGCTGCGGCGCCTATTGCCCTCCCTGATTTCGAGCCATGCGCACTGGGAACATCATCGACGGGCGCGCGTCAGCTTCAGCGACGGCTTCGGCAGCCCCGGCCTGTGCGATTTGATTTTCCGCACGCGCTGGGACCAGGCTTAACCTTCGATTCCCCGTCGCCTGCCTGGATCGGTCGGCGGCGGCCCTCTCCCATTTGTGCGCGACGGAGCATTTTCGCTGTCGGTACCGATCATTAACCCTTATTGCATACCCGTACTGCGTGGGGAATTGGCAATGAAGATCAGACTCGCCGGGGAACGCGCGGCGCTCTCGGGCGACGGGGTACACATGGAAGTGACGGAACCGGAACTGCTCGTCGGTTCTCGCGAGCCACACCGGTGTGCCGGACTGTGGATTTTCCGTCTTGCGCGTGTACCGTGACGCAGAAAATAGATCTCCTTTCCGTCGTCGTTCCCGTCTTCGACGAACAGACCGTCGTCGCCGAATTCAACCGTCGCGCGCAGGAGGCATTGCGCAGTCTGCCGGTCGCCTGCGAACTCCTCTATGTCAACGACGGCAGCCGCGACGACACTCCTGGGATCCTGCGCAGTTTGTGGCAGCAATACGACAATATTTCCGTCATCGATCTCAGCCGCAATTTCGGTAAGGAAGCGGCGATGACGGCGGGGCTGGATCATGCAACCGGAGACGCGGTGGTGATCATCGACGCCGATCTGCAGGACCCGCCGGAGCTGATACCGGAGCTGGTCCGCATGTTCGAGGCGGGCGACTATGATGTCATTTATGCGCAGCGCGCGAGCCGGAGCGGCGAGACGCTCCCGAAGAGGATCAGCGCTCATTTTTTCTATCGAATCATCGGCGGGCTGACGGGCATAAACATCCCTCCCGACACGGGCGACTTTCGCCTGATGGGCAGGCAGGCGGTCGAAGCGCTGCGCCAGCTGCGCGAGCATCATCGCTTCATGAAGGGCCTGTTCGCCTGGATCGGTTTCCGGCAGGCGGCATTGCGGTACGACCGGGATGCCCGCTTCGCCGGAACCTCAAAGTTCAACTATTGGCGACTCTGGAATTTTTCGCTCGAGGGAATTACCTCCTTTACCACGGCGCCTCTGAAGGTGGCCGCCTATGTGGGACTGTTCACTTCGCTGGTCGCGGCTCTTTACGGGATAGTGATCGTGATCCGCACCATCCTGTTTGGAAATCCGGTAGCCGGCTATCCATCCCTTCTCGTCGTGGTTCTGTTCCTGGGCGGGTTGCAGCTGCTGACGCTGGGCATTATCGGCGAATATCTGGGACGCATCTTCAACGAGGCCAAACACAGACCGCTCTATTTTGTAAGAGAGCGCGTTGCCCGCCGTGGCGCCGGAGCTACACCCGTCGAAACGGATTTCCCCGGCGCGCACCTTGCGATAAAAGCTTCACCCGCACAGGAATGAGACGAACTCTCAGCTGAGGGGAACGGTTTTGCCCGCCGAACCGCAAACCGACAGATGTGGCGTGGCGATCGTCGCCAACGACAGCGTCCTGCATTGGCTGCTTCCATTTCTCGAATCCTGGAGCGCCACCAATTCGGCGACCCCGCTCTTTCTCATTCCCTTCGACGACAGGGTCGAGCTGACCCGCCGCGCCGCCGAAATTTACGGCGCGGCCTGGGTCGAGGACGACATGAGCGAGCTCGACGCGCTGGCGAAGCGGCTATATCCGTTCTTTCCGCACCATCGCCGCCGCCTGCGCAAGCTCCAGGCGCTCGCATTGCCGCTGGATCGGGTCATCTATCTGGACGTAGACACCATCGTGTTTCGCGATTTCCGAAGCGTCTTCGGCAAACTTCGCCCGGGCCATGTCGATTTCATCATCGCCTCGGCGAGCGAAGATTATGTGTACAACAGCAAGAGCAGAGCACACGCTTTCCTCAACGGCGTCAGGCTGTTCAATGACGGATTCTTCGCCACCTCCCGTAACATCGTCTCGCTTGCGGATTTCGAGAGGATCGTTGCCGCGGACGAAAAGTTGTTCCACGCAGTGCGAAAGAGGGGAATGCTGTTCGCGCAACCGCTTGTCAATTTCGTCGTGCATAGGCTGGCCCTCAAGGTCCGTTCGCTCGCGGATTGCGTTGCCGAGGCCTCCGACGAAAGCTTCTACAAGGCGCAGGGCGTGGTTTTCGGTGACGACGGACCCGTTGATTGGCAGGGCCGCAAAATCTATTTTGCGCACTGGGCAGGCGCCATCGGCAGGCCGCGGCGGCGGGTCTTCGATGCGGCGTGGCTGAACTATGCAAGGCTGGCGCGAGCCCGGATGGCCAAATGACATCACCAATCGCGCAGTTCAAATTGTGACGTTCGTTGGCGTTCTCTCGGCCCTGGCCGCGGTGTGGTGGGCCTGCTCGGTCGCGGTCCTCTTTCTTTCTGTCTCGGCCGCCCTCGTCCATCCGGCGCGAAAGCGAGCCGTTCGGCGTGCCGGGGAGCTGCCGCCACTCACGGCCATCGCGCCGATCAAGGACCTTCATGCGGGTTTCGAAGAGGCGCTGCACTCGTTGTTCGCGCAGGCCTACGACGGAATGGAAATCGTCGTCGCGTCGGCGGAACGCGAATCGCCGGCGATTGAGGCAGCACGCCAAATTCAGAAGGATTTCCCGCGCGTTCCTTCCCGCCTGCTGCAATCCCGTCTCGACCGTGCGGCGAGCCCCAAGCTGAACAGTCTGTGGCCCGCGATCGTGGACGCGCGCTACGACCATATCCTGACGAAGGACTCCAATCTTGCGCTCGAGGCCAGGGAGCTTGAGGATCTCGTGTATCATCTCGGTGCGGATGTGGGGCTTGTCAGTTCGCTTCCCATCGCTGTGCGGCCGGAGTCTTTCCCGGCCTGGATCGAAGCCTCGATCATCAACTGCTATCATGCGCGCGTGTTGTTGATGGGAAGGGCGGCCGGCTTCGGCTTCGGGTTGGGCAAGGTCATGCTGTTCCGACGTTCCGATTTGATGCGCGCCGGGGGATTCGAGTCCCTGGCGTGGGCTTTGGGAGAAGACATGGCTCTCGCGCGCGCTGTGGGTCGTCTTGGGCTGCGCACCGTGCTGGCCGACCGTTTCAGCCATCAGATTCTCGGACGCAGGCACTTTTCCCAGGTCTGGCAGCGGCAGTTGCGCTGGATGGTGATCTGGCGCGTTCAGCTTCCCGCGGCGTTTGTCGCCGACATGGGCGGCTCGGCGCTGCCCACCGCTTTGGCGGGGGCGGCCGGCGCGTGGATTTTCGGATTCGCGCCGGCTGGCGTGGCAGCCATGACTCTTGCCATCTGGTTCGCTCTTGAATCGCTGCTGTGCATCGCCAGGGGTTGGCCGATTTCTTTTTGGTCGCCGCTGGCTTTTGTCGGGCGCGAAATTCTCACGCCGCTGCTATGGCTTCGCGCGTGCACGACGGCCGACGTCGAATGGGGAGGTACCTTGCACAGAGTGGCTGCAGAGCCCCGCTTTGCCGATTCTGCGCATTCGCCCGCGGCGCCCCTGCCCGCGCGGGACTTCGACAAATGACCGCCTACCATCTCGCCATCTCGATTGTCGATGTGATCGTGGCCGTCGCGCTTCTCGGCGTCATCGCCGTGGGAATGGGCTTCCTGATCCTGCCCGTTCTCTATGTGATCGAATGGGCGCAAGGGAAGCTTGTCTCGGATTCGCTGCGCCTTCCCCGCCTTCCGGACGAGGAATTGCCCGAAGTGCTGATTCAGCTGCCCGTCTACAACGAACCGCCCGGCGTGGTTGATGGTTTGCTGCAGTCTGTCACCGGCCTCGACTGGCCGATGGACAAGCTCCACGTCCAACTGCTGGACGACAGCACCGAAGCGGCAAGGGACCTCGCGGGCCTGGTCATTGCTTCCTTGCGCGAGCAGGGGTTTCGCGCCGAGCACCTGACGCGCGAACATCGCCAGGGGTACAAGGCCGGCGCGCTCGCCAAGGGTCTGGCTTCCAGCCACGCCCGGTTCGTTGCCATTCTGGACGCCGATTTTCGCCCTCCTGCCGACTGGCTGCGAACCGTTATTCCCTGCCTCGCGGCGCACCCGACCGCCGGCTTCGTCCAATCGCGCTGCGAGTTCTCCAATGCGGAAACCAACTGGCTCACAAGGGCGCAAAGCCTGCTCTTCGATTCGCATTTCGTCATGGAACAGGGGGTGCGCGCCCGTGCCGGCCTGCTGTTTCAGTTCAACGGCACTGGTGGGGTCTGGCGCAGGCGCGCCATCGAGGAAGCCGGCGGATGGACGGCCGATTCGCTGTGCGAGGATTTGGACCTGACGATCAGGGCGGCGCTGGCCGGCTGGAAGGGCCTCTTGTCGATGCATCCCGCTGTCGTCGGCCTCGTGCCGGATCGCATTCGTCACTGGCGGGTTCAGCAACGCCGGTGGGCGAGCGGCTTTGCCCAGATCGCCCGCAAATTGAGCGTGCCGATCTGGCGCTCGCCCTGGAGCCTCCTCGAAAAACTGCTGGCGGCCTTTCTTATCCTTTATCAGGCCGCGCTCCCCGTAATCGCCCTCGCCGCCGTGGCTCTGCTGACGGATGTTGCGTTGCGCCGCGGGGGACTTCCGCCCGTCCGACCCCTGCTTGCGACCGTCCTGATTCTGGTTTTCCCGGTGGCGATCGGAATGACGCTTCCCCCTTATCTCGAGCTGAAGCGCGGGGGAATCGGCCGGTATTGCCTCGCGGTTTGCTCGCTGCCCCCCCTGATTCTGTATCTCAGCCTTGCAAATGCGCGCCCGATCGTTGCGGCTTTCTTCGGGCGCAAGGAGATGTTCAAGCGCACGCCCAAACCCCTGGTGGAGGGCTGACGGGGCAGGCGCCGAAGAGGGCGCCTCGTTCATCCTCCATTCATCTTCACTGCCATCTTCTGGGGCCACGGTTGGGTAGCGAACTGCCACCGTCCGTGTTAAGCACCCGTCTGCTCTGGCGCGGCACTCGTGGCACCCAGAGGCCAGCACAACAGGGGATTCGCGGCCTGCCATGTCGTTGCCACAGCTATACGCGCTCAATCACGCCCTGCTTCTGACCTTTCTCGCCGTCCACTGCTTGCTGGGCGCGTCGGTGCTCTGGATCGTTGTTCAGTACCTCCGGCAGCGGCGTCCGGCGCTGGCGAGGGAAGCAGCTCTCCTTGCGCTGCCGCTTCCGTCCGACGACGCTTTGCCCGACGTCCTCATCCAGCTACCGACCTACAACGAAGGCGCGCTGATCGAGCGCGTCGCGGAATCCGTCAGGGCGCTCGACTGGCCCCGGCATCGCCTGCACGTCCAGGTCCTGGATGACAGCACCGATCAAGGCATTGCGCACAGCGAAGCGGCCATCGGCCTGTTGCGCGCCGTCGGGATCGACGCGGTGCTGATTGCCCGGACCCACCGATCCGGCTTTAAGGCGGGCGCCCTCGCCGAGGGTCTGCGCCGTTCCGACCAGGACTTCGTGGCCATTCTGGACGCGGATTACGTGCCCCGGCCGGATTTCCTGCGCGCCTGCATGCGACCCATGCTGCACGACCCCGGTCTCGGCCTCGTCCAGGCGCGCTGCGATTATTTGAACGCGGGCGACAATCTGTTGACCTATGCCCAGCAGCGCATCCTCGACGGCCATTTTGCCATCGAACAGGCCGCGAGGAACTGGTCGGGCCAGGTCATGCCGTTCAACGGCACTTGCGGCATCTGGCGCCGCGCGGCGATCGAAGAGGCCGGGGGCTGGCAGGGCGACACGCTGGCGGAAGATCTCGATCTCAGCTATCGCGCGCAGCTGCTCGGCTGGCGCACGCAGTTTCTTGCCACGATTGCGGTGAAGGGCGAACTGCCGAGATCGATGGGTATCTGGCGGCTTCAGCAGTTCCGCTGGACCAAGGGTTTCGCCGAAGTCGGGCGCAAGATTTTATGGCCCATGTGGCGATCAAACCTTTCGCTCGGTCAGAAATTCGTTTCGACGCTTCATCTGGGCAGCGGCATGATCGGCCCGGTGTTTGCGCCCACTTTGGCCATGACCATCATCGACTTCGTCTGGGGATACGGACCCACGCCCGCCGTCGTTGCGCTCATCGCACTGTCGCTGCTTCAGGGCGCGATCGTCGGACCGGCTATGCTGATGCTGACAGGACAGATTTTGGTGCGGGGATCGAGCCTGGCCTTCGAGCTCCCGCGCCTGCCTGCGGTTCTCGGCCTCCAGATCGTGACGGGCGTCGCCAATTTTGGCGGAGCCATCGAAGCGCTGCTGGGGCGCGGCTCGGCTTTCGAACGCACACCCAAGGGCGCCGACGCGACAATCCGTTCTGCACACAGCCACTATGCGCCTGGAACAGGACCATAGCGCGCGCCGTGCCGCCATCCTCGAGGCGCGGCCGGAAGTAAGACGTCTCTTCGGCCCCACCGCGGCGACCGCATGGATGGGTCTGGGTGCGGTTGTGATTCAATTCGGCATCGCCGCGCTCCTGGCGCACCAGCCCTGGTGGGTGCTGCTTCTTGCGGCATTCGGTGTCGGCGCCTTCGTCATCCATTGCCTCAACTGCATCGTTCACGAATGCACCCACAATCTGGTGTTCAAACGGGGCGCCGCGAACAGGGCGCTCGCGATCTTCGTCAATCTGCCCTGTCTCGTGCCTTCGGCGATGGCCTTTCGCCACTATCACATGCTTCATCACCACCATTTCGGCGTGCGCGGCATGGATTCGGATGTTCCGACCAGCTGGGAAGTGCGCTGGGTGAAGAACAAACGATTGCCCAAGCTCGCATGGCTCCTGCTCCTCCCCATCAGTTACAGTCTCCTGCATCCCTTGCGAATCCGCGCCCGCCTGCCGCTTGATTCCTGGCTGGCATGGAACATCGTCACCATCGCGATCGCCTGGGTTTGCGTCGTCTGGTTTCTGGGATGGCCTGCCGTCGCCTATCTTCTGATGTCGACCTATTTCGCAGTCGGGCCTCACCCGGCCGGCGCGCACATTCTGCAGGAACATATCGCCTTCGACGGCGGCAACGGCATGGCCTCGTATTACGGTCCGGTCAATCTTGTGTCCGTCAATCTCGGTTATCACCTCGAACACCACGACATGCCCGCGATCTCGGGCTGGCGTCTGCCCGCTCTTCGCAAGACGGCGCCCGAGTTCTACGCCTCCCACTACCATCACAGATCGCGCGCCATGGGCCTTTGGCACTTCGTGTCGGACAGTGAAATCGCGCTGGATAGCCGTCCCATACGCGAACTCGACGCGCCATCCTCCCGCGCATTCGGGAGGGAAACGGTATGACCGCTCCGAAGCAGCCGGTGTTGCGAAGAACATCCCCAGCGGTCTCATGAGCGGGGCACCGCCCGAACTTGACCTCGACGATCTGATGGCGCGCATCCGCACGAAGACGGAGCCGTCCGGGCGGGAGCCGGAAGAGTCCGGTCCCGACGCCGGTCCGCCAATGAACAAGGGCCCGGAGCGGACTTTCGCCCTGTCGGCCCGCGACCTGCTGGCGCTGCCGGAGACGGAATTCGTCCGCGCCTGTTATCTGGCCTTCCGCGGCCGCGAAGCCGAGCCTGAGGAGCTTGCCCGGCAAAGAGACCGTTTGCTCACCTGGCAGGTCAGCCGCCTGCGCATCGTGCGCGAGATTCGCGCCTCGTCCGAAGCGCGAAATTATGGCGGACGGGTGGAAGGCCTCTCCAAGGTCCTTGCCCGGGATCGTCTCTATTGGAGTCCTCCGGCAAAGGCCGGCCGCTTCGTGGCGCGCTTATTTCAATTCCTCCGCGACCTGCCGAAACGTCTCGACGCGGTCGAACAGGCCGGCCGGCACGCGGCCGCGGTGATCGCCGCGCTGCAGTCGGGAGCGGCAGCCGACCGGCATGTCGCTCGCAACCAGGCGCGTCACATGCAGGAGCGCATGTCCGCGATAAGGCAGGTGATCGAAGAAGCGCGCAACAGCCTTTCCCTGCGTTCGGATGCGATCGAGCGCACGGCTGCAGCACTCGCCGCGCGCGCGAACGCGACCGAGTTTTCAATAGTTCAGGCCCAGTCCGACCTCGCGAATTTGGACATCATGCTCGCCGATCAGCGCACGGCTCTCGTCGATCATTGGCGCGCAATCCTCGACCAGAAACTGCGGACCGAGGCGCTGCTGTCGGCTGCGCAACCCAACGCGGATTCTGGCGATCGGCGCCTTTCGAGGCAGATGGAACGGGAGAAGGAACACCTTCTTGATCCTCTCTATCTGTCTTTCGAGGACCGTTATCGCGGCTCCCGCGATGACGTGAAAGAGCGCCAGCGAGTCTATCTGCCGCGTGTGGAGGAATGCGTGACCGCGACGGAGCGGGGCGCCGCGGTCGATATTGGTTGCGGGCGCGGGGAATGGCTGGAACTGATGGCCGAGGCGGGGATTGCGGCGCAGGGCTTCGATCTCAACCGTATCGCGGTCGAAGAATGCCGGGCCCGCGGACTCGATGTCGTGCTCGAGGACGGGATCGAGGCGCTCCGCCGCCTGCCCGAATCCACTCTCTCCGCGATCACCAGCTTCCACGTGATCGAGCATTTGCCTTTCGAGACCTTGATCTCGCTTCTGGACCATGCGTTGCACGTGTTGCGGCCGGGCGGAATTCTCATTCTTGAGACGCCCAATCCGGCAAACCTCCTGGTTGCCGCCGAGCGCTTCTATTACGATCCCACCCATCGCAATCCACTTCCCTCAGAGCTTGTTTCCTATCTCGTCAAATCGCGCGGATTCGAGCGCGTGGAAATTGTTCCGCTGCATCCGGCGAACTGGCCGGAGAGCCGCGACTATGAGGATCCCATGCTCGCGCTCCTGCAGAAGAAGCTGTTCGGGCCGCAGGATTACGGCGTCGTCGGATGGAAGGCCGCTTAAAGCCGCGCGTCGCGGTTCTTGCGACGCTGTCTCCTACCGGCGAGGCGGGCGGCGCCGAGCGCCTGTTCGCGGGTGTTTGCGATGCACTGTGCGCGGCCGGCGCGCTTGCCGAGCCGATCGGGATCGAAACCGATGAAAGGGGTTTCGATGCCATCAAGGCATCCTATCTGCGCTGGTACGATTCCGACTTCGCGAAATTCGACGGCATCGTCTCCATGAAGGGCCCTTCCTATGCGGCGCGCCACCGCAACCATGTTTGTTATCTCGTGCATACGATGCGCGTCTTCTACGACATGTTCGATTCGGCTTTCCCGGCGCCGTCTGCCAAACATTTCGAGCAACGCCGTCTCATCTGTGCACTCGACACCGCCGCCCTGCAGCGGCCCCGCCATTTGTTTGCCATCGGCCACGAAGTCGCGGCGCGATTGCACCGTTACAACGGGATCGAGGCGAGTGTGCTGCGTCCTCCCACGCCGCTCGCCGGGCTGCATCAGGGCCGCTTCCAATACATGTTTCTCCCCGGCCGGCTGCATCCCTGGAAGCGCGTCACCCTTGCGATCAAGGCCATGAAGCTCGTGTCGTCGCCCGTCGAGCTGGTGATCGCCGGTTCCGGCGAAGAAGAGGGCCGTCTGCGCGGCCAGGCGGCAGGCGACAGCCGCATCCGCTTCGTAGGACATGTCACCGATGCCGAACTGAGGGAGCTTTATGCGGACGCGCTCGGCGTGGTGTTCGTGCCCAGGGGCGAAGACCTCGGCTTTGTCACGCTCGAAGCGTTCCAGAGCGGCAAGCCGGTGATCACCTGCAGCGACAGTGGCGAACCCGCGCAGATCGTGTGCGACGGCAAGAGCGGCTTCATCTGCGCGCCCGATCCCCGCCTGATCGCCGTCCGCATCGACGAACTCGCGTGCGACCCCGAACGGGCCGCCGCGATGGGTCGCTTCGGCCGCTGCTCGATTGCCTCCATCACCTGGGAACGCGTCGCCACGGCGCTCATGTCCGCCCTGGGTCTCGACGAGATCGGTCGCGCAGCGGGGCAGGCAGCGTGAGCACGGCGATGCGCGGAGTCACGGCACTGATGGAATGGGCGCGCAAGGTTGTTCGACAGGCGTTGAAAGGCCCGAACGGATGGTGGAACGCGACACAGAAGCCAGGGAGCCCGCCGTCTGCATCGAGTGCAACCGGGCGGCCTTCGTTGGGCGGATCCCGTCCCGCCGAAAAGCTCTCCCGGACGGCTGTGCTCATTCAGCACCGTCTGATGGCACGCGTCGCAAGCCGGAAGCGCAAATCATGAGAATCGTCGTCGATCTTCAGGGCGCCCAGAACGAAAGCCGGTTCCGCGGCATCGGCCGCTATTCCCTGTCGCTGGCGCGCGCAATGGCGAAGCGGGCCGCGAATCACGAAATACGGATCGTGTTGAACGCGCGATTTCCTGACAGTCTGGCGGACATCCTCAATGCCTTCGACGGACTTGTCCCGCCCGAGCACATATCCGTTTTCGAGATTCCAGCGCCACTCAAACATCTTAACCCGGACTATCGGTGGAGAGTACGTGCGGCCGAACTTGCGCGGGAGCAATTTCTTGCGCGGCTGCAGCCGGATATCGTGCATGTCTCCAGCTGGTTTGACAGCCCATTCGATGACACGGTCGCCTCCCTCGATACGATGGGGCTGGACATTCCGCAGGCGGCGACTCTCTACGATCTCATTCCCCTGCTTCGTCCGGACACCTATCTGCAGAACGCTCAACTGCGGGATTGGTATTTGCGTCGGGCGGACGCGTTGCGGGGCGCCGGTCGCCTTCTTGCGATATCCGAATCGAGCGCCGACGAAGTGCGCCAGTTGTTGCAGATACCGGAGGAGAAAATTGCCGTCATCGGGGCCGGGATCGACGAGATATTCAGGCCGCCGGCGCCAGATCCCGATCGTGACCAGACCCTTCGCAATCGCTACGGTTTGAAGAAACCATTCCTCCTCTACGCGGGCGCGTCCGATCCCCGAAAGAACCTTTCCGGTTTGCTACGCGCAATTGTGCTCCTTCCTCCCGAGCTTCGCAAAACGCGCGTGCTCGCCTGTGTCGGCAAAATGCACTCCAGCCAGCAGGAAGAACTGATCCGTCTGGTAGATTCTCTTGGACTCAAAAACAGTGTTGTCTTCCTCGGCTATGTGCCTGACGCCGAGCTTGTTCGGCTCTATGCGATGTGTGAACTTTTCGTCCTTCCATCGTTGCACGAAGGATTTGGCCTTCCGGCGGCCGAGGCAATGGCTTGCGGTGCACCGGTGATCGGTTCCAACACGACCAGTGTCCCCGCCGTGATTGGCCGGGCCGACGCTCTGTTCGATCCCTCCAGCCCCTCCGACATCGCGCAATGTATGGAGCGCGTTCTGAGTTCGACAGCCTTTCAAGCGGAGTTACGTGCACACGGCATTCAGCGTTCGGCTATGTTCAATTGGAACGACGTGGCACGGCGTACCATTGAAACATTCGAAGCCCTGCACGGGCACCGGGGAAACCACACTCCCGCTGCCGGCAGCCCGGCCGGCAAGCGACGCGTCGCCGTCGTGGCCAACCTGGACCAGCCGCCTTACCCTCTTACCGATTTTCTTGGCGTACTGTCCGATCTCGCGAAGTCGTTCGAGGTCACCTGCATTTGCGACGTCAATGCCGCTTACCAGGTGATTCGCCGGGCGCGCATTCCGTTTTGCAGTCCGTCATGGTTCCGCGAAAACGGCGAATGTTTCGACACGGTCCTTTACGTGTTGAGCGGAAAAACGGCCGACGCCTATGCTCTCCCGCTTCTGGAGACATGGCCCGGCATCGTACTGCTCGCGGATACCTCCTGCGCCGACTTGATTGCCGCACCGTCCAAATGCGTCACGGTCCGCGCTGAAACCGCAGTCTACGACTCGAACGGTTTGTCGGGCCTCTTGGCGGTGCATCGGAATATCCCCGGTGAGAAGCAGGAATTGTTCTGCAGCGAAGCCCTGCATAGGCTGTCGGATGGTGTGCTCACGCACGACGCTGACCAGATCGACCATGTTCGCCTTCAGTTCGGGGCAGCCGCGGCATCGCGTATGCGCGTTGTGCCAGCGCCGGCGGCAAATGCCTTGAGCGCCGAGGTCGCAGCCCGCTGGATCGATGCCATCACGGATCTGCTGAACCCGCAAATCCTGCGGGAGAAGAAATTCCTGGACGCCATCTCCACCATTGATCTGCCTCCCCAACAGGGAGATGTCACGCGGCTCGCTGCGGCTTTGGCTGCCAATATGGCCCCGTTCGGCCTGCCGCAGATTTTGGTGGACGTGAGCACGATTGCGGAAACGGACGCCCGCACCGGAGTTCAGCGCGTGGTGCGCAGCATCCTGTCGGAACTCCTGTCCCTGGCGCCCGCGGGGTGGCGCATCGAGCCCGTGCGGGTCGAAGGGGAGAGCTATGTCTACGCGCGCGATTTTGCGGCGCGTATGTTCAATCTCCACCCCCGCGCACTTCCGCCCGATGGCCCCGTGGAAACGCAGCGTGGAGACCTGTTCCTTGGCCTTGACCTGACCGCTCATCTGGTCGTCCAAAGGCGACGCTGGTTCGAAATGCAGCAGCTGCGAGGCGTTTCGATCGTCTTTGTTATCTACGATCTGCTTCCTCTTTTCAGGCCGGATCTCTTTCTTTCCGGTATGTTCCCCGTGTTCAGCGACTGGGCGACCATCCTGGCGCAGATGGCGGACGGCGTCGTCTGCATTTCCCGCTCCGTTGCCGAGGCGTTTTCCGTCTGGACAATGGCGCAAGCCTTTCCACGCAGGAAGCCGCTGCGCATTGGCTGGTTTCATCTGGGCGCCGACCTGGAAGCCAGCTTGCCCACGGCAGGGCTCCCTCCCGATTCGCAAGCTATTCTCCGCTCACTCAAAGAACAGCCATTCTTCCTGTCCGTCGGCACGCTGGAGCCGCGCAAGCGCTATAGCCAGACGCTGGATGCATTCGAACAGCTTTGGGCCGAAGGAACAGGCGCGGGACTGGTAATCGTGGGAAAGCCAGGCTGGATGACAGACGAACTGGCGGCGCGAATTGAGAACCACCCCGAACTCGGCTCACGCCTTCTTTGGCTAAAAGGGGTTAGCGATGAGATGCTGACCGAGGTCTACATATCGTCCACAGCACTGCTCGCGGCTTCCGAGGGTGAGGGTTTTGGCCTTCCTCTTATCGAAGCTGCACGTCACCATTTGCCGATTCTGGCGCGCGATCTGCCGGTGTTCCACGAAATTGCGGGCGAGCACGCGGCATATTTTTCCGGAGATGATAGCGAGTCGCTGGCTTCGGCACTGCGCAACTGGCTGAGATTGAGAATGGAACAACGCCACCCCCAATCGGACGGAATTACCTACCTGACGTGGCGCGAGAGTGCGCTCCAACTTCTGGACGTTGTGCTGCGGCACTCCCGGCGAGTCAGCCAGACTGCGGACGGGCAATGCCAGCAGGCCCACAGCGGAAATTCGGCCGCGAGCTCCTCCACGTATCATGATGTTGGCCCTCGCAGGATTTAGCTCATTGTTTCCAGGATGAGCGCGTGTGATCAAACTCAATTGAGGACAGGCCCTTATCAACGCAACTTGTTAAGTGTATCGTTTAAGCCGCCGCGTGGCATCCAAGTTTCAATCACGCTAAAGCGGCTTCGCATGGAAAATACCGCGCTTCGCAAGTTTAGGATGATCTGTAAAACGGATATCCGAGTATCCCGTTCTGTGCAACATTCCCTCTACACAGGCGCGATTGGGACCCCACCAATTCGAACCATCGCCGCCGTAGCCGTGAGTATAGAAAATTGCAGCGGGCTCAGTTGTTTCGGCTGCATCCATATGTGTTTCCACGATAAGCATTTGCCGCACAAGCGGCCTTATCCTATCAAGTGCGGCAATTGGATTCTTCAGGTGATAAAGGACTCCCGCGAACAGCACGATGTCAAAAGTTCCTACCCTTTCAACGCAGAGATCGAGAACATCGATGTCCAGGACCTCGACCTCCGGCGCGATATGGGCGTGCGCCAGATCGAAGGAACGTCGATCGCCCCAGTATGGCGGATGCCATACCGTGTGGTCAGTCGCGAGCACCCGAGCCGCACCCCGATGATGCGCGGCAAAGCTGTTGAATCCATCCCAGCAGCCGATGTCAAGCACTGTCAATCCGTCGAGCCGTGGCGGAAAATAAATGTCAGCTTTGGTTTGCAAAACGTCCAGCGGGCATTTTCCGGGCGATACCAGGCCATCCCCGAAGTCGATTTGATGAAACCAAGGAAGCGCCGCCATCTCGCATTTCAATGACTTGCGATCGTCTGCCATGCTTCCCCCCATTTTACGGGCCTCGCAGAATTCGATATGCCCGCTTTTACTATATTATTCCACTCTCCGTGAATACCCGCCCTTGGAAATCGACGACGCAATTGCCAGGTGCCGATGCTGGTAACCGCATCATTTTTCCAGGTTCTTTTCAATTTAAATATTGGAAACGCCAATGCATTGATTGCAAACCAGTTCGACAATTCCTACGAAGTTTACGACCGCTCTGGTACCGATCTGTCAGCCTCCCACCTCCTTACTATTCTTGCCTCAATGCCCTACGCCGTACATTTGCCATTGCTTGGTGCCGAGGTTAAGTTCGCAAACGTCAACGAGCTTGTGGTCCCGAATGTAAAGACCCACCTGTCGAAGATAGTCAAACGATTGGTGTAGGCGAATTTCGAATCTGGGGTCTGAAGGTTGCAAAGCCATTGATGGTTGGAAGTTGCACCAGTTCGGCAATCATCATGGCATCGACATTATGCTGGTAGAGCGCTTCAAGGGGAACAGTTTGCCGCGATCTGATGAAGCTCGGCGGTTGCCAGAGCGGAATAACCTTCTTCGACCAAATCCAGAATCAGGCGCCCACCGAACCAGTCCCACTGGCCGCCGGACCGGTCTGACTCGCTTTTGCGAGTGTTGGGCGATTTGTGATACGCTTCTCTTGGTGGCTGATGATCTCGAACGGGCATAATTTCATTCGAACGACAGGGCGCGCGGCTCTCGTCGCAATTTTTTGCATGCTGAGCGTGGCGGTGTTTTTTCGATACCAGATCGCGAATGGCTTTACGACTCTGTTCTCCGATCGTTTCGATGGCATGATCGTCATCGCGATTCTGGAACACTGGTACAACGTCTTCCGTGACCTCTCAAATTGGTCGCAAACGAACTTCTTTTATCCGATCGCGAATACGCTCGGCTATCAGGACGGCTATTTCGCGAATGGCGTGTTCTATTCGGTCTTCCGGGCGCTCGGCGTCGATCCGTTCCTGGCAAGCGAACTGGTCAACGCCACCATGCGGGCGATCGGTTTCCTCAGCGCCTACCTCGCTTGCCGCCGCCTGTTTGGGCTGGGACTGCCTTGGGCGCTGCTGGCTTCCATCGTGTTCACACTCAGCAGCAGCAGCTTCATCCACGCCGGCCACGTCCAGCTTCTGTCGATATCCTTCGCGCCCCTGATGGCGGTGTTGCTCCATAGCACTTTCACCGCCCTGTTTTCCGGCCGCCGGCGCGCCTTGCTCGCATGGGGGGGTGCTGCAAGCCTGATGTATGCCGTGTGGCTGATGACCGGATATTACATGGCTTGGTATTTCCTGTATTTCTCGGCGGCGACACTGGCGATTCTCGTGTCACTGTCGCCGCGAGACGAGAAGCGGGTGTTGCTGGCAACATTGCGCCGTCAAGCGTTGCCCGTTCTTGCGCTGGTCGCGTTTGCCGTTCTCGTGAACTTGCCATTTTTGAACGTCTATCTCCCGAAGGCCGCCGAATCCGGGCAGGAATCGTATCAGCTCGGACTGAGCATGACACCGTCGCTCCTGGACATTCCGAATGTAGGCGGGGGCAATTTGCTCTATGGGCGGCTGGTGACAAGCGTACACGACATGATCGCACCCGCGTTACCGCTGTTCAGCGAACGCACGACCGGCGTGTCTGTGATTCTGCTGTTCCTGTTCGGCTGTGCGCTCGCTTGGCTTTGGCGGCAAAGGGAGCAGACCGGGGCGCCACTGCTGACCATGGCAATGGCGGCCGCCGTAGTGCTGACCTGGGCCACTGTCGTCCATGTGGGCAATTTCTCGCTCTGGTACGTTATTTATCACCTGGTTCCGGGAGCGAAAGGAATGCGGGCGACGGGGCGCTATCAGATCTTTCTTGCGGCTCCGGTCATTGTCCTCGCCGTCCAGTATCTAAGCTGGAACGCCCGCCGAATCGTAGCACCCGTGTTGTTTCTGATGTGCGCGTTGCTGGTGATCGAGCAACTCGACGAAGGCTCTCCGCTGCGTCTCGACCGGCCTCATGAGCTTGCCAGACTTCGCTCGGTGCCGCCGCCGCCTTCCGTTTGCAGAGTCTTTTTCGCCTCCGCGGCACGGCCCGAAAGGGTCAACAGGCCCATCGAAGATGGCGTGTACAGCCACAACGTGGACGCCATGCTAATCGCCGAATACTGGGACCTGCCGACGATAAACGGCCTTGGCGCGGTCCTTCCGCCGGGTTGGGGGCTCTTCAATCCGGAAAGACCTTCCTACCTGCCGGCGGTTGCCGCCTTCGTAAGGGCCCATCGGCTTACCGGAGTCTGTGGACTGGACCTGCGGACAATGCGGTGGGACACCTCGCCCCGGTTTGCGCCTGCTCATTCCGGATGAGCGCCATCCCTGCCACGCGAGGAGCGTTGCGTCGGAGTATTGGATGTCGCGGGAGGACGGTCGCGGAATGTATTGGTACCCTATTGTCTTTCCCACGAAAGTGGGAATCCAGGCGCAAGCGCCTCGAATATGTACCTGGACTTCGCTTCCGCGGGAACGACGCGGATGATTTGCAATCCGGTTTGATAATCTGCACTCCAGAGGGTACTTATGCTGCTCGGAAGAAAAATTGCTGTCGTACTGCCAGCTTACAATGCCGCAGCAACCCTGCGGCAGACTTTCTCCGAAATTCCGCATGATATCGTCGATGATGTGATCCTTACCGACGACGGCAGTACCGACGGCACGGTTGCGCTTTCACACGAGTTGGGCATTGTCACGCTGCGCCACGACCGGAATCGCGGCTATGGCGGCAATCAGAAAACCTGCTACGCAGAGGCATTGCGGCGCGGCGCCGATATCGTGGTGATGCTGCATCCCGATTATCAATACACACCGAGGTTGGTCACGGCGATGGCGTCTATGATCGCGTCTGAGCAATATGACGTGGTCCTGGCATCGCGCATTCTGGGGCGCGGGGCGATCGAGGGCGGAATGCCGTTTTACAAATACATCGCCAATCGCTTTCTGACCTTCGTTGAAAACATTCTGGTTGGTTACAAACTTTCCGAATATCATTCCGGCTACCGCGCCTGGAGCCGGCAGGTTCTGGAAACCTTGCCGCTCAATCTGTGTTCCGACGATTTCGTGTTCGACAATCAGATGCTGGTTCAGGCGATCGATCGCAAATTCCGGATCGGCGAAATCTCTTGTCCCACAAAATATTTTCCCGAAGCCTCATCGATCAATTTCCGGCGCAGCGTGATTTATGGCCTGGGGGTCCTACGCACGGCGATGCAATACCGGCTTCACCGTATGGGGGTGTCACGCCATGGACTTTTCACTTCCCGGATCAAGGCTGAAACGTGAAACGGCGCCTTCCCCTGTTGTTGCTGGTGATATTGGCGGCGGGTGGATTGCTGGTCCGCCAGGGCTGGCGGCGCATGATTGGTCAGGGAACCGGCGCCATGATTGCCGCCATTCACGGCCTGGGGCTCACCGGCCTGCTTGCCCTGGGCGGCGCACAATTTCTCGTCGCGGCCAGCGGATTCCTGCCGGCGTCTGTGCTGGGCGTTGCGGCCGGTGCGGTCTATGGATTGGGACTCGGCTTTGCGGTCGCGGCCAGCGGCGTGCTCTTGGGCGCTGTCGCGTCGTTCGCCGTCAGCCGCTCGATGTTTCGTCCTTTCTTGGCACGCCATCTGAAGAGGGTGCCGCGCCTGGAACATATCGACCGCGCGTTGGCGCGCGACGGCTGGCGATTTGTCTGCCTGTTGCGTCTGTCACCTTTGATGCCGTTCGCAATCGCGAGCTACACACTGGGCTTGTCGTCCGTCGGCTTTGCCGCCTATTGCTTGGGTACGCTTGCCTCACTGCCGGCGTTGCTGCTCTATGTTTTCCTGGGCACGCTGGCCAAAACAGGGGCCAGTTCACTCGCTACCGGCGCGGGAACTTGGCAGTGGGTGTTATTGATTGCGGGTGGACTAGCCACAATCGCGCTCACATGGCGTATAGGTCAGATTGCCATGCGCGCAACCGAGGTGATTGAGAGCCGCTAATAGCCAATGGTACTAACACCGACGCCGATGTCTTTCGCTGAAGTACCACCGCGCTCCACGCGCCCGCCTTAGTCGGTCATTGCCCTACGGCGCGTACTTGCCATCGCCTTGTGCGAAGGTTCAGTTCGCAAACGTTGGAAAGCTTGCGATCCCGAACGTAATCATCCACAAGTCGAAGATAGTTGGGCAGGTTGGTGTAGGCGAACTTCGAATCGAGTGGCCTGAACGTCGCAAAGCCGTCAATGGTGGGAAGGTGCACGAGTTCGGCAGTCATCATGGCATCCACATCGTGCTGATAGAGCGCCTTGACGGGAGAAGGAGAATTTTGGTCAGGGCCCGGCAGCACGAAAAACGACCGGCATGAGTGTGGAGGGGCCGGCACGCTGAGACGTGACATTTCGTCGTTCCGCGCGAGCGCCACTCCGGGAGGGTTGATTTCTTCCACAAGCAACACTCCGCACAGCAAGATCATCGCGACTCTGGGCAAGCGCCGGGAGAGCGACGAGAGATAACAGGTCACAATCGCGACCACGGGCGCTGCCAGGAATATCTGGTAGCGGGAGACGGCCTTGATGCCCTGGGCGCCCGGAACAAGGTGGTACACGAGATACCACGCCGTAACCCCGCCGAAGCGCAGGCACAGCACCCACGTGACCAGTACGGCCAACGCGATGCCGCAGAGCAAAAGTCCCTGCTGTGTCCTGAACTGCCAAACAGCGGCAGCGCAAAACAGAACCATAAGTATGGGCGCCATTCCCGTCGCAAGTTCGGAAAAAACTTCTCTGCAGTTCATGCAGATCACGGGCAAAAGCGCGGAATACAACCGACCAAACAGGAAATTGCCGGACCCGAGCTGGACCACATCGGTCAGGCGTGGGGCGAGCGGTAGAGCTTCACTGAATTTGTGCATGCCCGTCTCGCCGATCTTTGGAATGTAGGTCAAGAGAAATGGCGTGAGGCACAGAGCCGTCAGCAGGCCGATGATGGCGAGCGGTTTTCGTTCCCGGCGCAGGATGGCAGGCACGTCGGATGCGATGCCTTTGCGCGCGACCAGGGCGATTGCGACCAGGAATGTGCTCCCAAAAAAACAGAAGAACCATGCCATGTAATAGGCGGTGAGCAGCCATGCCCCCAGCAGCAGCGCGGAGGCTCCGCCATAGGCGATCGATCTGAACTGTCTTCTTTCACGGAGTGAAGCGACCGTTTCACAAATCAAAAAAGCTTCGACGGGGGCGAAGGAAACCGAGAGAAGCTGCTGGTGAAGCGCATGCATGAAGCTGCTGTGACTTAATGTGAACAGCGAGGCTCCAAACAACGACCATGGACACGTCAGGAGAAGCGGTCTTCGGCACACCAGAAAAAAGCCGAAAAAGCCAATGCTCTTTATCGTCACATTGACCAGTTCGGAGGAAAGAAAGGGATCGAAGCCCAGGCTTCGGAAGACGCTACCGATCAGCCCGTAGATGAGATAGCCGTCATTGTAGCCCAGCGTATCGTGATAGGGGTAAAAGTAGAGAACGTCGGACCAGCTCTCCAACCCGCGCAGGACATTGTACCAGTGCTCGAGAAGGGCGTTTTCTATGACGCCGTCGAACTGATCACCGAAGAGAAGGCTGAATCCGTTGAGGATCTGGGCGCGGAAGAATATAAAGTCCACAAGCGCCAATACCGCAACGAAGGAAACGGCGCAGAGGATCGGCGAGGGCTTGCGCAGACCCGGTTCTGTGAAGTCTGCAGGCGCGACGAGGCGACCGTTCTGCATGCTTGGCGTCCTATTGAATGCGGGAACGGGCCGGAATAGAGCTTCGAACGACGTTAGAGCATGATCCATTGGAATTGAATCGCTTTCGATCACTTCCCCCTCCGGCCCTGCGGGCCACCTGCCCCAGTTTAGGGGAAGAAAGACGTGGGGGAGGTGCCGACCCCGCCTTGAGGCAGAGGGGAAGTGGTGCAGCGAAGAGGAATCTGCTCAAGCTTTTGAAATTCGGCGCCCAGGAGATTTTCAGCAATGCCTAGAGCCCTCATCACCGGCATCACCGGCCAGGACGGCGCCTATCTCGCGCAATTTCTGCTCGAGAAGGGTTACGACGTTTACGGGTTACTGCGCCGCTCGGCCTCGGCGGAGGTGATCGGCGAGCGGCTGCGCTGGCTGGGCATCGTCGATCGCGTGCGCCTGATCGACGGCGACGTGGTGGATCTGTCGAGCGTCATCCGGATCATGGAAAATGTGAAACCGGACGAAGTCTACAATCTTGCGGCCCAGAGCTTCGTGCATGCGTCCTGGCAGCAGCCGATCCTGACCGGCACGGTCACGGGCCTTGGCGCCGTGAACGTGCTGGAAGCCGTGCGCCTGATCGACCCGAAGGCGCGCTTTTACCAGGCATCCAGTTCCGAGATGTACGGCATGGCGCAGGAGCCGGTGCAGAGCGAGAAAACGCCCTTCTATCCGCGCAGCCCCTATGCCTGCGCCAAGCTCTATGCCCATTGCATGACGGTGAACTATCGCGAAAGCTTCGGCCTCCACGCGACGTCCGGCATCCTGTTCAATCACGAGAGCCCGCTGCGCGGTATCGAATTCGTCACCCGCAAGATCAGCGACGGAGCGGCAAGGATCAAACTGGGCCTGGCGAAGGAACTGACGCTCGGCAATCTCGACGCCAGGCGGGACTGGGGGCATGCGCGCGACTATGTGCGCGCCATGTGGCTGATGCTCCAGCAGAAGACTCCAGAGGATTATGTGGTCGCCACCGGGCGCACGATCTCGGTCGGCGAGTTCTGTCGCATGGCGTTCACCTGCGTGGGCCTCGACGCCGAAGATCATGTGCGGACGGACACCTCGCTGCTCCGGCCCGCCGAGGTGGACGTTCTGCAGGGAGATGCCTCCAAGGCCAGGCGCAATCTGGGCTGGATGCCGGAGACGCCTCTCGAGACCATCGCAGCCGAAATGGTGGAGGCTGATCTCGCGCGGCATCGCGCACGGATGCGGCGCTGAGGAATGGCTCGCCGCATCCTCGTCACCGGCGCGAATGGTTTCGTCGGCGGTCATCTGCTGACGCGGCTGCACAGCGATTTTCCCGAGGCCTCGCTTCATGCCTCTAAAGCCGACGTAGCCGATTACGAAGCGGTTGCCCAAGAGCTGCGGCTGGTCCGTCCCGACGCCTGCGTTCATCTGGCCGCGATCGCCGCCGTCGCTGACGCGTCGCGGGCGCCGGAACGCGCCTGGAACGTCAATCTGCATGGAACGCTCAATATCGCCCGCGCCATCCGGGCGCATGCGACGGACTGTCTGCTGTTGTTCGTATCGAGCGCCGAGATTTATGGCAGGAGCTTTCGCTCGGGGCTGGCGCTCGACGAAGAGGCCGCACTTGCGCCACTCAACACCTATGCAGCAACCAAGGCGGCGGCCGATCTCGCTTTGTCTGCCCTCAGCGCCGAAGGTCTGCGCTGCGTGCGGCTGCGCCCCTTCAACCACACGGGAGCCGGCCAGTCGGACGCCTTCGTTGTGGCGGCGTTTGCACGCCAGATCGCGCTGATCGCGGCCGGCCGCCAACCGCCCGTCCTACGCGTCGGCGCATTGCATCCCGCGCGCGATTTCCTCGACGTTCGCGATGTCTGCGCCGTCTACAGCGCGTGCATCGCGCGAGCCGACGCGATCGAGCCGGGAACCATCCTCAACATCGCTTCGGGCAAGCCGCGAACGATTGGAGACGTACTGCAGGCGCTGCTCGATGCCGCCGGCCTCAAGGTGACCGTCGAGCCGGATCCTGCCCGCCTGCGCGCCAACGACATTCCGCTTGCCTGGGGCGACTCGTCTCGCGCCCGCGCGCTGCTCGCCTGGGCGCCGACCATCGCCTGGGAACAAACCATCGCCGACGTGCTGGCCGACTGGCGAGCGCGCGTTGCAAAGGGTTAAGAAACTACCCCGTCGCTGTTGTGGCCGATCCTTCCGTCCACTCGACCTCAGTACCCAGCCGGCAATAGCCTACAAAGGGGGTTGCGCCCTCGATCACGTCAAAGGAAGTAAGCTGCTCGCACCAGTGAAAGCAGCGGTCCGTATGCGACGCGCCGGTGTGCAGGCTACCACCTATCGTATAGCGGCCCGGCCGGATATCCGCTTTCAACACAAAGCTCACTTCGTAGTTCTTCCCTGCGGAAACGGGGCGGCTCTCGCCGAGAAGAAACGTATTCGTTCCGAACACGACCTCGCCTACGTCGTCGACAATTTGCAGGCCTATCGTCAAATCCGGAACGTCGATATGCGCGGCGATCGCAAGACGCACGATCAGGGATTCGCCAGAGCGCGTGACTCCATTCCCGTCGGAACTTCCGAAGGTCCGCACCCGGCAAAATTCCACTGCTTGATCGCCGAACGAATTTGACGACGCTGCCGCGGCCAGGGCGCCGCTACTCGATGCGAGACCAGGCTTGTCCCTTTCTCCCGCTTCGTTCTCAGGCGCGGCGCGCTTCGCATACCGACGGTAAATCGTCCGTTTCCAGTCCTGAAACCTGGAGCGGGCAAATTCGTAAAGTTCCAAATCCACACGATTCAAGCGAACCAGCCTGTCCCGGGTTCGCGCATCGAGCTCGCCGAGTGCCATCCGCGCCGATGTCACATTGGCGCGCGGGATTTTGGTTATTGCGGGCAGATCGTATTTGCTGCAGAACAGATCCACGGAGTCGGCCAGTTGTTCCTGGACACCCACAAAGTCGTAATCGGCGAGCGCCTCCTTGGCTAGGGACAACAATCTGCTTTCGCGCCAGGGACCGCGCGACAGCTGCTCCGCGAAATGGTGGGCAAACCGGTTGGAGACCGCGATATTTCCCTGGGCTTCCAACAGGTTCGTATAGGCATACAAATCGTGATCCTTGGAATAAAGGGCGAGGTTGTGCCAGGGCAGTTTTTCGACATCGTTTCGGTAATAGAAATATTCGGAGATGGCACGATCGAGGGGATCGCGCAGGATCGTCAGGCGAACGCGCTTCTCGGCCCGGCCGGTGTGCGGAATCGGGCAATGGAAGTGCCCCACGATCATGCGGTAACGGGAAAAGTTCTTTTCCGCCCAGCGTTCGGTCCGGCTCAGCACCGACGGCGAAACCTGGTCGGGTCCGAAAATCTGCTCAAATACAAGTCGTAAAGCTGTGCCGCCGGTTTTCGGGAGATGATCGAATATGAAGGCGGGCTCTAGCTGCGCCGGCGCCGGCGCGACGTTCTGCGGAGTCTCGACGCTCATGGCGGCCGCGCGCGCTCCAGCTCCCGGGCCCGCGTCCAGCGCCTGCCCCTTGGTCCTCTCAAGATACCCTCCCCCGATCACCCCTGTCGGACTGTATCTTACATTCCACGGCGAAGGCACAACCTGATTGAAGGAACACTCCCCCCTCCGGCCCTTCGGGCCACCTCCCACCGCTGCGCCGCGCGCGCAGCGGGTGGGGGAGTGTGGATCGCGTTCGAAGGCGCGTTAGTCGCGAAGTGAGAGCGCAGCCGGAGCATCGCCGGTCAAGCGCGAATACCCGCGTCCCCAACTTCAATTCGCACCTCTTTGGCGGGAACTCCAATGAGTCCGCGGCGGACGGGACTGTCGCGCACGCCGAGGAACAGCGCTTCCTCGATCCACTGGATGTGCGTGTGGTCCTGCTGGGTCCCTTCGGTGATCGCCACGGTGAGGCTGTAGTCGCCGCGCGCCAGAAATGGCAGCTGGAAGCGGAATGTGGCGGCGAAGTCTTCGTCTTTGCCCGCGAAGCGCGGGGCGTCCCGAAACGTCAGGTAGGTGTTGTCCCCGAAGACGTTCTGTCCCAGCCGGTCACGCAGAATAAAGCCGACGATCGGCCGCGCCATGTCCCGTTGGGCGCGGCAGCACACGCGGAGCTCCACCTCATCGCCGCCCGCTATCTCGCCCAGCCTTTTCCCGTCGGGACTGCCGAAATACGCGTCTTCGATCGTGGCACCGCCATGTCCGTGCCAGGGCGCCTCGGTGTTGAATTCGGAGATTTCGATCCTGTTGCGGGTGCGTTTACGCGGATCCCGCACGAGAGAAGGCGGCGGGGGCACCGCCCCACCCTTCATCGATGCCGCACGTGAAGAGGATTCGCGCCGCTCCGTCCGCTCCGCGAGGCTCGTCAGGTAGTTGGCGCTCACCTCGCCCGCCGGCCCGAGCTCGCGCGTTCTACCGCGTTCGAGCCAAAGCGCGCGATCGCAGATTTGCGCCACCGTGCCGCTGTTGTGGGACACGAACAGCAGCGTGCCACGCGCGCGGAAACGGTCCAGATAGCGCAGGCATTTCTGGACGAAGGAGGTGTCGCCGACCGAGAGGGCTTCGTCGACGATCAGGATGTCGGCGTCGACATGCGCGTTCACCGCGAAAGCCAGCCGCGCGTGCATGCCGCTGGAATAGAGCTTCACCGGCAGATCGATGAATTCGCCGATGCCGGCAAATTCGGCAATGGCGTCGAACCTGTCGGCAATCTGCGCCTTGCCGAGGCCCAGTACGGCAGCAGCCAGCCAGACATTCTCGCGCCCCGTGAATTGGGGGTTGAAGCCGGCGCCCAGTTCGAGAAGCGCAGCCATGCGTCCATGAACGGTCGCGGTGCCGGCCGTCGGCTGAACGGTTCCGCAGAGCAGACGCAGCAGGGTCGACTTGCCGGCCCCGTTCTCGCCGATCACGCCCAGCGCCTCACCCCGGCGCAATTCGAAATCGACGTCCCTGAGCGCCCAGAACTCCTCGTAGAGGCGCCGCCGTTTGCCGATAATGAGCTGCTTCAACTGGTCTTCGGCGCGCGGATAGACCCGGTACGCCTTTCCGAGCCCCGTCGCCGAGACCACAATGTCCGCATCCGCCATCGCGAAATCCTAGCACAGGAGATCGTGGACTTTCATGCCTCCCACTCAACGGGCCAGAGTTCACGAGCCGTAGGGAGATCAATCCGTCGCGCAAATGGCGTCTAACGTGCGCGAGTGCGGGCCGCCTTTTTTCCGCGGGCGGTGGGACGCGTCGCGTTCTTTCCGCCCATCGCTTTGCTGCTTTCGCGCTTGCCGCGCGCGCCGACATGCGACTTGCCTTCGGCCTCCTGCTGATAGGTGTCGCCGCGCGCTTCCTTGCGCTCGCTTTTGGCTTCGGCTTTGCGGTTCTCGGCAGGGCTCTTGTACCTGGAGGCGCCCGATTCGTTGAGGGCGATGGCGATCGCCTGCTTGCGGCTCTTCACCTTGCCGGCTTTGCCGGAGGGGCCGCTCTTCAATTCGCCATGCTCGTATTCATGCATGACGCGACCAATGATTTTCCGTTGCCGGAGACTCGTCTTTGGCATGATTGGTTCTCCTGTGCTTCACGCCCAACGCCCCCGCCGCAGCGACGGTTCCCTGATTCGCGACAAGCTCATGCTTAGACAAGTTCAGGCTTCGACAAGCTCAACATAAGGGAGTCTGGCGTGACTTCACCCTGAGTCGGTCGAAAGGTGCATTGGACATATAGCTATGAACCTCGGCATGGGGGATCGCGTCGGCGGCATAGGTGAAGGTGCCTTTCTCTTTCACTTCGCGTGCGGCGCGGACGAAGGCGCCGAGCGCCGCGCGGGCGAAAGAGCCGCCGACGCTGATGCGTTTGACGCCGGCAGTTGCGAGCTCATCGACGGTGTAGATTGCGCCCTTCAAACCCATGACGACATTGACAGGTTTGGACACCGACGCACACACTTCGCGGATCGCGTCGAGGCTGGGCAGCCCCGGCGCATAGAGAACGTCGGCGCCCGCTTCGGCAAAGGATCGCAGCCGCCGGATCGTGTCGCCAAGGTCGGCGCGGCCGTGGAGAAAATTCTCGGCGCGGGCCGTCAGCACGAAGCGGCAGGTGCGTGCCGCAACGGCCGCCGCCGCGACCCGTTCCACGGCGAGGCGGAATTCGTAGATGGGATCGTCGGCATCGCCCGTCGCATCCTCGATCGATCCGCCGGCGAGACCGGTTTCCGCCGCGCGCCGGATGGTCTCGGCGCAGATTTCCGGAGACCGCCCGAATCCGTCCTCGAGATCGGCGGAGACGGGCAAAGGCGTGGCGTCGATGATGCTCTTCGCGTTCTCCAGGATTTCATCCCGCGTCAGCGCTCCCGCGGAGTCGCGGCGCCCGACGGCAAAGGCATAGCCTGCGCTCGTGGTTGCGAGCGCTTCGAACCCGAGCGCCGCCAGGATTCGGGCCGTCCCCGCATTCCATGGATTCGGGATCACGAAGGCGCCGGACCGCGCGTGGAGCGCCCGGAAGGATTCGGATTTCTGCTCGCTTGTCATTTTCGCGATCCTCCATGGCCAGAAAAGGCCGCCTGTGATTTCGCAATCACCTGCCTGCCTCCACCTATCGGGTCGGAGAAACGTTGAAGGTGCCGTTCACCAGCCTCACAAAATTCCGCTCCTCGCGGGTCGGCGGCAAATGCCGGCAAGTCTAACGTTTTCCAGACATCGATACTTCGTCGACGATCGCAGTATGGAGGTCGGAAAGCAACGAGGATATGGCGGCGGGGTCGGCCACTCTTGTGGAAGTGCCGCCTATTTTCCGAGCTTGAACACGGTGCCGAAATCGGTCGAGCCGCCGCCGGAGGCCGTGCTGAAGAAGCCGTCCTTGCCATCTTCGAGCAGAGCGCCCCAGGGATATGCACCGTCATCGCCATTGGTGAAGGAATGCAGCACGCGCTCCTGTCCGTCCGGCGCAAGCTTGAACGCAACGCCGTATCCCGCGCCCCAGAATAGCGTCGTGCCGAAGAGATTGCCTCTCATGTCGCGCTTGAGCGCGCCAACCGGCTGACCGCCGTCGGTGCCGCCCGTGAACGTGTAGAGCACGGTCAGCTTTCCGCCGGGGGCGAACTTGAACACGGTGCCGCATCCCATGCCACCGCAGCCGCCGGCATCGCCGCCGAATTCCGTCGTTCCATAGAAATTGCCGGATTTATCGCTGATAAGGCCGGCGACCGGATTTCCGCCGTCTGTTCCACCGGTAAATGCGTAGAGCACGGTTTCGGTGCCGGTCGGCGTGATCTCGAACACCGTTCCGCAGCCGAACTTCGCGCAGCCTCCGCCGCCCTCCTGGGTCGTGCCGTACATGTTGCCTTTCTTGTCGGCGATCAGCCCGGCCTGCGGACCCAACCCGTCGCTGCCGCTCGCGAAGGAATGGACCACCGTTTCGGTTCCGTCCGCCGAAAGCTCGAAGACCGTCCCCCATTTGTCCGCGCCGCCGCCGTTTGTCGTGCCATAGAAGTCACCCTTCCCGTCCGCAAGGAGCGCCCCCATGGGAAAGGCGCCGTCGGCTCCGCCGCTGAAGGTATAGAGGACCGTTTCGGTGCCGTCGGGCGCAAGCTCGTACGCCACCCCGCAACCATTGCTGTTGCAGCCTCCGATGACGCCACCCTGTTGCGTCGTGCCGTAAAGATTGCCGGAGCTGTCGAGCACCAATCCTACCGGCAAGCCGCCGTCGGTGCCGCCGCTGAACGAGTGGAGCAAGGTCTTCGACCCGCTGGCCGTCAGCTTGAACGCCGTGCCCCGTCCGAGTTGCGTGTTGCCGCCATAAAAGGTCGTGCCGTAGAAATTGCCGGAGGCGTCCTTGATCAGTCCATCATGGGGTGCGGCGCCGTCCGCCCCATCCTGGAACGTATAAACCAGGTGGAAACCCTTGGCCGCACCACTGTCGGCCGGAACCAGCACGGCAGAAGCCAACCCGCAGGCGAGGACAAATCCACGCGGAAAACTACCGGTTCGGAACATCAAACCCCTCATCGCTCCATGATCGGGCAGCGCACGGTGCCCCGCATGGCTCCATTCTTAGAACAGAAGTACAGACATGCAAACCGCGCCGTGCAACCCTTGGAGTCCCCAAATGTCCCGCAAGCAAGTGGCCGTTATCGCAGGCGCGGTACCCGCGTTCCTTGCGATGGTTGCTGTCTATCAATACGCGCCTAGGATTTTCGCCCATTTAGAGCTTCCGGCCGGGGATGCCGGGAGCCGGCTCGCCTTCGTGGTGCACTGGCTCCTGCTGCCCGGGCTGACGCTCCTTGCAGGAGTTGTGGGCGCCGCGCGGCGAGGCTTTTTCGCAGACGCCATCGACGGCACGCGCACTCCGGCGAACCATGGCCTCGAAATCAATCTCCGCTACAACATCAATACGCTGGAGCAGGTCGCACTGGCGGCAATCGCCTGGAGCGGAGTCGCGCTGGTCGTCTCGCCGGATCGGCTTCTCGTGATTCCGACAATGGCAATTCTGTTTGCAGTCGGGCGCGTTACGTTTTGGATCGGATATCTGCTGCGTCCGACCGCCCGGGCGTTTGGCATGGTGCTGACGGGCTTTCCAACCGTCGCTGCCTTTGCTTGGCTCGGCTGGCGACTGCTCGGCGGATAAGATCTTCTGATCCGATCTCGCGCGACATGCCGATCATGTGCGGCTATCGTGATGGTCGACGACCCCTTCTCCTGATCACCAGGAGTCCATCGCCGGAGATCGATACCAATGAATGAGACGGAAACAGTCCTCGCCTTCGTCGAGGCGATCAACAATCACGATGTGGACCGGATCGTCAGTCTGTGTACGGAGGATCATCGGTTCATCGACGCGCATGGCGGCAGTGTTCACGCCGGGAATCTCGCGTCCGCATGGAGGGGCTACTTCCACTTCATGCCGCACTACGGAATCGAGGTGGAGACAGTTCTGCGCGAACGCAATGTTGTCGCTGTTTTCGGGTCCGCCTGGGGGAGCATGAACGCTTTGAATCCCGACGACCGGTCGTGGGGGCGCCCCTGTGCGTGGCAGGCGCATGTGCACGACAACCGGATAAGGCGCTGGCAGGTTTATGTCGACACCAAGCCGGTCTTCGATCTGCTTTGAATCCGGCGATCAGGCTGGAAAAGGTGAATCTGTCTTCCGCCACACGGTTGCGAGCCAGGGTTGCCTACCGCGCGGCAGCCCGGCGGGGCGGTAATAATGATCGAGTTCGCGGAATCCCGCCTCCCGCACGAATCGGCGCCATGTTTCGAGATCATGATAGGCGCCGTAACGCCCGTGATGGCAGCCTTCCTCATTGTGGCCGTGCGGGTTGGAACTGAACAGAACGCCGCGGGGCTTGAGGGTCGCATGCAATTCCCCGAGCACGCGGGGCAACTCCTGGCTGGGGACGTGAAACAGCGACGCGTTGGCGAAAACGCCGTCGAAACAATTGTCCGGCAGATTGAGCGCGAGGAAGTTCTGTTCCCAGACATTCAAACCGTCTGCGCGCGCCATCGCCGCGAAACGCGCGGAGCCGTCCAACCCGATGGGCGCATGACCGAGCGCGGCAAACGCCTTGAGATCGCGTCCCGGCCCGCAGCCAAAATCGAGGATGGCAAAGGGCGGCTCTCCCTCGATGTGTTGCAGCAGCGCCGCAATGTTCTGACTGACGTCGTGGCCGCAGGTTCCTTCCCGAAAGCTCTCGGCCCGATCTTCATAGTGTTGCAGCGTGAGGTCTGCGATTCTCTCCCACTCGTGCACCTTCCGATTCATTGTCTGCCGTGCCGCTTATGAGTCGCGTTCAATTCTTCAGCAGAAGCTCGACGACCGGAAAGCAGCGCACGGTGCAGCCGGTGGTCGAAATACGAGGAGATCGGGTCGGCAAACCCCAGAACGAATTGATCGGCCACTACGCGCCGCTCTGGTTCGGGAGGGCGCCGCGCGCGCGGCGGGCAAGAATCGCGAAGGGAATGCACAAGAGCCACAAGAGCGCGGCATAGACGCCCGCCGTCCAGTTTGCGTTCAGAAAAAGCGCGAGGAGCGCCATGTCGATGACCAGCGCGAGCAGCGGCGCCCAGGGATAGAGGATCACCCGATATGGTCTCGCCAGGCCCGGCTCGCGCCGGCGCAGAACGAAGAGTGCGAGAATCACGAGAATGAAGGATGCGGATTGCAGCGTCGCGATCAGCCCGAACGCCAGAGAGAACGATCCGGTCAGGGCCACCGCGATCGCACCGACCGCCGTCGCGGCGATGGCGACGGTCGGGCTGCCGCCCGCGTTAACGCGTTGAAATATCGGGGGCAGCAGCCGGTCCCGCGACAAGGCCAGCAGAACACGCGGCGCGCTCATGATGCCCGCATTGGTGCAGCTCGCCACGCTCAGCATAGCGAATACGGCCACCGCCGTAGCCGCGAAGCTCCCGCCGATCCTGGCGAGCACCGGCGTGAAGGGAAGCGAGCTTGCGGCAATGCCGGCGACGCCCAGAGCGTGGAGGAGCGCGCCGTTTATGGCGATGTAGAGAATGGCGGTCAGCAGCAGGCCGATGGCCATGGCCCGGGGAAGGCTGCGGCCCGGCGCCTTGCATTCTTCGGAAAAGAACGCCGGCTCGTACCAGCCCGAATAGGCGCCGACGATCAGTTGATAAGCGGCAACAAGACCGGCCCAGCCAACAAGCAACGACATGTGCGGAATCGGGCTCGCGGTCGCACGAAGAGGCGCAACGATCGCGAACGCCGCAACGCAAAAAGCCGCGAGCGCCAGCGCCTTCAGAAGGCTCGTGATTTCCTGGATGGCGCGTCCCTCGCGCAGGCCGGCGAAGTTTGCGCCGAACATGGCGACCTGCATTGCGACCGCCACAGCGGGCAGTGCGCGCTGTGCGGCCGGCCAGAGCATCGCCAGAAAATCCGCAAAGGCGACCGAAAGGGCGGCTGTGGACGCCAGTCGCTGCATCCACATCGTCCACCCGACGGCCAGGCCGCCCACGTCTCCGAAAGCGCGGTGCACAAACACATAAGGGCCGCCGGCACGGGGCATCGCCGTGCCGAGTTCGGCCACCACATTGGCTTCCAGCGCCGCATGGACGAGGGCCACGGTCCATAGAGCCAGTATGAGCCGGGCATCGGGAACTTCGCGCGCGATCAAGGAAGGCGCGCGCAGGATTCCCGCCCCGATCATTGCGCCGACTGCGACCGCGACGCCGAACGACACGCCCAGAATGTGAAGAAGCTCGCCGCGATTCGGGCGCGGATCGCCGTTCTGCGCCGGGCGGATGGGTGGTGCTGCGGGTTCACCCTGAGTGGCGTCGCTCATCGCGGATATCCCAACGGCCGGCGGTGCGCGAGGAAATCACAACCGATCACGCGTCAGCGGATGTTCGGGGAGCAGGAAGCGCCGGTCAAGGCGGAGCGTCGCCATGATGTCGCGTCACCGTTGCTTGGGCGGCGCCCGGTTGCCCGGCGGCAAACTCACCTTGGGCGCAGCTCGAGGAGGAGTTTCTTGAGGAACAAAAGCCCGGGGTCGTCGCAGTGCGATAGATCGAGCACATTGTGGAATTCCAGACCTATCAGGGTCCCGTTCCTCCAGACCACTTCGGCATCGAACGCGACGCCGTGCTTTGAACTGAGAAGATAGATTCGCTTGGGAATCATCCTGGAGTGCGCGATTTCGACCAGGGCACCCGATTCGGTGAGGTCCCGGATCAGCGATCCCCAGGAGAGGGCGCCATCGCGGGATACCATTTTTGCACCGATGAAGGTGCGCAACCGGGGGGAAGCACGGAGTTCCGTTGCAGGTTCGCTCATGTTGGTCCGGGCGGCGCTCATGATCGTTTCGAGAAGGGAAGGTTCAGCCAGAAGGTACCTGTCGCGGGTCGCACTTATCTCTTATGTCACCACTTAGGTTCAAATGCAGTCGATTGATCCGCTGATGGTTAGCGAATTGATAACGCCTGGAATGACGACGCGATGAACGGAGCCGAACGAGCGTGGCCGGCAGGTACTTACGGCAGAAATCATCTTCAAATGGACGGCCCCCCGGTCTCTGACAAAAGCGTCAGGATCCCTCCTCCGGGCCGCGGAGAGTCCAGCCGCCTCGGGCGCGCAGGACGAAAGCGTAATAAAGCAGCGCCAGCGCAATCACGATGAGATTCGCGATGAGGCTCGGCCTTCCTACGTCGGTGTCGAGCCAGTTCGTGTAGAGGATGTAAGCGCAGCCCGCGAGCCCGACGATCGGCATGGCGGGAAAAAGCTTCATGCGAAAGGTCGCGTGCGCGGTCGCTCCGCTGCGGCGCCCCGCAAGCGTTGCCGCACAAACACCCGCATAGGTCAGGACGATGCCCGTGCCGGTGAGCACGAGGAGCAGATTCATTCCCAGAAAACATACCAGAATCGACGAGCCCCCCGCCGCAAGCGTCGCAATCCAGGGCGAGTGGAAGCGCGCATGCGTGCGCGTAAACGAGTCGTTGAGATGGCGATGCCAGGCGAGATCGCGTCCGGTCGAGAAAAGAAAGCGCGCGTTCTGAAGGAGTGTCGCGAGCACGGCGTTGAAGATTGCGAGCGCAATGGCAGCGCCGATTGCATCGTCAAGGAGACGTCCGCCTCGGGCGAGGACGAAATCAGGAAAAGGGTGTTCTGAGGCAATGAGCGACTTGAGATCGGGTGCACCCATGAGCACCGCCGCGACCGGCACAAGCTCGGTCACCACGGTGATGATCACGGCCCAGAGGATGGTGCGGCCAATGAGCCGCGGCGCCTCGTGCATCTCTTCGGTGAAATAGACGGCGGAACTGAAGCCGTAATAGGCGAAGGCCGAAATAGCCGTCGCAAGGCCGATAAGGGCGAGCGGCGCGGGATGGAGCGCGCCCCCGGCCAGCGCAACGGGATGCAGCGCAAGATCGCCGATCGGCCGTTCGACATGGAGGAACCCCAGTCCGGCGAGCACCAGCAGCGCCAGAATCTCGAGGAGCAGGAAGATGCCGGTCACCCACGCATTGGTGCGGACGTGAAGTACCGCCAGCAGGGTGGTGGCTACGATGATGGCGATCGCCACGGCGGTAGCGTTGAGGCCGGGAAGCAGCGCGCCGATATAGGACACCGCGCCAAGCGCCAGCACGGCCGGCGTGAGCATGTTGCCGGCCAGGATGAGGCCCAGCATCGCAAAGCCCCAACCAGGTCCCAGGGTCCGGCCCAGCATGCAATATTCCCCGCCCGCGATGGGAAAGGCCGAGGAGAGTTCGGCATAGACGAAAGCGATGGGAAACGAGAGCAGTGCCGCCGCCGCCATGCTGAGAAGCGCTCCCGTGCCCGCCTGCTGGATGACGCCTGGGACGATGACAAAGACGGACGAGGCCGGAGTGACGGAGGAAAGAGTGAGAAGCAGAGTGCCCGTCATCCACATGCTGCGCTTGAGCGCGCGCGGACGTGGGGCCTCGGACGGCGCGTCGTTCAAGACACCCGCCACGACCGCGGGACGGGACGCTTGCCCCGGGAGCGCTTGACCAGAATGAAGGAAAATTCACACCACACGCAACGTCAGCCAGCCGAGAGCCGCGAACACCAGCAGGAAGGTAACCCACGCTGCGGCCCGGGTGGAATCCTCGTTTTGAAAGCGTCGTCCGACCCATTCGCTGATCCCTGCCGTCGCAGCAGCGGCAAGCACGATCGTCGCCGCGATCATCAGCAGGACGCCCAAGAGGTGTAGACCGGCCGTGCTTCCATGGCGCAACCCGCCATGGCCAAAGCCGCTCATCAGTCTCCCGTGCATGGATGCCAGCATCCGGCGATACTACACCGGCGGCAGCCCGGCGCGTCCCATGCCCAACCGGTTTGCCGGCTAAAACTGGAAAAGAGCAGCAGGCCGCTGGAAAGGAAGGCCTATTGGTTGGGCTGCACGGAGAAATCCAGAACGACGCGCTTCTGGCCCGCCGCAGGTGCCGAGAACGTGGCGCTGGTCGTGCCGCCCCCTTGTTGCGCGGTCAGAGTCGCCGTGACCTTGTACGAACCGGGGTTGAGCTTGAAGAGAACCCAGGGACCGTCGCAATCCACGCTGGCCAAGGTCTTGCTGCCGGCGCCCGACAGCACCACATGGGCACCCGACAGGTACTGGGCACCCCCGTTCGAGAACTCAATACGGACCGGATACGAGAGCCAGCGCGGATCGTGCTGAGCCGAATCGCCAATTCCGGTGCAAACCGTCTCGATTCCGCCCACGGAAACCGGATTGTCCATTTGAACGGAGTCCGCTTGGGCGGGCCAGAACCACCCGGCCACAGCGCCGGCTACCGTTGCCACCAGAGCGGCATAGACAAATCTCATGGCTGCCTCCTACGGAACCAACAATGCACTTGATCTGTGACAACGCTGTGGCGCGCCCGAGTATCCCGACCGTGGTGCTTTCTTGTCGAGAAATGTGAGCACACGTCTCCCGAAGAAAGCATTTTCCAGGCCCGCTTTGGGGGGCCGGGTTGCGCTCGACGCATGGCCGAATCGCGCATGGTAACCGCGCGGAGAGAGGTACCCATGCCCGTCCTTCACCAGATGCAAATGTCGGGAAATTGCTACAAGGTTCGTCTTGCGGCCGCGCAGGCAGGCGTGCCGCTCGTCCTGCGCGACTATCCGATTTCTGGCGGCGAAACCCGAAAACCTGAGTTCCTCGCGAAAAATCCAAACGGCCGCGTGCCGCTTCTCGAATGGGAGGACAGCCGAACGCTGCCAGAATCCGGAGCGATCATCTGGCACCTTACCGACGGCACAGCCCTGGCGCCGGCAGACAGCTGGTCGCGAGCTCAGGCGCTGGCGTGGATGTTCTTTGAGCAGTACAGCCACGAGCCCTACATCGCCGTTGCGCGATTCTGGCTGGGCTACGCACCGAGTGGGGAACTCGAGAAGAAGTCCCATCTCGTGGACGCGTGGCATGCGAAAGGCACCGCGGCGCTCGAAATCATGGAAAGGCACCTGCGCGTGCGCGACTGGTTTGCGGGGGACGGCTATTCGATTGCCGATATCGCGCTCTTTGCCTATACGCATTGCGCCGATGAAGGCGGCTTCGAAGTTGGAAGGTTCCCCGCGATCTTGCGCTGGATCGCGCGGGTGCGCGAACAACCGGGCCACATTCCGCTGTCGCAGCGCTGATAGTGCGTTCTGCCAAAGAAATGCAGAACATCAGGTCCCGGCACGCTCAACAACTCCAGGCGAGTGCTCCTCCCCGAACTTACTGAACCAGCGCGACCGCGGGCTGGAGACCTGACGAGGAGCCGGGGATATTGCACGCCGAAGCGAGAGCCGATCCGCCCGCCACCGTGACCGTTGAGCCGACGAACATGAGGCATTGCGACGAGCCAGAGCCGCCGCCGATGGTCGCGGCTCCGCTAAGCGAAATCGAGCCATAGGGAAAGTAGAACGCGCCGGAAAGTGTCGTATTGCTCGCGCCTTCGCCGAATGCGACGGGGGCAGTGTTGCCCGACGATGTGGGACCCACGGCGACAAGACCCTCGGTGTTACCCGAGGACGGTGCCGTCAACGTGACGTGATTGTAACCCGCTGCCAGACAGAAGGCCGGCCCGGTAACGCCCGAGCAACTGCCCGAAGGGACGCTGGTCCCTCCCACAACGAATGTCACGTTGGTTCCCGACATGCCGACGGTCGCGCCGTTGCAGGTGACGTCGCCGCCGCCATTGCCGCCGAGCCACACATACTTGGCGACGGTGTAGATGCCCGAGCCCAAGGTGTTGCCCCCGGCGGTCATCAGGAAACCATTGATGTCGTGTTCGGACGAGGCGCCGAGGGACAGGCAACTCCCGCCTCCGCTCCCCACGTTGAGGTTTCCCGCGAGCTGGAACGATTGGCCCGTCGCGTCCGCGAATGTGGTGTTGGCACCCCCGCCCATATAGAAACTGTCGCCGGTGCTAGCGGTGCCCAGTTTGAAGCTGTTCCCGGTTCCGCTCCCCAGCGTCAGCGTTTCACCGCCACCGTTGTAAACGCCTCCCGCAAACGAAAAGGTCGTCGGCCCAGTGATTGTAAAGGGATTGCCCAACTGGCAGATGCTGAAGCCCGTGCCGTAACCGTTGCAGCTGCTCGTGAGGCTGCCCGCGCTGAAGCTGCTTGCGGCCATTGTCAGCGTCGAGCCGCCTCCATTGTAGACGCCGCCGGCCAACGAAAACGTGCTCGTGCCGTTGAAAACCAAACTCGTGCCGGTGTTGCAGATGCTAAAATTTGTCATGGGGCAGGAGCCCGAGCCGCAATTTGAGCTCCCCCCGATGTTGTAGGAGCTTGTATTGCCCGCAGAGCCAAAGGTGGTCGTGGTACCTCCGCCGGTACAAATTCCGCCAGTGATGTTGAAGGTTCCCGGTCCGAAGCTGAGCCCGGCCCCGGTGTTCGAGATCGCACCGTTAAAACTGTAAGTATTGGACGCGCTTCCGCCGGTGTTGAATACGACCGAAATCCCGCCGGCAAGCGAAATCGCGCCGAATTTGTAGGAGCTCGATCCCGAACAGGTGACCGTCCATGTGCTGCCCGAAAATGTGCCGCTGCATCCATCCGCCGTGAGTTCGCTCTGCGTTGTGGATTGCGAATATCCGAAGCTGACGGCGGTCCCGCCGGTAACAGTCGGACCCGTGGGGGCGTTTGGAGATGTCAGGGCGGCAACCGTGCTGAGCCGGCCCGTGGCCCCCGTGACCTCGGTGGTACCGGCAAACGGATCCGTGGTCAGAGCCTTCGTGATGCTCAGAGTGGACCCGCTCGGCGGCTGGATACCGCTGCAAGGCTCGCTTGGCGCCGTCGTGGAATAGTATTGTACGATCTTTGTTGTGATCGAGGTGCCGCAGGGAACGCTGACTGTGGCGTTCGATGCGACGGCGCAGGACGCAGCGCCTACCGACGTGCCGCCGCTCAAAGTAATGCCCGAGCCGCTCTGGCTCAGGGCTATAATGCATGCCGGCCCCCCGCCCTTCAGCTCCGCATAGGATGAAACCCCGATCGGCAGAGCGTGTTTGGACCAGACGAGCCCCGACAGCACGAGGGGAACGCTCGTCTGCACGGTTACCTGCACCGCCTGGTTGCCGTCGCCCGAGGGCGATGCCACCAGGGCGGCACTGACATCGCTGGTCGGAAGCCCGTTCAGGGTGGCGATATTGTTCACCGCCCCGGTCATGGCGGACGTCGAACTCGTCGAATTGTAAACCGTTCCGCCGCCCATGGCCGCGATATCGGCGACGCGCTGGTCCTGCATCCGGTTGAGGAGTCCGTTGCCGAACTCTGCCACCAACCCGGACACGCCGACCAGCGACGTGATCATCACCGTCGACAGGATCGCGATGTTGCCGCGCCGATCGCGGAGAAACTGAGCGAACATAACATACCCCAACCAAGCCTCGCTGTACGTTATGCTCTTTAGGTTCTAATGGGCCGTTGTGCGGGCGTCGCAAATTGTACGAAAAACTTACAAAAAATTTCAGCGGACACAGTCCGTCGGGTGCACCCGAGACATACGCACGCCTCGACCGGGGTTCTGAATTTGAATGAAATAGTTATTAGTTCGATCGCCAAACCATGCACCTGGTCAACACCTGGCGCCGGGATGCGTCATCGTTATTCGAAAAATTCCCGCTGCGGCGCCTGAACCATGTTGGTGTGCAGATGCGAACCCCGCCTGGTGTTGAGCAGGAGCACGTCAGAGATTGTCACTACCCGCCGAAACGGCGAGCGAAACGTTACTTGGCCACGTGGAGCTGGACGATCTGGGTGCCGATCTGATTCAGGGTCGTGATGAGTTGACCCGAGGTGGTCAGGTTGAAATAGTCGTTTGGGCTGCTCGCGCAGGCCTGCAGGGGCGCCGAATTGCCCTGGGTCCCGTTCAGATCGATATAGATAGAATAAATTGTGATGCCGGCAGCCTTGATGTTCGAGCAAACAAGCGCCTCCCGCGCATCGGTCGACGTATCTTCATTTTGGCCGTCTCCCGTCCAGCGATCCTGCGTGTTGAGTCCGTCGCTCACGATGATGATGATCGGGGTGGTGCCCGTCGGCAGGGGGCCGGGATTGAAGGGCGCGGTGTTGGAAAGGGTCATCCAGCCCAACGCAAAACCGACGGGCTGATCGGTGGCACCTCCGGCAACCATGCCGTTGACTTCAGCGTTCAGCGCGGAAAAACCGCTTTGCGACAGCACATCCGTGAGCGGCATCATCTGCTCCGGACAGGTGATGTTCCAGGTGCCGGATGGCGTATGGCCGTAAAGACTGGGCGGTGCGGCCGGAAACAGGGTCACGACTTGGGTAGCTTTTGGAGCGGTGTTTTCGACATCATTGTCCTGGTTTCGGTCCATCACGCAGCCCGTCCAACTCGTGTGCGAAGGATTGTAGGCGACCCAATGACAACCGCCGGTACCGCCCTGACATGGCTGCCCCTGGTTATTTTGATAAGCACCGTCTCCAGAACCCACTGCGTCCCATGGCGCGAAAGTGAGCCATGCCGCGCTATTGTTCCCGGTGCCCACATTAACGCCCGTGGTGAACGGAACGATGGACACCATCACATCGTTCGGATTTTTTGCCGCGTTCTGAAAAATCGTTAAAAGCTGCGTCACCGCGGTCTTGAGCGCGGTGATCTTGCTGACACCATAGATGTCCAGCTGCGTCATCGAACCAGTGTTGTCGAGCACAAGCCCGACCCAAATTTTTGTTTGACCCCAAGAGACTTGGGATGTGTATGCAACATTCAGCGAGTTCACCCCGATAATGTTCATCAACACCGTCGGCATGGGTACGCTGTCGGACAACGTCACGGTGCCCGTGCCGTTGCCATTGCCGGGCGCCACGGTCAACGGTACCGGCGTGCCGAATGAGCTGCCCACATTGTAGTTCGCATTGAAATATTGCTGGGCCAGGGTCTGTATCTGGGCCAGGCTCAGACCCGACGATGCACCGACTGCGAGTCCTGCCGCGTCAAGCGCTTCCGCGAGGCGCGTCCGCACGACCGTGGCCCGCGCAAGGTCCACCCCCGTTCCCGCCGCGATGGTGAGAGGTACCAGCGCGATTGCAACAATCATTGCGGTATTCGCCCGCGCGGAACGGGCAAAGCGGATCGTCAGCGAAAGAACTTTGCGAAATGGACTCGGCATGGACATGGCACTCCCGGAAACAGCCCGCATTTGCCACAATGGAAGGCAAAAAACCCTCAAATGTTGACGAATTGGTTATCACTACCTTAACGACATGGCACAATGCCTGTCCTTGACACTTGCATGCCGAGTCCTGATGGGGCGCGTTTGTCCCGCAGGTCGGTTCGGTTGGTTGCTTCAACTTGCGTGGGCACATGGTCCTGACCCTTCGGTCTCGCCGAGTGGCATAAATGACCAATCCCGCTTTGATTAACCTCCTGTTCACGAAACGAAGGAGTTCCGCTTGGCGCTCGCCTAACGCAGGGTTAAGCAGGTCGCCGCAATTCGAAGGGATGGTCATGAACGTGGCAAACCGATGCGAAGGCCGCATGGGCCTGTGGCGCCGCGGGATGGGTGCTCGGGGCCGGTCGGGATCCGCGGCCATTGAGTTTGCCATCCTCGCGCCCGTGCTCTGTCTTTTTCTATTCGGTATCGTCGAAACGGGTGTGATTTTCTTCGCCCAGTCGACGATGCAGAACGCCGCAGAAGATGCGGCGCGGCTGGTGCGCACCGGCCAGGCGCAGAACGGGAACATGACGAAGGCGCAGTACGTCTCCTATATCTGCAACGAAATGTCGGGTCTGATCAGTTCCGGCAGCTGCAACGCCAATTTGCAGGTAGACATGCAGTCGTTCAGCGACTTTTCCGGCGCGAGTTACAACAACGTGCTCAAAAAGAACGGCAGCCTCAACCAAAATAACATGCAGTACGCGACAGGCGGCCCATGCGATGTGGTGCTGGTCCGCGCCTTCTACCCCTGGACCATCATGACACCACTGATGGCGCCGCTTCTGCAGAATATGCCCAACGGACAACACCTTCTGACTGCAGCCGAGGCCTTTCGCAACGAGCCATACGAGGCAAGTTCGCCATGTTGAATCGATTGATGCGCATCTGGCGATCGAACGACGGCCTCGCCGCCATCGAATTCGCCTTCCTCGCGCCCGTGCTCGCAATCCTGCTTCTGGGAACAATCGAGCTTTGCAACGCCATACAATGCCGCCAGAAAATCGTCAGCGAGACGTCGACGATGGCGGACCTTGTCGCACAGGTCTCAACCGTTTCGAATGCCGACCTTACCAACATCTATGATGCTGGCAGTTCCATTCTTTATCCGTTCGGAACGACCCCCGGAACGGTGGTGATCTCGAGCATCGTCAACGATCCGACGAACGGCCACAATTCGGTGGCGTGGAGCGTACCGTTCAATGGAGGTACGGCGCTGCAACAGAACTCTACGGTCACCGTACCGATCGGCGTCATCGCGCCGGGGGGCAGCGCGATCTTCGTCCAGGTGACCTACAATTATACTCCGCCGATCGGCCAATTCATCGTTGGCCCGATTCCCATGACCGATTCGTTTTATTCCCGCCCGCGCGAGTCTGCTTCCGTGAGCTATACGGACTGACAAGTTCCGCAGCTCCTAGCCGAAGCCCGACAATTTCTGGGCAGCCAGGTGAAGCTGGTGGAAATCGGTAGTGCAGCGCTTGGCGGGGTTGTCCGCTTCATCATGTGTTCGGATCCCGGAGCTCGATCTTCATCTGGCCGGGATCCTTGAACCTGGCGAAGCGGCCAGTGGGACCGTGGTGATTGTGTCCCAGGATCGGGACCGGGTTCTCGGCGAGCCGCGCCAACACTCCGTCGAGTTCGCAGACGGGTGACCCGCGCCGTGGAATCCTCCATGATCGCCTTCATCATGCCGCTTGCGAAGTTTAAAATCAGCCATGGCCGGTAGCGAGTTCGTATTCCTTTACTCGACCTTTCCCGACCGCCAAGCGGCGGAAAAGGTGGGCCGCGCCCTTGTCGAGGCGAAGCTCGCAGCCTGCGTCAACATTCTGGCGCCCAGCGCGTCGATTTTCCCCTGGGAAGGCAAGCTGGAAGTCAGCGAGGAGACGGCTATCCTGATCAAGACCCGTCGTGCTGTGGCGGAACGCGTGATCGCGACGGCCCGCCCGCTTCATCCTTATACCTTGCCCTGCTTTCTGATCCTTCCGATCGAAGGCGGCAGCGCGGACTATCTCGACTGGGTGCGGGAACAGACCGGCGAGTAAACTGCCTTCAAAGACGCGCCCTCTTGGGAAGGGTGTATAGTTTTTCTGGCAAATGCGATTCGCCGAAGGGCGAATGGGGAAGCGATGCAGATAGCGCGCAAGCTGGTGGCGGAGTTTCTGGGTACGGGATGGCTGGTCTTGGGGGGCTGCGGCAGTGCCGTGCTGGCCGCCGCGGTGCCCAATTTGGGAATTGGTTACGCGGGTGTAGCACTCGCCTTCGGCCTCAGCGTGGTAACCGGCGCCTACGCGTTCGGCCACATCTCGGGCGCGCACTTCAATCCGGCCATAACGCTGGGACTGTTCACCGCCAGACGGTTTCCGGCGCGCAATGTGATTCCCTATTGGGTCGCGCAAGTGGCCGGCGGCATCGCCGGTGCGGCGATCCTCTATGCGATCGCAAGCGGCGCCGCCGGGTTCGATGCGTCCAGCGGTTTCGCCAGCAACGGTTACGGCGAGCATTCGCCGCAAGGCTATTCTCTTCTTGCCGGTCTCGTTTGCGAGATCGTGATGACTTTCATGTTCCTCCTCGTCGTCCTGGGCGCCACGTCTCCGAGGGCGCCGCTTGGGTTTGCGCCGCTGGCAATCGGGCTGGCCCTCACGCTGATCCATCTGGTGTCCATTCCGGTGACCAACACGTCCGTCAATCCGGCGCGTTCGACCGGCGTAGCGCTGTTCCAGGGCAATTGGGCGCTGGGACAGCTCTGGGCGTTCTGGCTCGCGCCGCTCGTTGGGGGGGCGCTGGCGGGTATCGTCCATCGCTGGATCGCGCCTGACGATCCGCCGAGTATCATCCCCGAAATGTAGAGCCGGGTTGCGTTTGATGCTTGCCCGGCTTTCTATGGGCGGACTGCCAGGCGAAACAGCCATTGGGCTACGAGATATCCGCGCGCACTGACCTTCTGGACGGAACCGCGCTTCGGCGCGATTTGATTGCGCTTGCAACCGCTGAAACAGACCAGGAAAAGCGTCGAGGGGCCGCGTTCGCTCTCGTCATGCCAGCCCTGCAACAAGCGCGCGGCCGCGTCCTGACGCGGCTCGAAAACGGTACCCTGTCCGGCCTGTGGGCCGCCCGCGCGTTCTGCGACATCCAAGACCTGGTGGTCCAGAATCTCTGCGATTTCGCGACAAAGCACCTTTACGGCGCCCACGGTGACTCCGAACAAATCGCTGTCGTGGCGACCGGCGGATACGGCCGGGGTTTTCTCGCGCCCGCTTCGGACATCGATCTCGTCTTCCTGCGGCCCCGCAAACAGACCGCCTGGGGCGAGAGCGTCATTGAACTCATTGTGCGCATGCTGTGGGACCTGGGCCTCAAAGTCGGCCACGCCGCGCGCTCGCTCGACGAATGTCTTCTCCTCGCACTTGAGGACATGACGGTGCGTACCTCGCTTCTCGAGGCGCGCTTCGTATCGGGCGAAATGTCTCTCTGCGACGATCTTCGCATACGATTCCGCGCGGAAGTCGCGAACGGCACGGGAGAGAATTTTGTGGAGGCAAAGCTGGCCGAGCGCGAGGCCCGCCACAATAAACAGGGCGCAAGCCGCTATCTCGTCGAGCCGAACATCAAGGACGGAAAGGGCGGGCTCCGGGACCTGCAGACGCTCTACTGGCTGGGAAAATATATCTACGGCGTCGACGACCCTGCCGATCTCGCCGACCACGGCGTTTTCACGCGCGACGAGCACAGGACGTTCCACGCGGCGGAGGCATTCCTCTGGAATGTGCGCTGCCATCTGCACTGCGTTGCCGGCCGAGCGCAAGAACGGTTGTCTTTCGATGTCCAGCCGGAGGTGGCCCGCCGGTTGGGCTTCGTGGATGCAAATCCCCGCCTCGCGGTCGAACGTTTCATGCGGGCCTATTTTCTCGTCGCCAAGGATGTCGGCGATCTCACCCGCATTTTCTGTGCGGCTCTTGAAGACCAGAACCGGAAAGGGCCGCAGGCTCTCTCGCACCCGCGGACTGTCTTCCCCCTGCCGCCCGGATCCGAAGGTGACTTCTGCGTAGAGAACGGGCGGGTAACCGCGTTCGACGATGCGTTCGTCCGCGACCCCGTCAACCTTATCCGGATTTTCCATTTTGCAGACGCAACGGAACTGGAACTTCATCCCCACGCATTGCGCACGATTACGCGCTCGCTCGATCTGATCACCAATGATTTGCGCGAAGATCGCACGGCAAACCGCCTGTTCCTCGAAATCCTGACGTCGCGGCGCAATCCCGAACAGACCCTCAGACACATGAACGAAGCGGGCGTCCTCGGACGATTCGTGCCGCCGTTCGCCCACGCCGTCGCGCTCATGCAGTTCAACATGTATCACCATTATACCGTTGACGAGCACCTGATTCGGGCTGTCGGTATCGTGTCCGCGATCGAGCGGGGCGAATTGCGTGAAGACCATCCCCTGGCGAGCGATCTTACGAGCCGCATCAAATCGCGCGAGGCTCTCTACTGTGCTGTTCTGCTGCACGACGTCGCCAAGGGCATGCAGGGCAATCATTCCGAAATCGGGGCTGCGATCGCGCAGTCCCTCTGCCCGCGCTTCGGCCTTTCGGAAGGCGATACGGCTACAACGGTCTGGCTCGTGCGCAACCATCTTGTCATGAGCGACACGGCGCAGCGTCGCGACATTTCGGACCCCGCCACACTACGCAACTTCGTTGCAGCGGTGCAGTCTCCGGAGTTGCTGCGCCTGCTGCTGGTGTTCACCGTTGCCGACATCCGCGCGGTCGGACCCGGAGTCTTGAACGGCTGGAAGGGCGAGCTCTTGCGCGAACTCTATCGTGGTGCCGAAAAAATGATGACCGGGGCGCCCGCTTTACCTGAACTCAACCCGCGCATCGCGTTGGCGAAGGAGACATTGTCGCAGCGTCTCGCGAACGGCCCCGACGGCGACCGCGCCGACGCGCTCGCCCATCATCGCGACAATTACTGGCTGGCTTTTGACGATGCAGAACTCGAACGACACGCGCGTCTCCGATTCCGGGCGAAGGAGCAGCGCCAACGGTTTGCCCTGGAAGCAGATACCGACGAATTTCGCGCGGTGAGCGAAATTACGGTCTTTGCCGCGGATCGTCCCGGCCTGTTTTCGCACCTTGCGGGCGCGATCTCCGCCTGCGGCGGTTCCATCGTCGAAGCGAAGGCATTCACGACCGCGGACGGGCATGCGCTTGATGTCTTCCGGGTGCAGGATCCCCACGGGCGGCCGTTCGGGGATGCGGGCCGCGTCTCGCGATTGCGCCGGGCAATTGCCAGGGCGCTGGACGGCACGCTGCCAGACCAGGCCATGATCGCGAGATGCACGGCACGAAATAGAGCGGCGGCATTTCACGTGCCTTCGAGAGTGAATTTCGACAATGACGCCTCGGCAACTGCGAACGTCATCGAGGTGGAAGGCGCCGATCGCCCCGCACTCCTCTTCGACATCGCTCGCGCCATTTTCGAGCAGGGGCTTTCGATTTCATCGGCCATCGTCGCGACGTATGGCGAGCGGGCGGTGGACATTTTCTACGTTTGCGATGGGTTGGGCCACAAGGTGAGCCATCCGGAACATCTCGCCCGCATACGGGGACATCTGCTGAAAGCGCTGGCGAGCGCCCCTTGAAGCCCGCAGCGTGCTCGGCGATAAGGCGCGCGGACCCTATCGGAACCATTCATGACCGTGCCACCGCATAGGCCTCTGGTTTTTTCCGGCATGCAGCCGACCAACACGCTTCATCTGGGTAATTATCTTGGTGCCCTTAAGAACTGGGTGAGACTGCAGCAGACCATGGACAGTCTCTACTGCGTCGTCGACATGCACGCGCTGACCGTGGAGCAAGAACCGCGGGCGCTGGCGCAGGCAACGCGTCAGGTCACGGCCGCCTACGTCGCGAGCGGCGTCGATCCTGCGCGAGCAATCCTGTTTAACCAGAGCCGGGTGCACGAGCATGCAGAACTTGCCTGGATATTCAACTGTGTCGCGCGCATGGGATGGCTGAGCCGCATGACCCAGTTTAAGGAGAAGGCCGGCAAGAATCGCGAAAATGCGAGCGTCGGCCTCTTTGTTTATCCGAACCTGATGGCAGCGGATATCCTGGCGTACAAAGCTACGCACGTGCCGGTAGGGGAGGATCAGAAGCAGCATCTGGAACTCGCACGCGATATCGCCCAGAAGTTCAACAAGGATTTCGGCGCGCCTGATTTCTTCCCGCTGCCGGAGCCGGTGATTACCGGACATGCGACACGGGTGATGTCGCTGCGCGACGGCACAAGGAAAATGTCGAAGTCCGACGAGTCGGATTACTCCCGCATCAACCTGACTGACGATGCGGATTCGATCGCGCAGAAAATCCGCAAGGCGCGAACCGACCCTCAACCGCTGCCGGATTCCGAAAAGGAACTCGAAGGGCGTCCGGAAGCGGAGAACCTCATCAACATTTTCGCGGCGCTGGCCGACGAGCCTCGCGGGGCGGTCGTCGCGCGATTCGCCGGACAACCATTTTCAGGGTTCAAGAACGACCTGGCCGAGCTTGCGGTGACGAAGCTGACGCCGATCGCCGCCGAGATGCGGCGGCTTCTAGCCGATCCGGCGGAGATCGATCGCCTGCTCGCCAGCGGCGCGGAAAAGGCGCGCTCGCTCGCCCATCCGATCCTGAGCGAGGTCAAGCGCATCGTGGGATTTGTGAGCTGAGCGATGGAGAGGGCATCCGGAGTGGGAACGGTTCTCATCACCGGCGCCGCGAAGCGCCTCGGCCGGGCCATCGCACTGGATTTGGCAATGAACGGCTGGGATCTCGCGTTGCATTTCCACGCTTCGGAGCCCGAGGCGCGCGAAACCGCGCTGGCCGCCCGCGCCATGGGCCGTCGTGCGGCGCTTGTAAGGGCCGATCTCGCTGACGAGGAGGATGTCGGCGCTTTGGTCGGCCGCGCGACCGCTGAAGTCGGGTACCTGACTGCCCTCGTCAACAACGCGTCGGTTTTTGAGTTCGACGATTGGTCCAGTGTCACGCGCGCCTCGTGGGATCGGCACATGACCGTCAATCTGCGCGCCCCCTTCGTGCTCTCCCAGGACTTTGCGCGCCAATTGCCCGCGGCAGCCAAAGGCGCAATCGTGAACATGGTCGACCAGCGCGTGCTGAAGGCGACGCCGCAATTCCTTTCTTATAGCGTGAGCAAGGCGGCGTTATTCTGGTTGACCACCACACTCGCGCAGGCACTCGCCCCGCAAATTCGAGTCAACGCCGTGGCGCCGGGTCCCACGATGATCAATGCGCGACAGACTGAAACGCATTTCCGGCGGCAGCGCGACGCGACCGTGCTGGGCTCGGGCGCGCAGCCCCAGGATGTGTGCGACGCCGTGCGCTATCTTCTGAATGCGCCTGCCGTGACAGGTCAAATGATCGCGGTGGACGGCGGTCAGCATCTGATCTGGCAGACGGCGGATGTGAGCGCCGAGGAATGAGGACAAAAGGATGAGCATCCCTTCTTCGCGGCCGGCCAAATCGACGGCCCCACTTCGCCATATATTTATCCGCAACCTAGAGATACTTGCGCGTATCGGGATTCATGGCCACGAACGCACGAACCACCAGCCCATCCGTATCAATGTCGATCTGACGGTCGAGGACGCGTCGGCTCTGGAGGACAGGCTGGACAGGGTCGTGGACTATGAAGCCATCACTCTGCGCATCCGCGCGCTGATCGACAACGGCCACATCAACCTTGCCGAAACGCTCGCCGAATTGATCGCTGAGGCCTGTTTCGAAGATACACGAGTCAAGTGTGCGCGCGTGCGGGTCGAGAAACTGCACGCGGTGCCCGGCGCCGAGTCCGCAGGTGTGGAGATCGACCGCCGCGCGCCGCGCGGCTGAGCGCGTTATACATTGCCGCCATGACAGACGATCCGCCCATGCTAGAAATAACTGCAACCCAGGCGCCGGCGGGCGTCGCTCGCATCCAGTCCTATCTGAAAACGTTGCCGGACGCGCCTGGCGTCTATCGCATGCTCGATGCGAAGGGCAACGTCCTCTATATCGGAAAAGCGCGGAGCCTGAAGAGGCGCGTCGCCTCCTATGTGAAGACGGGAGGGCATATCGACCGCATTGCACACATGATTGCGGACACTGCGGAAATGCTCTTCGTCACAACCGCATCAGAAACCGAGGCGCTGCTGCTCGAATCCAATCTCATCAAACGCCTCAAGCCCCGCTACAATGTCTCGTTTCGAGACGACAAGTCCTTTCCAAACATTCTCCTGAGAGAGGATCACCCCTTTCCGCAGATTCTGAAGCATCGCGGTGCCAGAACGACGAAGGGTGTGTATTTCGGGCCCTTCGCCTCGGCCGGCGCGGTCAATCGAACGCTCAGTGCACTGCAGCGGGCCTTTTTGCTTCGATCATGTTCGGACTCCGTCTTCGAATCTCGCACGCGCCCGTGCCTGCTGTTCCAGATCAAGCGCTGCAGCGCTCCTTGCACGGCGCGAATTGATCCAGCCGAATACCGCCAGCTTGTCGACGAGTCGGAAGCTTTTCTGACGGGCAAAAGTCGCAATGTGCAGGCACGGCTCGTGGCCGAAATGAATGCAGCATCCGGAGCGCTCGATTTCGAGCGTGCGGCGCGTCTGCGAGATCGCCTGCGCGCAATGAGCCATATTCAGGCGCATCAAGGAATCAATCCGGGCACGTTTTCAGACGCGGACGTCTTCGCCGCGTACGCACAGGGGGGTCATACCTGTATCCAGGTCTTCTTCTTTCGCTCCGGCCAGAACTGGGGCAACAAGCCGTATTTCCCGCGAGCGGACCGCCAACTGGCAACCGCGGACGTTCTCGAATCCTTCGTGGGACAATTTTACGACGACCGCCCGGCGCCGCCGCTGATTCTGGTATCGGATCCGATGACCGGAAATGAACTTCTTGCCGAGGCACTCGCCCTCAAGTGGGGCCGCAAGGTGGAGATCGTCGCGCCTCGACGCGGAGAGAAGCGCGAGATTCTCGAAATGGCGATGCAGAACGCGCGCGAACAGCTCGCCCGCAGGCTCGCGGAGAATAGCGCCCAGCGCGAATTGCTGGACGGCGTAGCCGAAACCTTTGGCCTGGACGCGCCTCCACGACGCATCGAAGTCTTCGACAATTCGCACATCCAGGGCGCCAACGCCGTGGGCGCCATGATCGTGGCGGGACCAGAAGGTTTCGAGAAGGGTGAGTACCGGAAATTCAACATCAAATCCGCCAATATCGCGCCAGGCGACGACTACGGCATGATGCGCGAGGTGCTCACGCGGCGCTTTTCCCGTCTCGTCAGAGAAGCCGAAGAAGCAAGGGCCAAATGGCCCGAGATCGCCTTGATCGATGGTGGCCCGGGCCAACTCGCGGTGGCGCAGGGCGTGCTGGAGGATCTCGGAGTGGAGGATGTCCTGCTGGTGGGCGTCGCTAAAGGCTACGACCGTGACGCCGGTCGCGAACATTTTCATATCAGGGGAAGAGAGCCCTTTCGGCTCGATCCGAAGAATCCCGTGCTCTATTATCTGCAGCGTTTGCGCGACGAAGCGCATCGCTTCGCCATCGGAACCCACCGCAAGAAGCGGTCGAAAGCTCTGGGCGCCAATCCGCTGGACGAAATCGCAGGCGTCGGCGCTGCGCGGAAACGGGCGCTCCTGCAGCACTTCGGCTCGGCCCGGTCCGTGGCGGGTGCGAGCCTCTCGGATCTCGCCGCCGTAAAGGGAGTAAGCGGGACACTCGCCCAAAAAATCTTCGAGTTCTTCCACGCAGTCGGATGAACGCTACGCAAGTCACAGGTGTCCGCCCGCGCGAATTCGACTAGAGTGATTCCATGTTCCGGCTTCCGAACACGATCACGGTCCTGCGCATCCTGCTGGTGCCGTTCTTCGCCCTGGCCTTCATGTTGCCTGACGAAACTGGGCGACTGGCCTCCTTTGCGATATTTTGCGTAGCCGGTATCAGCGATGCCCTCGACGGGCTGGCCGCGCGGAAATTGGGCGCCAGTTCCGAATTCGGCCGCATGCTCGATCCCATTGCGGACAAAATTCTCGTCGCCGTCGCTCTCGTGATGCTTGTGGCGCACCATGTGATCGCCGGCCTTGAACTGGTTCCGGCGCTGGTGATTCTCGCGCGCGAAATTCTGGTCTCCGGCCTGCGGGAGTTTCTCGCAACCGTCTCCGTCAGCGTCCCCGTCACTCGCGTGGCCAAGATGAAGACCGTGCTGCAGATGATCTCCATTGGCGCGATGATTCTCGGCCCGTCGGCAGACAAAATCCGACCGGGTGCAATCAATCTCGCCTATGCGCTTCTCTGGATTGCGGCAGCTTTGACCGGTTACACGGGCTACGCCTATCTTCGCGCAGGCGTTACCTATGTGCGGCCGGACCGCGCGGCGCCTCAGACGCAACCTGGTGGTCCGGTGTGACGCTGCTCTATTTCGCCTGGGTGCGGCAAAGCGTTGGTTGCAGCGAGGAAAACCTTCCTCTCCCCGACAACGTCCGCACGATCGAAGAACTCATAACATACCTGCGCGCCAGGGGCGGCCCGTATGAACAGGTGTTTGGGCAGCCCGACCGCCTGCGGGCCGCACTCAATCGGGAGCATGTGCGCTTCGATGCAAATCTGCACAATGAGGATGAAATTGCCTTCTTTCCGCCGGTGACCGGCGGATGAACACAATCCTTGTCCAGAGCGAGGATTTCGACGCCGGCGCCGAATGTGAGGCTCTGGGCTCCGGCCGCAGGGACATTGGCGCCGTCGTCGCCTTTACCGGAGTCGTGCGCGGAGATCAGGGTCTTTCCGCGCTCACGCTAGAACAATACCCCGGCATGACCGAACGGGAAATTGCGCGCCATGTGCGGGAAGCCGAGCTACGTTGGCCTATCGCTGGAGTCACGGTGATTCACCGAGTGGGCCGTCTCTTGCCCGGCGACAGAATCGTGTTCGTGGGCGTCGCTTGCGAGCATCGCACGGCGGCATTCGAAGCGGCAGAGTTCCTGACGGACTATCTCAAGACTCGCGCTCCTTTGTGGAAACAGGAACATCGCGGAGAAATGGCCGTGTGGGTAGAGGCCAAGGATACCGACGAGAAGTCGGCGCTCAGGTGGCGTTGAGTTTGAATGGCCGGCGTACATCCTCGTCGTAATCGTTCCTCATGGCCTCCGTGATGGATCCAGGCGTGAAACGGTAGGGACCAACTTCCGATACCGGAGTCACCTCGGCGGCCGTGCCGGTGAGAAAGCATTCGGAGAATCCCGCCATTTCGCCCGGTTCTATGTAACGCTCGAAGACGGGAATTTGACGTGCGCGAGCAAGGGCGATGACGGACCGTCGCGTAATACCGTCGAGAAAACAATCCGGAATGGGCGTATGAAGCGCTCCCTCCCTCACGAAAAAGACGTTGGCGCCGGTCGCTTCGGCGATAAAGCCCCTATAATCGTACATGAGCGCATCGGCATACCCTTGCGACTCTGCGGCGTGTTTGGAAATCGTGCAGATCATGTAAAGACCGGCCGCCTTGGCCTTCGTCGGCGCGGTATCGGGAGCGGGCCTCCGCCACTCCGAAACCATCAGGCGGATACCTCTGCGCTTCTCCTCCCGGCTGAAATAGGAGGGCCACGGCCAGACGGCGATGGCGATATGAATCCTGGAATTGGGTGCGGCAACCGACATCATCTCGCTGCCGCGGAAGACGACCGGCCTCATATACCCGTCCTCGAGGCCTTGCACGCGCGCGATTTGAAGGCAGGCTTCGTTGATCTCCTCTTCGGTGAACGGGATTTCCATTCCCAGGATTCGCGCCGACTCGAACAGGCGGGTGGTGTGGTCGGCGAGCTTGTATACTCTTCCGTGATAAAGGCGCTGCCCCTCGAAGACCGACGAGGCATAGTGCAGTCCGTGCGTCAGCACATGGGTCTTTGCCTCGCGCCATGGTACAAATTTTCCGTCGTACCAAATCGTACCGTCGCGATCGTCGAAGGGGATAATTGGCATGGAACACCCTGCTGGTTTTGAACTTGTTTCGAGGCCGTCGAAGGATCAGAGTCGCGGGAAACCTCCAGGCTGCGGTTCTGCGGCAGCTGGCTCTGGAAACCCGATGACAATCTTTCCCTTATATCTTCGCGATAGCAAATAGAAGCAAGCGGAAATGAACAGCGCATCCGGGGACGCCCACCTGCTTGTCGTCGACGATGATACGCGGCTTCGATCTCTTCTTCAGCGCTATCTCAGCTCGAACGGTTATCGCGTCACCACCGCGGCCGACGCCGCGGAAGCACGCGCGCTGATGAAAAGCATTGCCTTCGATCTCTTGATCGTCGACGTCATGATGCCGGGTGAAACCGGCCTCGATTTGACGGAGGCGATCCGCAGGAACTCCCAAACTCCCGTTCTCATGCTGACGGCACGGAGCGAGCCCGAAGACCGCATCGTCGGCCTTGAAAAAGGCGCAGACGATTACCTGGCCAAGCCCTTCGAGCCGCGAGAATTGCTCTTGCGGTGCGCCGCCCTGATTCGGCGCACGACTTCGCCTTCGCGCTCGCCGCACCGCGAGGTGAAGATGGGAGAAGCACTGTTTGACCCGGAACGCGGGGAGCTCAGGCGCCGGGGGCGCCCCGTCCGCCTCACCGGTTCCGAAGCCGCATTGCTCAAATTGTTCGCCGCAAATGCCGGACGACCATTTTCGCGCACCGATCTCTGCACGCGGCTGGGTGTCGCTCTCGAGCGCTCAATCGACGTACAGGTCACGCGGCTTCGGCGCAAGATCGAGGAGGATCCCAAGCTGCCGCTGTACATCCAAACCGTTCGCGGCGTGGGCTACGTGCTAGTGCCCGACCGCGTGGCGTGATCCAGCATGCCCCGCTCACGGCCCTTCCGCCTTCTGAAGCAGCTGTCGCCTCGTGGTCTGTTCGGCCGCTCGCTCATCATCGTCGTGGCGCCGATGGTCGTGCTGCAAGCGTTTGTGACCTATGCTTTTTTCGAGCGTCACTACGACATCGTCACGCGCCACATGGCGCATAGCGTTGCCGGAGACCTGGCGTTCCTAACGGCGATCGAAGAAACCTATCCGGGAGGGCCCGCACGGTCAAAATTGCTCGACATGGCGGCCCACGCACTCGGATTCCAGATTTCGCTGGCGCCCGGCGCAAGACTGGACGCGCCTTACCGTCATTCGAGCATCGATCTCAAGCATGCAATGGACGCCGTGTTTGCCAATCGCCTGGGTGCGGCCCACCCATTCACCTCGAACGCAGTCGGCAATGTCGTCGACTTGAACGTGCAGGTGAAGGATGGTGTGTTGAAAGTCGAACTTCCGCGCGACCAGCTCGTGGCATCGAACGCCGATATTTTCATCCTCTGGATGGTTGGTTCGTCGCTCGTGTTGATTGCCGTCGCGATCCTTTTCCTGCGCAATCAGGTAAAGCCGATCGAACGGCTGGCATTGGCCGCGGACGCCTTCGGCAAGGGCCGCGCCGTACCGGACTTCAAGCCCCACGGGGCAACCGAGGTGCGCAAGGCCGCGCAGGCCTTTCTGACCATGCGCGAACGTATCGAGCGCTATGTTCAGCAGCGCACGGAAATGTTGGCCGGGGTAAGCCATGATTTGAAGACGCCGTTGACGCGCTTGCGTCTGCATCTCGCGATGATGGGCCCTGATTTGGACACCGATTCGCCGCTTGAGGACGTAGGCGAGATGGAGCACATGCTCGACGAATATCTCGACTTCGCCCGCGGCGATTCGGGAGAAGATGCGCAATCCGCCGACCTCGGTGAGCTCGTGACGGAGGCGGCTCTGGCAGCGGCGAGTGCGCGGACGGCGGGCGTCGATCGCCTCAACGTGACTGCCCCTTCGGGCGTCCGGCTCGCCATCAAACGCAATGCGCTAAAACGCTGCGCAACGAACCTGATCGACAACGCGCTGAAG
>Ga0182024_10001786_pt1 | contig 54555 bp, 44 predicted proteins | sample P32metaG_FD_120480 | JGI IMG/M metagenome (GOLD analysis project Ga0182024, IMG submission 120480) | Permafrost microbial communities from Stordalen Mire, Sweden - P3-2 metaG (Illumina Assembly) | ecosystem: Environmental > Terrestrial > Soil > Wetlands > Permafrost | place: Sweden: Stordalen...
ACTTACGCCAAAACGCAAAGCCAGTTCCCCGAGCGTACCCTCGGCCCGATCGTAAGCCTCAAGATACTTCCGTCGCAAATCGTTATCGTAACCACGCGCCATGTGAGCTCATGTCGCAAATCACCGCCTACATACACTCTACACTATTTATGAAAATGCTCTAGCCGGAGACTTGATGTTTATTCCTTTCGGCGCCATCGTGCTCACGGTGCTCTACTATGATCAGCGGATCCGCCGCGAGGGGTATGACATCGAGAGGATGATGGACGCCGCTGGCATGAACGCACCGAAGTCTTCGCTTGGCGGAGACGGCACGGTCGTGCCCGCTGCGGAGGAGGTTCAACCGTGACCGCCCGGTCGATCATCCTCACCGGCATCGCTCTGACTGCGTCTCTGGCCGCGCCGCAGGCCCGCGCCGATGCTCCCGCTGCGCCGGCAGCCCACCCCGACAGCCATTTGCATGATGCTTCGCTTGACGACTACCGCACTCACCTGCAAGCGCTCGCAACCATTGTCGAAACCTGCGCCAAGGCTCGTGACACCAAGACCTGCGATCCCACGCTGGTGGAGTCCGACGATCATGTTCCAGTCGCTGAGAACGCACATGCCAACGCCGACCCCGAGCGCCGCCTGGTGCGCTACGGATGGCTGCGGGCGCTACTGACAAAGGCCCAGGAAAAGGACAAGCCCGCTACCAAGCCCGAAACCAATCCCATAACCGGCCCCAAAGACCTACCCGCGGAGGAAGCAACGCGGCCTCTGGAGCGGACCACAACACAACTGCTCCAAGACGGCGGGAGGCGGCTCGCTCAGGACCTGGCCCAAATCGACGCCCCGAAACTGGCTCAGCCCGCGCACACCCAGGAACACGAGGCAATGAAGCAGGTGCTGGCAGGCCGCGACTTCCGCAACCTTGAGGAGACGACGGCGCGCGATTCGGTTTTGGAAAAACTCGGCAACTGGCTCAACCGGCTTTTGGATAGCGCGGCGCTACTCACCCCTCACTCGGCGTGGATTGGGCGCGCCCTCGTGGGTGGATTCATTCTGGCCGTCTGCGTGGCGCTGGTCTTGGGGCTCATACAACTCGAGCGTCGCTGGCGTGTCCGCCTCGTGCCGGAGAGCAGCGGCCCGGCCGCCGGGGCTGCCTCGGCCCGCGACTGGCAACTGTGGCTGGACGACGCCCGCAACGCCGCCGCCGCCGGCCTATGGCGCGAAGCGATTCACTTTGTCTACTGGGCTTCGATCTCGCGGCTCGAATCCCGGCGTCTGTGGCCAGCCGACCGCGCCCGCACTCCCCGCGAATATCTGGCGCTGGTGGCTCCGGAAGACCCGCGCAAGGCTGGCCTGGCCACACTCACCGGCAGCTTTGAGCGCATCTGGTATGGCGGACGCGCGGCGGCCGAGAACGACTACCGCAATGCCGAACAACTGGCGACAGCGCTGATCTCAGGCAGCGGCAACTCAGTGGCTGGGGGAGGCGCGGCGCAATGAAGCTCTTTCCCTCGCTCGATGCCAAGGACCGCAAGCTGCTGCTCTGGTCACTGGGCATCGGATTAACTCTGGCAATCCTGACCGGCTTTCTGCTGCCCAACGGGAACGGTAACGACAATCCCCTGCCGTCGAGTTATCTATCTGGCCAGCACGGCGCACGCGCTGCCTATGAAACGCTCCTCCGCTCCGGCTACCAGGTGGAACGCTGGGAGAGGCCCCTTGACGAGCTGGCCTCCATAGCTGGGCCCGATACCGTGGTGATCTTCGCCCAGCCCTTCACCCGCGATCCGAATGACATCAAGGCGGTGCGGCATATTCTGGAGCGCGGCGGGCGGGTGCTTTCGACTGGTTATTTTGGCGGATTCATTCTACCCGGCGAAGCCAGCGATACCCCCAAGGAGTTCAACTTTGCCGCTTGCAAACTAGAGCCCGAGGGGCTGGACACACTCTCTGACACGGGCGAAGTGTGGATGAAGCCAGAAGCCACCTGGCAGGTGGGCAATCCGACGCATCGCGTGGAGTACAGTTGCGGTGGCGCGCCTGCTGTGGTGGAGTTCGACTGGGGCAAGGGCCACGCCGCGTGGTGGGCCAGCTCCACGCCGCTTGAAAACGGCAGCCTGGCCCGCGCCCGCGATCTCGACCTTCTGCTCAACTCGCTGGGGCCGCGTGAGGGGCATCGCTTCTACTGGGACGAGTCGCTGCATGGGGAAATTCGCTCGAACTGGAGTTATGCGGCGGGGCCGTCGTTGACGATCTTACGGCTTGGCCTGCTGGGGTTGGGAGTTTTGATCCTGCTCAGCTTTAGCCGCCGCAGCGGGCCGGTGCGCGACCTGCCAGGGCCGGCGCGAGCCACGCCCATCGAGTTTCTTGTGGCGCTGGGATCGCTCTATCGCAAAGCTGGAGCAGGGTCTACCGCGGTGTCCGTGGCCTGGGAGCGGTTTCGGCGGCAAACTTTGCGTCTTTGTGGGATGCGCGGAACCCAGATGAGCGCGGCTGAATTGGCAGCGGTGATTCGCAGGCGCTTTCCACAAGCCAGCGCCAGCCTGGAGGCCGACCTGTCCGCCTGCGAAGACGCAGCGTGGGGAGAAACAATCGCTGCGCCTGAGGCGCTCAAGCTGATTCAATCGTTGCATGGGCATTCCACGCAATTGAAAGAAGCGACCGGAACGGGGAGCCAAAAACGCAGCCAGGCTGCACAAGGAGGTCATTCATGATCGGAACAACTGGTGCTGCAGTTTTGGTCATAGTCAACTTGATCTTTGCCAGCGCCTTGGGAACGGGCGCTGGCGGTCTTACATGCTTGGCGCTTCGGAGGCATTGGACTCTCAAGACTGCCCTCATTGACGCAGGATTTGCTGCAGTTGTCGCATTCATCGCTGCATACGGGATATCGGCGATAGAGGCTGCCCGTGGTGTTTGGGGGTCTGGTGTGACGCTGATCCTAGCTATCGCTTGCGGTAGCGTCGTCCTGAGGCATCTCGCACGTCTTGCGCTTCATTCACCGGATTAGCTGCGACTCGCCAGGATTCCAACCCAGCGTGACAAGAATCAGATTAGATTCATTCCAAACAGAAGGAAAGGGCCTCATGAGCCAGGAACCAATCGACGACGCAAACCAGGAACCGATTCAAAATGCAAACCAAAGCGGTCAAACCGCGGAGCATCTGCGCGCAACCAACCAACTGATTGCCCACGCCCGCACCGAGCTGGGCCGTGTCATCTCCGGCCAGAACGATGCGATCGAAGAGGTGCTGATCGCCGTCCTCTGCCAGGGACATGCGCTGCTCGAGGGCGTGCCTGGTATCGCCAAGACGCTGATCGTCAAGGCTCTCGGCCGCCTGCTCGGCCTGGGTTTCCAGCGCGTGCAGGCCACGCCAGACCTGATGCCGGCCGACATTCTCGGCACCACAATTTTGCGTCCCGGCGCCGGTTCCGATGCAGGGAGCTTCAGCTTTCACGCCGGCCCCGTCTTCACCGACTTGCTGCTTGTCGACGAGATCAACCGCATGCCTCCTCGTACCCAGGCCGCGCTGCTCGAATGCATGGAAGAGCGGCAGGTGACCACGGATGGTGTGCGCCGCCCGCTGCCGGCGTGGTTTACGGTCTTCGCCACGCAGAATCCCGTGGATTTCGAGGGAACCTACCCCCTGCCTGAGGCACAGTTAGATCGATTCCTGCTGAAGATTCGTGTGGCTTACCCCACCGAAGCCGAGGAGTTGCAGATTCTTGAGCGCCACCACGCAGGGTCAGGAGCTGGCCTGCTTGAAGACGCGTCCATAGCGCCCATTCCCGAGGGCCTGCTGGAGGCGGCTCGCGCCGAGGTGCGGTCCATTCGCATCGAGCCGGAGCTGTATGGCTATATCCTCTCGCTGGCCCGGCGCACTCGTGAGTGGCCCACGCTGCTGCTCGGCGCAAGCCCCCGCGCCGCCGTCAGCCTCATGCGCGTGGCCCAGGCCGCTGCTGCCTTCGATGGCCGCGACTATCTGGTTCCCGACGACGTGAAGCGCGCCGTGCAGCCGGTGTTGAGACATCGCGTGATGCTCAAGCCTGAGGCAGAGTTGGAAGGCTTCGACGCCGACCGCGTGCTGGCCGATGTCATCGCCGGTGTGCCGGTGCCGCGGCAATGATCTCCCCCTCTCTCCATCCCGGCCCCATCCGCGCCGTTTGCGAACGCCGCCGTCGCTGGGCTTTCGGCCTCACACCCAGGGCCATCGGGCTGTTGACGGCCGGCTTTCTCTGGCTCATTCCGGGTTTCTGGGACGGCCGGCTGGCCTACGCCATGTTGGCCTGGGACACTTTGGTGCTGCTGGCGGCGCTGCTCGACGGGCAGCGCTTGCCTCACCCCGAACAATTGACTGCGGGCCGCTCCTGGTCCAACACTCCGGCCCTCGATAGCGAGACGGAGATCGAGCTAACGATCGAAAATCACGGCGACGCCATCATCGAGTGCCGGCTTGTAGACGATCTGCCGCCGGCCCTTGTTGCAGAGCCTGCCACACACCGGCTGATGGCTTTCCCCCGCGTGGTTGCTTCCATCCGTTATCGCGTAGAACCCCAGGAGCGCGGCGACTGCGAGACGGGCTGGCTCTACGTTCGCTACCGCTCGTCTCTCGGGCTGGCAGAGCGATGGGCCAGGGCGCCGCTCACCCAGACGGTGCGCGTCTACCCCGCCCTGCGCACCGGCGAGGAGCAGCAGATCTTCCTGGCCCGCAGCAAGCAGATCGACCTGCAACTGCGCCGCGCCCAGCAGAGGGGCCTGGGACGTGACTTCGAGAGCCTGCGTGAGTACCGCGAGGGCGACGACCTGCGCGATATCTGCTGGACGGCGACCGCGCGGCGCGGCAGTCCCATCACCCGCCAGTACCAGACCGAGCGCAGTCAGCCGGTCTGGATCGTACTGGACTGCGGGCGGCTGATGCGGTCGCGGGTTGCTATTGGTCAACCCCATTCCGTGTCAGGGCACGACTTCAGTCGTGCCGATACTTTTGGAGCAAAGGAGCGGGCTTTAGCCCCTGAGGGAAGTTCTTCCGGCAAGCCTAGCCCCCATTCCAAGCTCGACTACGCATGCACAACGGCTGTCGCGCTGGCGCAACTGGCGCTCTATTCCGGCGACCGGGTGGGCCTGCTGGCGTACGGGCAAGGAATTCAACAGCGGCTTTTACCGAGCCGGGGGGCATCGCATCTGCGCCAGTTGATCGAGTCGCTCGCCCAGGTGCAAGCCGAATCCGCCGAGGCCGACCACCTGCGCGCCACGGCCATGCTCAATCGCCTCCAACCCCGCCGCTCATTGATTCTATGGGTGACGGATTTAGCGGAGACCGCCATGCGCCCTGAGGTGATCGACGGCGCAGTGCAACTGCTGCGCCGCCATGTGCTTTTATTTGTCGCAATGGCGCAGCCGGAGGTCGAGTCCATCGCCCAGGCCCGGCCCCGAAATGTCGAGCAGATGTTCCTGGCCGCCGCTGCGCAGGAGATGGCCGGCCGCCGCGAGGTGCTGCTGGCCCGCCTCCACGAGCAGGGCGCGCTCACTCTCGACCTCAACCCCGAGGCCCTCACTTCGTCGGTCCTGAATAACTACCTGATGGTCAAAGAACGGGCCATGGTGTAGGGTCTGCCGAAGATCTGCTCTCGCACTCTAATGCTGAATGGTGGTCTCTGCCTTAGTCGGCTTTGTTATCACCTGGGCCGGCGTAGGCAACTGCGACCGGTCCCAACCACCGCCCAGAGCTTCAATCAGTTGCACCGAAGCTGTCATTTCTTGTACCTGTAGAGTTGCCAAAGACTGCTGGTTGTTAAGCAATGTGGTTTGCGCGGTCACCACATCGATATAAGGATCGATACCGTTTTCGTAGCGTCTCAGCTCCAGCTTCAGAAAAGTCTGTGAAGAGTCGACCGCTTCCTGCTGGCGCAGAATCTGCTGCGATAAGATCCGGACCTGTGCGAGAAAATCTTCCACTTGCTGGAATGCAGTGAGTACAGATTGGCGGTAGGCGGCAAGATTCCCGTTGTACGTGGCGATGTACTGATTCACAGTAGCGCGGCGCAGGCCGCCATCGTAAACAGTCTCGGAGATGGATGGGCCGACCGACCAGAACCGGCTTGGCCAGTCTAGCAGCTTCTTAAGGGCTGAACTCTCCATGCCGCCATTGGCTGAAAGCGTTAGAGTTGGATAAAAAGCTGCGGTGGCCACGCCGATCTGCGCATTTGCAGCGGCCATATTCCGCTCTGCCGCGGCGATGTCTGGACGTCGCTCGAGCAGCTGCGACGGCAAGCCGATGGGTATCGGCGGAGGCGCGGTCGTAATGGGTTCGACGGGGACGGAAAAGTCTGAGGCGGGCTTGCCCACAAGCATGGCGATCGCATGTTCATACTGTGCCCGCAAAATCCCGATATTGATTGCCGCCGATTGCGCGCTGTGCAGAGTTGTCTGCGCTTCAACATAGGATATCTGGTCGTCAACTCCGGTGTCATAGCGAGACTTTTCGCTCTCAACGGCCTTCGTGTCGGCTGCCACTGTCTCGTTGAGAATCTTTTGCAGCGTGTCCTGGCCGCGGATCTCAAAGAAGAATTCGGCGAGACTGGCTTGTTCAGTCAACCGTTCATTCTCAAGATCGGCCGCGCTCAATTGCGCTTCATATTGATTGGCGCGCACGGTGTTGCGGACCTTGTCCCAGAGGTCGGGTTCCCACGACACACCGGCCGGAATGGAAAACACCTGACTCTGTTTGCCGCTTGTCGTGCCGGCGCTGGCTGCGGATCCAAGGTTGGAAGATGTCTGCGATCGTGTGTAGGAGCCGCCAACAGTCGCCGTCGGGAAATACTGCGAACGCGCCTCGCGCACCAAAGCGCGGGCTTCCATAAAATTCTCGAAGGCCTGGCGAATATTCTGGTTGTCGATATTGAGTTCTTCTTCGAGCGCATTCAATTCCGGCTCATTGTAGATCTCCCACCATTTGCCGCGAAGAGCCGCGTCCTGTGGTTGCGCCACAGTCCATCCATCGCCTTCTTTGAACTGCGTTGGAGACTCCTTGAAGGCCGCGGGTGCCGTCACCGCGGGCGGAACATACTTGGGCCCCACGTTGCATCCAGCCAGCACCGCGCAGAGCACTGAGATATGCAGAGCATGCCAAGCGGGGGATAACTTTCGGGATCGCACGATCGACTTTTTCATCATCAACACTCCATAAGTGCCCACTAGGAGGCCTCCGCGGTTTCGTTGGGGAGGGTTTCCGATTTTTTGCCGCCGGCCCACAGACGTGCCCACCACAGGCGCAGCCAATCAAAAAGAATATAGACAACTGGCGTCGTGTAGAGAGTCAGCATTTGGCTGACGATCAATCCACCTACAATGGTGATGCCGAGCGGACGCCGGAGTTCAGAGCCGGTGCCGGTGCCAAAGGCCAGCGGCAGCGCGCCAAACAAGGCAGCCATGGTTGTCATCAGGATGGGACGGAAACGAAGCTGGCACGCTTCAAAGATGGCATCGGTTGTGGACTTGCCGTGTTCGCGCTCCGCAACCAGGGCAAAGTCGATCATCATGATCGCGTTCTTTTTCACGATGCCTATTAATAAGATGATGCCGATAATCGAGATCACATTGAGGTCGATCTTGAACAGCATGAGCGCGAGCATGGCTCCAACGCTTGCCGAAGGCAAGGTAGAAATGATGGTGAGCGGATGCACCAGGCTCTCGTAGAGAACGCCCAGGACTATGTAGACCGAGAACAGCGCCGTAATCACAAGAATGGGTTCGCTGGCGAGCGAGGTTTGATACGCCGCTGCGGTTCCGGCAAAAAATCCCCGCACGGTTTGCGGCATATTTAGCTGCTGCTCCATTTGAGTAACCAGGCGAGTAGCGTCACTCAACGACATACCTGGCGCTAGGTTGAACGACACGGTGACCGACGGAAAAGAGCTGGTGTGATTGAGGGCCAACGGGGTGGTGCTCGCTCGGGCTGAGCTGACCGTTGAGAGCGGAATGACTCCTCTGCCCGTGGTGTTGAGGTAGATATTCTTCAATCCATCGGGGCTCTGCCAATAGGGCGGTGCTACCTCCAGCACCACGTAATACTGATTCAGCTGTGTGTAGATGATGGAGACTTCCGATTGCCCAAAGGCGCCGTAGAGAGAGCTATCCAAACTCGCCGGCGTGATGCCAAGCCTGGCCGCCGTGGAGCGATCGTAGGTGATCAGCTCCTGGAGTCCGCTATTCTGCGCGTCGGTGTTTACATCCTGAAACCCAGGAAGCTTCTTCATCTGAGCTAGCAGAATAGGACCCCAGTGCGAGAGATCCTGCACATTGTCCGATTGAATAGTGTATTGATAGAGCGCGGCGCTTCCTCGTCCTCCGATGCGCAAATCCTGTGCCGCTTGAAGAAACGACTGGGCAACGGGAAGCCTGTTTAGCTTGGGCCGCAGGCGATTGATAATCTCGGGAGCGGTTACCTTGCGGACGTTGAGCGGCTTGAGGGCGATATAGATGAAGCCGCCGTTCGATGAGCCGTTCCCGCCCGTATATGCGTTGACATTGGCAACCGCGGGGTCAGCCTTGATCACATTTACCAATTGCAATACGGAACTGTCCATGACTGGGAACGACGCGTCTTGTGGCCCCTGGACCTGCCCTGTAATGGCTCCAGTGTCCTGCTGGGGAAAGAATCCCTTGGGGATAATTGCGATGAGATAAAAATTCAGCGCGATGGTGAGGAGCAAAATACCAAAGATGGGCCATGGGTTTTTCAGCACCCACGCGAGCGAGCGGGTATACGTGGAGAGCATCCACGAAAATCCCTTCTCGCTTATCCGGTATGCGCGGCCATGCTTGACGGTCTTCTCATCCTTGAGCAGATAGGCGCACATCATCGGCGTAGTAGTCAGCGAGATCAGCATGGAAACAAGAATGGCCGTCGAGAGTGTGATGGCAAACTCGCGGAACAGGCGGCCGACGATGCCGGCCATGAGCAAAATAGGGATAAACACCGCGATCAGCGACATGCTGATGGACAGGATCGTAAACCCGATCTCTCTGGACCCTTCAAAGGCGGCCTTCATCGGAGACATGCCTTCTTCGCGAAGCCGGGAGATATTCTCCATCACCACAATGGCGTCGTCGACCACAAAGCCCGTCGCGATGGTCAGTGCCATCAGGGAGAGATTGTCGATACTGAAGCCAAGCAGGTACATGACTGCGAAGGTGCCAATGAGGGAAGCTGGAACGGCGACGGTGGGAATGAGTGTCGCGCGCCAGTTGCGCAGGAAGATGAAGACAACCAGAATCACCAGAACGACAGAGAGAATGAGCGTGCGCTCCACATCGCTGACTGAAGCGCGGATGGTTGTGGTGCGGTCGAGCACAATTGTGGTCTTGATGCCTTGCGGGATGGAGGCCTCGATCGACGGCAATTCCGCTGTGATTCGATCGACGGTCGCGATAATGTTGGCGCCCGGTTGGCGGAAGATGATGACGGTGATCGAGGGGATGCCATTCAGGTATCCGGCTGCTCGGATATTTTGTGCCCCGTTATAGACGTCGGCCACATCGGAGAGCCTGATCGCGGCTCCATGTTGATAACCGATGACGAGCGGCTTGTATTGATCCGCCTGGTGCATTTGGTCATTGGTCACAATATCGGCGGTAATGGTCCCATCGGAGAGCTGACCCACGGCCTCGTGAGCATTCTGCTCGCTCAGGACCGACTGAATATTCTGGATTGTGAGTCCGTGGCTGTTAAGCAGCGTTGGATTCACCTCCACGCGCACGGAGGGGCCGGCGCCTCCGCCAACCCCTACCTGTCCTACGCCCTGAATCTGCGAGAGCTTCTGCGCGATGACCGACGACGCCTCGTCGTAAAGCGTTGGCTTGTCGTACTTATCGGAGGTAAGCCCAAGAATCATAATCGGCGCATCCGCCGGGTTCACCTTGCGATAGGTAGGGTTGGCTGGCAGGTTTGCGGGCAGGTAAGTGCGCGCGGCGTTGATAGCCGCCTCCACGTCTCGCGCCGCTCCGTCAATATCGCGGCTCAGATCGAATTGCAACGTGATCGAGGTGCTGCCCAGCGAGCTCGATGAGGTCATCTCGGTCACGCCGGCGATGTGACTGAACTGTCGCTCCAACGGTGTGGCAATTGAGGAAGCAGTGATTTCCGGGCTTGCGCCTGGCAAGCTTGCGGAAACCGAGATCGTCGGGAAATCCACCTGCGGCAAGGGAGAGACAGGCAGAACATTGAAGGCGATGGCGCCCACCAGAGTAACACCTGCCGTCAACAGGGTTGTGGCTACCGGCCGTCGGATGAATGGGGCGGAGATATTCATGTTCCCTCCGCTGCGATCGGCTCGTCGCCGGCCTCGCCATTCTTTGGCGCGCGGCTGAATCGGTGGCCGATGTTATCAAAAAAGATGTAAATGACAGGTGTCGTGTACAGCGTGAGGATCTGGCTCAGCAGCAGTCCGCCAACCATCGCAATGCCCAGAGGACGCCGCAGCTCCGAACCCATGCCTTGACCCAGAGCCAGCGGAAGGCCAGCTAACAGCGCTGCCATGGTCGTCATCATGATAGGGCGAAACCGCAGCAGGCAGGCTTCGTAAATCGCGTCCGTGGCGCTCTTCCCGTGCTCACGCTCCGCCTCCATCGCAAAGTCGACCATCATAATTCCGTTTTTCTTCACGATACCGATCAGCAGGATGATGCCGATGATGGCAACCACGCTGAGGGACTGCCTAAAAAGGATGAGGGCCAGCAAAGCGCCCACGCCCGCGGACGGCAAGGTAGAAAGAATGGTGATGGGGTGAATGAAACTCTCATAGAGGACGCCAAGAACGATGTAGACAGCGGCCAGCGCGGCAAGAATCAGCAGCCCTTCATTGGAGAGTGAGCCCTGGAAAGAAGCCGCGGTTCCCTGGAATCCATACTGGACGCTGGCCGGCATGTTCAGAGCCTTTTGCACCTTCTCAATGGCCGTAATCGCGCCTCCCAGCGCGGCGTTCGGAGCAAGATTGAACGACACGGTCACTGCTGGGAACTGTCCCTGGTGATTGATGGAGAGCGGCTCGGTCACGTTCTCGACATGCGTGAATGCGCTCAGAGGTACTGAATTGGGAGGCGAGGTCGTTGTGGCTGCATTCGAGGCTGTGCTGCTCGCGCCCACTCCCGACGTAAGAGCATTCGAGGGCGCGCTGAGGGCTGTCGATGACGGAGTGTAGGCCACCGAAGTCGTCGTTGCATTCGAGCCGGCCGACGAAGATCCCGATGAAGCGAAGGACGACGAAGCACCCGGCCCGCTGGCCCCTGCGGACGCATTGGTCTGGATATAAAGGTCCTGAAGCTTGCCGGGGCCCTGCTGCGCGCTCGGAGTCGATTCCAGAATCACGTGGTACTGATTCAACTGCGTGTACATGGTGCTGATCTGGCGCTGCCCATACGCGTCGTAGAGGGTGCTGTCGATCGTAGACGGCGCGATGCCAAGTCGCGATGCACTGACACGATCGATTACCAGCGATACCGCCAGCCCGCCCGTCTGCTGGTCTGTGGCGACATCCGCGAGTTGAGGCAGCTGCTGCATCTTGTCCACAAGCCGGTTAGTCCACAAGTTCAACTCGTTCGCGTCGGGATCTTCCAGCGTGTACTGATATTGGGTCCGACTGACCCGGTCATCCACGGTAATGTCCTGCACCGGCTCCATGAAAAGCTCGATGCCTTCCACCGGCTTAAGGCTCGTTTGCAGCCTGCGAATCACATCGGAGGCGCCGATCTTGCGTACGTCAATCGGCTTCAGGTTGATAGACATCCGTCCGCTGTTCAGCGTGGTATTGGTTCCATCCGCGCCGATAAAAGAGGAGAGACTCTCTACCGCCGGATCCTGAAGGATGATGTGAGCTAGTTGCTGTTGCTTCTCTTTCATGGCCGCAAAGGAGATAGTCTCCGGCGCTTGCGAGATGCCCTGAATTTCACCTGTATCCTGTGTTGGGAAAAATCCCTTCGGGATGAAGATATAGAGCACAATGGTCAGCACCAGCGTGGCCGCGGCCACCACAAGCGTGATGGTCTGGTAATCCAGCACAAACTTCAAAGTACGCCCGTAAAACGCGATCATTCTCTCAAATACACGCTCGGATGCTTTATAGAAACGGCCCCGCTGTTCCTCGGGAGTATGGCGCAAAATGCGCGAGCACATCATGGGCGTCAGCGTGAGTGACACCACGGCCGAAAGGATGATGGTGACAGCCAGGGTGACCGCAAATTCACGAAAGAGACGGCCGACGACGTCGCCCATGAAGAGCAGGGGAATCAACACAGCGATCAGAGAAACGGTAAGAGAGATGATGGTGAAGCCGATCTGCTCCGCGCCCTTGATCGCGGCGTCCATCGGCGAGTCCCCGGCCTCGAGATAGCGCGAAATATTCTCGATCATGACGATCGCGTCATCCACCACAAAGCCAGTGGAGATGGTCAGCGCCATGAGCGAAAGATTGTCCAGGCTATAGCCCAGCGCGTACATGGCGCCCAAGGTGCCCACCAATGACAGCGGCACCGCCACGCTGGGAATGATGGTGGCGTATACGTTGCGGAGAAATAGAAAGATGACCATCACGACCAGTACAACGGTCAACCCCATCTCAAAATAAACATCGTGCACAGATGCGTTGATCGCGGTGGTGAGATCGGTCAGCGGGATTACTTGAATCGATGCCGGCAGGTTGACCTCAAGCTGGGGAAGAATCGCCTTGATGGCCTTGACCACCTTGATGGTATTGGCGCCGGGCTGCCTTTGAATGTTGAGGATGACCGCCGGCGTTTCGTTCATCCACGCTGCCTGCTTGTTGTTCTCGATGCCGTCCACCACCTGCGCGACATTCCGCAGCAGGATGGGCGCGCCATTGCGGTAGGCCACGACAACGTTCCGATAGTCCGCGCTGGTCTCTAACTGATCGTTGGCATTGATCTGGTAATCCTGATGAGGCCCGTCGAAGTTGCCCTTGGCCTGATTGACGCTGGTCTGGGTAAGCGCCGTGCGCAGGTCTTCGAGGTTCAATCCGTAAGACGACAATGCGGTTGGGTTGGCTTGAATGCGCACCGCCGGCTTTTGCCCGCCGCTGATGCTCACCAGGCCAACGCCGCTCAACTGCGATAGCTTGGGCGCAAGCCGCGTATCCACCATGTCCTCAACCTGCGAAAGCGGTAAGGTGTTAGACATGATTGCCAATGTCAGCACCGGAGCGTCTGCGGGGTTAGTCTTGCTATAGACCGGCGGAGCTGGCAGGTTCGACGGCAGAAAACTCTGCGACGCGTTAATCGCGGACTGAACCTCCTCTTCGGCAATGTCGATGTTCAGGCTAAGTGCGAATTGCAGCACAATGACCGACGATCCGCCCGAGCTGGTGGACGTCATCTGGCTCAGCCCCTGCAATTGGCCGAACTGGCGTTCGAGGGGAGCGGTCACCGTAGTGGCCATTACATCGGGGTTGGCGCCGGGATAGAACGTCACCACCTGGATCGTGGGGTAATCGACCTGCGGCAAGGCAGAGACCGGCAACTGGGTATACGCAACGATACCCACCAGCAGGATTGCGGCCATTAGCAGCGATGTAGCAACAGGTCGCTGGATGAAAGGCCCGGATGGGTTCACGGAGTATTGCCCTCAACTGGATTCGCTGCCGGGGCTTGCTTGGCCACGACGACCTTACTTCCCGGTTGCAGCTTCTCAAAACTGCTCGTCGCCACAATCTCGCCTGGATTGATACCTTGAACCGCGGTATTGCCACCGTCGGAGACCCCGGTCGTGACGTTGCGCACGCTCGCCGTTCCATTTGTAATCACATAGAGAAAGGCCGCCTGTCCATTGTGTTGAACGGCGGCGGTGGGAACCAGTGTGACTCCGTCGAGCGTGTTTACCAGCAACCGTGTGTTGACAAACTGGTTGGGGAATAGGGTGCCGGTCTTGTTATCGAAGAGGGCGCGTAACTTGACCGTTCCCGTCGTGGTGTCGATCTGGTTGTCGATGCTAAACAACTTGCCCGATGCGATCTTGGTGGTTTGCCCGCGATCCCATGCTTCGACGGGCAACGTATGCTGTTTCCTCATCCGCGCTTGCACCTGTCCCAGGCTGTCCTCCGCCATTGTGAAGATCACGGTGATGGGTTGCACCTGCGTGATGACCGCCAGCTGGGTGGTTCCGGTTCCCTGCACCACGTTTCCGGGGTCGACCAAACGCAGGCCGATGCGTCCGGCAATGGGCGCGGTAATGTGGCAGTAGCCGAGTTGGACCTGATCGTAATTCACGGTGCCTTGATCGTTTTTTACCGTGCCCTGGTCCTGCAACACGATTTTTTCCTGGTCGTCCAGTAACTGCTTGGGAATAGCGTTTCCTGCCCACGCCGTGCGATAACGGTCCAGATCCATCTGCGCCTGCGCCAGAATATTGGTATCGCGTTCCAGCACCCCCTGTGCCTGCAATAAGGTTGCCTGGTAAGGTCGCGGATCGATGTCGATCAGCGCTTCCCCTTTCTGAACGTATTGACCCTCTTTGTAATGCACTGCAGTCAGAACGCCGCTCGCCTGCGCCGTGATGTTGGATGTGTAAACCGGCGTGACCGTCCCAATCGCATCGAGGTAGATGCCAATGCTGCCCTTGGTGGCCGTGGCGACCGTGGCCGTGACGGATGGCTTCACGGCGGCTAGCTTGCGCTTCTGATCCGCTGCCTTGGCGTCATTCTTGTGGATAATCACGACGACGATCGCAGCCACGAGCAGCAGAAGCAGCAAGCTCGTCCATACAATCCAGCGATTCCGAGACTCGTGGGCCGACGGAGGCAATTGATGGTCTCGGCCAACGGGGTAAAAATCCGATTGATCTTCAATTTCAGACATTCACAACTCCGAGTCCAAGCACAGTTGGCAATGTGCTTTTCGCAGAATAACTGAACTCCAAGACCATTCCATGGTCCATTTCGCTCATTTCCCGAGGCTTGCGAACCGGCAATCCGCGCGGGAAATAATCCAATTGCGTTGATGTATGGAGCGCGGCTCGTTTCACTGACCTACCGGCTCGTTGACCCGCATACCTACCGCGGCGGTTCCATGTTGTACCAAAAACTGGCTCGCAGTTCGAGGTATGGCCCGTGAAAATCTCTCGGTAGAGGCGGATAGTTTGAACCGGTGAGTGCGCCCCAGGCCGCCCGATCCAGCGCTGAGTCACCTGAGCGGCCCTCCAGCACCAAGCTCCCATCCATCAACCGACCGTTGGGCAGAACCTTGAAGCGAATCATCACGACCCCCGTTTTGTTGATCGGCGGATTTACCTCGTCCGGAATCAACGGATCCCACGTGTGCTCCGTCTCCCAATGCCAGCGCTGCAGCCAGGCGCTGAAATCCACACCTTGCGTATCCGACAGAACTTCTACACCGCCCGAGCCCGCCCCGGGATGACGAGGCAGCCCACCCGAGCCCAGATTGCCCGCGGAGCCCTGTCCGGGATTGCGCTCCGCGTTTCTCATCGCATCGCGTAGCTGGTCTGCCGGATTTTGCGAGCCCATGGCAAAGTTCGGCCGCGCCGGAACTGCCGGTGGATGGGGCGCTTCAACCTCCGGCTCCGGAGCGGGCGGAACGGGTTGCGTAGGCTGTGTGGAAGCTGGCGGCTGGGGCGTTGGCGCAGGTGGCGTCGCCCGGTTCAGCGCCTCGAGCGTCTTTTTGTCGATGACCGGCGGCTTCTCGGGAACAGGACTGATTTTAACTTTGGGTTGGGTCGGGAGCGGAATCTTCGGTGAATCGAAATAGGTGAATTCCTTCTCCTCGTTGCTGGTCTTGTTTTTATCCACCACCACCGGCACTTTGAAGACATACTTCGGAAGCCAGGTAACCGCCGAGAGCAGCGCCAGATGAAGGAGAACCGCGATCCAGAACCCTTCGCGCAACCGCGCCCAGCGCCGCTCATCCTCGAGCTCGCCTATCATCTCCAGCAGCTCGTGCGTATCGTAGTCCACCCAGCGCGAACCACGAACTACCCGAGGCGCAGACTCAGGCTCAACGCTGCCCGATTGCCGGCTCGCGTCTGGGTTCGAGACGGAGCCCGTGTCGCGGCTCGCCTCGGGCGACCCTTTGGGCTCGTCTACATGGTTTGGCGCTTCGCTGGGGGGCATTCGTCAAATGAGGAGCCTCACAAGGCGCACACTCCGCCCAACGGCTCCGTTTCATTTCCTTTCCATCTATTCTCTCATTCCACTGAAATCCGTGCGCAATGCCCCGCACCGTAGAATGGTTCCTGATAGTTAAGACGCATGATTGGATGGAAAGGGACTCAGCTTGAAAGCCGTTTTTGCTCGATTCATGGCCAAGTGGAAGCTCGTGCTGCTGCCATTTCTGGCCAAATTTGGCATTTGGGGCGTCGGCTTGGTTGCGCTTCTTGACTCTTCCACCATCCCCGTTCCCATGGACGCGATTCTGGCCGTCTATGTCTGGAACGATAAGAGTCACTTCTGGCTCTATTGCCTGCTCGCCTCCGTCGGCTCCGCAATCGGCGGGCTGCTGCCCTATGGGTTAGGCCGCGCAGGCGGCGAACTCTTCCTGCTCAAGCGCATCAACCGCGAGCGATTTGAAAAGATGCGCGCCCGATTCGAGAGGCAGGAGTTTCTGGCTATGATGATTCCCTCCATGCTGCCCCCGCCCACGCCCTGGAAGGCCTTCGTCTTTGCCGCCGGTGTGTTTGAGATGAGGGTGGTCCCCTTCGTGCTGGCCGTCTTTGCTGGCCGCATGGTCCGCTGGCTGGTGCTCTCGCTGCTGGTGCTCAAACTGGGGCCAGGAGCCGTCGAGGTCGTCGCGCACCACTCCCTACCCCTGGTCGCCGTTGTGGGTGCCTTGGCTGTGATTGGTTTTGCCTGGTGGTGGATGCGGAAAAGACGCGCGGGCAAACTGCTCGAAGACTAACTCTTGAATTCTTCAGTCGAACGTAAAAATCTGGTACCCCATCCCTGCCGCGTTTTTGATTTTGCGGCTAGGGTGGGAAGCCAACAACCTACTTCCCCGCCAACGCCGTCTGCCCCTGCGCCGGGCTCATCCGACGCACCAGCACCGGAACCCCAAACGCCGCTCCCACAACGATTGCTGTCGAGACCAGGTCGTTGCGATAGAAGGGAAGCGCAGCCACGTAGCATGCGCTCAGTCCGCCCAGCGTGCGCGGATACATCCCGCTGCCCACCCAAACCGCATAGTTCGAGAGGACAAAGAACGAGGTCGGCCCCAGCAGTGTCGCCGCGCCCGCACGCACAAAAGTTGTCCGGCTGTGCAGCAGAATCCGCCCCAGCGCCATCGCCGCGACATACCACGCCCACATGGCCACGTAGCCCTGCCAATGGAAGCTGAAGTGATAGGTAAATACGGTCAGGTAATAGTCCGTCGCCATCATCACGGCCAGCGGAGCCAGCATCTCCCGCCACGAACGCCGCGCGCCAAAATAGAGCAAAGCACCGCCAACCGCGGTAAAGTTCATCCATCCGGCATGGGGCAGCACGCGGGTCAACACGGCAAACAGCAAAAGCAGATAAGCGGGCATTGAAACCTCAATCTCTTGATTTCTGGGACGATCTCCCAGTGTGGGGGAACAAGCGGCAAGACAACAGGCCATCTCCATTGTGCGGTCCACGAGCAAACCGGTCAACCCGAATCTTTTCATGTAGCGAATAAAACTTTCGACCGGAAGGAAAGTCGTCCTACCGCTGCTCCCGCCCGTTCATCGCCTCTCCCGCGTCGTCGTAGCCGTCCACGATGTAAACCCAGCCGGCAAGTGGGCTCCGGCCAGTGGCCCTCCCCGTCCCCAGATAAGAATAGTCAAAGCGAAGATCATCGAACTCAACCGTTGTCCATGTGCGGTTCGGCGGCAGTTGCGGCGCATCCATCCCAGCCACCGGCTCCTGGCCCACATCGCGCACCACCGCCCACGTGCCCCAGTCCAGATACACTTGCCCGAGCGGCGTCCGCTTGGCGGCCTCGGTAGCCGCGGTCGATTGTGGCTTGAAGATCACGTCCCGGTGCGCGTCGCTGTCGATCACACCAGTCCAGGTGTTGACCTCGGCAGTCTGGTAAGACTCCGCCGTCTCCAAAATCGCGTGCCAGCGGAACGGGTTGATCGGATAAGGTTCCATGCCGATCCGCTTCACCGGAGCGGTTGTGATATAAGCGCTCTCAACCAGCGCCCGTGCCTGTGCCTGTTCCACCCACCGCCAGCACCAGAGCACAACGATTGCGCTCAGCGCAAAAATTGCCCAACCCCGTCCTCGAAATGTCTCCCGCCGCGCGCCGATCTCCCGGTCGGCCAAGCCAAACAGCCAAGGCAGGATCAAAGCCAGCAACAGCACCGCCCACATCACCGGCTCGGCGATAAAGACGAAGCTGCCCGCATACCAGCGCGGATTAAACGGGAAAAACGGACGCACCCCATAGTTGTTCGTCCAGTCCAGCAGCAAATGGCTGAGCGCCGCAATCAGCGCCGTTGCATAGAGCCAACCCCAATGCACAGGCTGCGGGGGCGCTTTTGCGCTTTGGTTGACAGTGTGGGCCTTTTGTCGTCGTCGATCTCGCCAGCGATGGTACAGCCACACCAGCCCCACCACCACCCCAGCCACCACCGGCGCGGCAATAAACGTGTGCGTAATACCGCGATGGTGCTTCAGCTCTTCCACCGGCCCTGCCAGCGACCACAGCACGTCCATGTCCGCAGCCTCGGCAGCCAACACCGCCGCCAGCGTGGCGTAGGCGGTCTTGCGGTTCAGCCCCGCGCGGCCAATGCAGGCTCCGGTAAGAAAATGAGTAATGGGTTCCATAACGATCTGCAACCCATACTATCCTGCGGCCTCCTATAATTCACCCCATGGGCGATCCCATCAACCCACACTCAGATCCGGCCCAGCTCGCCGAGCAGCTGCGCTCCGAACTGCGCCGCCACGAGCACCTCTATTACGTTTTGGACGCGCCGGAGATCACCGACGCCAAGTACGACGCGCTCATGAATGAGCTCAAGCGCATCGAGGCCGCGCACCCGGAGCTGCTGACGCCCGACTCGCCCACCCAGCGCGTGGGCGGCAAGCCCGCTGAGGGCTTTCAGAAGGTGCGCCATTCCCGCCCCATGCTCAGTCTGGACAACGCCTACTCCTTCGAAGAGCTGGCCGACTGGGACCGGCGCGTGCGCGAACTGGCCGGGCCTCTGCCGGTCGAGTACGTGACCGAGTTCAAGATGGACGGCCTGAGCGTAGCCCTGCGCTATCAACCGAGCGACAATGGTGGTGCGCTGCTCTCCGCAGGAGTTACGCGCGGCGACGGCCAGGTTGGCGAAGATGTCACATCCAACATCCGCACCATTCGCAGCGTGCCGCTCTCTATCCCGGCAGAGGCTCTCAAGAAGGTCCGCCTCCCGAAGGGCTTCGAGGTCCGCGGCGAAGTAGTCATGCCCGAATCTGCATTCCTGCGCCTCAACGAGGAGCGCGAGCAACAGGGCCTGCTTCCGGCAGTGAATCCACGCAACGCCGCCGCCGGCACGCTACGCACTCTCGAACCGAGCATCGTCGCCAATCGCCGCCTGGTCCTCTTTGCCTACTTTCTCCTCGTAGGGGGCGAATATCTTGAGCAAGGCCAGGCAGCCACGCTCGATGCCCTCACCGCGCTCGGCTTCCGCGTCAATTCTCATCGCGAGCGCGTCGACTCTCTTGAAGGAATGATGCGCTTCATCGATGCCGCCGAAACCAAACGCGCCACGCTCGGCTATGAAATCGACGGCGTGGTTCTCAAGGTCGACTCCCACGCCACTCAGCAGCGCCTCGGCTATACAGGCCGCGCCCCCCGCTGGGCCATTGCCTACAAATTCACTGCCAAGTCGGGCATCACCCAGGTCAACGCCATCACCGTGCAGGTCGGCCGCACCGGCAAGCTCACGCCTGTTGCCGAGCTGACTCCGGTCTTCATCGGCGGCACAACAGTGAGCCGCGCCACCCTCCACAACGCCGATTTCATCGAGCGCCTTGGTCTCAAGCTGGGCGATACCGTGAAAGTCGAGCGCGGCGGCGATGTCATCCCCAAAGTCGTTGAAGTCATCGCGGACAGCGAGCATCCCAGGGGTACGCACGAGTTTAAGTTCCCAACGGAGTGCCCCGAGTGCAAAAGCGCCGTCGTCCGCGTCGAGGGCGAGGTCGACTATCGCTGCGTCAACGTTGACTGCCCCGCCAAGCTGCGCGAGAGTCTCCTCCACTTTGGCAGGCGTTCAGTCATGAACATCGAGGGTCTGGGCGATGCCGTCGTTCAGCAGTTGCTTGATCGCGGCCTGGTACACAGCATTGCCGATCTCTACAAACTGACAGAGGAGCAGTTGGCCGGTCTCGACCGCTTTGCGGAAAAATCCGCCCGCGCGCTGATCGCTGAAATTGACGGCTCAAAACGTGCGGGACTGGCCCGCGTGCTCATGGGGTTGGGCATTCGTTTTGTTGGCGAGCGTACGGCGGAGCTGCTGGCCCAGGAGTTCGGCTCGATTGATGCTCTTGAAAAAGCGTCCGCCGAAGAACTGGAACGGGTGGAGGAGGTCGGCCCGCGCATCTCCCAGGCGATTCTGGAGTTCTTTGCGCAACCGGCAAATCTTGCTCTCATTGAAAGCCTCAAAGAGGCCGGTGTCGATATGACGGCGGAGAAGAAGCAGCGTTCCGCACAGTTGGCGGGACTGACCTTTGTGCTCACAGGCACTCTGCCCACGCTCACCCGCGAAGAGGCCAAGGCCAGAATCGAGGCTGCTGGCGGCAAGACTGCTGGGTCCGTCAGCAAGAAGACCAGTTACGTCGTGGCCGGCGAAGAAGCTGGCTCCAAGCTCGACAAAGCTCATGAACTCAAGGTTCCGGTGCTGGATGAGGCAGGGCTGCTGGCACTGCTTGAAGCGAGTTCCATCCCCGACAGGGGCTGATAGAAGCCCGACCACTTAACCGCGGGAACATTGCAGAAAATTACCTTCCGCCGTTGCACAATTGGATGAGAGAGGAAGATTCTTGATGCCAAGCCGCGTCACCAGACTGCGAACACATGGAAGCTATCAACCCAACTGCGTCTGGTCTGCCCAACATCTGACGGGTGTTTACCATTTAAATAATCCCCCCTACCCCCCCTCCAATATTTTCAGTATCGTGCAGACAATTAATTCGATAACAGCCGGGGGCCCATCTTTCGCTTACTTTTGTACCTCATTGCTACGGCTGTCATGATTTCAGCCTTTTGCAAATTGTTGATTCACATCCGCAAATCTCTTTCATGAACCGGAACTGCGACGGGCCGCCCTGTCCGGACGCGGTTCGACCGCCCTCAGCTCGCGCTCCCGTTCTCGCTCCCAGGCTTCTGCGCGCCAGTTGCGCGACGCAAAGCGGGGTGGCTCATCGGGCGCTCGCGAGGACTCCGCGGCTTGAGGTCTTCCCGGCATTGCAACCAGTTCTGGCTGCGCCCTCAAAATCGGTCGGTTCGCCAATTCCTGTTTGGGCGTTGGCAATCGCACCGAGGACTCGACAGACCCATACGCTGCATTGGAAGTCAAGCTCGCATCGATGCCTACTGCCGCCACGGCGACATCAGCCTCCTCCACGGCGTCCGGCGGCGGCCGCACCGCCAGGGCCTTGGCCATGAAATCGTCTACCAGTTTGTGCAGGCAGGTTTGCCCGCACAGATGTTTCGACCCCGGCCGCAGCCGGTTGCGTGAGTTCCACCCGCTCACTCGCAACTCCCCGCCCTGGTCATAGGCCACGAACCAGTGGTTCGTCTGCTTCTTCTCGGTTCCGCAGATGTCACACGATATCGCCTGCCGGATCACCGCATTTCCCCCAGTCCGCACAGTCTTCCCGCAGTGTGGACGATTCCGATCTTGCCTTCCCGCCTCACGAAGGCGGACAGGCCCCACAGCCGCACGCCGCATCGGAAATCCGATGGGAGAACTTACGGAATCACCCTGCTCTATTTCATCGCGTATCGGCGGGAATGAGTGAGAGAAGAAGAGGAAGAATCGGGAGGCGGGTCAAAATCGGACACAATGTCCTGGAAGCGTCCTGAAATGGAACACAGCTTCTGTTTCGATCGATGAATGATTAGGGGTAAGCGAATCCAGGTAAGAAACCCATCCTTGCCGCAAAATCCGTCGCTGCGGCAAGGATCAGTCACACAGCTTCATTCGTCATGAGTCGGGCGCTCATAGGAGTTATTCTCATGACGGGCCGAGTTACTCCTTTGGCGCGAAGTAGCCCTTGCGCGCCCGCACCTGGTAGTGCCGATCATTGCAATAGAGGTAGATGGAGCGGAACGAGCCGTCTGCCTTGAAATCCGCAGGCGTATAGGTCAAAGCGTACTGGCTGCGCAGCTCTTCTTCGATGGATTTGAAGCTGTTGGACACTTGCTCGACCGACGGCGGAAAGTACACCCGCCCTCCGGTGGACTCCGCCAACTGCGTCAGCACATCGTCGCCCTTGCCGCGGCTCGGCGTCCAGTTGGTGCTGATGGCGTAGATGATCGTCTCTGCCCGTTCGCATTCTTTGATAGCTTCGTCGGGGTGAACGCGGCTCTGGTTGTCGTCGCCGTCGGAGATCAGCACCATAGCTTTGCGCACGGGTTCGCGGTCGCGAGCTCCTTCCAGCAGTTTGTCGCGGCAAGCGGTATAGACTGCGTCGAACAGAGCCGTGCCGCCGCCGGGGCGCAGCCGGTTCACGCCCGATTCCAGCTTGTCCACATCGTTTGTCCAGTCCTGGGTCACCGTGGGCGTCACATCGAATCCCATCACGAACGCTCGGTCGCTCTTGGCTTTGAGCACCTCGAGAAGGAACTCGACGGCCGCCTGCTGTTCAAATTGAAAGCGGGAGCGAATCGAGGTGCTGGCGTCGATGACGATGCCCACACGAATCGGCAGATTGATCTGCTGATGGAAGGAGTTCACCCGCGCCGGAGCCTTCTGGTCGTCGAGCAGCGCAAAGTCGCTCTGCTGCAAGTTGGGCACATACTCCCCATTCTTCTTGGTCACGGTGAAGATGAGGTTGACCTCATTGACGCCCAGATGGATGACGGGCGCGCTCACATCCGCTGGCTGTTCCGCAGCCGAGGATCCCGTTTGCTGGGCGGCTGGAGTTTGCGCTGGCTGGGCTGCCGGCGGTGCGGCTGCCGGTTCCTGTGCAAGCAGTGCGGCCGCCGAAAACACTGCCGCAAGCACGAAGACGAATTGCCATGGCCGCAAACGACGGGTTCTGGTCGATGCGGTGGTGCAGAGATATCTGGTCATAGCGTTCTCATTCTAGCAATCCGACCGGCGACATGGCATTCGCCCGAATCCGTTTAGTCACGACCGCTCGGGCCGGCCGAACTCGCGCTACCTTCCAACCGTTCCAGGAACGTTGCCAATTCTTCCGGCAGAGGCGCCTCAAGTTGCAGCAATTTACCGGTCGCCGGATGCGCGAACTCCAGCTTCGCCGCATGCAGAAAGTTTCGCCCCAGTCTCAGCCTCTCGGGCTCCGACTTGCGCCGCGCAGCCTTCGACGTCGCAGCTTGCGAGGCGACCTGGTCTGTCAGTTGCCCCGCGCCTCCATAGAGCGTGTCGCCCACCACCGGGTGCCCAATCGACGCCATATGCACGCGAATCTGATGCGTGCGCCCCGTCTCGATGCGCACTCGCACCAACGTGAACTTGCCAAAGCGATTGTCAAGCCGCCGCACCACCTCGTAATGAGAAACTGCCGCGCGCGCATTGTCCTGGGGCTTTGCGGTCATGCGCGTCCGCCGCGTCGGATCCCGGCCTACCCCGGCGTTGATGGTGCCTTTCTGCCGTTCCACGGCCCCCTGTACCAGCGCGATGTAGGTCTTCTTGATCTGGCGGCTGGCAAACATCTCTCCCAGAGCCGCGTGGGTGCGGTCGTTCTTGGCCACCACAATCAAGCCGCTCGTATCCTTGTCCAGCCGATGCACAATGCCGGGGCGCAGATCGCCTCCCGTTGAAGAGAGTGCTTTGAACCGGTAGAGAAGGGCATTCACCAGTGTGCCCCGGCTGCGCGCGTCTTCATTCTGCCCCGACCCGGCATGAACTATCATGCCGGCCGGCTTGTTGACCACCGCCAGATCGGCGTCTTCAAACACCACGTCCAGCGGAATGTCTTCCGCCGTCGCCTTCAATGGCGCGGGATGGGGCTCACCGGTGAGGTCGATCCGCTCGCCGCCGCGCAGCTTCAGGGATGCTTTCTCGCGCTCGCCGTTGACCAGCACATCGCCCTGGTCCATGAGCAGTTGCACGCGCGACCGGCTCACGCCCTCCAGTTGGGCGGCGAGGAACTGGTCGAGCCGTTGCCCGGCTGCCTCCGCGGGTACTTCGATCGTGCGCAGTTCAGTCATATGCGGTCTCGTCTTTCATGAGTAACTCACGAAGGATGGGTGCCCCACCCTCGCCGCGTCTTTGTTTTTGCGGCTAGGGTGGGAGACCTTAGCCTTCGACCGGTCCCTTCCGTTCCAGCATTATCAACCCACCGGCCATCACCAACAACACGGCCGCGGCCTGCGGCCCATCCAGAGCGCCGCCCAACAGCGCTCCGCGTCCTTCTGGATCGCGCCAGAACTCCGTGAGGAAGACGGCCACGCCAACACCCATGAGCAACAGCCCGGCCATATCGCCCTCTTGCCGCCTCGCCGGCAAACCCAACAGCAGAAAAATCGCGATGGTCAAAAATGCCAGCGCAGCGTAGGCTTGCACCGGATGCAGCGGAATACCCAGCGGCGTACCGCTCCAGCGCGCGGCCAGCGGATTGGTGTACGTTACGGCCCAGCGGACCGCAGCCTCCGTCCCGTAACCCGAACCGGCCAACAAAGTGCCTAGTTGCTCGAACGCCAGACCCAGCGCCAGCGGAGCCGCCAGCGCATCGGCCGTATTCCCCAGCGGCAGCCGCTTCCGGCGCGCATAAACGATCGCTGCTCCCGCGCCCGCCAGTGCTCCAGCCGCCCCCAGCATCGGATGATGAACCATCGCCAGCCCCTGTATCCATGAGGGATGACGGCGCAGTTCGCTCCAATTCATCGCCACCAGCAGCAGCCGCTGGCCAGCGAGCGCGGCAAACAATGCCACCACACAGAGATTCCACACATGCCCGGCATCGACGCCCACAATCCGCGCCGTCCGCTGCGCCAGAAACAGCGCCAACAACACGCCCAGCGCGGCCATCGCTCCGTAGGACGGGATAAGAATCGATCCGAAGTGAAAAAGGGCGGGATGCACCTGAGTCAGAATAGCCCCTCAGGCCGTGAGGAAGGTAGAATCTGACCCACTGGGCCGTGGATGATGTGCTGGTGAACCCGCCCTAAGACGGTGGAGCTCTCCGCGGTTCATTAGGCATTCCGGACTGGCGGACACGGCACACAGAACCGATTGTCGAGTTGAGCCCCTGTTCATGATTATTGGTTCAACCAGCGTTGATCACCCACCTGCTTTGCAGGCCGGTTTCTATTGCGGATAGTACGGGTCCGCGCCGGGAATTACAAGTCTTGTGCGAGAAAGGCGCGTTGTGCTACTTTCTTGTCCCCGATTTTGCGAACCATGCGCCAAAACAAATGCGGAACATACGTCTCCTCCCAGCACTCAGCCTACAGCCCGGTCGGAATTCTTCCTGAATCAGGATCAGCGCGGCGTCTACGACCCCGTCTTCCACTCTTCCTCAAGCACTTCGTCCAGCAGCCCACGGAGGCTGGCAGCGCGCGCCTGGCCCGCCCGCGCATCGGCGCCGCCGGCCTGAGACAGCTCATCGGCCAGATTCAGCGCGGCCAGCACAGCCACGCGCAGCGAATCCACGGTGCGGCCCTGTGCGGCGACCGCGCGCATCTTGGCGTCCACCACCGCCGCCAGTTCACGGATGTGCTCCGCGTCCTGGCCTGAGAGATGATAGATCTGGTCGTAGATCTCGACGGTTACATAGCTGCCTGCATTGCCGCCTTGTCCCTCAGCCATGCCTCACCTCCCAAGACTTCCCTTACAGCTCCAGCGCATCCAGTTGCGTCAACAGCCGCTCCACGCGCTGTCGCACCTGATCGCGCTCGGCGCGTAGGGCGGTCACTTCATTCTGCAGTTGCTCCGCCAAAGGCGCCTTCTCCTTCAGTTGCGCCTCAGCCTTCGCCGCGCGTTCTTCGACCTCGGCGCGCGCCTGACGCTCCCGCTTCACCATGTTTACAGCGCGCAGAACCCGCTCCTCCAGCGCAGAAAAATCGTTCGCGCTCAAGGCTAGCGTCTCCGGCGCCGCAGCCGGCTCATCGGGCGGCTTCATTTCCGTTTCGTCAGGCTGCGGCTGTTCCCGCTCGTCCACCGCTTGGGATTCCCAGGCAAACTCAGACATTGAATATCCCCCCCGTCAATTCCACTGCATCGGTGCAAGTATAGCGCCGATCGTGCCTGTTGCTTTTCCTATGTCCGCAGCCGTGCGCCTGCTTTGGCAACAGCCTCCACCACACGCGCCCGAAAGCTTTGCAGATCTTCCTCGCGCAGCGTGCGATCGGGCGCTTGAAACGTGGCGCCGAGCAGCAGCGAGTACTCCCCTCTGCCCAGCTTCGCGTCGCGAAATACCTCCCGTGCCCGCCAATCCACCAGCTCAGGAATCTGCAATCCGGACATCGCCTGGTCGATCTTTTCCCAGCCGATACTCTCGTCCAAAGCCAGCGAAAAATCGCGCCGCACCGGCTGAAACCGCGAAATCTCCAGAGCAATCGGTTTGCGCAGTGGAAGCTTGTACAGCCGGTCGAGATACAACTCGCCCACCAGCACCGGCTCCTTCAGCTTGCGGGCATCTGCCTCGCGTGGATGCAGTTGCCCGAACCAGCCCACCGTCGCGCCCTCAACCGCAACGCGCGCTGCCCGATAGGGATGCAGCCACTCAGGCGTAAGCCCGGCCTCGACAGGGAAGTGGTCGAAATAGACCGCCCGCGCCTGAAACCGCGCCAGCACCTGCTCCACTACTCCCTTCAAATCATGAAACTCAAGCTTGCGCGCGGCATGCAACGCACCTTGCTCCGGCAAACTGCCCGCTGCGCCGAAGGCCACGGCTGGCCGTTCCTCCACTTTCTCCGTGGTCCCACTGAAGACCGTGCCCAGCCCGAATAGCCGCACGTCGCTTACATCGCGATGCAGGTTGCCCGCAATTGCGCCCAGCATTCCAGGCACCAGCGAAGGCCGCAGCACGCCTGCCTCCTCGCTAAGCGGATTGCCCATCGGAACAACCAGCCCAGGCTGCGGCGCAGTCAGTGTCGCCTCCGCCGCCGAGCAGAAGGTGCTCGTAATCGACTCATGGAACCCCGCAGCCAGCAGCGTGCGCCGGACCTCGGATTCTTTTTCAGCCCAGGGCAGTGCGCGTACCCCTTCCCCAAACGCCGGCAGCGTATTGGCAAATCGGTTGTAGCCGTAGACCCGCGCAACCTCTTCGATCAGATCGATCTCCCGCTCCAAATCCAGCCGCCAGCTGGGCAGTGTTACGCTCCAGGACGCTTCGTTACCGGCTGCCCCACCGCAGGTGGCTAACTCGCACCCCAGCGCCGTCAGCACGCCCTCAACCGTCGCCGCGGAAATCCCCTCCACATCCAGAGTCTTGCCCAGAATTCGTCGCGCCTCGCTGAGTGCCAGCGCCACCGGCCTGCGGTTAGTCGTCCGCGCTTCGATTGCCGCAACTTTGGCATCCACCAGCTGGCCCTCAATCCAGCCGCCGTTGGCCAGCAGGATACTGCTCACCAGCGCCGAAGCAACCGGCGCAGCATTGAAGTCCGCCCCGCGCTCGAAGCGATGGCTGGCGTCTGTGTGCAGCCCATGCCGCCGCGCCGTCCGCCGCACCGCCATCGGGTCGAACCACGCCGCCTCCACCAGCACGTTCGTGGTCTCCGGCGTAATCATCGTCTCCCAGCCGCCCATCACCCCGGCCAGCCCCAGCGGCTTCGCGTGGTCGGCCACGATCAGGTCTTCCGGATCGAGCGTCCGCTCCACGCCGTCCAGCGTCTTGAGCTTCTCGCTCTTTCTCGCCCGGCGCACTACGATCCCTCCGACAATCTTGTCCAGATCGAAGGCATGTGTGGGCTGCCCCATCGCCAGCCAGGTAAAATTTGTCGCATCCACAGCATTGGAGATGCGCTTCTGCTCCAGCAGCCCAAAATACGTGGCCACGTCCGCGCCCGCGAACCAGTCGCGTGAATCACCGATCGCAATGCCGCGCAGCACGCGCGCCGTAAAGCGCCCGCACGCATCTTCGACTTCAATCCGTACCGGAAAATCCTGGACGGATGGGCGGGCTTTTGGAAGTTCAAAGGCGAGTGCAGGCAGCGCCAGCCCATAAATCGCCGCCGCCTCGCGTGCCACGCCATAGTGGTTCATTGCGTCCACGCGGTTAGTGGTGATGTCCATCTCGTAGAGCGAGCCGTTGCCCGCGCCGAGATCGCAAACCCCCTCGACCGCAATGCCGCGCAGCGTCAGGTCTTCAGCAAGTTGCGCATCGTCCACCGTCAGTCCGGGCAGGTACGCTCTGAGCCATTTTGTCAGTATCTTCATGAGAATCCCTGTTAGCGAGTTAGCGCGCTAACTCGCCATCATGCAAATTGCTCAAGAAAACGCATATCCCCGGCATAAAACTGCCCAATCTCACTCACCCCGTACTTCATCATCGCAATGCGCTCCACACCCATGCCAAACGCAAATCCAGAAATCTTCTTCGGATCGTAAGCAGGCTGCTTTTCCGCCGCAAACGCAAAGACCGCCGGGTCCACCATGCCGCACCCAAGCAATTCAATCCACCCCGACTGCTTGCACTTCTTGCAGCCCTTGCCGCCGCAGAAAATGCAGCTGATCTGCAAGTCGGCGCTCGGCTCAGTGAAAGGGAAGAATGAAGGGAAAAGACGCGTCTTCACCGACGAGCCGAAGAGCGCTTTCATGGCATGGTCCAGCGTGCCCTTCAAATCGCTGAAGGTGATGTTGGTGTCCACGCACAGCCCCTCCACCTGATGAAAGGTCGATGAGTGCGTCGCGTCGTCCGCTTCGTTCCTGTGAACCTTGCCCGGTATCACGATCCGCACCGGCGGCGGCTGCATCTCCATGGTTCTCATCTGCACCGGCGAGGTGTGCGTGCGCAGCAGCAGCCTGTCGCGCTGCGGGCGGCGCTCCTGACCGGCAATCACCAGCGTGTCTTGTGTATCCCGCGCCGGATGTCCAGGCGGAAAATTCATGCACTCGAAGTTGTAGTAGTCGGTCTCAACCTCCGGCCCCACACCCACCGAATAGCCCAGCGCCGCAAAGACACTCACAATCTCGTTTGTCGTTCGCGTGATCGGATGCTCGGCCCCGGTCAGCCGCCGCGTCCCCGGCAGTGTAATATCGATCGCCTCGCCGGCGAGCGCCGCGTCGCTTGGGCCAGCGCCTAGGGCCACGTCCAGTAGGCTCTCCACCACCGCCTTGAGCGCGTTGAACCGCAGTCCCAGCGCCTTCTTGGCCTCGGGCGGAGCGGCCTTCAGCCATCGCCTCGAGACTTCGTTCAGCCGTCCCTGCTTGCGCCCCAGCCACTGGAGCCGAAAAGCCTCCACAGCCTCTTCGCCGTTGAGCGCGGCAGCAGCGCAGCGCGCCTGCCGCTCCACCAAGGCAAACGCCTCGTCCAGCGCGGCCTCGCCAAATGCCGTCAGATTGGGTATCTCTTCGTTCATCATGCGTAATCAGCAGGATAAACCATTGCATGGAGCGGCCGCGTGCGCTGCGGTGCACGCCTCAGAGCTGAGGTGGGTGAGAGGCCTGCGATCGTCCGAACATCTTCCATGACTCGGCAGGAGACCAAGGTAAGAGACTCCCAGAAAGGACGCTCTTCCAATTGCCATTTGGGCGGATGTTCACTGAAGACCACTGCAAATACCGCCTCTTCTCCTGACAGAACAGGCCCCGTCATGACGGGGCCCGTTCGCTAACTTGCTGACTCGCTCTCCTGCTTATGCGGCCTTGTTCTCCGCCGCCAGCGCCGCCTTGGCCTTCTCGGCCAGAGCGGTAAAGCCCGCCGCGTCCTTCACGGCAATGTCGGCCAGGATCTTGCGGTCGAGCTCGATGCCGGCTTTTTTCAGCCCGTTGATGAACTGCGAGTAGCTGGTGTGGTTCAGCTTGGCTGCGGCCGAGATGCGCACGATCCACAGCGAGCGGAACTGCCGCTTCTTCTGTTTGCGGCCGGTGTAGGCGAACTTGAGGCCGCGCTCCACGGCTTCCTGCGCTGCCTGGTAGAGCTTGGATTTTGTAAGGAAATAACCGCTTGCTCTCTCAAGAATCTTCTTGCGGCGGTCATTCCGCTTGGTACTGCGTTTTACGCGGGGCATCGGGTAGTCTCCATTTTGCGTTCGGTTATGCGGCTGGAGGCAGGAGGGCCATCAATCGTTGGCCGGTAAACCTCTTCACTCGCTCTTGCAAGCCTTGATCTCTCGCCGGTGCGAACGCGTTTCGCATGGGCGGGGGCCAATTTCTGTCTTGGCCCATCAACAGCAGCGGTACGAACCCAATCCAACCGGTCCGCCCCACCGCAGGTGGTCAGGCGTAAGGAATCATGCGCGCTACCTTCTTGTAGTCGCCGTCTGAAACCAGCAGGGTCCGGCCCAGCTTGCGCTTCACTTTCGGCGATTTCGAAGTAAGGATGTGCCGCGTCTTCGTCTGGCCCCGCTTGATTTTGCCGGTGCCAGTCTTGCTGAAGCGCTTCTTCGCGCCCGTATGGGTCTTCAACTTGGGCATTTTTTTCTCGTTTTAGGACGGGGTTGGTCGCCCCATCGCAAAGCCCGTGAGACAGGGAACCCCCTGCCCTCTTGAGGCTTCAACCAGTATACCGCAAAGCTCAGTTTCCGGCGATAGGTTCATTTGGAGGGCGGTGGATCAGTTGAATCAGATGTTTAGCTGGTGGTTTTCAGCAACCAATAATGGAAACCATCGACGATAGCCATTAGCGCCGCCTGGTTCAAATCACTGCTCACTCCCGCGGTCTTCCAGGGTTCGTGGCCATCGGCGTTGAAGCTGACCGTGACGCGAACGTGGGCCGCTGTGTCATGGGCGGTTACGTCAAGAGCCGTGACGCTGAACGTGCCCAGGCGCATCTGCGTAAGAACGGGGTACCATTTTTCAAGTTCATGACGCATGGCTTTGGTCAGCGCATCAACCGGACCGGAGCCCTCTGCCCTGGTTGTCGCCACGGCGGAGTCGCCGACGGACAACAACATGGAAGCCTGCACATAGCGGTTTCCGGTTTCGTCGGATTCGTCCAGAACTCGCCAGCCTTTGACGCTGAAGCGATCTTGCAGTGTTTTGAGAACCTTCATGCAGGCCAGCCGGAAGGAAACGTCGCTGGCCGTGAATCCGCCGCCCTCGATCATTGCCTGGTTGGCGTCCATCAAAGCCTGTGCCTGCGCGGAATCGAGAGGGACGCCCATCGATTGCGACAGCATTACGATGTTCGCCCTGCCCGATTGGCCATTGACCCCAATGACAGGGATGGCGCCGACCATGGCGGGATCGCACCAAAGGTAGGCTCCTGGGTTCTTGCGTTCGCTGCTGCCATGCATCCCGGCCCAGGTGCCAAAAGCGCCAGGGCCAACGATGGGAGAACCATGGGGCACCTCAAGTCCGAAAGCTGAGTAAGCTGAATGCGCCAGGCCGGTAAGCCCAGGGAGCGATTCGGAGGGCACGAATTCTGCTTCGCCCCTGAGTTGCATGCTCCCGATGACAGTAGTCAGGTTGACATTGCCGCAGCGCTCACCGGTTCCGATAAGAGTGCCTTGAATTTGAATAGCGCCGGCAAGAATGGCGGCTCGGGCATTGGCAACTCCAAGACCGCGATCGGTATGGCCGTGAAATCCAAATTTGACTTCGGGGTAAGTGCGCGCGAGGCCGCCGATCACGGTATTGACTTCTTCGGGGCTGGCGCCGCCGGTGGTGTCGCAAACCACCAAGCGGCTTGCTTTCTGGCGGATGCATTGTTCGATCATCTGGTAGAAGTAGTCCAAGCTGCGCTTGCTGAAATCGGCATCGCAATCTTCGCCGTTTTCACGACGGCCACAACAGGCATCCATGGCATGTTCAAGGTCTACGATGACCTCAAGACCGCTGTCATGCAGACACTCGACGGTTTCGTAGGCCATCAGCAGGTTTTCTTCCGGCGTGGTTTCCAGGGACCGCATCACGTCGAGCAGCCTGGATTTGACGACGACCACCGCTACGGGAACGCGCTTCTTGCGAGCGACGATGAATTGCACGTCGGGCCATTCCTGCACCTTGGCGCCGCGGCCGCGAGTTCTGCCGAACAGGGCCAGCTTCATGGCGCTCGTATCCACTGAATTGAGAGCGCCTGTCAGATCTCCGACAAACTTGTTCGCGCCGGCAAAACCGATCTCGGCATAGTGGACGCCAAAAGCGGACATGCGCTGAAGAAGGCCGATGGCATTGGGCACGGAGATATCGATATTCGGCTGCTGCATTCCGTCGCGGAGACTGGTATCGAACAGCTCGACTTTTCTGGTTTCAGCGTCGTTCATGTGTTCCTGTTTTCGATGGCGAATACGTTACCTGCAAAGGATAGCCCTGCAAGCCGGTTGTCAACTCTCCATCATACCTTTGCCGGGGTTTCCCGTGAGGCGGCGGAGCCCCGCTACAGGGACGTGGAGTGTGCACGCAGACCTAAGATCGAGAACGGGGGCGCGTTCAAACCGACGACGGCGATTCGTTGATAGTATCGAAAGGGTCAAGAGAAACGTTTGACTATGGAGCCTCCATGAACCATTCTCTCCGCGGCGCTGTACTCGGAATCGCAGCGCTCACGTTCTTGTGTCTTTGTTTCCTTGCTGTCTCCAGCTTCTTGAAACGTCATGGTCAGGCGCCCATACCTGATGCCCCGTGGATGAACCGGAATCTTTCGCCCGACGAGCGCGCCGATCTGGTGCTGAAGGAAATGACACTGGACGAGAAGATCGCGTTGCTCCATGGAGTCGGGATGCCGACGGATCAACCGGTGACGCCGGAGAACGCTGCGTCGAGTCGCGGCGTTGGCTATGTGGTTGGTGTTCCGCGGCTGGGGATTCCGGGGATCGATATGAGCGATGCGGCTTATGGTGTTCGCTCTAGCGGAGTGAACGGGCGCTATTCCACTGCCCTGCCCTCGAACATTGCGGCCGCGGCAAGCTGGGACACGGACGCGGCGTTTGAATATGGCGCGCTGATCGGTCGCGAGCTGCGGGCGCAGGGTTACAACATGTCCCTCGGCGGCGGCGTCAACCTGACGCGCGAACCGCGCAACGGACGAACGTTCGAGTATCTGGGCGAAGACCCGGTGCTGGCTGGAACCTTGGTGGCCAGGCTGATAGCCGGGACCCAGTCGCAGCACATCATCGGCGACATCAAGCACTACGCCCTTAACGACCAGGAGAGCGGACGAAACTCGGTGAATATCAGCATCTCCAAGCGGGCGGCGCGGGAGACCGACCTGCTGGCTTTTGAGATCGGCGTCACCGAGGGCCACCCGGCGGCGGTGATGTGCTCCTATAACCGTGTGAACGGCGACTTTGCCTGCGAAAACAAATACCTGCTCAGCGAAGTGCTGAAAAAGGACTTCCAATTTCCCGGATTCGTCGTGTCGGACTGGGGCGGAACGCACAGCACCGAAAAGGCGTCGGCGGCGGGACTCGATAACGAGGAGTCTGGGCATTCCTTCTTTGCGGGTCGATTGAAGACCGCCGTGTGGTTTGGCCAAGTTCCGGTGGCCGAGTTGGACGGACACGCGCATCGCATCCTGCGCTCGATGTTTGCGGCAGGCGTGATCGATTATCCGCGCCAGCGGAGCGTCGTGGATGCCCTTGCCGGCCTGGAGGTCGCACGCAGGATCGAGGAGAGCGGCATCGTTCTGCTCAAGAACGAGCGGGCCGCGCTGCCGCTGAATGCCGACCGACTGCACACGATTGCGGTCATCGGCGCACACTCCGATGTGGGCATGATCTCCGGCGGCGGTTCGGCGCAGGTCGATCCTCCGGGAGGCAATGCCATTGCCCCTCCGGGACAGGGCGCCACTCACTGGCAACAGGAAATATGGTTCCCTACCTCGCCGCTCAAGGCGATTCGGGCCCGTGCGCCAAAGGCCAGCGTGAAATACGACTCCGGCACCGATCCGGCAGCGGCGGCGGCGGTAGCCAAGGGCGCGGACGTGGCCATCGTCTTCGCCTATCAATGGGAGAGTGAAGGCCTGGATCTGCCCAGCCTCTCGCTGGCTCACAATCAGGACCAGCTGATTGCCCAGGTGGCGGCAGCCAATCCGCACACCATCGTGGTGTTGGAAACGGGCAGCCCGGTCACCATGCCCTGGGTTGGCGCGCCGGCGGCCATTCTGGAGGCGTGGTACGCAGGTAGCGACGGCGCCAATGCCCTGGGCAATGTGCTCTTCGGCGCTGTCAACCCCAGCGGCAAGCTGCCCAACACGTTCCCCATGAGCGATGCCGATCTGCCCCATCCCAAGCTCATCAAGCCGCAGCCGGAGCCGGCCCACCCCTCCAAACCGTTTTGGCCGTGGCAGGTGCCCGAAGCCCTGCCCCCCTTTCAGGTCGCTTACGACGAGGGCCTCAAGGTCGGCTACAAGTGGTACGACGCCGAGAAGAAGCCCGTCCTGTTCCCCTTCGGCTACGGACTTTCCTATACGACCTATCGCTACTCGGAGCTCTCTGTAACCTCAGAAAACAAGGTTAAGGTATCTTTCACGCTGACCAATACCGGCACCCGCGCCGGAGCGGAGATCGCGGAAGTCTATGCCTCGCTCCCGGCCAGCGCGGAGGAGCCCCCCAAGCGGCTGGTGGGCTGGAGCAAGGTCAAGCTCGACGCTGGAGAAAAGCGCGTTGTGACGGTCGAGATCGACCCGAAGTATCTGTCGATCTTCGACGAAGCCAAGGATGGATGGACCCTGGTTCCCGGCGACTACACCATTCTGGTTGGAGGCTCGTCGCAGAACCTTCCGCTGCAAGCCTCAATCAGCTTGAAATAACGTGTCCCGCCTACAAAGGCAGATGCGATGCTGGATGTCGTAAGCAAGGAGCCCTGCCCCTCGATTCCAAACTGATCAAGGATGAACTTGTGTGGCTGAGAAGGCGTGGGGATGCCAAACCTCGGATTACAGAAACGAGTTCAGTAGAAGCTCGAAGGCATAGAGCCAAGGATCCATATCTCTATGAACTCTGCGGGATCTTTCGCGATTAGTATTTAGTCCTATCTTTTCACTTGGAGGGCAGCACAAGTCCTACATTGGCAGTTGCGACCCTCCCAAAACGTGCGAGCAAGAGGACATTTTCTCACGGGCGGTCGTAAAAGCGGAAGAAGAGGGATGGCTTGGAGACGGGCTCGGCGCGGGCCACCAATTGCGCCGCCTGGCCGTCGCTCAGCGGCGTGAATTCGCGGGCCAGTTGCACGTTCTCTTCGAGCTGGGCAATCGTGTCGCAGCCGATGATGACCGTACTCACCGGGCGCGAAAGCGTGTAATACATGGCATCGCGCATGGTGATTGTGCCCGGTCCGGTGGCCTGCACCGACATTCCTTCCCAGGAGTGCTTTTGCTGCTCAATGGGCGGCGGCGTCCAAGTGGAGAGAAGCCGTCCGCGGGCCGGAACCTTCATCCCGATGATGCCCATCTGGCGCTCGACGGCCAGCGGTAAGAGCTCTTCATTGAAGCTGAAATGGTGCGGATCGGCGGCGTTGATGGCCATGAGGATTGTGTCGAAAGGGTGACGCTTAATGCACTCCATCAATGCGTCGGGCCGGTAATGGCCGGTGATGCCTAGATAGCGCACCACTTTCTGCTGCTGCATCTCGACGAGCGCCTCCATGGCGCCGCCTTTGGCGAAGATCGCATCCACATCGGTCATGGTGCCGACATCGTGCAACTGCCAAAGGTCCACGTGGCTGGTCTGGAGCAGTTGGAGCGACTTCTCGATCATGCGCATCGAGTCATCGCGGGTCCGCTCCTTGGTCTTGGTGGCGATGAACGCCTCGTTGCGGCGGTGCGCCATGACTTTACCCACGTACTGCTCGCTCCAGCGGTCGGGCCCGCCGTAGATCGACGAGGTGTCGATGTAGTTCACGCCAAGGTCCAGCGCCCGCTCGATGATGGGTACGGCCACGTCGAAGTTGTTCGGGTGCTCCAACGAGGCCTGGCCGCCCAGCGAGAAGATGCCTACTTTGTAGCCGGTCTTGCCGAGGTTCCGCGTGGGCATGGCTGTTGGGGTTACTGGGTTTGAAGGCAGGCTGGGCAGGGTTTTCGGCGCATCCGCCGCCAGGGCGGCTGGGGCCAGCAGGGCCGCCGTCACCGCACCGCTTGCTTTCAGGAAATCGCGGCGACCATGCTTGCCGCCGATGGATTGGTTGTCGCTCATTGGAATCTCCTTGCTGGACTTGCACTTGTGAAGCTCCATCATAATCCCGAACTGGCAGGCGAGGGAACGGGATGGATGGGGAAAGTGCGCAGCTCACGCGGCGAGGTGAGCACCCGCTGGTAATTTTGGGTTTCCAGGCGGGATTTTCCGGCTTCCCGGCGGAACGGGGCGGAACGGCGCAACGTGACGCTGGAACAGCACACATTTCGCCGATTGTGGGGTTTGGAGAGGCGGAAACGCGCACTTCAAGAGTCACGAATTTCGGGTAGTTTTTGGAAAAATAAGCTAGAAAAACGAGCGCCGTCCGCCGCAGATTTTGCCTTTGCGCCCTAAAAAACCTCCGCGCTTTCCGGGATTTGACCTCCCGGGCAAAGCTGGGGCGCCAGCGATGCCCGACACTGAAGGGTCCAGCATTCACTTCGCCGCTGGGGTGGGTAGCCGCGTTCAAACCCGTGCGCTGTGCCGGCCCCCGTCGCAAATTCCCACATGCTGGCTTAAGGGGATTGACTGGGAGCATCGCAAACGGATTCCGGGTCGAGGTCTGTGGCATCCCCGGTCCCCGAATGCTAGGGACCGGGGGCACCCTCGTTTGTGGTTTGGAAATATCCCGGGATCGGCCACCCGCCGCTTGCGTCGCACAGCATTCCTGAGATTTTTGCGGGACCGCAATCTGGCTATAAACTCCTGTTCACAAAAGTTGAATAGGCTTCGGAATGAATTCCCAGTGTTCGCATCCCCTTGGCGAACAGCCCTCAAACGCAAAATTTTTCTATTTTTCAGTCTCCCAAAGGATGGTCGACCATGACATACAGGGCTCTTCTCCCTGCGGTTGCTGCGACGTTGGCTTTATTCACAGCTGGCTGCTCGAGCAGCGGTATCGTTCCCCCAGTCTCTAGCACACCTCCCGCTACCCCACCCCCCGTGGCATCCGGGCTGGGTACCCCGGCAACTCCGATTCAACACCTGGTTGTGATCTTTGGCGAAAACATTTCCTACGACCACTACTTTGCCACCTACCCCAAGGTGGGTTACAACGCAGTCAACGCGGCGGATGGAAGCGAGATCGACATCAGCAACTTCTCCAAAACCGCAACAGCCCCGGCAAACAACAACCTGGTCGCTCCGCTGAACACCGTCACGTGGGCCGCTCTGGCAAGCCCCACTCTGCTGAGCGCCAACCCCAATAGCTCGACGGGCACGGGCGCAACATATAACGGCGCCGCTGCCGTCAATCCCTTTCTGCTGTTTAATAACCAGGCTGCCACGGCAGACATGAACCATTCGCCCAAGCCGGAGCAGGTTGCCTACGACAACGGATTGATGGATCAGTTTCCCGGCTCAACGGGCAGCACCGCTACGTCGACGTCGGCCGGCGTGCTGCCGATCGGCGCCTCCAGCGTGGACCAGAGCAAGGGCCAGGTGATGGGCTACTACGATGGCGCTACCGTGACTGCCCTTTGGAACTACGCGCAGGGCTACGCGATGAACGACAACGCGTATACCTCGCAATTCGGCCCCTCAACGCCGGGCGCGATCAATCTGATCTCCGGCCAGACCAACGGACTGTCGCAGACGCTGAACCTGATTCCGGGAACAACAGGCGTCCAATCCGGCCGCTGCACCCCAAGCTCGACCAACACATGCACCACCAGCGCCAGCACTGCTGTGCCGGATGGCAATGGAGGCTTCACGCTGGTCGGTGACGCCGATCCTATCGGCGATGTGTGTTCCACCGGCGCAGTTGAGGTTTCCTTCGCCGGCAAGAATATCGGCGATCTGCTGAACGCCAAGAAAATCACCTGGGGATGGTTCGAAGGCGGCTTCGATCTGACCGCGGAATCAAACGCCAACGGCAGCTATGGTTGCAACCGCAACACACCGGGCACGCAGGGCAACTACGAAACCGATCCCGATTACATTCAGCACCATGAACCCTTCCAGTATTACGCCACCACTGCCAATCTCCAGCACCTGCGCCCCAGCTCAGTGGCAGCGATCGGCAACTCGTATGAAAACGAGAGTGCAGTCGCGCTGGACCCTGCCAACCACCAATACGACACAAGCGACTTCTTTGCGGCGTTGGCTATCAATAACCTGCCGGCGGTCAGCTTCCTCAAGGCTCCTGGATACGAAGATGGCCACCCCGGCTACTCCGATCCGCTGGATGAACAGCGCTTTATCGTGCAGGTCATCAATGCGCTCCAGGCCAGCCCGGAGTGGGCCAATACGGCGGTCATCATTACCTATGATGACTCCGATGGCTGGTACGACCATCAGATGCCTCCGATTGTGAACCCCTCCAGCAGCTCTCTAGTGGATGCGCTGACCGCTGCCGGAAGCTGCACGGGCGCGAGCGGCGCAGTCTCTCAGCAAGGCATCACTACACCGGCCACTCCGTTGCTGGGCAATGACGGCAACCCCGCTCTGGGCCGCTGCGGTTATGGCACACGCATTCCGTTTCTCGTGATTTCCCCTTACGCCAAGACCAACTACATCGACCACACCCTGCTCGACCAGAGCTCCGTGATCCGCTTCATTGAGGACAACTGGCTGGGCGGGCAGAGAATCCAGGCAGGCGGCTCGTTCGACACAATTGCCGGCTCCATCGAAAGCATGTTTACCTTCGCCGCCACCTCTCCGAATGTTGTGAATGCGGGGACAAGGACGCTTGTGCTTGACCCTGAGACGGGTAGACCCTGAGGCGGGCGCGAATCGCAATACGACAAGCGTACGATAAGCAGGTGAACTAAGTGCCGGGCTTCGGCCCACGGCTCCTCGACGCCAACCAGCGTATGGAGCAGTGGGCTGGAGTCCGGATCGCTTTTCAACTAACGAGAGAACGGCGAATATTTTTGGATACAACACGTAGAAGACTCTTGATTGAAGGCGGCCGATGGGCCGCCGCGCTAGCTTCCGTTCAAAGCGGCGTCTTGAAGGCATCAGCGCTGACATTCCCCCAGCAAGCCGTCGGCCAGCCTGCCCCAGGGATGTCAGGGCACGACATGAGTGGTAGGTCCGTGCCCGCTCCCAGTGCGCTGCCGGTGCATCGTCCCCTCCGCGTTGACCGCCTCGATAAGTTTGTCGATCCGCTGCCGATCCCGCCCGTGGCAAAGAGCCTGGGATTTCGCCCCTTCTCTCCAACCCTCCAGGCAGGTAAAACACCCCAGCCCTCCCAGTCTCTGGAGTATTACCGGCTGACGATGCGGCAGGTGGAAAACCGCATTCATCGCGACGTACCACCCACCCCGATGTGGAGCTTCGGCGAAACCGTGCCCGGTCCGACGATTGAAGCAACAAGCGGCCAAAGCTTGCTCATCGAGTGGGTCAATGCCCTCCCTGAAAAGCATTTTCTCCCCATCGACAAGACGCTGCACGGCGCAGGACCCGGCCAGCCCGAGGTGCGTACAGCCGTTCACGTGCATGGCGCAAAGGTGCCGGCGCAATATGACGGTTTTCCTGAGGATTGGCAGGTGCCCGGCCAAAAAGTACAGAGCATGTATCCGTTGCAACAGGACGCGGCTACGCTCTGGTACCACGACCATGCGATGGGTATCGAGCGGCTGAACCAGTACGCTGGACTCTTTGGCTTCTTCCTGGTGCGCGATCAAGCTGAGGCGAAGTTGGGGCTGCCCAGCGGTAAATACGAAATTCCGCTGGCTTTCACCGATCGTCTTTTCGCGGCGGACGGCTCGCTCTATTATCCGGACTCGGGCGATCCAAGCGCGCCCTGGGTTCCCGAGGTCTATGGCGACGCAATGCTGGTCAACGGCAAGCTCACACCCTACCTTGATGTTGAGCCGCGCCCTTATCGCTTTCGTTTGCTCAATGCCGCCAATTCGCGAACCTTTATATTTTCGCTCTCAAACAAGCAGAGTTATCACCAGATTGGCACCGACCAGGGACTGCTGGCCGCGCCCGCCGAATTGAATCAAGTCTCACTTTCGCCCGGTGAGCGCGCGGATATCGTCATTGACTTCAGCGCCGCGCAGGGACAGCGAATCACGCTGAACAATCAGTCGTGGGGGCTGATGCAATTTCGCGTCGCCGCGACGGAAACCGCCACGTCCATCGCGCAAGCCCCACCCCAGCAGCCCCTGCCGAGCATTTTGCGCACGATCCACCCAATAGCCGAAGCCGAAGCAGCTAAGACCCGCCTCATGATCCTGCGCGAATACATGAGCGACAAGCCAAAACGGATGCTGATGCTCCTCAATGGAACGCGCTGGCATGAACCGGTTACGGAAAGCCCGGAATTGGATTCCGTCGAAATTTGGGGTTTTGCGAATACCACGCAGGATATTCATCCGATCCACCTGCATTTGGTTCGTTTTCAAGTGCTCGACCGGCAGAGCTTTGACGCGGACCAATACCTGCTGACGGGCCAACTCAACTACATCGGCGTCCCCACGGCCCCTCCGCCCGGCGATTGCGGCTGGAAGGACACGGTGCAGACTTACCCCGAAACCGTGACCCGCATTATCGTTCGATTCGAGGGCTACGCAGGCCGCTACGTGTGGCATTGCCACTTGTTGGAGCACGCCGCCAATGAGATGATGCGCCCCTTCGACGTGGTGGCGAAAACAATCGCATAGGAGCCGTCCGGAAGAGCGTGCGGAAGCAGCCGGAGATTTCGGCCAGCAGGATGACGGCCGCCGTCTTATCTGTAACCCGCACAGTTGGCGTCGATGCTATTTGGGCTCGAGAAGGGCGCTACGTTGCAACCGTCCCTCTGATATACCTAGACTCATGCGCGGGGTTCTCGCTAAATACATTGTTGTTTTGAGTGCGGCGGTGCTGGCGGTTGCGGTTCCGTTGACGGCGCAGCAGCAGGACCCGTTTCGGTGGATGAATTTCCATTCGCCGCAGGACCAGGACATCGTTGCGTGGGTGACGCGGTCGCTGGCGGCTCAGAAGTGGACCTCGATTCGCGAGATCGGCGTGCAGTACGACGCGGCGCTGGTGGTGACGACGCTGCGGGCCAATCCGGATGCGCTGCCCAGCGCGGATACCTTTACGGTGTGGAGCGCGTCGCTGACCAACCACGGGATGACGCCACTGATTACGGGCGTGAACCTGCGCTTTGTGGACTGGATGAAGCTGGCCGACGGCGCGCCGGAGGAGCTGGCCGCGCTGTACGACAGTTGCGGCGAGTGCGCGGCGGATACGTATTTCACGACCTTTCGCTACGACCTGTCGCGGCATGGGTGGGCGGCTCGGTGGATGCGCGGCGGGCAGGCAGTGCCGGTGTGGAGCGGGCATCCGCCACCGGGGGTGGCCTGGACCCAGGTGTACGCGGCCATGGCCGAGCCGAATGGGCGGGAACTGATGGCCACATGGAGCCACTTCGACTATGGCAAACAGAAGCCGCCGGCGGATTTTGTTTACCGCTACGATCAGGACACTGTCAGCGGCCTGGAGCGGACGGAGGCGCTGGGCGGCAAAGAGGCGGAGGCCATGAAGCTGCGGCTGTGCAGCGGACAGGGCGCGTTGCCGGGGCTGGCGCGGGGGCAGGATTCGGCGCTGTGCCAGCAGCTGGTGCCGCAGCGCGTGGAGCGCAAGCCGGTGACGACGCCGCCGGCGAACAATCGGGGCAACTCCATGCCGCCGGGGGCGCGGCATTAACATGCTGCGGAATAAGGGAACCCCTCAGGGGCTAAAGCCGGCGTCGATTTTGCAGCCCTTACGGCCCGACTGAAGTCGTGCCCTTTTTACAAGGCCGGGCTGGGCTAGAGCATTTTCGGGAATTGTGTAGACCGGAATTTTGTAGGTATCCCACCCATTCCGCAGAAAAACGCGGAATGGAGGGGGCACGGAAGTCTACTGTAAATCCGAAAATGCTCTAAAGGCCTGCGTCTCAAATCGTGCCTTGGCGCAAAGCCTACGGTTCTCTGAACCTGTTTGAATCCGTTGCCATAATGGTCAAAAGAGGGCAGTTTGGCCTTGTGCGCATCCAATAGCATCCAAGACTATTGGAGTGTGAAATGAACTTATTGCGCAGATTTGGACCGCTGCCGCTACTGGCTTTAGCGACAATGTTTTGCACCGCCGGATGCAAAGCGAATCCAGGCCAGGCGGCCGGTACGCAGGATTCGGCATCGGACCCGGCGGCGGCCAACCTGGCCCCTGTATCGACGGGATCGAGCGCACAGGCGCCTCCGCAATACAGCAATCAGCCGGTGCAATACAGCAACCAGCAGAGCGCTCCGCCGCCGGATTCCGGGGGGAACTACGCCCAGCAGCCGGACCAGCCCGACGAGGATTCAGGCTATGGCGAGCAGCCGGAGTATACCGCTGACCAGGCGCCGCCGCCGCTGCCGGAGTACGATCAGCCGCCGGCTCCCGGCGACGACTATCTCTGGACGCCTGGCTATTGGGCATGGGATCAGGGTGACTACTACTGGGTGCCGGGAGTGTGGGTCGAGGCTCCCTACCAAGGCGCTTTGTGGACGCCGGGCTACTGGGGCTACTGGCATCACCACTACCGGTTCTACCGCGGCTACTGGGGACAGTATGTCGGCTTCTATGGCGGCGTCGACTACGGGTTTGGCTACGTCGGCTACGGCTACCAGGGCGGCTATTGGGGTGGCGGGCACTTCAACTACAACCGCTCGGTTAACAATGTGAACGTCTCGCTGGTGCACAACGTCTATAGCCGGTCGGTTGCCGATAACAGAGGCGCCCGTGTGAGTTTCAATGGCGGCTCAGGCGGGGTACAGGTGCGGGCGAGACCCGCGGAACTGGCGGCGTTGCGCGCGCCTCATTCGGCGCCCATGACGGCGCAGGTGCAGAATCAACGTGCCGCGAGCACCAATCGCGCTCAGTTTGCGAGTGTCAACCATGGCCGCCCGGCGAGTGTAGCGATCAGCCAGCCGCTTGCGGCGGATCGCGGCGTGAGGGCTCCTGCGGCGTTGGCGGTACACAATCAGGCTGTGCAGGAGCAATCGCGGCAGGCGGTGCCGCAGCAGGAACAACGGCAGGTTGCACCGCAACAGCAACTGCAGCGTCAAGAACCACGACAGGAACAACGGCAGGTGATCCCGCAACAACAGCAGCGGCAGGCGGTGCCGCAAATGCAGCCGGAGCGGCAGGTGGTGCCGCAGATGCAACCGCAGCGTCAAGCGATTCAGCAACAGCAACAGCGTGAGGCTGTTCAACAACAACAGCAGCATCAAGCGGTTCAGCAACAGCAACAACGTCAAGCGGTTCAGCAACAGCAGCAACAGCGGCAAGCTCCCCCTCTACAACAGCAACGCCAAGTAGTTTCGCAACCACGTCAGGCACCTCCACCACCGCAACGTCAGGCGGCACCGCCACCGCAGCGACAGGCCGCTCCGGCCCCGCAGCGTCAAGCGGCGCCGCAACCGCAGCGTCAAGCAGCGCCAACACCACAGCACCAGGCTGCTCCGCCGCGTGAGGAGCAGAAGAAGTAGCGTTCCGCAGGTTTATGCTGGAGTGCGCCTCGTGTCACGGCTAAGGTGCGCAGCTTATCGCGCCGTCAGGACTTGGACGGCCCCAGGTTGCGCACCCAGCGGGTGGGGCGCTTTTAGCCTGTGGCAATTAGCTTGAGCGGCTCGGGTAGTGTCCTAAGACTGCGTTGCTGTCCAAAAACTAAAATGGCCGCTCCGAAGAGCGGCCTCGCATAGCTAAATTCTGCCTTTCAGTTGGACTCTTCATCGAAAGATTCCTCAAGGAACTCAATTTGCTTCTTGAGGCGTGCTATATCGCTTTTGGTAGGTTCGCCCGCGATCCTCAATTCCGCCTTAACGTTTCTGGGCATTGAGAGCGTCCAAGTCCATGCATTCGATGCATTCGTAGACGCCGCAACGGGCGCAGGGATGAAGTTCTTGAAGGCGTCACTCTGCACAAATGAATCTACGGGCGACACTGGTCTTGCCTCAGTTTGCATCGAATTTGCCTCCTCTGAATCAGGCGTACTTACGGCATTATAATCCGTTCCGCCCATCTCCGCAAAGGCAATCGTATCTCTAAATGCTGCAACAGCTTGCTCCGCACCGCTAGGCGTAAAATCCATCCTCGAAACAAGATAATTCTTGATTGACTCGTCTGAGCCTTCTTTCTTCTGTTCAAAGAGAAGGCGGAATAGATCAGGAGAGAGAGCGGCTGTGCGCTTGGCTTCTAACCCTTCTTTGTCGGTAGCGGGATAGAGAAGATGGACTGCGAGTTCACTGACTCGCATTCCCTTCGCCTCGTCTCCGTCTAGAAGGTCGTACTTCTTCATAGATGCGAGTTTAGATCGAGCGTTTCCGCTGAGGCTGCTGTATCCAAGTGCTTTTGCAATATCTTCACCGGCTACCTGGGTTCTCTTCTCGCGGTCGTAGACCTGCCGGACAAACGCCACGGCCTCACTCAAACCGTGCGCGGGATAGTTGGGACTTCGAGCCATATCCTTACCTCTCGAACCCATCATATGAGCAAGCCTCGGCACTGTCAAGGATAATTTGAGAGGATTATTTCTCAATTAGCCTCGCATTATCCTTGACAGTGCGAGGCTAATAATCTAAAGTCGTAAATAGTTCAGGCCGGGATTCGGGAAGCACCCCGAAAACCCCGGCCTAGAGAGGAGGTAGAAAGCGATGCGGAAGATCACTTTCACCATTCACTTTTCGGATGGAACCACCGTGGAAATCACGGTCATCCCACCGTCTTAACTGACTAACCAAAGGCGCTCCGCCCTCGACTGGAATCGAGAACGGAGCAAATCCAAGGATCGGGACAAGCCCAACACTCAGACGCCAAAGCTAGTTTGAGGCTTTTCCCCAAAAAAGACAAGGGAAAAGCCATGACCTGCCACTATTGCCGCAACACCTGCAAACGCTTTGGAAAGCACAGAAACGGCCTACAGCGGTTCCGCTGCAACCAATGCGCTAAGACCTTCACCGAAGAGCATGATCGCCCCTTGGACGACATGCGCCTTCCCCTAGACCGGGCTGTGAGCATCCTGCAATTGCTCTTGGAAGGCATGAGCGTTCGCAGCGTCGAGCGCGTGACCGGCGTTCACCGGGATACGATTCTTCGCTTGCTGGTCCGGGCCGGGGATCGCTGCGAGACCCTCATGGTAGATAAGGTCTGCAATCTCCCCGTCAAGGACGTTGAAGTGGATGAGATTTGGGGCTATGTCGGCAAGAAAGAGGGCCACAAGTCCGACGAAGACGGCGCGGAACTTGGCGACGCATACTGCTTTATCGGCATGGAGCGCAGCACGAAGCTGGTACTCGCATACCACCTGGGCAAGCGCACAGCGAAGTCTACAGATGATTTCATCGGCAAGCTGGCCTATGCCACTTCGACAGATCGTTACCAGTTGACCAGCGACGGATTCAAGCCTTATGTGAGCGCCGTCAAAATGATCCTCCGTGACCGTGTAGACTTCGCCCAGCTTGTGAAGGTCTACGGCGCACCCCGCGACGGGGAGCAGCGTTACAGCCCCGCTGAGGTTGTGGATTCTGTCCCATGCGAAATCATGGGGCGACCAGTCAGAGATCGGATTTGCACGTCTCACATTGAGAGACAGAATTTGAGCGTCAGGATGGGAATGCGCCGCATGACGCGGCTCACGAATGCGTTCTCGAAGAAGTGGGAAAATCTGCAAGCGGCGTATTCTCTATGGTTTGCCTTCTACAACTTTTGCCGGGTTCACAAGACGCTCAGAGTGACTCCTGCAATGGAAGCGGGCATCACCGATCATGCTTGGTCAATTGCAGAACTAGCGAGTAGGAATGGCTAGGTATCGCCGCGCTACTTTCTGCACACGACGAGTCTCCGCTTGGAGTTGCATCTCATACGCCTGCTTCCAAGAGGCCGATATGGAAGGTGCACGCGCTGGGCCGCCAAACAGTTGCTGGCGCTGGATCTCCACAATCTTCTCAGCCTCTTCTAGCCCATCGGGGCACGGATCTAGCGTATTCTTGCCGCGGATTGCAAGGAAAATTACATAAAACATTGCAATCACAGCAAGAATCGGAGTCACGATAGCCGACAGGATGACAACTGGATAATCCTGATCACCAAATCTCCGAATCGTGAGAGCGATGCCAAGAATGAAAATCGTCACTCCCACGGCGATATCAATTAGCATGGTGCTCATTGTGAAACTCCTACACTACACTCATTATGACGTGTCGGCCTTAAGAAACGCTTGACAACGCCCGAGAAATCCAATGCAGCCACCAAATGGCTAGACTCAACTGAAGAGCATAAAGCAAAGTAAATACAGCTAGATGCCTGATTTGGATTGTTTGAATATTGTCGTCAGTCGCCGTAATCGGCAACTCCATCTGCTGAACACCTGGTGAACCTGGATTGCGCGTCCTTGCAACACCCGCCGCCCTCCAGCTTCTAAAGTGATCATTACTCTTTTCAGCAAGAAGATGGACCAAGATCGCAACAACCACATTCAACATCGCGGTTATGAAAATGTCTATCGAAATGTGCTGCGACCCGTAGAATTGCTTTCTAAATGCGCCGGCAGGGTTTACTACATCTCCCAGAATGAGGCCCAGGGTGACGTAGCAAATATCCTCTGGAATCGAAAAAAGCGACGTAGCCTGCGCCTCAACGTCTCCACATATGCGCAGGATTATCCACTTCATAGAAACCAGTACAACGGCGACAAGTACCACCAAGTTGTGCTGGAGAAAATCGCCGATCTGGTCAATGTTCACGCGGCCCAATTATACGTTTCAGCAAATCAAAACCGCAATTGAACTTTAGCCGTCCGTACCTCAGATCACAATGGCACTTCCGCGTTATATGGGTGTCAACAGGTCAAAAATCTCAGCAACGCACTATAAGGACACTACCAGCGGCTCGAATTCCATTTGGAATCCGTCGTATACTTGGCTCATGTCGATTGTGGACAACATCGCCGGCATTGCCAAGGGCATGAGCATCACCTTCGGGGAGATCTTCGAGCACACCCAGGTGGAAAACTACCCGGACGGGCGTGGGCCTCTGCGCGGGGCGGTGCTGGAGCAGCGGTTCCGCGGCGCGCACGTGTTGCAGCGCGATGAAAATGGCCTGGAAAAGTGCGTGGCCTGTTTCCTCTGCGCAGCAGCCTGTCCCGCGAACTGCATCTTCATCGAGGCGGCCGATAACACGGAGGAGCAGCGTATCTCTTCCTCCGAGCGCTACGCCAAGGTTTATAACATCGACTACAACCGCTGCATCTTCTGCGGCTACTGTGTTGAAGCCTGCCCCACCGACGCCATCACCCATGGCCACGGCTTTGAGCTGGCCACCTTGAACGCCACCAACCTGGTGATGCGCAAGGGAGACATGCTGGTGCCGATCGAAGCGCTGACGGCGGCGAAATAGCCTCTAAACGGTCTGCTTTCAGCGTTGAAGATCAGATTTTGGGTGACAATAAGTGATTTGCCTAAAATAGGTATAATTTTACCTATATATAGAGATTATGGCGTTAATCGGTCAAAATACTCCGCTTATGGTTATGTTGCTAAAATGGGTATACTTGTGCCGATAAATGCGTATAATAGTATGTAGCGGCAATTATTGACCTTTATGAGTGAAATTAACTTCAAGACGCCTCTGGAACTCCAGGCTTTGCTGGGTGAGAAACTGCGCAGCCTTCGCCGGACGCGCGGTCTTGACCAGCGCTCCACGGCAGAGCGGGCAGGCGTTTCAGAGAAGGCTCTGCGCAACCTGGAAGGCGGCCACGGTTCGACGGTGGAGACGCTGTTGCGCACGTTAAAAGCATTGGACGCCCTGGATGGCATCGAAATGCTGGTGCCCGAGGCCACGGTGAACCCGTTGGCCCTGTTGCCGAGGCGGGTTCGCCGCCCACGCGAGCAGAATGAGGCAGGGCCATGAAGTCCACGGAGGTTCTGGAGGTCGTGGTTTGGGGCAAGCGGGCGGGGGCTTTGGCCGCCGATCCACGGCTGGGCTGCTATGTCTTCGCCTATGAACCTGCCTGGAGACGGACGGCGGTGGAACTGGCTCCTTTGACCATGCCGCTTGAAGACCGGCGAACAGTTTTTGCGTTTCCCAGCCTTGCGGAAGGAACCTTCAACCGCCTACCCGCCATGGTGGCCGACGCGCTCCCAGACGATTTTGGCAACGCGCTGATCGACGCATGGATGGCGGAGCGCGGCGTTGCCAAGAGCGAAGTCACGGCGCTCGATCGGCTGGCCTATATGGGCAAGCGGGGATTGGGGGCGCTGGAGTTCCGGCCCGCGCGCGGCGCTCACAGCGAGAGTGCTGCGCCGCTAGAGATGCAATCCCTGGTGGAAGAGGCGCGGCGGCTGGTTTCGGGCAGCTTTCATGGGGATCGCGAGGCGCAGGCCGCGTTGGCAAACATCATGCGCGTAGGCACCTCCGCGGGCGGCGCCAGGGCCAAAGCTGTCATTGCCTGGAACCCAAAGACGGATGAAATTCGCAGCGGGCAGTTCGAGGCCGCGCCGGGTTTTGAGCATTGGCTGCTGAAGTTCGATGGGATGGGACCGGATCGTGAGCTAGGTACGCAGTTGGTGAAGGGGGCCAGCTATGGGCGTATCGAATATGCGTACCATCGCATGGCGTTGGCTGCCGGAATCGCAATGGAGCCGTGCCGCCTGCTTGAGGAGAACGATCGCGCCCATTTTATGACGCGGCGGTTCGATCGCGAAGTGGTGAACGGGGAAACCATCAAGCACCATTTGCAGACGCTCTGCGCCCTGGATCAACTGGACTTCAGGCAGAGAGCCACGCACAGCTATAGCCAGCTCTTTATGGCGATTGCGCGGCTGAAGCTGGGCGATGCGGCGACAGGGCAGGCCTTTCGGCGGATGGCCTTCAATGTGATGGCGAGCAACTGCGACGACCACACCAAGAACTTCAGCTTCCGTCTCAAGCAGGGGGGCACGTGGGAACTTGCGCCTGCGTATGACCTGATCCATGCCTACAACCCGAAAGGCGCGTGGAACGATCAGCACCTGATGAGTGTGAATGGCAAGTTCGATGGCATGGTACGCGAAGATTTGCTGATGGAGGCAGACCGTTTTGGCGTTAGGCGTCCGCTGGACATGCTGGCCGATGTGCGCACGGCGCTGGCAAGCTGGCCGGAGTTTGCCGGCGAGGCTGGGCTGAGCGCGGCAATCGCAGATCGCGTCGCCGCCGATTTCAATTTGTTGTAGGTAGCTGTCGAAAGCACGCGAAGGTGCGCATTTTGACCACAACCTTCTGCGCAATTCTCTTGCTCGTAATGGCATCGATCCCAGCCTAAGCCGCAGTCACCGCCCTGAGCGATGGCAGCACCTTCAGCCGCGCGCGCATGCCCAACCGGTCAGAATACCGAAGCAGCTTCTCGATGCTCACCTGATTAATCTTGCCCTGAATCAGGTTGCTGACTGCCGGTTGATGCTCGTCGAGAATGTTCACCAGTTGCCGCTGGGTGTAGCTTCTTCGCTCGACCTCAGCGCGAATGGCATCGAGCAGGTCGGCCTTGAACTTCAACGCCGTCGCCTCGGAGCGCGAAAAACCGAGATCGTCCAGAACATCCCTCCGCGTTACATGAGTCACTGCGCTAATCCTCTTGGCCATCGCCTTCCTCCTTTGCTGTTCTCAATTGGGCAAGAACCGACTTCAAGCGCGATTTCGCAATCTCAAGGTCGCGCTGGTCGGTCTTCCGGCTGCTCTTTTCAAAAGCGTGCAAGACATACAAAGCATCGCCAATCCGTGTCAGGTAAATCACCCGGTACCATGTGCGTTCGTCGGCTGTCTTCAATTCCCAGACGCCCTTGCCGACCGACTCCATCCGGCGCGCGTCGCAATCCGGCAGCAGTCCCTTTTGCAACCTGCGCAAGGAGTATCCAAAGACGCCCTTGATCTCTTGCGGGAAGGCGCTCAACACATCCTTCGCATCGCCCACCCAGTGGATCTGCGCTTGCGCTGTCACTTGTCAACTATATCATATTTCATATAAAACGCTGTGAGCTTCCAATTCTTCGGCAGAATCGGCGGCATCATCTTGCCTGTCCGGTTGAAGAAGTGGGAAATGCCCTCGCCCCGGTCGGCAAGTTCCGCAATCTCATCGGCGACAGGCGGCTTGGGGGATTCATGTGTTTTCGGCAAAGGGTGGCTGTTCTTCACAGCTTACTTCCAAACCATATATCCTAAAGGTGTTGGCCGATTTTCCCCTTCTTCCTGGTGGCCGGCGTGGTCAGGAGCTATTTTGACGGATTCTCTCAAGGAACTTAAACGGCGCGACATGAATCTAGCCGCAACGCAAACCATCAAAGAGACAATGACTAAACCTCACCAGCATCCGCTTCAAAAGATACTCGAGAGCCGCATCGCCATTATCGATGGGGCGATGGGCACGACCATCCGCGCCTATGGCATGACGGAAGCGGACATGCGCGGGGAGCGGTTCCGGAACTCGACGAAGGATCTCAAGAACAACGGCGACCTATTTTCCCTGACGCAGCCTCAGATGATCGGCGACATTCACCGCCGGTTTTTGGAGGCCGGGGCGGACATCATCGAGACCAACACCTTTGGCGCTACCAGCATCACGCAGAGTGAGTTTTTCGTGGACGATCCGCGGGAGCGCGGCGGCCGCAAGGATCCTGCTTTCTATCAAAAAATCATCGAAGATGCGTTTCTCAAGGGGCTGGCCTGGGAGATCAATGAGCAATCGGCGCGGCAATGCCGCGAATGGGCCGACCGCGTTACGAACGAGACCGGGCGTCAACGCTTCGTGGCGGGGGCGATCGGTCCGCTGACCGTGTCTCTGTCGAATTCGCCCGATGCGGACGATGCGGGATTCCGGGTGGTCACGTTCGACCAGGTTAAGACTGCTTATGCCGAGCAGGCGCGCGCGCTCATTGCGGGCGGTGTGGATCTGCTTCTGGTGGAGACCATTTTCGACTCATTGAACGCCAAGGCGGCGCTGGTGGCCATCCGCGAAGTGTTCGACGAGGACGGCGGCAAGGCGCTGCCGGTGATGATCTCGGCGGCTGTGGGGCGTGGCGGCGAGACGCTGATCTCTGCGCAGACTACTGAGGCTTTCTGGAATGCGGTGAAGCACATGAAACCGCTGTCGGTGGGGCTCAACTGCTCACTCGGTCCCGATTTGATGTACCCATTCCTGAGCGAGTTGTCAGAGAAGGCGGACGTGGCGATCAGCTGCTACCCGAATGCCGGATTGCCAAATCCGCTCTCGGAGACCGGGTTCGATCTTGGACCGGCGGATATGGCTCGTTACTTGAGCGACTTTGCACGGGCGGGGCTGATCAATATCGCAGGCGGCTGCTGCGGCAATACGCCGGAGCACATCGAGGCCATCGCCAAAGCGCTTGAAGGCATGCCTCCGCGCAAGTGGGGTGCGGAATCCGTTGAGGAATCTTACGCTCTCCAGAGCGAGAACAGAGCATGAGCGTGCCCGAAAGTCTTGAGTCGATCACAGCACCGAAGCCCCTGCGTCTGTCGGGTTCGCAGCCATTCACGCAGCAGCCCGGCGTTTATATCATGATCGGCGAGCGGACCAATGTGGCCGGATCGCCGAAGTTTGCCAAACTGATCAAGGAAGGCAAATTCGAGGAAGCGGTCAGCGTAGCCCGGCAACAAGTGGAGAATGGGGCCAATGTCATCGACATCTGCATGGACGAGGGCATGATCGATGGCGTTGCGGCCATGACACGCTACCTGCAGTTGCTGGGCAGCGAGCCTGAAGTCGCGAAGGTTCCCTTCATGGTGGACTCGTCGAAATGGGAGGTGATCGAGGCGGGGCTCAAGTGCTTGCAGGGCAAGGGCATCGTGAACTCGATCTCGCTGAAGGAAGGCGAAGACAAGTTTCGCCAGAACGCGGCGGCTGTGCTGAAGTATGGCGCGGCGGCGGTGGTGATGGCCTTCGACGAACAGGGTCAAGCTGCGACGTACGAAGAAAAGATTCGCATCTGCGAGCGGGCTTACAGGTTGCTGGTAGACGAAGTTGGCATGGCGCCCGAAGACATTATTTTCGATCCCAACATCCTGACTGTGGCCACGGGCATGGAGGAGCACAACAACTACGCGGTCGACTTCATCAATGCTACGCGCTGGATCAAGCAGAACCTGCCGCACGCCAAGGTGAGCGGTGGCGTGTCGAATATATCGTTCAGCTTTCGCGGCAACAACAAGGTGCGCGAGGCGATGCACTCCGCGTTTCTTTATCACGCCATTGCTGCGGGCATGGACATGGGCATCGTGAATGCCGGAATGCTCGAGGTGTACGAGGAGATTGAGCCGGAGCTGAGGGTGCTGGTGGAGGACGTGCTGCTCAACCGCCGCGCTGACGCGACTGAGCGCCTGGTGAATTTCGGTGAGGCTTTGAAGGCTGCGGAGGCGGGCGCCGGCGCGGCGGTGAATGAAAAGAAGGCCGAAGAATGGCGCAACGGCACTGTGGAGGAGCGTCTTTCGCACGCGCTGGTCAAGGGGATCGACGCGTACATCGAGATCGACGCCGAGGAAGCACGCGTGAAACTGGGTCGCCCGCTGTTGGTGATCGAAGGCCCGCTGATGGATGGCATGGGCGTGGTGGGCGACCTGTTTGGGGCAGGCAAGATGTTCCTGCCCCAGGTGGTCAAGTCAGCGCGGGTGATGAAGAAGGCCGTGGCGCACCTGACACCGTTCATGGAGGCCGAGAAGGCCGAGAAGATTGCGGCTGGCGAGGTGGTCAAGGCGCAGGGAAAAATTGTGCTGGCTACGGTCAAGGGCGATGTTCACGATATTGGCAAGAACATTGTGGGGGTCGTGCTGGCCTGCAACAACTACGACGTCATCGACCTGGGAGTCATGGTTCCCTGCGAAAAGATTCTGGAACGCGCCAAGGAGGAGAAGGCTGACCTGATTGGCCTCAGCGGCCTGATCACGCCGTCGCTCGACGAGATGGTGCATGTGGCCCGCGAGATGGAGCGCCAGGGTTTCAAACTGCCGCTGCTCATCGGCGGAGCCACCACGAGCCGTAGGCATACGGCCGTCAAGATTGCGCCGCACTACAGCGAGCCGGTGGTGCACGTGCTGGATGCAAGCAGGGCGGTGCCCGTGACGACCAGCCTGCTGAGCGACGAAGGCAAGTCGGCGTTTGTGGCGCAGCATCGCGCCGACTACGAAGCGCTTCGCAAGGCACATGCCGCGCCGCCGCAGACGGTCGTTTCGCTTGGGGCCGCACGCGCCCGGCGGACTCCGATCGAGTGGCGCGCTGAAGACCTGCCCGTGCCTGAATTCATCGGCGTGCGCGTGCTGGAAAACTTTCCTCTGGCGACGCTGCGCACATTCATTGACTGGACGCCGCTCTTCCACGCATGGGGGCTGAAAGGCGCTTACCACCGCATTCTTGAGCACGCGGAGCAGGGTGAGCAAGCGCGCCAGGTCTTCGCCGATGCGAATATTCTGCTGGACAAGATCGTCGAAAAGAACCTGATTACAGCGCGCGGGGTTTACGGTTTCTTTCACGCGAGCGCAGTCGGCGATGACGTTGATTTGTATAGCGACGGCACACGCGGAAAAGTGCTCGAGCGATTCCACTTCCTGCGCCAGCAGGCAAACAAGGAGGGTAGCGAGCCCTGTCGATCGCTCTCAGATTTTATTGCGCCCAAAGAGACGGGTCTCGCCGATCACATCGGCGCTTTCGCGGTCACCAGCGGAATCGGGCTGAAGGCGCTGTGCGATAAGTTCCGCGCCGAGAACGACGACTACAACGCGATTATGGCGGAGGCCATCGCGGATCGCCTGGCGGAAGCTCTTGCTGAGTGCCTGCATAAGCAGGTGCGGGACGAGTGGGGTTACGGCCGCGCGGAAGCCCTGAGCACGGATGACATCATTCATGAGAAATACCGCGGCATCCGCCCCGCTGCGGGTTACCCGGCTTGCCCCGATCACACCGAGAAGGGCACGCTGTGGCGCTTGCTCGACGTGCAGGCGAAGACGGGAATGCTGATTACCGAGTCGTTTGCGATGTGGCCCGGATCGAGCGTGAGTGGCCTCTATTTCGCACACCCCGAATCACGCTATTTCGCACTTGGCAAGATCGACCGCGATCAGGTCGCCGATTACAGCGAACGCAAGGGGATGAGCGTGGCGGAGGTCGAGCGATGGCTGGGGCAAAACCTGAACTACGAGCCGGCAGGATAGCGTACGACCGATCCCAGGTCTCAAACGCGAGACCTGGGGCACCCGGC
>Ga0182024_10001787_pt1 | contig 54520 bp, 50 predicted proteins | sample P32metaG_FD_120480 | JGI IMG/M metagenome (GOLD analysis project Ga0182024, IMG submission 120480) | Permafrost microbial communities from Stordalen Mire, Sweden - P3-2 metaG (Illumina Assembly) | ecosystem: Environmental > Terrestrial > Soil > Wetlands > Permafrost | place: Sweden: Stordalen...
GAATCAGGGGAAATCAAACAAACCAACTCCGGCTGGGACTTAATGGCTCCACGCATGTATATTTGACAGCATGGATGCCCCAAACATTCAAAATCACCCGTTTTTCAAAAGCCTGTTAGAGCGGTTGCCACTGAAATAGACGCATATTGACCGTGACCAAAGAAGCCGCGACCGTGAGCGGCTGAGAAGGAGTTGAGGGCCGTCGCCGAAAAATTGCTGGCGCGCCCCGCATCATCCTAAGAAAGAGGGCTGGTCACACGCCGGAGTACCATCAGCCAAAGCGCGGGGCCGGGCGAATGCTGCTCAATCGTGCGCGATGTCGTCGGAAAGCTGGTTCTTGTCGCCGGGGTGGCGCGGGAAGTGTTCCGCCAGCAATTTTCCGGCGCGCAGAATTCCGTGGAGGATACCGTCGGTAAAATCGCCCTTCCGGAAATGGGTCGAAATCTCCCCGGCAACTTCCTTCCAGAATTCGTCGCCGCACTGCGCGTGAACGGCGGAGTCTCCGATGATGGCGAATTTTCTCACGCGCGGCGCAACGAAAATCAGCACGGCGTTTTTCTCCTTCGTTTTGTGCATGCCCAGATGTCCGAACGCCTTCTGCGCGGCGGCCACGGCGTCTTCCGGCTGCTTGTGACTGATGAAGACGCGGATTTCCCCCCTCGTCTTTTCCTCAGCCTGGCCGATGGCTTTGACGATGGCGTCGTGTTGAAGTTGAGTCAGAAACTCGCGCGCTTTCATATCACCAACTTGAGCCGGCGCCTCCTCCGCCAAAGCTTCCCCCGCCTCCAGAGAATCCACCACCCCCAAAAGAAGAGCCGCCCGATGAGGAACCGCCTCCGCCGAACCATCCGCCCCCGCCAGAGAAACCGCCCCAGCCGCCGCTGGAATACGCCCACCCCCGCCTCCGTGGGCCCATCACGGCCCTCAGCACAATAAAGGCGATGATCACCAATATGATAATCAGGTTTGAATAGTTTTGCGAACGGCGCGCTCCTTTTTCCCGGACCGTCACCCCGGTGCCCTTGTACTCTCCTTTGACCGCGGCTATGATGGCGTTGACCCCCGCCGTCAGGCCGCCGGAATAATCCCCGTTTTTGAAGAGCGGCTTAATTTCGTACTCCGTAATCTGTTTGCAAATAGCGTCCGGCAGCACTCCTTCCAATCCGTAACCGACCTGGATGAACATCTGGCGGTTCTGGACGAAGACAAAAAGCACTACGCCGTTATTCTTGAGTTGCTGGCCGACGCGCCACGCACGCGCAACCCGCACGGTGTGATCGTCAATGGATGAATCGGTTTCCATTTTCGGATACACCGCCACGACAACCTGGTCGCTGCTGGTCCGCTCGAAATCCTCGAGTTTGGAGTTGAGCTGGTCCGCGACCGCCTTCGACGCCACATTGGCGTAATCGTTGAAATACCGCACCGGCGGCGGCGGAATGACCTCGCTTGCGCTCGCCAGGAACGACCAGAGGCAGCAGCAGATGACCGCCAGGCGTTTCATCGGAATCAAGGCTTGGCCGGCGGTGGATTAGTGAAGTCGAACTGGACTTTGGGCGCGGTTTCCGAGCCAGGTGTTGCCGCAAAGTAAGGCTTCTCCTTGAAACCGAGCGCACCGGCATAAAAAACCGCCGGAAACGACTTTATCGCCGTGTTGTACGCTTGAACGGCGTTGTTAAAATCCCGACGGGATACGGCGATGCGGTTCTCCGTTCCTTCCAATTGCGCCTGCAACGTCACGAAACCGCTGTTCGCCTTGAGGTCAGGATAGCGTTCAACAACGACAAGCAATCGCGAGAGTGCGGAAGAGAGCTGGTTTTGAGCCTGCTCGAATTCGGCGAGCTTGGCGGGATCGGTCGGTGCCGCCCCGCCGTTCGCGGTGACCTTTCCCACGGACGCCCGGGCCTCAGTCACCTCGACAAGTGTGGACTTCTCGAAATTAGCCGCACCGGCGACGGTCGATACCAGATTCGGGATCAAGTCGGCCCGCCGCTGATAATCGGTTTGGACGGTGGCCCAGGCGCTGTCCACCGCCTGCGATTTTTTGACCAAACCGTTGTAGCCGCCTCCTGCGATGGCGATGATGGCCAACAGGATGATGCCTAACACGACAAGCACTCCGCACCCAATCGCTAGCTTTTTCATGCGCAACAGCGTACTCCAATCCGGCCAGCCGACAATTACAATACGGCGTTTATTTTATACGCGGTCCCGGTGGGTAGCGCATTTTGACGCGCCCGCCAACTAGTCATGGCGTCACTCCCAAAAAAGGGACAGGGGTGAATCATCCTCCGTGAACTTGAAAATACCGTCGATTGGAGCAGCCAAATACCCATCCGCAAATCAACAAACGTCGGGGCTGACCCCTTCTCCAGGGGAAGAAGGCAGGGAGGGGAGCCAAAAAGCGTTTACGTCGGCTTTTAACAGTGAACAAGGCAAAATTTGGTTATGGGTTACTAGATTGTGATTGCAAGGAAAAACTCATTCTAAGGGTGGACGGTAGCACAAACAATGGGTAGCGGGTTGAAAACTGCGTCAACAAATTTAGCGAAAAACTTCAATTTCAGGCGGCGCGGCTTCCGCCGCCTGAAATTGCCTGTTCACCGATCAACGGATTACGCGGAAATTTAGAAGTTTACCGAGATGTCGTGCTAAAAACGCAGCGTCAAATACAAGTCATTTAAGGGGCAAGCTCAAGACGGAACAGCCATCGGTTTGACACGATATAACCATGCATCATTATGTCGTGAATTTCAAAATCCCACGAAAACCCTTTTCCGGGCTTTGGAATTATGACTACGGTTTCATCCAACGAAGTGAGAATGGGAGCATCAGAAACAGGCTTGGTGAATTCAATTGTAATGTTGGTTGGCCAGCCGTCTTTTTTTTTCGCAACATGGATGGCTTTACCGTTGTCAGCAATCAGGCTCTCCGCTCCAAGCCCTTGGCTACGAATTGATTCATTAGAATCGAAAATCACGGCAGGGCGGGATGCTGCCGCGATTTTACGAAGAATTTCCGGGGTGCTTAATTTCCTGCCAATTTCAATATCGATGAACGCTACTACTGCAAACGCTACTCCAACAGTAAAAGCTGTTGGGCCAACAAGATCAGCAACGTGTTTTGTTCGTTGCCAAAAAGCATGAAAGCGCGGGAAATGAGAATGTTTGTTGGATGTTGTATTGGAGTGTTGATTGGTATCCCTGATTGGCCCGGAAGATTCTGGATTTGGGTTGCTGTCACCAGCGGATGGTGTGCTTTCTGGAGTATTCGCCATGCAAACCGTAAATTATGAGCATTCCCCGCTGGCGGTCAATAGTTCCTCGACCGTCCGAGTATGATCTGTAAGGCCAGCGGCAACAGCTCAAGTTTTAGATTTACTCACGGAACCTTATTGTTCCGCCAGAGAATAATACTTTGTCGAAGTCCGACATGGGGTCCGGATCCTCTTTAAATCGGATATCGACTTTTTGCCTAATCCGATAAGAAACCATGTCGGCGGCTTGCAACGGCAAACAAATCTTATCGTCGTCAAATCCAATGCCGCCGAATCTTAAATCGCGTCGCTTAAATGGTTCATAAGCAGCAATAATAGACTGCTTCCAGCTTACGTTTTGCGTTTCGTCCCAAACAAAAGAAACTCGGCCTGAAAAACCTGCCCATCCAGTATTAACCGCATCAACAAATGCCCCAAAGCACTTTCTACGACAGTAATTACGGTGATCTTCCGTCAGGAGAATTTCCCCAGCAACTTTTCTTTCGTTGAATCTTTCAAGGCTTGTAAAGCCACCAAATGAGATTTTTTTCCCGGCATTGGCGATCCTGGCTAATTCATGCAAGAAAGAAGTGAGCTTTTCCAATTTCCACCCTCGATAGTTGTTTTTGTGGAAAAGCGGAGGCTCGTCTCTTGTTTTTCCAGCGACTGCCCGTGCCGTTCTCCATTCACTAAAATGGAAAAACTTAACATCATAATCATTTAATGTTTTCTGCCAATGGAGGCTGAATTGCGCCCATTCCTCAACAGAAGCGATGTACCCACCGAAAGCACTAACTGGGATTCTGCCCGGCGTATCGTCCGCAAAGGATTCATCCGCAAAAGCACCGAGCATCACGAACAGCTCTCTCGAAAACAAGGAAGCCCACTCCATGAACTGTTTTCGCGCCTGTTGTGGCGTTCTTCTTTCATGCTCAGGCAAGATACGATTTTGAGCATCGCTGGACAAGAGCAATCCCCGGCCCAAGCCATTCCTTTTTTGAGGATGGCGGGCGGAACCGTCCCAATTGCCCGGTCTTTGTTCCAACAACACGTTTGCCTCGGCATAAATCTTCCACGATACGCACAAGTACAAATCACAGTCACCGAGCCGCCAAACGTCCAGTTGCACAATCTGGCGACCCATAACCCAAAATTTGCCGGGTCGCACAGTAGTCAGGCCAATGATGGAACAAAGTTGGTATTGACGCGAAGAAAACAAACTTCAAAGCCACTACTGGAAGATTTAGTGTCTTTGGCCTTGGCTTTTGGATTGCGAAAACCGTTCAGCTTGCGAGCGTTCTTCTTTGTCGCGTTGACGATTTTCGAGCTTGCTTGCACAGGCATTGGCCGTAACCTGTGCGGCGAATGAATATCTTTCTGGCTATTTTTGTTTATTTCGTGATGGCGGCGATTCTGACTGTCGGCGTGGTGTTGGCAGTGAAGGGTAGTTTTTGGCTGTTCGCCATCGGCTTGATCGCTTTCGTCCTGGCCGTTACGAAAATCGCCATCCTGCACCACTGACCGTCCCGTCGATCAATAGTCGTACAATCCGCTGTCGTGGGTATAGCCCCCACCTCCAGGAGCGCCGCCTTCTTCGCCTCCCATGAAGTCACCCAGGACATCGCCCATATCGGCTTCAATTTTTTCCGGATCTTCACCGGCTTCCAGGCGTTTGATGGCGATGTCGAATTCCTTGGGGATAGTGCCGGCCGGCATGAGGTCCTTCATCTTCTTCATCATGTGGGCCATGTGACGAGGATTATTTTCGTCCATGTGTTCCATGTCGCGTTCCATCTCGGACATGACTCGGGCCACCCGCGGATCATCCATGTCCGGCATAGGACCTCCTTCGGATTCAGACGCGGCGGATGGCTCTTGAACTCCTCGCGGCATCGCGAATGAACTCATTTGCTTGGTCATCTTGCGCCCCCCGCATTTGGGACAGGCCGGGGGCCCAGCCGGTTGCAACTTTTTGGAAAGAAAATTGAAGATTCTGCGGCAGTCGGGGCAGGCAAATTCGTAAATAGGCATGGCAACGTCCGTCAATTGTTATTTTGCATGAGGAGTTTTTAAATCGGCCCTGGCGGGCAGGCGTCCAATCCAAACCCCTTGGGCAGCCTGTTTCCATTCAAGGGAAGGAATTTCCGGTTGAGCCGCACGCGTCAAGGCGAGGCGATCTTGAGGCTCCATCTTCTTGATCCAAGGCTCATAGGCGTCGGGACTTCCCTGGGTCAGTTGAATGTTGCGATAAACTTTGAGATCCTCGGCCGGCATGAGCGCGGGTTCGAAACCGAGGATGTAACGCCAATCACCGCGCGGGTTCTTGTAAAACGTGTTGTAAAAAAATTGCATGTTATCGGCGTAAAATATACCTCCTTTTCCCGGCATCCAATCCTTAAGTTGCGGGTTGCCGGCATCCACGAAAGGCTCTCGCAGGGATGCAGTGTAGCGGCGGCCGAGGTCATTCGTCGAATCGAGGTAAAGCGAAAACAGAATCAAACCGCAGGCCAGCAAACGGTTAAAGGAGGCCGGATTCCACAGCGCGGGTATGGCTTGATCAAATTCGCCGGCCATCCAAACGACGGCGGCAGCGACTCCCCAATCGGCCCAGAAGCGGTCGGCCATCAGCCCGAGAGCCCAGCTAATGACGATCATCCAGACTACAGGCTGGGACGAAAGCGGAGGGTAGGATTTTGTTTGCTGCCGGCGCCAAAGATAAATGATGGCCAGCATCGCAACGGTAAAGAATTCGCCATCGGTGGGTCGGAATTCTCCAACCAGCATCCACTTTGGCACATGCTCGTCAAAAATGGATTTGGCCATGAAAATTGCGCCGTAAAGAAAAGCCAGGGGACGGCCTGTCAACAACGCGCCCACGATGGTTCCTACAACCCAGCAACCCGCCAGCCAAAGGCCGGCCCGCCAGCGGCGAGCCAGGAAAAAAGCCGCAAAGAGCAGGCACCAAAGATACCACACGCCGTGCATCCAAATGGAGAGAGCGAAGCCGAGGCATGTCAAAGCCAATTTCAAAACAGAAGGAGGGCGCTCTTCCTCTTTTGACCAGGAAAAGAGCAATGCCATCAGAATGCCTTCAGTCAAAAGATATGGGCGGCCTTGCGTCCAGCGCTCCATGAGTTGAGGAATGGCAATCATCTGAGCGAGCACCGCGGCCAGCCAGGCTTCCGGATGGCGCATCCAGATGACGGGGAAGCACAGGACGCAGAGAGTCATGCTGGCCACGGAAAAGCTGATCAACGCATCCTCGTCCCATCCCGCACTTCGATGCAACATTCCCAGGAACCATTCCCAGCCAGGACTGTGATCCACCACGTATTCCGGCCGCATCACGACGATATCCGAGTAGGGTTTTCCGGCAAAAGGCCGGGCCACATGTCGCCGGGCGTCGCCGGGCGGGATGTAGCCGTAACTGAGGATTTTCACGCAGATGAAAACCGCAGTCAACAAGACAGCCATCCAGCAGGCCAAAGGGACATAACGCTGGAGTCCGTTGCTGGTGTTCATCAATTCTCTTGCCGCCATGACGCCGCAAGCGGAGACCCAAGGCAAGTTAATTTCCAGGTATTACAGGGAGTAAATGCGCTTCGGTGGCGAGAATTGAGCCTTTATTGGCACGTTTTTGTCGGACAACTTTACATTTGGGGCGTTTTATTGGAACGGCTTTTTCTAAAAAGCTAATCCACAGCATGTTGAGCCACTCAAAACACGGAAATAGGGGGACCATTTCTCAATATACCGTTTACACTTCACCATCAAGACGGGTTTGTGAAACCCGCCAGTAAGCTGATCGTATATTATTACATAAGTGGCTAATTATTAGTTAATTACACGCAATACAACATGGCTGTTCTTCGACTTGGATCTGGGCTGGCATGGGGTGTGCTGAATAGGTGTCAGGAGAGACACCGCGCTAGTTGAGCTTGAGATAGAGGATAAAATGAAAATTTGTGCAGCGGTGTTATTTGCGGCTTGTCTAGCCGTTTCCAGTGCCAAGGCGGCTCAAGCCGATACGGCAATAAACTTTGTAGTTTCTCATCCCACGACCATTTCCGCCTTCGGAGCTTATGACGGCGGTAACGGCTTCACATCCACAGAGACCGTCGGCATCTTTAATGATGTGACGGGTAACCTGGTGGGTCCAGAAGTCGTTTTTGGTCCTGGCACGACTGGCAAACAGTTGGGAAATACTTTCTACGAGAGTGTTCCGGACTTCGTGCTTGCGCCGGGCGATTATTCCATGATTTTCGTGGGCTCGGGTTCCTCTCAGGGCGGCAACCACGCCTCTGGCGGCAACTCCTTCGAAAACCTGAACATCGACATCAATCTCCCCGGCGGTGGACGATTCAATGCCGGGGCCGATTCCATTATCTCCTTGAGCGAAGGCCCTAATTTGACGAGCGCCACTGCTCCTTTTGACCTGGTTGATCCTCCTGCGGTGCCGGATGGCGGCACAACTGCCATGCTGCTGGGAGCTTCGCTGGCGGGCCTCGGCTGGTTGCGGCGCAAAATGTAAGATCATTTCAATTAACCTCCCTGCAAAGCGCCTGGTTCTCAGGCGCTTTTTTATTTTCAGTATGAGCGAACTTTTTGATTTCTTTGCAGGCACGGATGCAGTGCAATGGGAGAGAGTCGTTGACGATGAAAACAAATATTCTCGTGGTGGACGACGAACCGGACCTTTTGGAGTTGATCGACACCAATTTAAAAGCCGCCGGCTTCAACGTTTTGACCGCTGCCAGCGGACGGGAGGGCTTGCGCCAGGCCCGCGAGGCCAAACCGCAGCTAATTCTGCTGGACGTCATGCTGCCGGAAATGGACGGTTTGGAAGTTTGCAAAGCATTGCGCCGCGATCCGGCCACGAAGTCCATTCCCATTGTCATGCTGACCGCGCGAGCCACGGAGATTGATCGTGTTTTGGGCCTGGAACTGGGCGCGGACGATTACGTAACCAAGCCGTTCAGCATTCGGGAGTTGGTGTTGCGCGTCAAAAAATTGCTCAACCGCCAGCCTGTTCGCGAAGCTGAGGTTGAACATATCCAATTCGGCGGCTTGCAAATTGATCCATCGCGGCACCGGGTCACTTTCCATGGGCGAAAGCTGGATCTGACGCTCACTGAATTCAAACTTGTGGCCCTGTTGGCTGAACGGCGGGGGCGCGTGCAGTCGCGGGAACAACTTCTGCGAGACGTTTGGGGCTACAATAACATGATCGATACGCGGACGGTCGATACACACATGCGCCGATTGCGCGCCAAACTTGGCCCCGCCGCCAAACTGCTGGATACCGTGCGCGGCGTGGGCTATCGCTTCCAAGAGACGTAGGCGAACAGAATCAGCTTTGCATGTGGTGGTATTTTTCATGGATCGTGCTGGCGTTGGCAGCGGCAGCCCTGTGGCGATGCCAGGCCTCGCGTGACCGCCGGGAACGCACGCGCATGCAGGAGGAATATGGCCGCGATTTGCAACAACAACGGGAGGAAATCCACCGCCAATTCCAATCGCGCCAACAGACCCTTTTCAACAGCATGAGCGAGGGCATACTGCTGTTGGACCGCAACGGTCGCGTGCGGATGATGAATGAATCGCTCCGCAAATTCTTCGACGTCTCGGCCGACGTGCGCGGCCAGACCATCATGGAGGCTTTTCGCTGGCACGAATTGGCCGCGCTGGCGGCGAGGTTGCAAAAGGAAAAAATCATCACCGACGCCGAGTTGGAGATTCAGCGCGTGCGCCGGCGCTGCTGGCAGGTCAATGCCGCCATTGTCTCGGGCCAGCCCGGAGACGAAGAGGGGCAATTGTTTGTTTTTCACGAAATCACCCGCCTCAAGGAATTGGAAAACATCCGCACTGAATTCGTCGGCAACGTCAGCCACGAACTTCGCACGCCCCTGTCTCTTATTAAAGGTTCGGCTGAAACGTTGCTCGACGGCGCCATCCATGATCCACAGCAGGCGGTCCGCTTTTTGCAAAAGATTGACAAACACTCGGACCGGCTCTTGTTCTTAATCGAAGATTTGCTGGTCATTTCGCGGCTTGAATCGGGCCAGGCTGCTCTCAACCTGGCGCAGGTGGACCTGCACGACCTTTGCCAGCGGGTGCTCGATGACTTGACCGCCCGGGCCGCTTCCCGCCAGGCCATGCTGGAGAACAATATTCCCTCGCAAACGGTGGTGTGGGCCGATGCCGACCGTTTGCAACAGGTTTTTTTCAACTTGACGGATAACGCGATCAAGTACGGCAAGAGCGGCGGATGCGTGACTATCAGCGCGCACGAGACCGGGGACAAAGTTGAAATATCCGTGGCTGATGACGGCCCGGGCATTCCGCCGGATTCACTGCCCCGCGTCTTTGAGCGGTTTTACCGGGTTGATCGCGCCCGCTCGCGCGAGAGCGGGGGCACAGGCCTCGGGCTGGCCATCGTCAAACATATTGTGCAGGCCCATGGCGGAGAGGCCTGGGTGAAAAGCGAATTCCAAAAAGGCGCCACGTTTCATTTCACGTTGCCTAAAAAACCTGTTTCCGCCGCCGTTCACTCCGCCGGTTCGGACTGATCTTGCGAGGCCCGTCTTACGGCACAAAAGCTATGTTCAACGAGGCCCTGTTTTGGTAGAAGACCATTATGAAATCGTTGACCGAATATTTGTGGTTCGAAATTCCCACCCGGCGCGGGTTTGTCAACATGACCGGGACGGTTGAGAAGCTGGTGCAGCAGAGCAAGGTTCAGGAAGGCCTCTGCCTGGTCAATGCCATGCATATCAGCGCCTCGATTTTCATTAACGATGACGAAGGCGGGCTGCACCATGACTATGAAGTATGGTTGGAAAAATTAGCGCCGCACGAACCCGTCGGCCAATATCACCACAACCGCACCGGCGAGGACAATGCGGACGCCCACCTCAAACGCCAGGTCATGGGTCGGGAAGTCGTCGTGGCCATTACCAAGGGCAAATTGGATTTCGGGCCATGGGAACAAATCTTTTACGGTGAATTCGATGGCCGCCGCCGCAAACGAGTTTTGGTCAAAATCATCGGCGAATGATGGGTTCGGTTTCGCAACTAGATTGTCTTACCCTTTGGACGGGCCTTGCCTTATTTTCGGAATTAAAGTAGAAGAGTTCCTATGAGCGTTACGGGAAAAGTTATCGATGGACTAATCGTTTTGCCGCCCGGAATTAAGTTGCCAGAAGGCGCTGTCGTTAAGGTCGAAACCGTCGAAGGCGTCGGTGCAGATGATCCGTTTGTCGCAGCGGTGGAAAAACTGGCAAAACCCCGTCCTCATTTACCCGGCGATTACGCGCTCAACCACGGCCATTATATCCGCGGCGAACCTAAAAAATGAGGGTGGTTTTTGCCGATACATTTTATTTTTTGGCTTTGCTCGATTCTGCCGAGAAACACCATGCGAAAGCAGTCGAAGCCGCGCGAGATGCAGAACTACGCATAGTGACGACAGAGTGGGTTCTAGCGGAATTTGGGGATGCTTATAGCCACCCGGCGGATCGGGCGGACTTCACGTCGCTCTACCGGTCCTTAGTCAATCATCCCCGTGTTAAGATTATTGCGGCCAATACGTTCCTGTTCCAGCGCGGCGTTGATTTGTTTGAACAGCGAAAGGACAAGAACTGGTCTTTAACTGACTGCTTGTCCTTCATTACCATGCGGGATGAAGGGATCATCGAGGCCCTAACCGGCGATCGGCATTTCGAACAAGCCGGCTTCGCCCTTCTGCTTAAGTAATCAAGCAGAAGGAACAAATGGGATATTCTGGGGAATCCGTTTGCCCATGCTGACGCGTTTCTCCACCGAAAAACCAAGCGTTGCGTAAAACGCCGTGACGTTTTCGTTGCCCTCCAATATCTGGAGGTTGATCTTCACACAACCCTTCCGGGTCAACGCGGACACAGCATGGGAAACCAGGCGGGAGCCGATGCCTTGCCTGCGATGCGATGGAGCCACTGCAAGGGAATACAGCCAGCCGCGATGGCCATCGTATCCGGCCATGATGGTGCCAACAACCGTTGCGTCCGCGACCGCCACAAAGAAAAGTTGATCATGGATCTCGATCTTCTTGTCAATGGCAACGCCCGGACTATTGTGCGCGGCCTCGTAGCCGAAGACGGCTTTCCATAAGGCCACAACTTGGCTGCGATGAAGTGCGTCTATGTAAGGCGTGATTGCAATTAAGTTCATAGGAGACCATGTAGTCCTCTCCTCTTCCAGAAATAATCAACCAGAAAAAACGCCAGGATGCAAAGCGGCAAGTAACTGGCTCGGATGAAGATCAAATCAAGCTTTGTTGGCTTATGCGGACGATGCCAACGAATTAGGCCAACAACGGCCCAAAATGCGATGAACGCGATCAGGCAAATACTAAAAATATCACCACCATCCAGAATCATCGACGCCATAACCAAAACCGTGCCTTGCTGCGCGAGCGCGATTTTCATGGCGTCTCGGTACGGCGAATGCGCAGTCTCGCTTGGTCTTGGACTAACTCGCAACTCTTCGTTCATAGCGTGTGCGCGGAACCGAACCACAAAAGAATGTAGCCGAGTGCAGTCATTGGCGTTTCATGCGTTCTTCGCTGGCTGGCAACCAATATACAGCCAACAATGCTTTTTGAAAAGTGCTGTTTGTCCCGAAAATGCCGCATTGCTCTTTGAGCGCAAAACTTTAGCTTCTTGCACCGTGAACGAGAGTTTGCCGACAGTCACAGTCATCATCGCCGCCCGGCCGGATATGGCCGAGGTGACGGCCCTTGCCGCCGCGCGGCTGTTGGAGTATCCGCCCGACAAATTGGAAATCATTCTTGCGCGCGGCCGACAGCCTTCTGTGCAGCGCAACGCCGCCATTCGAGCTGCCGCTGGCGACCTCGTTTATTTTCTGGACGACGATTCGATAGCGTTGCCCGGTAATTTGCGTCGTGGCGTCGCCGCATTTGCCTCGGCCGATGTCAAAATGGTGGGGGGGCCGAGCCTTTGCCCCCCCGATGCGCCGATGCTGGAGCAGGCCTTTGCTCTGACGATGGGGGCGTGGCTGGCCTTTTTCACCAGTTGCGCGCGCTACCGGAAGGTCGGAAAGCCGCGGGCGGCCAGCGAAAAAGAATTGATTTTGTGCAATTTGCTGGCTCGCCGGGATGCGTTGCTGGAGCTTGGCGGATTCAACGAGAAACTTTATCCAAATGAGGAAAATGCGTTGATGGATGAATTGCAAAATCGCGGAGGAAAGCTGCTTTACGATCCCGAACTCATCGTCTATCGGCGGCCTCGCGCGACCCTCAAGACTTTTTTGCGGATGCTCTTGAACTACGGACGAGGGCGAGCAGAGCAGTTTCGTGTCTATCCCACCATTCATTCGGCGCCCAATTTTGTTCCGCCGTTGTTTTGCCTGTTTTTAGTCCTGTTGCCGTTTCTGCCAAGAATTTGCTGGTGGATGATGGCTGCCTACGGCGCGGCGGTCCTTGTGCAAACGCTGGTCGTGCTGCCATTAAAAAAGCTGCATTGGTTTCCAGCCATTGCCGTGCTGATTTTTACAACGCATTTTTTCTACGGCCTTGGCTTCTGGCGGGGCTGCTTAACCAATCCCAAACCGCCGACCGCCACGGTATCGGCGGAAGTGAAGCTGGAAAAAGGGCAGAGTTTCCAGAAATAAAATGACACGAAGCTGTTCCTTATGGCTGGCCGGCATTCTTCTGGCGATGCTGCCCAAGGAGGACGCGGTTTTTGCAGCCGCTCCTTGCCGAATTGAAGTTGTGGACAAAGATTGCGGCTGGCCCGTTCCGCTGGTGGAATTGCAAACGCTGCACGACGTCAGATTCGTTACGGACAACACCGGCCTTATCGCCTTCGATCTGCCGGAACTGATGGGTAAGGAAACCTGGTTTGAGGTCAAAGGCCAGGGTTACCAAATCAAAAAGGACGGATTTGGCTACTCTGGGATTCGATTCACGCCTATGCCGGGCCAGGTGCATCGCGTGGAAGTCGAGCGTACGATCATCGCCCGGCGGTTGGGCCGCATTACCGGCGGCGGATTGTTTGGGGAAAGCCAAAAACTCGGAGCGGAACAGACATGGCAGGAGTCGGGTGTCCTCGGGTCAGATTCTGTTCAGAATGCGGTTTACCAGGGAAAGCTATTCTGGTTTTGGGGCGACACGACTCTTCCCAAGTATCCATTGGGTATATTTGACAGCACGGGCGCGACAACTTCGCCGCAGCCGTTGGCTTCCTTTGAACCGCCATTGCGGCTGACGCTGGAGTATTTCAGGGACAAGCAGGGTGTCCCTCGCGGGCTGGCGAAAATGCCGGGCCAGGGGCCGACTTGGCTCTCGGCTTGCGTGAGCCTGCCGGATGCACAAGGACGAGAGCATTTGGTGGCCACTTACGTTAAAGATCAGGGTTTCGTTCACGTCTATCGGCAAGGGCTGGCCGTTTGGGACGATGCCACTGAATCATTCAAGTTGTTGCGGCTTTTGTGGGAGGAGAGCACGGCCGCCCCGCATCCTCCGGTGGCGCCGGATGGACACGCCGTCAAATACACCGACCCCGCCGGAAAATCCTGGGTGCTGTTTTGTAATCCATTTCCGATCATGCGTTGCGCGGCTACGTTTGAAGCCTGGCAAGACTCGCATGCATGGGAAGCTCTCACTCCGCAGAAGATATTGCGCGCGGCAGGCACCGGCGAGGAAGTGCGCGCACATTCCGGTTCGATGGCTTGGAACCCGTGGAGAAAACGATGGGTGACCGTCTTCGTGCAAGACAGCGGGAAACCTTCGCCATTGGGAGAAGTTTGGTACGCCGAAGCGCGCGCGCCGACAGGGCCATGGGGGCCGGCGATAAAAATTCTGACCCACGATAATTACACGTTCTACAATCCCAGCCTGCACCCCGAATTGACGCCGGAGAATTCTCCCATATTGCTCTTTGAAGGAACTTACAGCGGCGATTTCGCGCGCAATCCACCCAGGACACCACGCTACGACTATAACCAAATTCTGTATCGCCTGGACCTGGACGACCCCCGTTTGGGAGCAGCCCATGAGAAATAGCTGCGGGAAGAATTGATAAAAACATGGCGGCGCGAATCTGCAAAAATTGCGCCGACAACGGCTAAATACAGCGGTTCCATCTGCCGATAGTACAAAGACATGGAATCGATTCTTGTGATCGACGATGAGCCGTCGTTTCGCCATCCGTTGCGCCTTGGATTGCAGGCCAAAGGCTTCGTCGTGCTTGAGGCGGCCAATTGCCGCGACGGCATTCTTGCGGCGAACGCCCAGACCCCTGATTTGATCGTGTGCGACGTGGAATTGCCCGACGGGACTGGTCACGACGTGCTCAAGGCCTTGCAGAGTAATTCTGCCACCTCGGCCATTCCCTTCATTTTTATGACGGGACAGGATGATCCCACAGAATTGCGTCGCAGCATGGATCAAGGCGCCGACGATTTTCTTCACAAGCCGTTTCCGATGCATTCGCTTCAGACCGCCGTTGAGGCGCGTCTGCGTCGCGGGGCGTCGCTGCGAGCCCAAGCCGAGCAGACCGGCAGGCGTTTGCAAGCGTTTGTCGAGGCCAACCCCGATCTGGTTGTCATGGCTGATGTGAACACCAGGCATCTTCTCTATCTCAATCGGGCTGGCCGGCAGTTGCTTCAATTCGACGATAAAGAAGATGTTTCCGGTTTGAGTTTGGATGACATTCATCCCGCCACAGCCGTGGCCCGGATTTTGGGCGAAATCATTCCGACCGCCATGCAAAAAGGCTCCTGGAAAGGCGAAACGACCTTGCTGACGCGGGCGAAAGTCGAGGTGCCGGTATTTGAAGTTGTGGTGGCTTATAAATCACCGGACGACCGGGTCGAGTTCCTCTCCGTTTTTGCGCACGATATGAGCGCGCAGAAACAGGGCGAGCGGGACCGGCATCAAATGGAGATTCAATTGCGCCAGGCCCAGAAACTCGAGTCCATCGGCCAATTGGCGGCTGGCATCGCGCATGAAATCAATACTCCAACCCAGTTTATCGGCGACAACCTGCGCTTCATGCAGGATGCTTTTTATGACCTGCTCCGCCTTTTGGGCCAATTCAATTTGCTTCTGGAAGCGGTTCGGGAGCAATCCTTCGCCAAGAGCCTGACCCAGGAAATTGAAAAGACGATAGAAGGAATATGCCTGGCCGATCTGGTGAAGGAGATACCACAGGCGGCCACCCACGCGCTTTCGGGAGTTCATCGCGTGGCCAAAATCGTGCAGGCGATGAAGGATTTTTCACATCCCGGCACGGAAAGCAAAATGCCGGTCGATCTGAATCGCGCCATCGAGAGCACATTGACAGTCTGCCGAAACGAATGGAAGTACGTGGCTGAGTTGGAGACGGATTTTGATCCATCTCTTCCGCTTGTGTCCTGTTTGCCAGGAGAATTCAATCAAGTTATCCTCAACATCGTTGTCAATGCCGCCCATGCGATCGCCGAGAAAACTAAAGGCAAGACCAAAGGCGCTATCCGCATCAGCACACGCAACCAGGGCAACAAAGTAGAGATTCGCCTCAGTGACACCGGCACGGGAATCCCGGAGGCGGCGCGAGGACGAATATTTGAACCTTTTTTCACGACCAAGGAAGTAGGCAAGGGCACCGGACAGGGTTTAGCCATCGCGCGCTCGGTCATTGTTGATAAACACCATGGAGAAATCGCTTTTGAAACAGAAGTGGGCCAGGGGACAACGTTCATTCTTCGATTGCCGAGGGATGAGAACAAGAACGGCCAAGCCCTTGTCAACAAATGAAAAGGCGCATTCTTTTTGTTGACGACGAGCCGATGATCCTGCGGGGGCTTCAGCTCATGCTCCGGGCCAGGCGCTCGGAGTGGGACATGGAATTCGTGGAAAGCGGCGAGGCCGCCCTTCGTTTGATGGCCCAAAAGCCTTTCGATGTCATTGTGTCCGACATGCGAATGCCAGGCATGAACGGGGCCGAACTGCTGACCGAAGTCATGAAGCGGCACCCAACCACAGTGCGGTTAATCCTCTCTGGGTATGCTGACAAACAGCTCATCCTCAAATGTGTCGGATCGACCCATCAATATCTAGCCAAGCCCTGCGATGCGGATTCCCTCAAAGCGACCATTGCACGGGCCTCCAACCTGGAGGATTCCTTGCACAACGGCCGGCTCAAGACTTTGGTTTGCAAGATGAGTCGTCTGCCCAGCATGCCTTCGCTATATCTGAGATTGGTCGAAAAAGCCAGCCGTCCCGATACATCGCTCGAGGAAATTGCCTCCATCGTCAATAAAGACATTGCCATGACGGCCCAGGTCCTCAAACTGACCAACTCCTCGTTCTTCGGCCTTGGCCGGCAATTGTCCAATGCAGAGGAAGCGGTCGCTTACCTCGGTCTGGATACCCTCAAGACCCTGGTCTTGTCGATCCATGCTTTTTCGCAATTTGAGAAAATTGAAACTGGCGCGCTTAAAATCGAATCATTGTGGACTCACAGCTTGCAAGTGGCCAGCTTGGCCAAGCGCATTTCCAAAATGGAAGGTCAGGACCCAAAAGCGGCGGAGGAAGCCTTCACAGCCGGCATGCTCCATGACATTGGGAAGCTTGTTCTGGCTGTGAATTTGCCTAACGAGTACACCGAGGCGATTCGTATCTTTCATTCGGGCCTCGAGCTTCCGCTGGCCGAATTGCGGGTATTCGGCGCCAATCATGCCGATGTCGGCGGGTATCTGATCGGCTTGTGGGGCCTACCGGTCCCTGTCGTTGAAGCCGTGGCGCTCCATCATTGTCCCTCGCGCGCCACGCAAAAGACCTTCAGTCCATTGACCAGCCTCCACGCCGCGAATGTGCTCGAGCAGGAGCGATCTGATTCAACAAATGGCGCCCTTCGGGCGGAATTGGACGCCGGTTATCTCGAAATTGTCGGCGTTTCGTCCCGTTTGGATGCCTGGCGTCAAGCCGTGTTGGAAGCCCAGCCTTCATGAGCGCCGAAATTCTATTTGTTGATGATGAGCCGGAAATCCTGGCCACTTTTCAACTTATTTTAAGAAGAGAATTCAACATCGAAACCGCTCTCGGGGCCACGCGGGCATTGGCCGTCATCCGCGATCACGCTCCTTTCGCGGTCGTGGTGGCGGACATGCAAATGCCACGCATGAACGGCGTGGAATTTTTCGCCGAGCTGGAAAAGTTGGCGCCGGACACCGTGAGAATCATGTTGACGGGAAATAGCGATCAAAAAACGGCGCGCGAGGCTGTCAACAAGGGCCACATTTTCCGTTTCCTGACCAAACCTTGTCCCCGCGAGGAATTGTTTCCTTCCCTTCACGCCGGACTCAGGCAGTACCGGCTGGTAACCGCCGAGCGCGACGTGCTGGAAAGGACTCTCAACGGCAGCGCCCGGATGTTGAGCGATATTCTGGCCACGCACGACGCCTATTCTTTCGGCAAGTCTCAACGTTTGCGAGAGTATATGCGGGCTTTCGCGGAGTATCTAAAGCTAAAGCAAACGTGGGACCTGGAATTGGCCGCGCTGCTTTCGCAAATCGGCTGTGTTACCATCCCGCAACAGGTGCTGGAACGCTTTCGCGCTGGTCAACCGCTCGCTGAAGCCGAAGCCGACATGCTGAAGCGCGTGCCACAGATCGGCCACAATCTGCTATCCCACATTCCACGCCTTGAATCGGTCGCCGCCGCCGTCCTTTACCAAAGCAAAAATTTTGACGGCACCGGTTTTCCTTGCGACAAGACGGCGGGGGAAGACATTCCAATCGGCGGACGCATTTTACGAGTCTTGCTGGATTTGGTGGCGCTCGAATCTGCCAAAGTATCCAAGACTAATGTGCTGGCGAGCATGACGCAGTTTCCGGGGCGCTACGATCCGAGGGTGCTGGAAGTGGTTGCAGCCGTGTTCGACACATGCCTGGAAAGCGCCACTCCGACTGAATCCGAACCCCGGCCCGCTGGCATCAAGGAATTGCGCGTCGGATGGATACTCACATCCGAAGCACGGACACGAGACGGAATGCTGATTGCTCCGGCCGGCGGCAAGATCTCGCCCATGTTGATGGAAAAATTGCGCAACTTTGCCGAATTACGCCAATTGGAAGAACCCATCTACGTGATCGGCTGAGCGTGCCCCCAGCATTGGAAACGCAGATCGTCCGCTCGCTTGGCGGGCCGCCGGGCCGTTACGAAACCGTCTGATTGGATTTCGTAATCTCGCGGAACAACCAGGCGCGAGCAAGGGCTGAATCGTCCTTGGCCGTGTCGGGCGAAATGCCGAGCACCTGGGCCGCCTCTTGCATGGTCATGCCGACGAAGTAGCGCAACTTGACCAGTTCCGCCTGGCGTGGATGCGCGGTGGCCAGCTTGTTGAGGGCTTCATCGACAGCGAGGAGTTGGTCGTCTGGGATTGGGCACGCCAAGTCAATTTCTTCCATGTCCACCCGCTGTTGCTCGCCGCCATGCCGCACGGCGCGCCGGCGGCGGGCTTTGTCAATAAGAATGCGCCGCATCGCCTCAGCGGCAGCCGCGAAGAAGTGGGCGCGACCGGCCCATTCTTTCTCTTGGTCTCCAACAAGTCATAGCCACGCCTCATGCACCAAGGCCGTCGGTTGGAGGGTTTGGCCGGCGGCCTCGCGCGCCATTTTGGAGGCTGCCAGCTTGCGTAATTCCTCATAGACCAATGGCAGCAATTCCTCGGCGGCCTTGGGGTCGCCTTTTTGAACGGCTTCGAGAATCTGGGTAACGTCGTTGATGAACGGCATTATGTCCTCTATGGGTGGGTTGCGCCACAGATTTTGGCGGCGCAAACACTCGGTTCAATTTCGTGCGGCCGCGTCCGCCTCTTCAGCCGATTTGATTTCTTCCCAGGTGGGCGCGGACCAAAGGTGGATGACCCCGTTTATATTGACAGACATTAGGTAGCGGCCATCGGGCGAAAACTTGAGAGCTTCAAAAATCGATCCCTGTCCATTCAACGTCAGCACTTCCTGGCGCGTCTCGGTGTCCCACAACTTGACCGCCTCCTGGCCGTTACTGCCGGCGGCGAGTCGCGTGCCATCGGGTGAGAAGACGACCGAATGTGCCCCCAGCAGGAAGCCCTTGAGTGGATCGAGCGGTTGCCCCGTCGCCAAATCCCAAAGCTGAACAAAGCCTTCGTTATATGCCACCGCTAGCATCCGGCCATCCGGAGAGATGGCCAAAGCGTTCAACAGGCCCTTCTTGCCCTCAATTTGTTTCGGAGCTTCGTTGAGCTTGGTCGCATCAAAGAAAAGCAAACCACGATTGTTGAGAATCACGAAAGTGCTCGGTTGTGAGGTTCCCTCGAGGTCGCTTACGCCATCCGATGGGGTTACGAAGGACCCTGTCCGTTGCCAGGCGGCAGTTTCCCAGGTTTCAACTATAAGGTTTGTGCCGTCGGTCCGACCCGTGGCGAAGAACTTCCCATTGTGCGAAAAATCTGCGACATGGTACTTGGCAGGGGCGATGAACTTGGTGCTTTCCAATCCACTTTGAATGTCCCATTCCTCGAGCCGACCGTGGAAATCGAACTGCGCCACCTGGCCGGTCTCCCGGGAGAGTAGGACTGCCTCGTCATTTGTGGAGGCATTCCAGGAACGGCGTGTCTCTTTGAGAGTGGCAACGTCCGACTGGACCAATCCGGAATCTGAATCCTGAACTTCCAGAATAGACCGGCTATCGGGCGTGAACTCAATTTTCCTGCTTTCCGCGCGGCTGGCGAGTGTCTGATAACCAAGGTGCCGCGATGGCTTACTGATGTCCCACAGGTAAATGGATCCATCCTTGGAACGGCTCGCCAGCGTCCGGCCATCCGGGGAAATGGCAAGCCCATCGACTTCGGTTAAATGCCCGCGCAAGACGCCGGCGGGTTGGCGTGTGGACCAGTTCCACAGACGGATCGTTTGGTCCCCACTGGACGAGATGAGTTGCTTGCCGTCTGGCGCAAAAAGCAGGTCACTTACAAAACTGCGGTGCCCCTCCAATGTGCCGCTGGCCTTGCCGGTGTGGGCGTCCCAAAGACGGATGGTCGAGTCGGTGAAACCTGCACCCGTCAAAAGCGTCGAGCTGTCGGGTGAGAACGCAACGGTTGTGGCATATTCTTCGGTCGTGTTGATCCCGAATCGCTCGCTGCCATCCTTGATCTCCAATACTTGCACTCGAGGCGAGCTCTGGTTGAGCACGGCGGCGAACGCCCCGCCGTCCGGGGAGATGGCGTAAGTCCGATATTTGTCAACAGGATCGTTGAAAGCCATCGCGATGCCTCGCTGCCAAAGCGGCGTCTTGGTGTCGATGTCCCATGCCGTCAGGTAATAAGGTAATCCACTCGATACCCCAGCGTCAGTCCGCAGGGAGACGGTAAGCAGCCGTCGGTCATCGGGTGTGAAACCAAGCCATTTCACAGCGCCAAAGGATGCTACGAGCTGGTTCTCCTGCCGCGTGACCGAGTCCAACAGCGTGATTGAGCTGTTGGTGGAAGTAACGAAGGACGCGAACGCCAGGGTTGGGCCATGGTGTGCGAAGACCGGTCGCCAGGCGTTGGTCCTCTGCCAAATGGGGCGGCGCGACATTAGGTCGGTCACGACAGTTTCGCCGTGATATTCCCGGGCGAGCAGCCGTCCGTCGGCGCTGAAGGACAAGGATTTGTCCAGCCGGTTCGTTCCGGCAAAGAATACTTCATGATCGTCTGGTCGGGTCTGGCTCCAGAGATAGCGCCACTCCCAACCGCGCAAGTCCAACTGGCCCGGCTGTGGCCTTTGGCGATTCAATAACATTTGGGCGCGTCCGAGATTGTTCATGGCCAACGCCTGCTGGACCAGATTCATATCGGAACTGTAGGCAATGCGCCGGGCGGCCAGCGCCTGCGCTTGCGCGGTCCGTTCGCTGGCCTGCGCCTTCTGTTCGCTGGCCTGCGCGGTCTTTCGCTGGGCTTCTTCAGCCGCTCGCGCTTGCAGAGCGTTGCCCATCTCCACTCGCGTCTGACGCCATCCCAGCGCCGCCAAGGTTAGCCCCGCCGCCAGCGCCAAAACGACCGCCACCCCAGCGCTAAACGCCAGCTTGTTTCGCAGAAAGGCCTTCTGGAAGCGATACGCCATGCTCGGAGGCCGGGCCACGACCGGTTCATTCTTCAGGTGCCGCTTTAGGTCTGCGGCCAGGCCGTTGGCCGTTTCGTAGCGGCGCGTACGATCTTTCTCCAGGCATTTCATCACTATCCAATCCAGATCGCCCTTGAGCAAATGGGCCAGGCGCGGCACATCGCATGAACGGCGTCTGGCCGCAGTCGTCAAATCTTCGCCCTTGAGTGTGGCGAAGCGGGTGCTGGGGCGGACTGGCTCCTTCTCGCGAATGGTCTTGCGCATCGCGTCGATGCCCGAAGCCATTAATTCCTTCGCATCGAATGGGGTGCTGCCGACCAGCAGTTCGTAAAGTAAAACGCCCAGGCTGTAAATGTCGCTGCGCGTGTCAATGTCGAGTCCGCTCATTTCGGCCTGTTCGGGACTCATGTAGGCCGGCGTGCCGATGAACTGGTGCAATTGAGTATAGACTGTCGCGTCGGTCAGCCGCCCTTCCGTCGCCTTGGCGATGCCGAAATCAATGACCTTGGGCACTGGCACACCGTCATGGAGGGTGACGAGGATGTTGGAGGGCTTGACGTCGCGGTGGATGATGCCCTTCTGGTGCGCGTGCTGAATCGCCTGGCAGACCTTAACGAAGAGTCCAAGACGTTCCTCAGTGCTGAGGTTGGCCTGGTCGCAATAGTCGGTGATGCGGATGCCCCGCACCAGTTCCATCACGAAATAGGGCCGCCCTGCGTCAGTTGTTCCGGCATCGAGCACCTTGGCGATGTTGGGATGATCCATCATCGCCAGCGCCTGTCGTTCCGCCTCGAAACGGGCGACGACTGCCTTGGTGTCCATCCCCAACTTGATGACCTTCAGGGCGACCCGGCGGCGCACCGGTTCAGTCTGCTCGGCCACATACACCACGCCGCATCCACCTTCACCGACCTTCTCCAAAAGCTTGTAGCACCCAATCCGGTCGCTGGTTTTTTCAAAGAAGTCGGATGCGACACGAACGGTCCCGCTCGGGCCTGAGGGCGCTTCAGCTTCCTCTGTTCCTGTTCCAAGTTCCTTGAGGAAAGCTCCCGCCGCATCGTTGGCCTTGAGCAATTCCTCGACCCGCGCGCGCAGGAGGGCATCACCCGCGCACATCTCGTCGATGTAGGCGGCGCGCTGGCCAACCGGCAGCCGGCGGGCAGCGTTAAAAATGGCCGCCTCGCGGCTCGACGGAGTATTCATGGGCTTCGACATATTCTTCTATTCAATGATCGCGGTCAAAGTTCGTTTTCAGCGAGAGAACCTGTCCGCCCGCCATTCATCAATGCGAAATTTTCTGGGCGGAAGGGGGGAATTATTTTTCTAATAAACATTCCCCCCAACTTGCCCGGAATTTCGCATTGATTGGTAATGGGCGAAGTCATTCGCCCACGAAAACAATGAACATTATGAAAATATTGACCGACAATACCATGAACTCAGTCATTGAAAGCAACTGGGCATTCCCATACCAGATGTCCCCTCGCAGTTCCGCATCCAATCTGGCCGCGCCCTGCGTCCGAATTCTGGCCGACGATGGCAACGCCGCGGCTCAACGCGAATGCCCTAAAGACAAAAGCGGCATCACCACACTCGGTCTCGCCGTTCTTTTCGTTATTACGGCGGGCACAATGTGGGGTTGGGCGATCGTGCATTTGGGCGGGTTGTTGCTGCAAGCCGAGGCTCTCTTGCTAAGAAACAGCTACCCGTTGTCGTGATGGAGCCGACTGCCGGATTTTGTTGGAGCTTGGCCGTGAAAAACGCAGGGATTCTACAGAGAAAAAACGAAGGACACGGCGTTGAGCGCAAACGGTTATTCCGCGGTCAACCGCCATGCTCGACGGGTTGGTGACGGCTGACGCTGTCGCCGTCTTCGATTTTCAGTTCGTGAAAAATGGCCGAGGAAAGCATGGTTAATCCGCCAAGGCATAAGAATGCATGATGAATGCCATGGATCATTTCCGCCTTATCGGTGTGAAATCGGTTTGGAATAAAAAAAGCCGTGGCCAAAGACGCCGTCGCCACGCCAAAGCTGATGGACATTTGCTGCATGGTGCTGGCGATGGTGCTGGCGCTGCTGGCCTGCTCATCGTGGATGTCGGCAAAGGCCAGCGTATTCATGCTGGTGTATTGCAGTGACGTGAAGAATCCATACACAAAAACCTGCACCACAATCAGCCAGACCGGCGTGCTTACGCCAATGGTGGCAAAAAGCACAATGAAGACACCGATCATCATTGTGTTGGAAATCAAAACACGGCGATAACCAAGGCGCCTGAGTATGGCGGGCATGGTCATTTTAAGGCTCATGGCGGCCGCTGCTTGTGGCGCCATGAGGAGGCCGGATTGGATGGGTGAAAATCCCAGGCCCACCTGATAAAGAAGCGGAAAAAGAAAGGGAATTCCGCCAATTCCCAAGCGGGTGAAGAAGCTGCCGCTGACTGCGGCGCGAAAGGTTCGTATCCGAAACAATGTCAGGCGAAGCAAAGGAAACTTGATGCGCGTGGCTCGAAATCCGTAACCGATGAGACAAGCGGCAGAAATCAGCAGCAACCCCAACATCGCGCTTCCGCTCAATGTATGTTCGCCAAAAACCTCCAGCACATACGAGAGCAGTGCGATGCCGCAACCGAAGAGAACGAGGCCGACGGTGTCGAGCGGGCGCAAGAGTTCCTCGCGATAATCGGGCAGGTGCCGATAGACCAAATACAAGCCAAACAAGCCAATGGGAATGTTGATGAAAAAGATGACTCGCCAGTGAAAATAAACAAGGATGAGTCCGCCCGCGATGGGGCCAAGCATCGGACCAATCAGGCCCGGTATGGCCACGAAACTCATCGCACGGATCAGTTCCGATTTGGCAAAGGTCCGGACCATGGTCAGCCGCCCGACCGGCACCATCATGGCTCCGCCAAAGCCTTGCAGGATTCGGCAGGCCACGAGCACATGAATGTTGCTGGAAATGCCGCAAAGGAACGATCCCAGAGTGAAGGTGCCGATTGCGGACGAAAAGACGATGCGCGTTCCGAACCGATCCGCCATCCAACCACTGATCGGAATAAATACCGCCAGGCTCAATGTATAACTTGACAGGACGGCTTTCATGCTCAAGGGCGCGACATGGAGCGCTTGCGCAATGGCGGGAACGGCGGTGTTGAGAATCGTCGTATCCAACGCTTCCATGAAGAAAGCGACGGCAACGAGCCACGGCAACACTCGTTTGGAGGCCGGCTGCGGTGTGGCCGAATGAGCCGAGGCCGCGGTGGGATTGGCGGGCGTCATCTCACAAACTACATGGGCCGCCTGCCTGACATCGGCCACAGTGTGACGACCACGTCATTTCGAGCCTTCCGGCTCGCCCCATTTCCAATCACGGATTTCCGGCATGTCCTGGCCGTTCTTGTCGATGTATTCCTTATGCTCGATAAGTTTGTCCTGGAGCTTCTGTTTGAGGTAGATGCCCTTGTCACCGGTCTTCGGCACGCGATCAATGACATCCATCACGAGGTGAAAACGATCCATATCATTCAGCACCGTCATGTCGAAAGGCGTGGTAATGGTGCCCTCTTCCTTGTAACCGCGGACGTGAATGTTGCAGTGATTGGTGCGGCGGTAGGTCAAGCGATGGATCAGCCAAGGGTAAGCGTGAAAGGCAAAGATGATCGGCTTGTCCTTCGTAAAAAGCTCGTCGAAATCCGTGTCGCTCAATCCGTGCGGATGTTCCGTGCTGGGCTGCAGCTTCATCAAATCGACGACGTTGACCAGGCGGATTTTCAATTCCGGCAAATGGTGGCGCAAAATCGAGATGGCGCCGAGAGTCTCCAGCGTCGGCACGTCGCCACAGCAGGCCATGACCACGTCGGGTGCGGCGTCCTGGTCATTGCTGGCCCAACTCCAGATTCCCGCGCCTTGAGAACAATGTTTGACTGCCGCGTCCATCGTCAGCCATTGCGGCGCCGGATGCTTGCCAGCGACAACCACATTAACGTAGTGGCGGCTGCGCAGGCAATGGTCCATGACCGAGAGCAGACAATTTGCATCCGGTGGAAGGTACACTCGCACAACTTCAGCTTTTTTATTGACAACATGGTCGAGGAAGCCCGGGTCCTGGTGGGTGAAGCCGTTGTGGTCCTGGCGCCAGACATGCGAGGCGAGCAAATAATTCAGGGAGGCAATCTTTCGCCGCCACGGCAGGTGGGCCGTGACTTTGAGCCATTTGGCATGTTGATTGAACATGGAATCGACAATGTGAATGAAGGCCTCGTAGCAGTTGAACAGGCCGTGCCGACCGGTGAGCAGGTAGCCTTCCAGCCAGCCCTCGCACTGATGCTCGCTGAGCATTTCCATCACCCGCCCGGAGGCGGCAAGGAATTCGTCATTGGGCCTGGTTGCGGCTTCCCACTGGCGTGGCGTGACTTCAAAGACACTTTCCAGACCGTTGGAGAGCGTCTCGTCGGGGCCGAAAATACGGAAATTGCGCTGCTCACTATTCAACTTCACCACATCGCGCAGAAATCGGCCAAGCACATGAGTGTCGCCGATGCCGCGCGTTCCGGGCGAAGGCACGTCCACTCCATAGCCGCGAAAATCAGGCATCCGCAGATCACGAAGCAGGCGCCCGCCGTTGGCGTTGGGGTTCGCCCCCATGCGGCGTTCGCCTTTAGGCGCCAGCTCGGCCAATTCTGGCTTGAGGCGGCCTTGTTCATCAAAAAGTTCTTGTGGCCGGTAGCTCTGCATCCATTCTTCCAAAAGTTTGAGATGCTCGGGATGCACGGCTGGGTCAGAAAGCGGCACCTGATGCGAACGAAATGTCCCTTCGATTTGCTGGCCGTCAACGATTTTTGGCCCCGTCCAGCCTTTGGGCGAGTTGAGGACGATCATCGGCCAGCGCGGACGCCCGGCATTGCCGTGGACACGAGCGTCCTCCTGAATCTTTTTGATTTGCGCCACAACTGTATCAAGCGTCGCAGCCATCGCCTCATGCATCAACTCCGGTTCGTGGCCTTCGACATAATAGGGCGTCCAGCCGTAGCCGCGAAGCAACTGATCCAATTCTTCGTGAGTGATGCGAGCGAGAATGGTCGGATTGGAAATCTTGTAGCCGTTGAGATGCAGAATCGGCAGCACAGCGCCATCGGTGGTGGGATTGAGAAATTTGTTCGAATGCCAGGCCGTAGCCAGTGGTCCGGTCTCAGCTTCGCCATCGCCGACGACACAAGCCACGACGAGATCAGGATTGTCAAACACCGCGCCGAAGGAATGGCTGAGCGAATAACCGAGTTCGCCGCCTTCATGGATTGAACCGGGACATTCCGGGGAGGCGTGGCTTGGGATTCCGCCCGGGAAAGAAAATTGAAGAAAGAGCTTCCGCAGGCCGGTTTCATCCTGGCTTATCTCGGGATAAATTTCACTGTAAGTGCCCTCGAGATAGGTGTTGCCCACAACCGCCGGGCCACCGTGGCCCGGGCCGGAGACATAGATCATATTCAGATCGTACTTTTTAATGACGCGGTTCAAGTGCGCGTAAATGAAGTTCTGGCCGGGCGTCGTGCCCCAATGTCCCAGCAGCATGTGTTTCACATCAGAGAGCGTCAGTGGACGCTTCAGCAACGGGTTGTCGTAAAGGTAAATTTGTCCGACGGACAGATAGTTTGCGGCGCGCCAATAGGCGTCCATTTTCTGGAGCAATTCTGGCGTGAGGGTGTTTACTTTTGTTTCCATAGGTTTCCTTATTTCGCGCGGCGTTTAACCATGCCATGACAACTTGGCCTCTCGCGCTTGAGATTTGCGCTACTTCCTGGTGGATAATGATTCTCTCGAACGCAGCAGCACAAATACTTGCCCGTAGAGATTTTCCATCTCACCACCAATACCTTCCAGCGCATGCGCGCGTTCAGGTTGAGTTTCGTTTTCGGCTGTCACCTTCGCCAGATGCCAAGCATAATTCAAAGCCTCGGCCTCGCTCAAGAGCAAGGTGAATTCAAAGGCGTCGCCGCTTCGGCCCAATATAGCCTCCTTTTTGCTGGCGGCAATCGCGTTGCGTGTGGCCACTTCCGCCGGTGGAAGTTCGGTGTCATCGAGGATGACGGAAGGATCGCGCCTGGCAAATTCCTCCAGCAACTCTGAGTCAGTGCTGGAAGCTGTGGCGATTTTTTCATCAAGGATTTTACTTCGGAATCTTCCCGCTTGATGAAATGCAGCCAGCCAACGTCTTTTTGTTCGTCCAAAAGTTGATGAAGCAGGCTGTAGCCGTTGTTCCTCATTGCCAAAGGATTGCCCGTGCGGGCCGCAGCCTTGGCGTTCGGTGATTTACAGCCCATCCATGCGCAACCAGCGAGTACGACCAGGACGAGCAAATTACGCATCTGTCTTCTTTTTCTTCAAATGGCTGGTCAAGGTTACAGGCAACGGCCAACTGTGCCCCTGCGCGAGCAGGATTTGTGCTTCTTCCGGTCCCCAAGTGCCGGCGGCGTAGTTTGGAAAATCGCTGGGCGGCGATTCTGCCCAGACTTCTATGACTGGCATTAACAATTCCCAAGCCGCCTCGACTTGATCGGCGCGCATGAACAAAGTCGCGTCATTCTTCATGATGTCCCAGAGCAACGTTTCATAAGCGTCAGGAGATTTTGTCGCAAAACTGTCGCGGTAATTGAACTGCATATCGACCGAGCGCAAAAGCATCTTTGGCCCTGGCTGTTTGGCTTGATACCGCAATACGATGCCTTCATCGGGCTGAATGGACATTACCAGCCTGGATGATTGCCAATCCAAACTGCATTCGGCCGGGAAGGCCTGATGGGGCACGGCCCGAAACTGGATCGTAATTTCCGAAGCCTGCCGGGTGAGGCGTTTGCCAGTGCGGAGATAGAAAGGAACTCCTTGCCAGCGCCAATTGTCAACGAACAGTCTGAGCGCGACGAATGTTTCTGTTTGAGAATCCGGCGACACACCCTCTTCCTGGCGGTAGCCGGGAACTTTCTTGCCGTCGATCCATCCGGGGCCGTATTGCCCGCGCACGACGCATTGGTGGACGGCATCCCGTTGGATTGGACGAAGAGCATGAAGGACGTCCACCTTCTTGTTGCGAATCTCGTCGGCTTGGAACGAAACCATCGGTTCCATGGCCACCAGACAAAGCAATTGCATCAGATGGTTCTGCACCATGTCGCGCAAGGCGCCGGCATGATCGTAATAGCCGCCGCGATGTTCGACGCCTACAGATTCAAGCGCCGTGATGGTGACGCATTCCACGTAACGCCGGTTCCAAATCGGCTCGAAGAGCGGATTGGCGAAGCGGAAGGCCAAAATGTTCTGGACCGTTTCCTTGCCTAAATAATGGTCGATGCGGAATATTTGTTGTTCATCGAAATTGGCCGCAAGTATGGCGTTTAAAGTGCGGGCCGATTCCAAGTCGTAGCCGATCGGTTTCTCAACCACGATCCGCGACCTTTGCCGATCCCGGGCCAAGCCGGCTTTGCCAAGATATTTCGGGATTTCGCCAAACATGCTTGGCGGTGTGGCCATGTAAAAGATGCGATGGGTTTTTGCGCCCCATTCCTTTTCCAATCCAGCGCACTGCGCGCTCAAGGTCGTGTACGTTTGTGTTTTTTTGAAATCGCCCTGTTGGTAATGGACGTGCTTGGCGAAATCAGTCCAGGCATTGCCCTTCGCTTTTCCGAAACGGGAGAACTGATTGACGCCGTCATGCAAGTGCTGTCGGAATTTTTCGTCGCTGAAGATGGCGCGATCCACGGCGATAATCAAAAAGCGGTCCGGCAGGCTTCGATCCTGGAAGAGATCGAACAGGGCCGGCACCAGTTTGCGCCAAGTTAGGTCACCGGCCCCGCCGAAAATGACGAATACAGTCGGTTCAAGTTGGCCGTTTGCTGCCATGTTTTCAGGCTTTTTCCCTGATCACAACCGACGGGAAAGATGAATGCCCCACGGCAGCCTTAAACGGAGATTTTTAGGAGTGAGAGAATGTTTCGAATCTCCTCCAGTTGAATCGGCTTTGGCAAAAAAGAGTGCGCGCCCAACTGGTAAGCTCTGGTGACTTGTCCCGCCATGTTCACAATACCGCTGAGAACAACGATCGGCACTTTCGCGTGCTCTGGATGCTCTTTGACCCACTGCAGGACCTCGTAGCCATCCATTTTCGGCATTTTTAAGTCCAATAAAATCAGACCCGGATATGGGAATCGGCTTCGGTCGCGGTAAATACTTTCACCCGTAAGGTATGCGAGCAAATCTTCACCGGAAGTGAGGATTTGGGCCGGGAACATGGGTTCCAGTTCAACAATGACTCCCTCAGCCAGCAGCGCATCGTATGGATCGTCATCAACTATGACCACCGGTCCGTCACTGGACGGAAATTGTGTGGGGATATTCCTGGCGGCGACGGCGCCCACATTTTCCATGATAGAACTCATCGTGATTCCTTTCACTTTAGACGCACGACCACAGGCGCAAACATTCGCAACAGCCGATGGATTATTTTATCGTCTTATTCGGATTATGACCGGAACGACAATATTAAGCCAAGGGGTATTCACCCCATACCGGAGTTGCTGAATCGAACGCGCTTTCTCTTACTGACCTTCCGGCCGGGGAATAACGATTTTTTGTCCCACGCGCAACCGGTCCCAGTCCACCTTCGGATTGGCTTCTCTGGCTTGCTTCAGGCTGATTGTCTTCCATCCCTTGCTCTTGAAGTCCGTATTATAGGCCTTGAGGATGGCTGAGAGAGTGTCGCCGTCCTGGATGGTGTAGGAAAATCCGTTATCCGCTGTGGGAGATTCGGCGGGCGGCGGCACTTTGGGAGTCGTCGAGCGAACCGGACCACTGGAGGTAGCCAAAGACTTCTCCAATCCGCCGATGGATTTGCGGATTTCATCAGAAATGCCCTGCTTGTCTTCTTCGCGCTTCTTGTCCACTTCGGCGATCTTCTCGGCGAGGCGTTTGAGATCATCTTGCACACCGGTGTTGCTGGCGGAGGCTGCCAATTGCTGCCGGAGGTCGTCAATTTTTTGTTCGAGAGAGGTAATTTTGGCCTTCATGGATTCATTGTCCATTTGCAGGGCCTGCATATCGGCAGCGATGCGTTTGTAGCGTTCCTCGGCGCCTTCTTTGGCGGCCAGATCGGCGGCATTGGTTGGAGGCGGCGCCTTTGGCACGGTGTCCTGGGCGAGGGCGCAACGGGAACCGATCAAGAGTGAAATCATAAGAAGAACGAGAGCGCGTTTCATGTCCGCAAAATAAGAGCCGCGCCCGGCAACTTCAAGAGTCAATGAACGAATTTTGTTTTCTTTTGGGGCGTGGGGTCTTACAAAAGCCTCGCCATTGAAAACTTTTGCAGAACTGGGATTCCCGGGAAGACTCATCGCCGTCGAAGGTTTGGACGGTTCGGGCAAATCCACCCAAATCTATTTGCTGAAACGCTGGCTGGAATTACAGGGACTGAAAGTGTTTTTCAGTGAATGGAATTCGTCCACGCTGGTCAAGAACGCCACCAGCAAAGGCAAGAAACGCGAACTGCTTTCTCCGACGACTTTTTCTTTGATTCATGCCACCGATTTCGCCGACCGCTACGAACGCCAACTGGTGCCGCTCTTGCGCGCCGGCTACGTCGTATTGTGTGATCGTTACATTTTTACCGCCTTCGCCCGCGATACCGTCCGCGGTTGCCCGCCCGAATGGGTTCGGGACATCTATAATTTTGCGGCGATGCCCGACCTGGTATTTTTCTTTAAGGCGCCGCTGGAGATTTCTTTGCAGCGCATCCTCGATGGGCGTCCGCAGTTGAAATACTTCGAGGCCGGGATGGACCTGCGGCTTTCCCCGGATCCTTACGAGAGCTTCCGGATTTTCCAGGGACGGATTCTGGAGCAGTATCTGGCCATGAGCGCGGACTTTAAGTTTTTGGTCATCGATGCCAGCGAACCCATTGAAGCCCAGCAAAACATTGTGCGCGACCTCGTAGCCGCCAAAGTGGATCTCCACCAATTTGTGCCTCATAAACGCCCCAAAAAGACATGAAAGCCGCAAAATCCAGCACTCTCCGCAAGAGCGTCCGGGGCATTATCGTCCCCAAGTGCAAGCCGCGGCGTTTTTATGGCCGGGGCGTGCCGGGCGTGGACCTTTCCAAGCTGGCCGGAAAATTGATCGTGGTGGAAGGGGCCGATGGTTCTGGGCGCTCGACCCAGATTGTGCGACTGGTCGAGTGGTTGGAGGGCAGCGGCCACGCTACGGTGCAAGTCGGGCTGAAGCGATCCACTTTAGTGAGCGAGGAATTGGACCAGGCGCAGCAGGGAAACATTTTGAGTCATACGACTCTCAGTCTCTTTTACGCGACCGACTTTGCCGACCAATTGGAGAACATCATTTTGCCGGGCCTGCGCGCGGGGCTGATGGTGCTGGCGGACCGTTATATCTACACGCTCATGGCGCGCGATATGGTGCGCGGGATGGATGAGGCATGGGTGAAAAACCTTTATGGCATTGCATTGATTCCGGATGTGGTGTTCTATCTGAACGTGCAGCCGCAAGAATTGATTGAGCGCAACTTCGCCAAAAAACAAGCATTGGATTACTGGGAAAGTGGCATGGATTTGGGGCTCTCGCGCGATATGTTTGACTCGTTTTTGCAGTATCAATCGCTGGTCGCAGCCAAGTTCCGTGAGTTGCAACGAACTTACGGTTTGACCATCGTCGATGGCCATCGTACTCCGGAAGAAATTAACATTGAATTGCGCCACCGCATCCAAAGCGTCTTGGAGGGATGACGTGAAAGACTCTCAGTTCACCCCCTGACATGGCCGAAGCCAACAGCAAAGCTGAATACTATGTCGGTGTCGATCTCGGCGGCACAAAGATACTCGCCGGGGTGTTCGACGACAAGCTTACTTGCCTGGGCCGCACCAAAATGAGCACCAAGTCCGAGCGCGGCCCGGAGGAAGTCATGGATCGCATTGCCCGTTGCGCCCGCGACGTGGTGGATGAGTGCGATTTGGATTTCAAACAAGTTCGCGCCGTCGGCATAGGCGCTCCTGGAGCGGTCGATCCGGAAACGGGCCGCGTTATCTTTGCGCCCAACCTCCAATGGCAGGACGTGCCCCTGAAAAAAGCAATGGAGAAACAATTGGGAATTCCGGTGGCGGCGGAAAATGACTGTAACAGCGCCACTTTGGGGGTTTTCGAAAAGGAACTGCAATCCAAGCCGCGTTACATGATCGGCATTTTTATCGGAACCGGCGTAGGTGGAGGCTTTATCAGCGACGGCAAGCTCTATACCGGCCTGAGCGGGACGGCGGCAGAAGTGGGCCACATGGTCATTCAAGTTGGCGGGCCCAAGTGTAATTGCGGCAATCGCGGATGCTTTGAGGCTTTGGCCAGCCGTACTGCCATTTTCCGCAGCATCCATGCCGGCATCAAAGACGGGCAAAAAACTATTCTGACCGAAATGCTAGGCCCTGACTTGGCCAATCTCCGTAGCGGCGACTTGCGCAAGGCCCTTCGCAAGGGCGACAAGCTGGTGGAAAAGGTCATTAAAGAAGCCGCCGAATATACTGGCGTTGCCGTGGCCAATCTGGTTAATATCCTGAACCCTCAAACCGTCGTTTTGGGCGGGGGCGTCATCGATGCCCTGGGAGATGAAATGATGGCCATTATCGTTGAAACGGCCGAGGATTACATTCTCGCCGGCACCAACAAAACTGTGGAGATTTTGGCCTGCAAATCCGGCGATGACGCCGGTATTATTGGCGGCGCCGTCCTGGCGCGCAGAGCAATAAAATAACAATGGATTGCGTTCTACTGGATCAGGCGAGCATGACGACCCGCACCATTCCAAATCGCCACGCTGTCATCGACGTCGGCACCAATTCGGTCAAGTTACTGGTCGGCGACATCGCGGGTGGGATGGTCACGCCTGTTTCCGAAGCCAGCAAGCAAACGCGGTTGGGCGCCGGGCTTTACAGCACACGCCAATTGCAGCGTCCGGCCATTGCGCTGACGGCCCAAGCGGTGGCGGACTTCTCCAAGACGGCTTGCGATTTGGGGGCTGGTCCGGTGCGAGTCATCGCCACCAGCGCGGCGCGCGACGCCCTCAATGTGGATGAATTGACCGAAGCCATCCGCAAAAGCTGCGGCTTGAAAACGGAAGTCCTCTCGGGTGATAAGGAAGCGGATTGGGTGTTTCGCGGCGTGGCCACCAACCCCAAGCTGGCGCAATCGCCCGTCCTCATTCTGGACGTGGGCGGCGGCAGCACGGAGATCATCGTCGGCGATCATGGGGTGCCGCAATTCCGCAGCAGCTACAGTCTGGGCACCGTGCGGCTGCTGGAGCAATTGCAACCGGAAGATCCTCCCGGGCTCCGCGCTTTAATCCGGTGCCGCGTCTGGCTTCGCGACTTTCTGAAAAAGGAGGTCGCGCCCCTGCTCAATCCTATTTTGAGTACTCAACGGGCCATTCGTTTGGTTGGCACGGGCGGCACAGCCACCCTTTTAGCGCGCATTCAAGGAAGGATGACTGATTTTGACCGGGACAAGATCGAGGCGAGTACCTTGACTTTGGAGAGCATCCGCAGCAACGTTGAATCCCAATGGCAAATGACCCAGGCTCAACGGCAGGAGATCGTTGGTCTGCCTCCCAATCGGACCGACGTAATTCTAACCGGCATGGCCATTTACGAATCGATTATGGAGCAATTTGACTTCAAAGAACTCACAGTCAGCACGAGAGGCCTTCGTTATTGGGCCCTGTTACAGAAATAAAAGGGCGGACACCATTGCAGTGTCCGCCCCCCAACAACCAAACTAACCAACCCTTGACCTCAGACGTACGACCGGCTTGGGAAAACCAAAAACCCATCCGGCCTCATCTCTGAGGCTATAATATATGACGTCCGATTTCGGGAATTGTTCAACACTTTTTTTCACTTTTTTGCCTCAAAATTTGCGCACATTCCCTAAAGTCCTCTAAATTAATGCCGTTGATGCATATCACGAACCTCAATCCGGATTCCAACATCGGGGCCAGCGCCTGGATGGTGGACCTAGATGGTTGCCGCCTACTGATGGACGCGGGGATGCATCCAAAACGCGAGGGGCGGGAAGCGCTCCCAATCTATAAGTTATTGGAGAACAAAGGTTTGGATGCCATTGCCATTTCCCATTGCCATCACGATCATGTCGGTTCTTTGCCTGTCGCGATGCGTCATTCCCGGGATGCACAGATTCTGATGACCGAACTGAGCCACTTTTTGGTCGGCCGGGTCCTGCACAATTCTGTCAACGTCATGCTCCGGCAGCGAGAGGAGCGCGGGATCACCGAATACCCGTTTTTCACCCATCACCAGCTCGAGGAAGACGAAACCAAGTTCCAAGGTTTCAAATACAACCGTGAGATTGACTGGTGCCGCGGCGCCAAATCCCGGCGCAAGGGCTTTTCGCCTACCCTCGAGTTTTTTGACGCCGGCCATGCTCTTGGTTCGGCTGGAATTCTCGTCCGCGGCAAATCTCAGACGCTCTTCTATACCGGCGATGTCTGCTTCCACGACCAAACCATCCTGAAGTCCGCCCGTTTCGACGACATCCAATGCGACGTCCTAATCATGGAAACCACGCGCGGCAACCGCGTCCCGCCGCCCGGATTCACTCGCGAAAAGGAGATCAAGCGTCTGACCGCCGCCATTCGAGAGGTCCTGGATCGTCGTGGCAGCGTGTTGCTGCCGGCGTTCGCCTTGGGACGCACGCAGGAAATCCTGGCCGACCTCGCTTTGATGATGCGCGCCCGCCAGATTCCGCATCAACCGATCTATGTGGGCGGCCTGGGTCGTGTCTTTACCGAGATTTATGATGAACGGGCGCATCTGGCAGGCCGGCATTTGCCTCAGTTTCAATTGACTGAAGAACTCCAGCCGATTGTCCTGGACAAGGAGGAATTGGACACCATCAGGCTCAACAGCAGCCGGATATTTGTGCTGACCGCTGGCATGTTAACTGAAGCCACCCCGGCCCACGATCTGGCCGTGCGCATCATGGAAGACCCTCGCCATGCCATTTTTTTCATCGGTTACGCCGATCCCGATACGCCGGGCGGACGGCTCAAGAATTCCCAGACCGGAAAACCATTTGTATTCAGCCCCAGCGCCGGAGAAGTCACGCGCCACTGCGAGATGAACGACTTCGATCTGACTGCCCATGCCAACCGGGATGCGCTTTTGGATTTCGCTGGAAGAGTCTCACCGCGTGTCATCTTGCTTGGGCACGGCGAGTTATCGTCCCGGCAATGGTTTGAGGAGCAGCTTCGCGTCCGCCATCCCAACATTCGCGTTGTCCAGCCCGCGCCAGGATTGGTGGTTGAGGCGTGATTTTGGCCGCCTAACGAAGGGGAAAAAAAGGGCGGCTGATTTGAGGATGAATGACGATTTGCAGGACAAATTCTCTGATTACGTGGAAGGAGACGCCGAGTTACTACACTGTCTTTGGCTTGATGGTTGCAGGCAGGTAGATGCTAAAGGTAGTGCCTTCGTCGGCTCTGGAATGAACGTGCAGACAGCCGCGCGCTTCCTTGAGCAAACGGTGGACAATGGCCAAACCCAAACCCGTGCCTTTGCCCGGCGGCTTTGTGGTGAAATAAGGCTGAAAAATCTTGGGCAAGACTTCTGCGGGTATGCCGGGTCCGTCGTCCATGACCGACAATTGCAGCAATGGCGGCGTATTGGAAAATCCTTGCCCGAACAGAATCCGATCTGAAGGACCGTCGTGCAGATTGGTAAAGTCCACGCCCGATTGCAGGACTTGGCCGGAAATATCGACCAGGTGCGGATCCGGAGAGCATTGCAAGGCGTTGATGGCCAGGTTGAGCAGAATCTGGATGAGATCGGTGCCGTTGATTTGCAAATCGATGTCATGCACCAGGGCGTGAATCTTCAGGGTATTTTGGCCCTTGCTGGGATGGACGTTCAACAACTCGCGCAAATCGTCGAGGATCAGGTTGACATTGATGCGGATGGGAGCGGCCGGTTGCTGCCGCATGAAACTCAAATAGCGATGCGAAATCTCAATGCAGTTGCTGACCTGCCGGGTAATCCGGCGCAAGCGATCCTGGACCATCTCCATATCATCGCCTTCCAACCGTTTGGAATCGCCCATGCGCTGGTTGATGATCTGGATGAACCCGGAAATGATGGTTAAGGGGCCGTTGATATCGTGAATGATGCTGGCGTAAATTTCGCCACGGGTGCGGGTGATTTCCTCCTGCAACTTCTGGTCGTGCAATTCGACTTGCAGGGCGGCCAGCCGTTCGTTGTTGGCCCGGATTTCATCGGCGAAGGAATGCCGCTCCATGGCGACGGAAACAGCTTTACGGATACTGGCGACGTCGAATGGCTTATTGAGGTAGTCGCAGGCGCCCAGGCGCAACGCCTGCCGAATCGTATCCACCGTCTCATAGGCGGTCAGCATGATGACTTCGATGGAGGGTTGGATGACTTTGATCTTTTCCAGCACCTCGGTGCCGCTCATGCCTGTCATGCGAATATCCAGCACAGCGGCATTGATCTTGTGTTTTCGGGCCAGTTCCAAAGCGTCATGGCCGTTGGAAGCGAGCAGCAACTCATAATCGTCCTTGAAAACGACACGCAAAGATTGCCTCGGCCCCTCTTCGTCATCAACGATGAGCAAAGTGCGGCGCGGTCTGTCCGCCGAATCGGCGTTACTCTCAGAAGTGGTAAGCAAGGTTAATGGTAAGGGCATGGCTAAAGAATTCATATTTGCCATCGGGAGCGCCGCCGCCGCCGACATCCCCCGAAACAGTGCGGGGTGGCCCCCACGCGAATTGATAAGCGGCGTCCCAACTGAAATTTCCGCATTTCTTCCCCACCCCAAGGCTAAAAACATGGCGATCCGAATCAGGCACCAACGGATTGAAATTGCCATCTGGCACCGAGTTTTCGCTATACATGTAGCCGCCACTGAGGCGCCAGTTGTCCGGCAAATAGCGCGTCACACCGAAATCCAGCATCCAGCTTGCCGTCCAGTCGAAGGTCAAATTTTCGCCTGGTATTGGAATAACCGGCACGTTACGCAAAGTGCTCCAGTCCGACCAGGTGGCATCGGCTTCAAAGTTCCAGAATTCGTTGGGGCGAAACGAATAACCAAACACCATCGTGGACGGGAAATGAAAATCAGCCGATGCGGCCGTGTTGGCCGTAAAAGGCGGCACAGGAACCGTCGCGTGGCCATTGTAATTCATTTCCGTCGCGCTGCGATAGGTTATGCCGAAATAATGCATGTCACTGGGATGAAACAGCACACCCGCGCTGTAACCGGCGTCGGTGGCGCGGCCCCGAAAGTGATTGACGAAGCCCAGATTTTCCTTCAGGTCGGCTTGGGAGTAATTGAGGTTCGGCCCAGCCGCAATGGACACGAACGGCGCAATCTGCCAGGAAATGACTCCAGCTGCGCGCAAATAAGTGATTTCTCCGGTCTCCCCAGTGGCGATGAACGGCGCGGTGGTGGGCCAATTCATCCTCAAACCATAAGGTGCATAGACGCCATAACCGAAGGTAAGATTGTAGGCTGGCAGGCTGAAAGTCCCAAACCCCTGCGGTATGGCCGACCACTGAGTTTGAGCGTTGACCGAGCCGGCCGGGCCGGTATAGCGATCGGAATAAGCAAGCCCATAGACGCCGAACGAAAAGTTGGCCCCTTCCAACTGCGAAATGCCTGCGGGATTGTAAAAGACGGCCGCCGGGTCATTGGCCGTGGCAGCGAACGCATTGCCGCGAGCGGTGGCGAAAGCATCCTGGTCAGGCAGGGCAATGCCTATGCCAAAAACTGAACGTGGCAGGGCCGCGAGGCCCAGGAACACAGCGGCGGCGAAACGTGCGATTTGTTGATTGCGATTTCTCTCCAATGTTGCTTTGGGTTTCTGTGTCATGTTGAAGTACTTTTGACAAAGAAACCTCCTTCCGACAAGGTAAATTTTCGACTGAACACCAAACTGAAAGGCGGCTCATCGCGGCTGCGGGCCAAGGCCGAAGCCAAAATCATAAATTGACACGGCCATTTCTGCTCGGTATATGAAGGGCAGGTTTAATCGGTTCGTAAACCCAAACATCAAACGGAATTAAAATTATGCCCATCAAAGTTGGTTCAAAAGCACCGGATTTTACGCTCAAATCCAAAAACGATAGCGGCTTGGCGGATGTCAAGTTGAGCGCGAACTTTGGCAAGAAAAATACTGTGCTCCTGTTCTTTCCCGCGGCCTTTACGAGCGTTTGCACGAAGGAAATGTGCGACATCACCGCTGGCCTTGGTCAATACGCCGGCCTCAACGCTGCCGTCATCGGCCTCAGTGTCGATACGCCGTTCGCCCAGGAAGCATGGGCCAAAAAGGAAAACATCGGTATTACGCTGGCAAGCGATTTGAACAAGTCGGTGACCAAGGCATACGACGTTCTTTTTCCAAACCTTGCGGACATCGGAGATACCTCGGCTCGGGCTGCATTCGTCATCGATAAAGAAGGCGTCGTGCAATACGCCGAACAAACTGCCACACCCAAGGACTTGCCGAACTTCGCCGCCGTGCAGGCGACGCTGTCAAAATTGAAGTGATCCCGCCACGCTTGTGGCAGGTTTCCATTCTGGCAACCGCCCAGGGCGAAGGAGCCGTGGGCGAATTGTTGGAGCGAACTTTTCACCTGTCGCCGTCGGTTTATTCCAGCCAGGAAACGGGCGCGGTCACCGTTTCAGTGTATCCAGAAACCTTGCCCGCCTCGCCACGAATACTACGCTCCACGTTAGAGGGCGCGCTGGAAAGACTGAGAAAGGCGCGGCCCAATTTGGGCAAGGCGAAACTGACTATCAAGCCGCTGCGACGTGAAAACTGGGCAGAATCCTGGAAGCGCCATTTTCAGGCGATTGAGATCGGGAAGCAGCTTCTGGTCAAACCAAGTTGGAGCCGGCGTCGAGCTTGCGCCGGCCAGCGTTCCATCATTCTGGACCCGGGTCTGAGTTTCGGCACCGGTCACCATCCGACCACTCTTTTTTGCCTTCGAGAACTCGCCCGATTTCGCCGCCGCGACACTGAACAATCATTCCTGGATATTGGTTGTGGCTCGGGGATTCTGGCCATCGCAGCCGCAAAACTAGGATACAGCCCTGTGATCGCGTTCGACAACGATCCAGAGGCCATTCGATCCGCTCGCCAAAACATAAAAAGAAACCATGTTCGGGTCATGGTGCGGTTGGCCGATTTAACGCGACCTCCGCAAATTCCCCGACGCCGGTACGATCTCATTTGCGCCAATTTGATTTCGGATTTGCTGGCAAAGGAGGCAAAAAAAGTCCGCAACTTGCTTAAGCCCGAAGGAAATCTGGTTGTTGCCGGGATCCTGCGCCGGGAGTTTCCTGAAATCGAAAAAAGATTGCATGGATTTAACTTGACTTTGCAGAAAGCCTGGACGAATAAAGAATGGAAATCAGGGCGCTTTGCCTTGGTGTAGTGATGCAGACGCCGTTGTAAAACGAGAACGCTGCTGTTTTAGATGGGACCGTGGCTCTGGGTGCTGCGATGAGCGGGGCACCCGTTAAGAAACGTAATAGTATGACAAAGACGCTGAACTTGATTCAGGAAGCTGTCCGAAATACTAAACACCCCTTCCGTCAGGCCGACAGTAGACCGGCCAAAGCCCAAAAAAATCGTTACGAACGCCGAAAAATTCGGGAGTTCCTGCGCCTGGGCGATTGGACTTCCGAACAAGAAGCTTAAGCAATTTCGCCAATAAAGTTTGCACGCTACAAGCGAGCGCGGTTTTTTCTCCTCCGATACCCCCAACCCATGGCGCTTTTGGGCTATTCTACTTGGAATTCGGCGGCTGCGTAGCGGAGGGAGTGCTGGAATTGGTCTTGGAAGCCGGGGGAGGCAACAATTCCTTCAAGCTGTGGAATGGACGGAGGAAATCCATAAACAACTTCGGAATATACAACGGTTTGGCGATCGGCTTATCAAGCGTGCCTGTGATCCGATACTCAAAAATTTTGTCCACGGGTGTAAGCATCCAACCCAAAAAGTGACCGAGAAGCGGGGTGTCGCGCAGCAGGTTTGCTTCGACCCGCGCATTAAGACGTCTCCTCCAGTCGATAGTGCCGTGATAAAAAAGGCGAAAACCCGACGAGTGAATTTCGAGGTTGTCTGTGGACAGGACGCCGTTGGTGATACCGAAAGTGGTGCTGGCTTCGCGGGCGCGGCTTTCGCCGGATCCGGGAGCGATGGCGTTGAGAATGGGAGAAAACAGTCCGAAAAGTTTAATGTCCCACAACAGGCCATTATGGAGATGCAGCCAGCCTTGTCCAAAAGCATTCGTTTCGCTGGCGCCAAAGGGAGTGCCGAGGGTTAATTGTCCATCCAGCATGCCTTCGAGTTTGCTGGGTTTCCCGGTCAATTCCTTAGCCAGGGAACCCACATTGACATCGGTGAAACTAAAATCGGTGTTGAACCGGTCTTTATGCCGTTCCCATTCGATTTCAAACTGACCTTGAAAAGTTCCGTTGCCGTAAAAGCCAGCCTGGATATTGGTCACTTCGACCGTACGAAAGTGAAAATGGATACCGCCTTGGACTGAGTCGGCGGTAATCTTGTTCCAATGAAATCGGTTGCCTTTGACAAAGAGATGCATGTCCGTGCCCAACTCATCGCCAGGACTGAACGATCCAAAGGCTGTGACCTGGGGTGGCGAATCAAAATGTATCTCTTTCATGAAGGGCGGCGCGTTCTCGCCTAGAGCCCGGCGGACCGGTTCAGGATCCAAAGTGCTGGAGGCATTAGTCATTGAAATGATCACGCGGTTGGTGGTGAAATCTATCCCGGCCAGAGGCACGTCCACCCGTCCAGTATCGTGGAAAGCAGTGAGTTGACTCACGCGCAGGAAACGGTTCGTGAAATCCACGTTCGCGTTCAGTTTATTCACAGTCTCTCCCCGCACAAGGAAATGGCCGGTGGCCAGCGTCGCGGCAAAACCAATCGTGGTCGTATCGCGCCAATCGCCCCAGACATCACCTTGGATTTCCGGCCTCTCCGGAAAGCTCATCTGGCCCAGGGTGCGTTGCTGCTGCGGCGTCAATAACGGCATTGCGATGGACGGATCCAATTTGCTGTCAAATTTAAAATGATAAGCGTGCGCCAATTCATTCCAGGCATAATCCAAGTCCAGGGCACCGCCGGCGGCGTTGACCTGCAAGCCGGACACATTCCAAGTCCGGTTGGTGTAGCTGAAATAGGATCGGGCAGAAGAAATGGCGATGCCCCGGAACGCCCCGCGTCCGACTGAAAAATCACCGGCCAACTGAATGCTGTCGCGAGATTCCTCCGGCCAGACATCGATGCGGTTTGTCCAGGGCGGAAGCAGAAAGCGAAGACCGGCCCGCAGACGGGGAGGCGCTTCCCAGTCGTAAAGGGAAATCCAATGTTGCGCCGGACCAGTCAATAACGGCGCAATCTGGTGAGGATCAAAATCGACGGCGGCATGGGTTTGAACTTCGCGGGAGGCAACATTGAGGATGCCATCCAGGTTCAAATGACCGCGGTACATCACGGCTTCCAATTTATTGATCATGAGCCGCGGGGCGTGCCAGCCGCCCTCTAGAGTGACCCTATCCAATTTCAATTTGGGTGTGGAAATATTGGTGGCGTGGACCTGCCAATCGAGACCGAGCGGTTTGATTTGGTTCCATCGAGCCCAGCCAGGATCGTCAGGGGAGGGATCGTTTGTGCGCTGTGCTTGCAATACTAACGAGACATTTGCCGCGGACCCCCACGCAGAGTCGATGTCGCTGGCCTCAAACGAACCATTTGCTTTGTCGGGCTTGAATGTTGGCGATGGCAGTCTCGTGGTTCCGTCCCAATGTAGATTGGCCACATGCACCCAATTGCTGTCGGAATTCGAATTCCAACTTGTGTTTACCTCACGGCCAGACAGATGAACGTCGGCGAAAAAATTCGTGCTGGCTTCCCGCGAAAAATCGATGGAAGCCGACAAATCGCGACCTTCGGCCCAGGGGGTAGTGACATCGTGGACCATGAACCGGACTTGAAAAAAAGGCGATGGACCGGAATTAAGCGGTCGGGCGCACGCGGCCCGCAGATAAAGCGGGCCGGTTTGGCCCCAGGGAGATGACGCGCCGGCAGCGGAGAATTCCAATTCGGCGCGAAGGGTATTGCGGTCACGCCCATCACCGCTGACATGCACTTTCAACAGAGGTGTTCCTGTAAAACGAATTTTCTGAGCTATCTCCCAGCCAGTGGGCCTGGGAACGGGTTCAGCAGGTTTCGATGGAGCTTCTGCGGCAGAAGGCCGGGTCGGCGCCAGCGGAAGCTTCCAATCACGCATGGAATTGAAATTCTGGACTTCGCCGTTGATCTGGATACGAATCCCGCGCCACCAGGCGCTGCCATTGGCCAATCGAGCCACGTTGTTCGAAAGCAGGGTGACATGTAGATTTACATTGGTGAGCAGGAGCGGTTCCTGGTTGGTCGGAGAAACGGGAACGCGCAGATTCGCTCGTAAAACCTCGAAAGAATTCACATGCAAACGCGCCCGCAAAAGAGCGGCCGAATTAAGAGTCAATTGTGTCCAGGCGGCGGAGAGGCGTGGGCCAGCGGACTGATTGGTCGGGTTGAAGGCGGCGTTCTCAATAATAATCGACGGCCCCCAGGCGAGGCGCGCATCGGTGAATTGCGCCTCAAAGCCACGCTGGCGCAACGCGCGTAACAACGGGTTTTTTAGAAAAACCGGAAGGCCCACTAACTGAAGATAGGTCAAGAATCCGACGGCGAGCAAGACGATGAGAAGCACTGCGACACGGCACCATTTAAGAGCCTTCAAAAAAGTGCGCACGCGCTTGCTTTGAAAAAACGAACCCATGTCTCACTGAGGATGGTAGCGCGCCGTGGGAAGCGTAAGGTTGGGTTTCACTAAACTTTCATACAGGTCTGCGGGAAATTCAAACACCAGGCGTTTGCCATCCTTTTCGACTGCGGCATAGGGATGCAGGAACGGAGAGCGCGCGCCAAATTGAATGCGGAAGACCTGGTTGGTGGTGGGGCGCTTGACATCCAAATCCACTTCATAGCTGGCCTTGGCGAAACCGAAACGATCCTGAGGTTGATCGCCTATCGCGTCCCAATAGACAGCGTGTAATTGACTGAGGCGGTAAACGCATTCTTCCAACGAAGGCGAATTGATGGCGACCTGGCTATTGAAGCCCGGAGCATAGGTCCAATTGCCGTCGGGGTCGCGAAGGTACTCGAGAGTGCCACCCTCTTGATGGACTGTGACGCTGACAACATTACTGGAATTAAAGTTCCAGACCTCCCTATCGCGCATCTCCCAGGAAACCCGCGGCAGCCGCGCAAAGTCCGCCGGACTGACGGTATTGACCGGGTCCTCGCCGACGCGGCGCTCAAAAACATTGCCGGCTTGATTGGTGCCGAACTGAATTTGAGCTTCTCCCTGGTCACCGAAGTGGATGGTGTATTGCAACGTCGGATGGTTTAACCCATAAGGGGAAAAATCCGTCACGACGGTCTTGACGATTTCCGTCGAAACATTAGTCAGCTCGGATAGCCAATAATCCATGAGCGTGGCGTCAGCGGGAAATGTTGAATCGGCCACCACCACCCATGGCCCGTTGGTTTGCTTTCGTATCACAAAGTCATCCGCCCCACGGACGGCAATCGAGTCAATCAGGCCCGGAGACAAGCTGATAAAATGGGGATCCAGAAAACTTGTATAGGGAACCTGCCATGCTTTGAACGGTTCCCTCGGGACGATGACGACGTTGCTCGGATCGTTGCGCCGGGCGAAAACAAAATTGGTATAAAGGCTGTGACCTATCTGCAAAACGGTCATTATATTGGTATTGTTAAGGAAGGAAAGCGACAGCTCCGGCGTGGAATCTGAAGTTTGAAGGCCATAAGGTGTCAGATCGGCCTGCGGGTCGTCGTTGGTGAAAACGCGGACTGAAACCGTTTGCAACTGCGCCAGCAGATCGTTGATTTTTGGTGTATCAGCGCGGGCTGCGAGCGGATGCCGCATGAACCAAAGATGATTGGTCTCGTCCCGCCACAGTTCAAAATCATTTCCTGAGCCTCGGATATGCACCGTTTGGAATGAAAGGTTGGTCAGGTTTAACAAAGACCTATCGCGCCATTGGTTTTTTTCCACTGGAATCAACTGCAGGAGATTCGCGTCAGTTTCGTAGATGGCGTTGTTGCCGACAACTTGCAAAGAGACCTGGTCATCGAAAGCGCCCAAATTACCGATCTCCAATCGGCGATCCGGACCGGAACCTTTCAGGAGAATGGCAAATTTGGGAGTGTCGAAACCGAACTCCTTTTGCGCATCCGGTCGCGCCGCGAGTTCCTTTTCGCTGATGCGATCCACCCATTCCAATTTTTCCAGAACGTCGAGCAATGTGTTAATGGATGCGCTTTGGCCAGGATAAACAACGGGCTGAACCAATTGCCAGGAATTGGAATCGCCTTGACGCGCGGCCTTGATTCCAGCTTGCCCCCAAGGTTGAATTTCAATGTTGGTGACCATCGAAGCATCCAAACCGGGAAGAATCACGCGGATGGCCTGACGTTCCCGTTCACGCCGCAACGGCCGGTCCACCCATACGATGAAGGCGAACAGAACGGCAGCCGCCGCCAGCAAAACCCATGTGGGTTTCCAACTCATGGCCGGTCAGTGGCGGCGCCGCAGCCAGACCAGCCCCCCCAACGCAAGCATGGAGGCGGGCATGGCGCCCAGGAAAATCCACTGGACGGCGGAGCTTTGGGTCGAGGTCAAACGGACGCTATATTCTTTGATTGGCTGAGGCCCAAGCCCTTCAATCATGATGGCCGGCCGTTGCAAGAGCCAGCTCAAGGCCAGCTTGGCAAACACATGATTACCGGCATAGTTGATGACCTGGTTATCCAGAAAATAGGAATCGCCGGCCACGACGATTTTGGTCCCTCCTCCGCGCGGGGTATCGACTCCCTTGATGACTCCTTGCTCGACGGCGGCCAAAAGATAATTCGTGCCGGTGTGGTTGTTCTCGTCTGTTCCGCTCGCGCTGGTCATCGCCAAAATCGAAACCTCCGGCGCCCCGGGGATTTTGGTAGGGCTCTCGACCGGGTAAAGCGGACGCGGCCATACCATTTCAATGGCCGTGTCGTCATGGATCAATGGATCGATGATGCGATGCGGGACGAGCTGGGCAGTAATGAAAGTTAAAGGGCTTATGTAGTAGTGCGGATCCTTGTCCACCACATGCACTCCACCCAAACCGACGCCCCATTGCTTGGCGAGCATGGAATCCAAACCGCATGGGTTATTTAGCAAAGCCAAAAGACGCCCTCCATTTTTTAAATAAACGGCGATTTTATCCACTTCACCTTGTAAAAAATCTCCCTTCCGAGGCGCTGCGACGATCAGTAATTGGCAATCGTGCGGAATGTCATTGCTGCCGAGGAGCGAAAGACGGTCCCAGTCGCTGTCGCATTCCTCCTTCAGGATGGCCGCAAGCTTGGAATAACCGGTATCGCCAACGTCCTCCGGTTCACCTGATGGATTGCCCGGATTATTCTCGCCGCCGCGAAGAAAATAAGTTTTGAGCGGCTGCGGATGGCTGACGGCGTAAAGATCACTGGTGAAAAGCATCTCACCACGAAAGGCGTTCCGGCGGACATACTTGCTGCGGCCTGCCAGACGGTCGCTGAAATCGTAATCGGCCATTTGCCGCGCATCGACCGTTTTTTGATGGCCGTTACATTCGAAGAGGACGAAGTCTTTTGGCTTTGATCCGCTTAAATTGCATCTTGCCAGCAACTCCTTGGCCGCACCGGCAAAGCGCGTGTAATCCAGCAGCACGACATGGACGTGCCGCGGATTGGCATTCTGATATTCATTCAGCAGGGTGCTGGTCAAACCGTAGATTTCCCGGTTTTCATCCTCAGGGTCGAAAAACATGGTTACCTGGACGTCGTTGGTCAGGCTCTCCAACACCCCTTTCGTCGGGCTGGAAAGTTTGAAGGTAGTGTCATGCGATAACTGAAAACGCCGGAAATGGCCGCCAGCCAGATAGTTGAGCATGACCACCACGGCGAGGGCCGCCATGGCTGACACGACGGTATTGAGCGCGCCCAACCAGCGTCGTCCGCCGGAAAAACTGGGTTTGGGAGTATCGTCTTGCGGCATCGTTAACTCCAGCGCCGGCTTTCAAGCACCCGGCAAGCCAGGAACAGAAAAAAGAAGCATGATGTCAAACAAAAAATAATCGAGCGCGTGTCCACGACACCGCGGGCGTAGTCCTTCATCTGGCCAAGAACACTGACGCAATGGATGGCTTGTCCTGCCCAGGTCTTCTGGAGGTCGAAGGGGTCGGCCATGAATCCAGCCAGGAAAAAAACAAGGATGATGGCAAAACTGATCATGGCCGCGACAATCTGGTTGCGCGTCAAAGCCGAGGCAAAACAGCCTGCCGCCATGTAGAGGCAGCCCGTGGCAAAGATTCCCAGATACAAGCTGCCCAGAGTGGCCGAATCCACCACGGCGGAACCGTGGGAAAAATAACGGATAATGAAAATGCAGCCCAGCAACGGCGCCCACATCAACATGTAAAAAACAATGGCCGCCGTGAACTTGGCCAGCACCACCTGCCAATCCGAAACCGGCGTGGTCATCAGCGTTTCGAACGTGCCGGAATACTTTTCCAAAGCGAAAAGCCGCATCGTGATCACCGGCGCGGAAAAAAGTACAATCAACCAGAAACATCCGCCCATGAAAATCTCGGTTAATGGCATGGGAGTCGGCTCCGCTTGCAGACGGGTCAGCAATGCCACAAAGCCCAATCCCATCAAGAATATTGCCCCGGCCATGACAATATAAGCGATCCATGAGTAGAAGAAGCTGCCCAATTCGCGCCGGGCCAGCGTTACATAGGCTTGCATTAGTGGATTTCTTCCTCGGTTTCGGGACGAGTGAGCCGAATATATACCTCTTCCAGTGAATGCCGCACTCGCGACAACTCGCGCAAATCCCAACCTCGTTCGACCACCAGTGCAAAAACCGTCTGTCGCAAGTCGTGGCTGCCCGAGGGGGTGAGTGCGCAACGGTGGTAGGCCCCTTCTGCCGCGGAAATGGTGTAATGGGCCAGTTCCGGCATTTGATCGAAGCAGGTTTTCAATTCTTCCAACGGCGCGCCGATTTCCGTGATGACATGGCCATTCTGGCCGACTGCCTTTTGAAGATTTTCCGGCGTGTCAGCGGCCAGAATCCGGCCTTCCCGCATGATCAGGACGCGACTGCAGGTCATTTCAACTTCCGGCAAAATATGGCTTGAAAGGAGAACAGTATGATTGTGGCCCAGTTCCTTGATTAATTGCCGGACGCTGCGAATCTGGCTGGGATCAAGGCCGATGGTGGGCTCGTCCAGGATGATCAACTCCGGTTCATGAACCAGAGCGTCTGCCAGCCCCACACGTTGCCGATAACCTTTGGAAAGGTGGCCGACGATTCGTTTGCTCACATCCTCCAGGCCGCATTGGGTAATGACGGCATCGACGCGCTCGCGGCAGCGACTGCGGCTCAAGCCTTTAAGGCGGCTTCGAAATTTCAGATATTCCCGCACCCGCATCTCCGGGTGCAACGGATTATTCTCCGGCATATAGCCAATACGGCGACGCACCTCGTCAGCTTGCGTAAAAACATCCATCCCGGCCACTGTGGCCGTCCCGGACGTGGCGGGGATATAACAAGCCAGGATGCGCATGGTAGTGCTCTTGCCAGCGCCGTTAGGGCCCAGCAGACCGACTATTTCCCCTCGCTCCACCTGGAAGGAGACATCGGCTACCGCGGTATTTCCGGCGTAGTTTTTGGTCAAATTGGAAACTTCAATCATCATTTGTCCACCCTGTTGTCGATGGAGTCTAGGCTTAGATTCGTGTTCCCGATAGCTTAAAAATCAGACATAGAGACGACAAGGCTCAATTGGTAATTGTTCAACTTTGCCTTCGCGCCATTGTGCCAAACTAAATAGGAAAAGCAACCGCGCCCACAAAACGCGGATGGAATCACGCAGCGACGGCCGAAACAGTGGCGTTCCGAGCCAGGCAATGTTATACTAACGTGAATTTCAAACCGGCCGTATGAAAAGAAAATGGATGCTCCGCTCCCTGCTGGCGATTCTCCTGGTTTTGCTCATTGCGTTTGTGGTCGTGGCATTTTCGCTCGGGACCATCCTCAAGCGCGGCGTGGAAAGGGTCGGTCCGACTGCGACCCGGGTGGATGTAAAACTCAAGACCGCCGAAGTGTGGCTCTTCGCCTGGCGCTTCCAGCTCACCGGATTTGCCATGGGCAACCCGCCAGGCTACAAAACGCCATCTTCTATTGAGGTGGGTGATGTGATTGTCAGTTTTGAGCCAAAGACGCTGTGGTCGGACAAATTGGTGGTGGACAGCATCAAGGTGAAATCGCCCGTCATTACGTTGGAAGGCGGGTTGTCCGACAATAATTTGAAGAAGATCGAGAAAAACCTGGACGATTACATTGGCAGTTCTTCCACCGCGCCAAACTCCTCCGCCCCACCCGGCAGTCCGGCCAAGCCGGAAAAGAAACTGCAGGTCAATAACCTCTTCATCACTGGCGCCAGGCTCAAAGTCAATACTAAACTTTCTGGGGGGCGAACGATCACTTTGGCCATTCCGGACATTCACCTGAGCGACCTCGGGTCCGGCCCGGAAGGCATTACGCCAGTTGAGGTGGGACAACGGGCGTTGCACGCTGTGCTCAATGCGGTTACGAAAGAAGTTGCGAAGAACGCAGACCAATTGGGTGAAAAGGCCCTTAGCGGAGGAGCGGGCGCCGCCAAGAAATTTGGCGATAAGCTCAAAGGATTGTTTCACTAAGCTGTTCCTTCAAGAGGGCCCCCAAGTTCAGGCAACGAGCTTGCTGGATGTCAGAAAAGGCCAAAGCAGCGAAAAAAGAACTCATTTTTTTCTCATGCGCAATTTAGCGCAATTTAGCGCAAGTTTACCTCGGAAAACTTCAGAGCCCCGATGCGTGTTTTTAAGTGGAATTTTTGGTTTCCAACCAAAACCCAGGAATTCGGCCAACAGAACCGGCCGGATGATCATTCTCGGATCGGGCAACGTCCGCCCGCTATTCCTTCTCCCGCGGGGGAGAAGGCCAGGATGAGGGGTGCCCGCCTCGATTTTACCTTGATTAGGTTTGTTAGTGCGACGGAGTGCGACCAGGCGCCCTCGCCGCCGGCAAATTTTGCCGTTTTGCTCATACGCGACAATATCCCAAATTTTCAAAGAACAAATGCGTGATTGCCACGCATCCACATATTACCACACATTAGTGGTAACACAAGGTAAAAGCGACTCACGTTGGTCAGCCGGAAGAACGGGACAAACGCCTTGTGATGCCCACCGCTTAAGCTTGTTTAATATTCCAATTACTGTCCCGACGTTAATGCCAAAGGGAAGCTCGGGCGCCAGCGCATACGTCCTTGATTCGAGCTGACTTCGCCGATTATACTCCTGCGAAATGAAAGTTCAAAGCGTCGCCAGATTGAAGCGGCAGGAATCGCAACGCCGCATGTCTGCGGTTGTCCTGGCGCGGCGCAACCCGCGCACGGCGCTTCGCCTCCAGGAGCGCGCTTCATTGGTGGGTGGCGCCGCGAAGTGGAAGATCGTCAATCTGGAGAAATCCTTTGCTGCGATGGCCAAGTGGGCCAAATCCGCTCGATGAGGTTTTCGCTGCGGCAATTCACCGAGGTTTTCAAGATCAAGAATGCGCAGGGCTTGCCACCCGTATTGATTGGGGGGCAAGCTGTCAATTATTGGGCCGAACTTTATGCAGACGAGGAACCGGGTTTGCTCAGATGGCGGCCATTTTCCAGCGAGGACATTGACTTCCAGGGTAACCGAGAGGATGTGCAATTGATCGCCGCTCAACTCGGTCGTGTGCCACTCTATCCCCGCCGCGTTGAAATGACAGCCCTTGCCGGAATGATTTCGCTTCAACTCGGTGACTTAAAATCGCAAATCGAAGTAGTTCGATCTGTGCCGGGCGTTGCGGCAAACCTGCTGCAGGAGACCGCGCTGGAAGCCACTTGGGAACAGTACAAGATTCGCGTGATTGATCCGATTTCTCTGCTTTATGCAAAAGCTCATCTGGCGCTAAAGGTGCCGCAGGACGAACGACGGGATGCGGAACACGTCGCCATGATGGTGCTATGCGTGCGTGCATTTTTGCGACGGGCATTGTTCGAGGTCGAGCAGGGAGGAATGCCTGTCCGCGGCTGGCTTGGGGCAGCGGAAAGAGCGTTGGCGCTTTCAGAATCGGCCATAGGAACCAAGGCGGCACACCGCCTTGGCATCGATTGGCGCGAGTCCCTGCCATTGCCGGAAATTCAACGCGCCATCGGCCAAAGAATGGTTTTATTTCGCGAAAAGCGCCTGCGCCGTTGGCGGACGAAGATCGAATCGTTCAAACGAGGTCCTAAGGGAGACTGACGCGCACATCCCGGTGAATCGCCTAGAAGAAACGGGCTTGAGGCGGCGGGTGGCCGGGCACTAGCCGGCTCCCGCCGCTTAAGCTTGTTTAATACTCTAGTAACTGTCCTTTGAACAATTCTCGGCGTGCTGCATCAAACCAGAAATGCTCAAGCGATTCATGAGTTCAGACCTCTCAGCTCTAGCGATTTGTGGGGTGATTTGCCTCATCTGCGGATGCACCTCAGAAGCGACAAAGGAAGATAATCGTTCGAGCCACGGTGTGCCTCTAGCTCCAGCTTCAACCAACCAGACCAAACAACCAGTTGCAGCGAAGGGTTCAATTATGGTGCATATCACCGGCCTGGCTGTTCGTGCGGGGTGGTATAGCCTTCCTGAAGGCGCAACAGTTCGGGTCGCAATGGATGTTGCGCTAAAAAAAGGCGCGTTCGTCGATTGGAAGCGGCCGTATTCTGGCATCTACCGGGAAAAAAGCGATACAATTTGGTTCGCATACACTAATCGAACGACTGATGAGCAAACACTGCTGCGCGATGGAGACGATCTTCACCTATCGCATGTGGGCTACTAAGCGCACTGTTGAACATTTGCCGCAGCGTACCCGGCCCAACCAGACACCGAGCACAGCAGCCTATTAAGAATCAACTTCGGGACGATTCCTGTCCCCAGAAAACAGTATTGACAAGTTAGCGAGCAGCTCATTTTATGCTCCAAAGAACCGTTTCGTCCTGCGGGTATTCCGGCCCATATTGCCCAGGTCGTAACTCTGAACGTTTCCGTTGAGAATTTGTCCTTGTGTAAAGGAGCGATTGAGGCATGGTGGAAGTGGCCCACAGTAAGGCCTGCTGCAAGATTTGTCCTGCTGGGACGTATTGGTGCTGGAGCGGAGGATGACCGGAAAGAACGCCGGCTGGAACCGCTAGAGGCAGAACGATTTATACAAAGGAAATATGAATACAAAACGTGTCGTCGAATGTAAAAACCGCATTTTAAGCGGCTGTCTTGCGGCTGTCATGGCTTGCGCTTTATGGACCGGCCAAATCAGTCAGGCGCAAACAAGCGCGGCCAATTTGTCCCCGGATTTGCAGGAAATTGTCAAATTTGCCCAGGCTCACATGACGGATGATGTCATTCTGACCTACATCAAGAATTCGGGCAAAGTCTATCGTCTGAGCGGTGACGATATGATCTACCTGAGCAGCCAGGGGGTTTCCCAGCCGGTAATCAGTGCTTTGTTGCAGACGGCGGGCGGCGCTCCGGCTCCAGCGCCTGCGCCCGGCCCCGGTCCTGCTCCGGCACCCATTCCCGCTCCAGGGCCTGCGCCGGCTCCTGCTCCCGCGCCGCCGCCCGGTTTTCTCGATGTTTTCACAAGCGATGCCGGTTTAAATCCTTCCGTCTGGTTCATGCAAACGCCATTGGTGCAAAGTTTGGCCCAGTGGAATGCTTCGGCGCCTATGCCGCCTATGCTGGCCTTCGGACCGGGCGGAATGCAGATGTCGGGCGTCAACGGTCCAGGCCAATTCACCGGCATCCAATCCATCGGTGTGTATATGGCGCCTTTCGCTTTGACCGCGACCGTTTCCGGCTTGGCGCCGGAGGGAATTCCTTTTGAAGTGTACCTGGTCAGCCCGGATTTGCGGCAATGGCTGAGCGTGGCAGGGCACCTCGGCGGAATGGGGCGCCGCCATGAAGAGGTCGGCGTCAGAACTCCATTCGGCGGATTCAGAGTCCCCGTGGGTGAAGGACGTTCGCCAGAGTATGGAATTTGGGCGAATTGGACCGGCAGCGCCCAGCCGATTTCGGCGTTGGGGAACAAGATTTATCCCGAGCCGATTCCAGGCGTGCCCTACACTATTACCATGACCGTCGATGCCGGTGGTATGGGCTCGGTTTCCATACAGGACCCGTCCGGAATATCCCTGGGTGCGATGAACGCGATGCCGGTAGGCACCGGACCGTTCAACGTTGTCCTGGCCTCTCGCCGTATGGGACCCACTTTCGCCAATTGGCAATCTGTGCAGTTGACTCCGCTTGGCGCTCCACCAGTCGTGATGACAGCGCCGCCAGCAACGCCTACGATTGATTATTTCCAGGCGCATTTGACCCCGTATGGACAATGGGTTGACGTGCCGGGGGTCGGCGCAGCCTGGATTCCAGCGGAAGCAAATGTCCCCGGCTGGCGTCCTTACATGGACGCGGGCCATTGGGAATACACGGACGCGGGTTGGTTTTGGCAGTCGGATTATCCGTGGGGCGACATGGCATTCCATTATGGGCGTTGGGTCAACAACGAATTTACCGCCGGCCGCTGGGCCTGGGTGCCGGGTTATGATTGGGCGCCGTCCTGGGTTTCCTGGCGGGAAGGCGCGGGTGGAATGGGTTGGGCGCCGCTACCGTGGGGAGTGGAATATCGCGTGGGCCTGGGCCTTTACTGGCATGGCGCGCTGGTCGTGGATGGCGTTGGTTTCGGCCTCGGCTTTGATTCGTATGTATTTGTAGATCACGACCATTTCTGGGGGGGAGATTATCACAGGTACGCGTTTGATAGGGAGCGTTCGCGCGAGTTCTATGGCCATAGCGAGTTTCATGCGGGCTACCGGATGGAAGGCGGACACTTGCGGGCCGAAGGATTGGGGCGCGATCATATGGCGGCCATCACACACCACGAGGTTGTAGTGCATAGGGCGGATGAATTGCGCCACGCCGAGGAACATCACGATTTCGCAAAGCGGACAGACGAGCATCATGAACTGGCGCATGCAACCGTCGCCCATGGGCGGGAGCCTGGCCGGCCAGAAGCGAGAGGGAACGAAGAGCGCCCAGGAACGAGACCTGGCGAAACGACCCGACCGGAAACGAGAGCCAACGAAGCACGACCGGGAACGAAACCCGGTGAGACGACTCGACCGGAGACGAGAGCCAACGAAGCACGCCCTGGGACGACGACCAAGCCGCCAGCCACAAAGCCGACGCCCAAACCAAGCCCAGAACCGACCAAGAAGCCAGATTAAGAGTTGGTTTCCAGTTGGATTTTAAATTTGAACTTCGCCGGTGGCGCAATGCTGCCGGCGATTCTTAATGGTGCCAAAGCACGTCAGCGCCAAACAGATTCCGCCAGCCAGATTTTTTGAACCGCTTGTCCACTTCAGCGCGAATTTCTTTTTCGATTTGAATGCGCTGCTTTTCATTAGCTCCGGCTAATTCGGATGCCCTGGCTTTGCGTAGTTCACTCTCCAATCGCTTTCATTGGGCTTCATCCTCCCAGCCCGGTGGCATGACGGAACGCATGTTACGAGCTTCGCACTGTCGATGGGCTGAAGCAAGTCCGTTAAGAAGCCGTGCCTCTTAACGGGCGTGAGACAGAATTCTTTCGAGCGTTAATTTCGCCCCGTTTGCCGGATAATAAATATATGCCCGGCGCATATATTCCGGTAACCGTTTCCTTTCATTAACACCCCGCTGAAGCGCATGGGCGTCAAGTTAAGCCTCCTACCAACTCGGTTAAATGTTGACAGAAGTTTTTGCGGTCGGTCCGGCGCTCGTAGAAGGCGTGCTTGTCCAGGTAA